>Ga0182024_10000110_pt1 | contig 168562 bp, 147 predicted proteins | sample P32metaG_FD_120480 | JGI IMG/M metagenome (GOLD analysis project Ga0182024, IMG submission 120480) | Permafrost microbial communities from Stordalen Mire, Sweden - P3-2 metaG (Illumina Assembly) | ecosystem: Environmental > Terrestrial > Soil > Wetlands > Permafrost | place: Sweden: Stordalen... | reverse complement strand
TCCACGCTTCTTTCAGACCCCGCCTCGCGACGACGCCCTTGCGCTTCGCTACTACTTCACCTCCATCAGGTTGTAGAGGGGACTTACACCCCCGAGCTGTCGAACATGCTCGGCACACCAAAAAGGGCGTCCCACGTGGAGAGCGTGGGGCGCCCGGAATCATCGACCGAAGAAGCTGCGTTAAACCTGGAAGGAACTGCCGCAGCCGCAGGTGGATTTGACTTGGGGGTTATTAAACTTGAAGCCCGCGCCCTCCAGTGTCTCCACATAATCGACCTCGGCGCCATCCAAATACAAAAGGCTAGCCTGGTCGACGTAGACCTTCAGGTCACCGTACTGATAGGTCTTGTCGAGCATGTTGGGCTGGTTCTCGAAAGCCATAGAATAGCTGAACCCGGAACAGCCGCCACCAACTACCGCAATTCGTAGTCCGGCAGGTTTCGGTTCCTGGGACGACATAATCTCTTGCACCTTGCCGATCGCTTTTTCGGTCATTTGAACCATACGTCTAAACTCCTGTTTGAGGCTATCCCCATTATACAATCGGGACCGCTTTGATCCACCGTCATTTGTTTAGATGTGCGATATGGCGGTCCGGTCGCGGAAATCGAGACCCGAAGCGCGGGCGGGGCCGGCCGGCTGGTTATGTTATCGTTCAGAGGACGGCCAACGACCTGCAAATCTGAAACCCGAACCCAGCGGGTTGCGTCGGAAGCGGTGTATGGGAACCTTGGCCGGCACTCTGACGCTTCCAACGTTCGGTAGTAAGGTTGCGTCTAAGACAAGAGTGGACTACCAGAACACCCCGGAAGGCGCGTTGGTGCAGCGGGCGCAGGCCGGCGAGGAAGCCGCATTTCGGGAAATCGTGGAGCGCTACCAGTCCAAAGTGTTCTCCATCATCCACGGTATCGTGCGCCAGCGGAATGACGTGGAAGATATTGCACAGCAAGTATTTGCAAAGGTCTACCTCTCAATCAAGAACTTCGATTTCCGCAGTTCGCTGATCACCTGGATCTACAAAATTACGGTAAACGAGTGCTTCGACTACCTCCGAAAACGGAAGGTGCGGAAGTTGGTTTACGAAAGCGATTTGAGCGAGGATGAAGTCCGGCGTGTCGAAAATTCGGAACCGGCCGTCGACCGGCAAATTCCTGCCGATTCCAGCCTGGCGCAGCGCGATTACGTTCTCAAGCTCCTGACCCGGGTCTCCGAAGAGGAGCGCATGTTGTTGATGTTAAAGGAAGTTGAAGGCTTTTCCGTGGAAGAACTGGCGGCAAAGACAGGCATGAACGAGAACACCATCAAGGTGAAGCTTTTTCGCGCCCGGCAGAAGTTGGTGAAAGCCGCTCAGCGGCTAGATCGTACGCCCGGTCTAGTACCGGGATGAACCGAAAAAGTTTAGTTCCCTTAGCGGACATAGATCCGCAAGGGGTGGCAGTGGTGTAAGGTAACTTTTGGTAAGGGAAGAAACATATGCATGCGGTAGTGATGGATAGCCTCGAGGAGTACCTTGCCGGTGCGCTGAAACCGGCGGCTCAACGAGAAATCGAGGCACACCTGAACGCTTGTGACGCCTGCCGCGAAGAGATTCGCTGTATGCAGGACGTCTCGCAGCTATTCGTCTCTTTGCGGTCCGAGGAAATTGCGGCCCCCGCGCCCGGGTTCTACGCCAGAATCGCGGCGCAGGTGAGCGAACGTGAGGCCGCTCCTTCGGTGGGCAACGTGTTCGGGCTGGGTTTCGCCTTTGGGCGCCGGCTGATCTTTGCGTCTTTGCTGACGCTGGCAGTGCTCGGCAGTTATCTGGTTTCGCGCGAATCGGGTTATACGGCTGGGCCTTCTCCAGAAGCCGTATTGGCACAGCAGGAGTCGCCGGCATTCGATTCCGCTCCGGCGCAGGATAACATGCTGGTCACCATGACGGCCTATGAGCACTGATCTTCTGGAACGAACCGCGGCCGGGCGGCGTTGGGATCCCCGGGTGTCTGGAGGTCTCATCCTGGCGCTGGTGTTCCTGTGCGGGGCGGCTGCCGGCGCCTTGGCCATGAACTCGGGCGCGCACGCGAAGCTACATCAACAGCCGGCATTCGATACCCCGGCTGGACAGACGCTCGCGTTCGACAAGCTGCAGAAGGAATTGAACCTGACGCCGGCGCAATCCGAGCAGATTCAATCGATCCTCATCGACATGTGGCAGTATTACCGCACCGTCCTGGGCGACAGCAAATCACGGGTGGAGCAAGTGCTCACCGAACCGCAGCGGGCGAAGTTCGAACGCCTCTTGCAGCAGCAGCTTTTGCCGCAACACTGACGTAGGCCACTGTACAGACACAAAACCAGACACAGGCCGGGAGGCCTGTGCTACTCTTCGTGGCACAGGCATCCTTGCCTGTGTCGGGTTTTCCTCACTCCACCCCGCTGACCTCGGTTATCGTTGACACCGCCGGCACGCGCGCGGACAATAGTCTTTCCATGCATGTGCCCCGCCCCATTGCCTGGTCAGCGATTGGATTTTTCGCTTTGATCTCGGCCGCCTGCTCGCGGAATTCCTCGGAGGTTCGGACCTACACCATGGGCGACCGCGTGGAGCTGGGCCGCTTGATTTATACGGTCTTTGAGACCCGCTGGGCGTCGCAGTTGGGGGATGGTCCTACGGCCCGCGTGCCGCAACACCGGTTTTTTATGATTCGGATGAATGTCGGCAACACCGCCTCGTCGCGGGCCATCGTTCCCAATATGACGCTTGAGGACGACCGCGGAAACAGCTACGCCGAGGTGCGCGACGGGGATGGCGTACCGGAGTGGCTAGGATTTCTGCGACCGGTCACCACGCTCGAGGCAGCCGCCGGGAACGTCCTGTTCGACGTTCCACCAGCGCACTACAAGTTGCGCGTGACCGACGAAGACAGCCAGCGCGCCGCGCTAGTGGATATTCCACTGACTTTCCGGTCCGAGGATCCCGACGTGCCGGCGCCCGGCGGGGATCCCAGGTAAAGTTCACCACCGAACGGCACCGCGTCGATTTAGAATCGGGGTATGTGGATTACCGCCGCGGCGCTTCTGTTCTTCCAGGCCGCCAATCCCGGGGCCGAGGGTATGAAGGCCCTGGATGAAGGCAAATACGAAGCGGCGGCGGAAGCTTTCACCAAGGTCATTGCGGCCGATCCCAGCGATTACACCGCCCATTTCAATCTGGCGCTGGCGTACAGTTTCCTACAGCAAGACGACCGCGGCATTGCCGAATACCGCAAGACGCTGGAACTCCACCCGGGGTTGTATCAGGCCCAACTGAATTTGGGCATCCTGCTGCTGCGTCAAAAGAAACCGGTTGACGCCAGGCCCCTGCTGGAAGCCGCCGCGGCGCAGAAGCCCGCGGAATACCGTCCACGCTTCTATCTGGCGGAAGCGGAGTTGGGTAGTGGCGATACGGTCAAGGCGGAGGCGGACTACCGGACCGCGCTGGAAGCCAATGGCAAGTCGGCAGGGGCGCAACTCGGCCTCGCTCATGCACTGGCGCAGCAAGGCAAACTGGTCGAGGCAGCGCCCCACTTTCGCCAGGCGGCGGAACTCGACCCGAACTACCGCGATTCCCTGCTTGAGCTGGCGGCTCTGTACGAAAAGGCCGGGCAGGCCGGCGACGCTATCGACATCTACCGCCAGTTTCCCGATCAGGCGGCAGCCCAGGAGCGTTTGGGAGAGTTGCTGCTCGAAAGCAAACAGTACGCCGATGCCATCCCCCGGCTGGAAGAGGCTTATGCGAAGTCGCCCACCCAGGCTAACCGGATTGGGCTGGCCGAGGCATTTCTGTTCGACCACCAATTGGAAAAAGCCCTGCCGCTCCTGGAAAAATCGGTTGCAGAGGAACCGGTCAACTACGACTTGCGCATGATGTTCGCGCGGGCGCTGCGCGATCATAAGCAGTATCCCGCCGCGGCCGAACAGTTCCAGGCGGCCTTGAAAGCCAAGCCCGACGCGGGGCCTGTCTGGAATGAACTGGGCAGCGTTCTGTACCTGGCGGAAGACTACCAGACGGCGCTGGCGGCGTTCGACCGCGGGCGCCAGTTGGGCGAAAACACCGCCGGAAACGCCTTCCTTCGCGCCATCATCCTGGACAAACTGCGGCAGCTCAAACCGGCGCTGGAAGCCTACCAGCAGTTTCTGGCGATGAGCGAAGGCAAGAACCCGGACCAGGAATGGCAGGCCCGCCAGCGCGTGCGGATCATACAGAAGGAACTCGACAAGCGGTGAGAGACATGCGGTGGATTCTGGCGCTGGCGCTAATGGCCGCTTCGGTGGGAGCGATGCGGGCGGGTCAACTGGATGAGGCGCGCGCCGAGCCCAATCTGGAGAAGCGGTCGAATCTGGCGCTGGCCAACGCCGCCGCAGCTCTCCGATCCGCTCGGGACGCTTACCGCGCCGGCGATACGCAGATGGCGGCGGCCAAGATCGCGGAAGTTCAAGAATCCGTGGAAGTGGGTTACGACTCGCTGATGAAGACCGGCAAAGATCCGCGCAAAAGTCCAAAATGGTTTAAGAAGGCCGAGATATCGACCCGCGACTTGCTGCGCAGCATGGAAAGCTTCGAACACGAAATGTCCTTCAACGACCGCACTATGCTGGAGATGGTGAGAGAACAGGTGCAGCAAATCCACGACAACCTGCTGACCGGCTTGATGGAGGGCAAACACAAATGAAGACCCTGTTATGGTGCCTGGTATTGGCTGCGCCGCTGGCTGCGCAGCGCGATTTTCTGACCGCCGACGAAGTGGACCAGATCAAAGAAGCGCAGGTGCCTAACGACCGTCTAAAGCTTTACGCGCAGTTCGCCAAGCAACGCATGGACCTGGTGAAAAACCTGCTCGGCAAGGATAAAGCGGGGCGGTCGCTGATGGTTCATGATGCCCTGGAGGATTACTCGAAGATTCTGGACGCCATCGACGATGTGGCCGACGACGCCCTGTTGCACAAGGCGGAAGTGAAACCGGGTTTGGACGCTGTGGCGGCGGTCGAAAAACAAATGCTGCCGGTGTTGCAGAAGATCCAGGATAGCCCGCCCAAAGACATCTCCCGCTATGACTTCGCACTGAAACAGGCCATCGAAACCACCCGGGACAGCCTGAGCGGCGCCCAGCAGGACGTGGCCGAGCGGGGTAAGGACGTCGAGGCGCGCGAAGCCAGGGAGAAGAAGGAATTGGGGGATCTGACGGCGCCTGTGGACGGGGATAAGAAACCCGCAGATGACAAGAAGTCCGACAGCAGCGATACCAAAAAGAAGAAGGCCCCCACGCTCAAGAGGCCGGGCGAGCAGTAATAGCCGACGCAACTGGTGTGAGTGCTTTACCGAGCCGTGACCATAGGGAGCGGTTGCGTCGGCGTGCCGGCGGGGAGCAAGGTTCAGAAGATCGCCAGCGGATTCAGTGGCGATCCGGTTCCTTTATCGATCCGCAGCGGCGCAGCCGTTAACAGAAACTCGTAGCGATTCAGCCGCCTCGCTTGCTCGATGGCTCTTTCGAAATCGAGATTGTCGAAAATGCTCACGCCCATCGCGACGAGCACCAACTGGTGCAGCGGGATTCCGATCGCCGCTGGAAGGCCCGTGGGCTGGACGTCATTCGGTCCGTCACATCCGATGAACGAAACGCCGCGCTCTTTTATGAAGTAAGCAACGTCGGCGTGATAGCCGGCAAACCCAGTGGCGTTGGGCCAAGGCCCCAGTGCGGCGCGCCGCTTCCAACGGCCTGTGTACAAGAGAATGACGTCGCCTGCCGACACCTTCACGCGCTCCAACTTTTCCAGGGCCTCCAGGTCTTCCCGATGGATGGCCGTTCCCGGCTCGAGCCACCCTTGCGGCGTGGCCTTCCCCGCGAGGCGCGTACCGTCGAAGAGGATGGCGCGGGTGACCACGCCATCTTTCAGGGCATTGATATTCCCTTTCGGGCAGCCGCCCGTAGCCTTGATGTCTTCCATCGACCGGCCGTTGTATCCCTTGCCTTCAAACATGACGTGACAATCCACCGCATCCAGATGGCTGTGAATCACGCCGTGATACGTGCCCGTATATTGGTATCGATCAGTGGTGCCTGTCGGGGTGACATTGCCGAGAACGCGCTCCAGAATGTTGGGCGCATCCGCAGCTTTTTCCTGGGCGACATCGTGCGCCAGTGAAATGGTCAAGCCCTCTTTTGCCAGAGCCAAGGCCTGCTTCCGTTTCGCGGGTGTGATCAGATTGGCGGCGCCCAATTCGTCGTCATCGCCCCATCGTCCCCAGTTCGAAAGCTCCTTCATGGCACGGCGGAAGTCCTCTTCGTTTGCAATAGTCGGGCGTCGATTGTCCGGGCTCTGTGCGTAGGGGATGGAAACCGCCACGCCCAACACGATCAAACTAATCACCGGGATTCTCATTTTCCCTCCTCTGAGTGAAGCGCATCTCAATGGATGCAGCTTAGTTTAACCGATCAAGACGGGCAGCTCCGCAGTCGAGGATGCCGTATGATGTGCGTGGGCAAGCGAAACTTGGTGTATGATGCAAGTCGAAAGCCCGCACAGGTCAGGCGCGGCCCCTCATGGCATATTAAAGGAGAAGATTAATGAACAAGAGCCTCATCTCGGTTTTTATCGTCTTGGGTATCGTCACCATGGCATCCGCACAAGACAACTCATCGCCAACGAAGGTCACGGGCAAATCAACGACCACTGCGTCGGGTCTACAATACTGGGACATCACGGTCGGGACTGGCGCCACCGCAACTGCCGGGAAAACCGTAAAGGTGCATTACACGGGATGGCTGACAACTGGCAAGAAGTTTGACAGCTCCGTCGATCGTGGCCAGCCTTTCTCGTTTCCACTGGGAGCCGGCCGCGTGATCAAAGGCTGGGACGAAGGAGTGGCAGGAATGAAAGTTGGCGGCAAACGGCAATTGCGAATCCCTCCGGAGCTCGGCTATGGACAGCAGGGCGCCGGTGGCGCGATTCCGCCAAATGCCACCTTGATCTTCGATGTCGAGTTGCTCGACATCGGAAAATAAACCATTCCCAGTTAGCGGCACGCTCCATCACCGCCCTAACCGTGGCCGCTGGATGTGGGTTCATGTCCCGCAGGCTGGACATGTGCAGCACATGTTTGTATGCTGTATACATGTCCAAGATGATTCAGGTCAGAGATGTTCCAGAGGAAGTGCACAGCACTCTAAAGGCTCGTGCCGCTCGCGAGGGCATGAGCCTCTCCGACTTCATCAAGAGAGAACTGGAGCGTACCGCGGAACGGCCGACCATGCGGGAGTGGTTGGAGCGCACGCAGCGAGCCAAGCCAATCCCGACCAAACAGAGCGCCGCGCAAGTCGTACGCCAATTGCGGGATGCACGATGATTGTTCTGGACGCCTCCGTGGTTGTAGAACTCCTCACGAACGGCCCACTGGCCGATTCCCTTAGCCGAGACCTGGCCGGCCAGACCGACTCATTCATTGTTCCGCATCTACTCGACGTAGAAGTGATGAGTGCTCTCCGAAAACTGGTGGCAGGCCAGCGTATCGATTCGTATCGGAGCGAGCAGCTTCTCATGGGACTTGAGGCGCTGCCCGCGGAACGCTATGCACACACGCCTTTACTGGGCCGCATTTGGGAACTGCGGCACAACTTTACGGCCTACGACGCTGCTTACATAGCTTTGGCTGAAGCAACCAACTCCATCCTCTACACCAGCGATGAGAAATTGTGCAAAGGCCATCGCGCGCGAGTCGTGCTGTTCAAGCAGTGAAATTGCCGGGGCGATTGAAGAACATGATGCAAAAATTGTTACTTATTGCAGGTTGTCTGGTGTGATAGTCGTGTGGTGGAAAAGCTCTTTGAAGTTCGAAGGGACGGAGTTTGGCGCGGGATCGCTTGCCGGCAACCTGTTTTCTCTCCCTGCCGCTCTACCTCTACCTCGTGTTCCCTCGCCCCTTCCGCCGGGCCTGGCCAGGGATATGGAGCACACCCACACCACAAGCGTCTTTCATTTGGGATGGATGGTGGATGGCAGGAATCCTCTTCAACATATCGGTGGCGTATATCTGCTGCCACACCCTCATACGCAATCTAACCGCCCGTAACTCAGCCAAGGTTAGCCTTTAGGAACTGTGCGCCAAATGCGATGGCGAATCGCTCACATCCCCGCCCTAAACGTGGCCCAGGGATGCGGGTTCATGTCCCGCAGGTATTCTTTCTGCCAGTTGAATTCGGGGTGCTTGCGCAGGTGCTCGGCGGCGTGGAAGCCCGCGCCGCAGGCGTGTCCCGCGGAGGCCGCGAACGCCAAAGTTTCGGCCATGCTGGAATCGGTTACCTTGTTCTGCACCGTGCCTGCAACGCCGTAGGGAGGCTCCCACGGCAGCGATCCGCGCTCCGATTGATCGATGTGCCCGCACAACGTCCGCTCGCTCGGTGCGGTCTTCTTCTCGTAGGCATCGTAGTGGTCGGCCAGGAAACGCTGGCCGGCCGCGACGTCGATCCTGCCCTTGTTCTCCGCCATCAACTGCTCCCAGCGCACATGCCGCACATTGGCGCTCGACGAAGGATCGCGCAGGTCGAAATCGGTTTCCTCGCGCGCCAGCTTCTCACTCACGGGGAAGTTCGCCCCAACAAAATAGCCATCCTTGGTGCGTTCTAACCGGACATCCTTGAGTCCCAGTTCCAGGTCGGCTATCTCATCGGTCTTGCGATCGGCTACCAGCCAGTTGTTGGCGTATCCCCCGTTGTTGTCTTCGCTCATGATGCGCGCGAAATCGTCAATCGAAGCGGCATACTGCATGGATTTGCGGGCGCGCACGAATTCCGGAATGCCGCTCGCTTTCCAGCCGTGGAAATCCATGATGGTGGTTTCGGTGATCACGATGCCCGCGGAGTTGATGCCGAAATCGTCGCCGCTCTGAATGAGTCCGGGGTATCCGTCCATGATGAAGTGATATCCCTTCGCCGGCGTGACGTCGAAAACGATGGTCCAGCGCTCTCCATCCAGATAGCCGGTCCAGTTGTTGTGGCCGATCACCACGCGCCCGTCCCTGGTGTAACTGCCGGTGGCCACGAAGGCGCTGCAGTGCCCGGGCGCCGTAACGGACGGCGGCGATTTGATGTGGTGCTCCTTGTCATACTCATACACGTAGTAGCCCCACTCCAGCGCCGCGTTCAGCGCCACCACGTCCCACAGGTCGATCTTCACGCCGCGCGCATTGGCGCCCTCAGTCAAGCCCTGCAACTCCTGGCGATACTCCTGCTCGATGTGCGGCCACAGCATCGATCGCGCCGCGTGGCGGAAGAAGTTCCAGTTCTGCTTGTTGTCGTGCGTCAATTCGATTTTGGTTACCTCAAAGCCTTCGCGGATTTCCGGAGCGAGCAGGTATCCATGCTGGAAGCCGATCTCGGCCGGCGTCCCTTCGAGGTGGACGAAAATCCAGCCGCTTTTTTCCGGGCGGCGATACGCGTTCTTGAGTCGCGTATCGGTTTGCGCGCGCAGGCGATAAGCCACGGATGCCGCCAGAACGAACAGCAGCAGCGCCAACAGGACGGCGGGAGTCTTCATAAGCAGACGGCGCATTCGCCCCCCAGCAGCAAACCAGACACAGGCAGGGATGCCTGTGCTACTGCAATGAAGTGTACCGCGCGGCTGCCGTCAGCCGCGGCCTACGAAGGGCATCTTCGTAGCCATCACCGTTATGAACTGCACATTAGCCTCCAGCGGAAGGTTGGCCATATACAGGACCGCCTCGGCCACGTGGCGTATATCCATGCGCGCCTCTACGGCCCGCGTGCCGTCGGCTTGCGGCACACCGTGGGCCATGCGTTCGGTCATTTCGGTGACGGCATTCCCGATATCGATCTGCCCACAGGCGATGTCGTGCTTGCGCCCATCGAGCGAGATGCATTTCGTTAACCCGGTCATGGCGTGCTTCGTCGCAGTGTAAGGCGCGGAATTGGGGCGCGGCGCGTGAGCCGAAATCGAGCCGTTGTTGATGATGCGTCCGCCGCGCGGTCGCTGCTCCTTCATGATCTTAATGGCCTCCTGAGCGCACAGAAACGCGCCCGTCAAGTTGACTCCGACCACTTTGCTCCACTGCTCGTAGGTGAGGTCTTCCATCGGAATGCCGGGCGCGTTGCTACCGGCGTTGTTGAACAGTACGTCCAGCCGCCCGAAGATCTCGCGGGTTTGAGTAAATAACGCCCGCACAGACTCGGGATCGCTCACGTCCGCCGTCACCACGAGCATGCGTCCGCCGGTCGCAGACGCCGAGGCCGCCGTCTGTTCGAGTTTCTCGGCGTGGCGTCCGGCCAGCACCACCGAATATCCGTCGGCTTGCAACGCCAGGCTCACCGCGCGGCCAATGCCGCTGCCAGCGCCGGTCACCAGGGCAATTCTGCCGTCGCCACTCATTTTCTTACTCTCATCGCATGGGGGCGCTCCAGCCGCCGTCAACAATCATAGAATGTCCGGTGACATAAGACGCCCGGTCCGAACACAGCCACAATGCCGCTTCGGCCGCCTCCTCGGGACGGCCGACGCGCCCCAACGGCACCGCTTGCTGGTAGTGCTTCCAGATCTGTTCCTTGACTGCCGCGTTCCCGCCGCTGAAGCGATCGATGCCAGCCTCCAGCATAGGCGTTTGAAAGCCGCCCGCGGCACACCGCCCAGGCCGTTGATGGAAGACGTATTCACGATCGCGCCACCCACCGGCTGCTGCGCCAGCATCTGACGGATCTGCTGCCGCATACACAGCCACACGCTCTTCAGGTTGAGCGCGATCGAGCGGTCGAACTGCTCTTCCGTGAAATCGACCGTGAGTGCGAACGGTTCTTCCAGCGCCGCCGAGTTGTTGACCTCGTAATCTATACGGCCGAATGCCGCCACCGACTGCTCCACCAGCGACGCGACGTGCGAAGCCTGCGACACGTCGCCCGGGATGAACAAAGCGGTTCCACCCGCAGCTTCGATCTCGCGGACGGCGCTCTTGCCGCGTTCTTCTCCTCGAGCCGTAATGACTACCTTGGCGCCTTCACGCGCGAACAGCAGAGCTGCGGCGCGGCCAATGCCCGAGCTTCCCCCGGTTATGAGTGCGACCTTTTCTTTCATGAGAACAGGGATAACTGGCGGGATTTCGGTTTCCGATCGTCGAATACGCTGCGGCCGTCGAGATGCGGCGAAATAGCATGCTCGTGCGCCACCACCGCTGTGAAATCCGCGTGGCGAGCGCATTGCTCTTCGATGGCCCGGGTGAACCGGTCGAGACGCGCGAACCCTTCGAGCTTGTCGGTATCGCCCAACCGTGCACGGTCGAGCGAGCGGCGCAGAATCGAGATCGATTCATCATAAGTCTTGAGCGGCACCGGAAATGGATGCCCGTCTTTGCCGCCGAGAGCGAACGAAAAACGCGCCGGATCCGAAAAGCGGGTGGGCGTACCGTGCATCACTTCCGCAATCAGCGCCAGCGACTGCAAGGTCCTTGGGCCCACGTTCTCCAGCAACAGCAGCGAGGCGAAATCGCGGAACTCCCGTTGGTACGCTACCGCCAGAACCGCGCCGAGCCGCTTCTCGTCGACATCCTCCACGCGCACGTCGTGGTGGCGGGGCGCCACCAGCTTGCGAAACTCAGTCAGGGTTGTGTCAGGCTGCTCGCGCGCGATGGAAAGCAGCGCGTCCTGGGCGGGCCGGGCCTGCGCATCGACCAGGTTCATGATGTCGCCCTGATTCTCCCCCATGATTCCCGAGTGGGGCTGGCAGGTGAAATCGCGGACCGACGCCGAGTGCCAATGATACCGGCGCGCCAGGCCGGTGCCCTGGTTCATCCCCTGCTGCACCACGGCCCAATCGCCTGCCGTGCTGACAACGAAAGTGTGCAAGTAGATCTGGAATCCATCGGCGATGGCGTTATTATCCACGCGCGCGGTGAGCCGGCTGGTGCGGACCAGTTCGTCGCCATTCAACCCATTGCTATCCGCCACTGCCCGGAGCTCATCGGGAGTGTGGCGGGAGTGGCGGCCTCGTCCGCCGCAGATATATAGGCCCAACTCGTGTGCGCGCGGATTGAGGCCGCGTTTCAAAGCACCCAGTACCGAGGTGGTGATTCCCGAGGAGTGCCAGTCCATTCCCATCACGCATCCCAACGCCTGGAACCAGAACGGATCGCTCAGCCGCGTGAGCAGCTCCTTGGTTCCGTACTGGGTGGCGATGCTCTCGGCGATGGCCGTGCCCATCTTGGTCATGCGCTCGGCCAGCCACTCGGGCACACGCCCGCCGTGCAGCGGCAGGTCGGCGGTTCCCGAGCGTTTCATCGTCTAACTATCAGTAGCACAGGCCTCCCGGCCTGTGTCTGGTGTTTGGGTGTTGGGCCCGCCCGCACCGGTGACAAGATCGCCGGCGTTACCCAGTTCCATATCCAAGGTTAATCACAGCCCGCCTACGCGAATGTCCAGTACATCAAGCACTTGTGAGGACTCCGGAAATACCCGAAGATCGTCTCAGGAGCAGGAAATGACAATCACATACGCAAACGGACAGAAGATCAAGGCCGCTCTGGTGGTCGGCGACAACAAGTGGATGCGCCTGGTTTTAGCAGGCAGCGACGATGTCACCGAGTTTACGCAAATCAACGGCACTTGGGTTTCGGAAGACTGCGAAGCGGTTCAGATTGAGTTCGGCTGGTCCGGGCGCGCCAACCATGAGCATGAAGAATCGGACTTCGTCTGCTCCCACGAACTAGCGGTGGAGCTGATTCGCCTGCTGCTGAATCCCGAAGAGGACGAGGACGTGAGCACCCCTATTCCTTCCCCATCCTCGGATTCAACCGCCACCCGCCTCATGGTTGCGTAAGTGTCACCACAACAGCTTCAACCCGAACTGGATCTGTCGCGACGTGGTCGAGGTGGACGTGATCACGCCCGCAGTCGGCGAAGGTGTGGCTGTTGCGGAAGTGAAGATCACCGCGTTCGGCGTGCCGAAATTGGCACGGTTAAAGATGTTGAAGGCCTCCGCGCGGAATTGCGCTCTGACCTTCTCGGAAATTGCAATATTCTTTCCCAACGACACGTCCGTCGTCGCCAGCCCCGGCCCGTACAGAACGTCCCTCCCGATATTCCCATAGGTCCCCGGCGGCGGAAGAATGAATGCATTCGGATTGAAGTATTCATTCGGACCGCCCAAAACAACCGGCCCGCTGAACGCCGGATTCCAGGACGGCCGGATGGGGTTGCGGCTGTCGCCATTGTTCGTGGGATTGAATCCCAAAGAAGGCGTGAACGGGAAACCCGACTGAATGGTCTCGATACCGCTGAGCGTCCAGCCCCCAGCCAGTTTCTGCGCGAAACCGTGTGCGCCATTTAGAAACTTCTTGCCCTCTCCGAAAGGCAGTTCGTAGCTCGCATTGATCACCGCGATGTTGCGGGCGTCGGTGGTAGAGGGACTCCAGTCCAACTTCGGGTTCAAGGGGAACATGACGAACCCCGGCGCATTGGCTCCCACGCTGCTATTCAGCGCAGTACCGTCATCCAGGCTCTTTGACCAAGTATATGCACCGCGGATCTGGAAGCCCGAGCTGAAACGCCGGCTTACATCGACCTGCAGGGCGTTATAGGAGCTGAGCCCTTCGGAGAACCAGGTTGTCGAATTGGCAAGCGCCGGATTCGCCAGTGGCGCACCAGACGGGTAGTACACAGTCCCGGAGGCCAGGCTCGCGGGGCACGGCGCCGCGGGGCAAATCGTCGGAAACGGCTCATTGGCGTCTACAGAGAGCAACTCGTGGTAGCCGTGAGAGCCCACATAGCCCACTCCCAGAGTGGTGTTCGGAGCGATCTGCTGCTCCACTTTGAAGGTCCAGGTGATGACGGTCGGCGTGTACAGATCGGGCTGCGAGCCGCTCGCGGAGATTTTGGTTCCGGCCGGAAGAGGCGATCCAGGCACGATCAGAAGGCCGGCCACCGGAACGTTTTTTATAGACTCGGTGGTATTGAAAGGAGCGGTCTGATCCAGCCGGTAATCCAGGTTGTCGAGCAACGAGCGGTAGATTCCAAAACCGGCATGAATCACCGTCTTGCCCTTGCCGAATGGATCCCAGGCCAGCCCCACGCGAGGCTCCGGCAGAAACTTGGCGCGGTTGGTGGTTAGTGCGGCATCTCCAACCGTAGGATTCGTGTTCATGACACTATTCGTGAAGGCGTAGTTCGAGGCGCGTCCAAACGCCTCGTTCCATCCGTTGGTGGATTCAAACCGGAAGCCGACCCGGAGGTCCAGGTGTTTCGTCAGCTTCATCGTGTCCTGCACAAAACCCGCGGCTTCCAGCGAGCGCCAGCTCAGCGGCGTCGCAGTCGGTACTACCGTGAACGTCGCGATCGTTCCTTGCAAGAAGGAAGTCAGGCTTCCGAAGGAGGCTTGGCCGTACTGGTCCTGCGCCAGCGAGTCGTTGGCCTGAACCTGTTGAAACCAGATTCCCGCTTCGATCTGATGGATGCCGTGGAAGATTCCGATGTGATCGTCATACGTGAACAGGTTCCGCACCGCCCGCAGGTTGCTGCCGGCGTTGGTGCCCGCCGCCGTGATGGATGATGCCGCATTGAGGGCCGTGCCGCCGCCGATCACGACAGCGCCGATCGGCTGACCGCTCACCCAGCCCGGCAGGTCCACCGGTGTCTCGCCGGTGAAGGAGTAATTCGCACGGGAAAAACCCACGCGTAGAGTGTTGAGCACGCTCGGGGAGAAAACGTGTTGCTCCTGGACGCTGGCAACCTGCTCGCGCAAGCCCTCGATAACGGAGCTCAGCGGATTGGCCGAAGGGGTATTCGCAAAACTGTCGTCCACGGTGTAAACGCCGAACAGGGTGTCCTTATCGGAGATGTTGTAGTCGACGCGCGTCGTTCCGAAATCTTCCCGAATGGCCTGCAACGGGTGGCTAAAAGCCTCGGCGATGCCGCTGCCCAGTTCGGGACCATTTTGTACCGGCCAGAGCGACAGCAATGGGACGACGCTCGGCGCAACCCCGACGGTTTTACCGCTCACGATTCCGGCTCGCGCATTGTTATCGGGGACCAGCGTCACATCGCTGACGCCCAGGTGCTGGCGAAAGCCTTCGTAATTCCCGAAAACGAAGAGCCTGTCCTTCTTGACCGGACCACCCAGCGTGCCGCCAAAACTGTTGCGCTCGAATTTCGGAATCGAGCCTTGGTCGTAGAAGTTGCGCGCATCCAAATCGCTATTGCGTATAAATTCGTAGATCGTTCCATGCAGATCGTTGGTGCCGGACGCAGTCACGATGCTCACCTGGCCGCCGGGGCGCTTGCCGTATTCGGCGCCATAGTTGTCCGACACCACGTTGAACTCCCGCACCGCGTCCACGCCCAGAAGCTGGCCGCTGGTGCCGCCCGGTGTGTTGTTGATGAGGGACGCGCCGGTGTACTCGACTCCGTTCAATAGAAACAGGTTTTCTTGCGGCCGCCGCCCCGAAATGGCGAACATGTTGCCGACCGACGAATTCGAGCTTCCCACGCCGCCGGTCCGCTCCCCCGTGTAGTTCACGATTCCGGGATTCAACGTGACGAGTTGATCGTAGCTGCGGCCGTTCAGCGGAAGATCCTTCACCTGGCGCTCGGAAACCAGGCCGGAGATTTGCTGGGTGGAGAGGTTGACCGGACTCGCATTCTCCTCGATCGTCACCACCTGTTTCAACTCGCCCACCGGCAGCGTAAGATCGACCTGAGTGGTCTGGCCCACCACCAGATCGATCCCGGTCTTCAGCGCCGAGCTGAAACCTTCCTTGGAGGCAGACACTTGATACTTGCCGATGGCGATGGAAGGCGCGGAATACCGCCCGTTTTCGTCGGTGACTAATTTGCGTTCGGCGCCAGTCTCTATGCTCTTGACGTCAACACTCGCGGCAGGCACGCCGGCTCCGCTCTCATCCTTCACCGTTCCCGAGAGTGACGCGCCGACTACCTGGCTCCAGAGCACGGCTGCTCCTAGCAGTACTGAAATAAGCAGTATCTTGATTGTCATGAATGCTATACCCCTATATGGCCCTATTCTCTATCGACTATATAGTGATTAAAGGGACATTGTCAAGCGCGTCGATAGACTTTGGGGCCAGTCCCATAACCAAAGTTATCCTAGGCACAGCCCGCCTACGTGCGAACCCGTGGTACATCAAGCACTTGTAGGGACCCCGGAAATGACCGAAGATCGTCCCAGGAGCAGGAAATGACAATCACATACGCCAACGGACAGACAATCAAAGCGGCCCTGGTGGTTCGCACCGACAACCGCCTTCGCGTGGCTGTAGCTGGCTGCGACGACCTCACCGAGTTCACCGAAATCAACGGCACCTGGGTTTCGGAAGACTGCGAGGCGGTTCGGATTGACTTCGGCTGGCCGGCGCGCGCCAACCGTGAGTACCAGGAAGAAGACTACATCTGCTCCCAGGACCTGGCGGCGCGGTTGATCCACCTAATGCTGAATCCCGACGAGGACGAAGAACCAAGCGCCGCCCCGCCCGTGAAATCCCTGGACTCAACCGCCGGCCGTATGGTTGTATAAGGCGTGAAGAAATCTCCGCCTAGCCTTCCGAGCGGTTGGAACCTGTTCCTTTGCTTCCGTGCGGATCTCGATTCGATTATGCTGAGAGCCTCTCGGTACGAGGTCGATAATGATTTCCGGCGCGCACATGATCATCTACAGTACGGATGCGGAGGCGGATCGGGCCTTCTTCCGTGACGTTCTGGGCTTTTCCTCAGTGGATGCGGGCCAAGGATGGCTCATCTTCGCCTTGCCGCCAGCCGAAATCGCAGTTCACCCGGCGGCGGAGAACGGCAAGCACGAAATCTACCTCATTTGTGACGATGTGGCAGCCACCGTTCAAGCCCTAGAAAAGCACAAAGTGGGTTGCGATCCAGTCACGGATCAAGGGTGGGGCCTGCTGACGCACTTGTCGTTGCCAGGAGGCGGCAAGCTCGGCTTGTACCAGCCTAGACACCCGGTGGCACACAAATAGATCGGCTACCGCCTTCACCGCGGCTGGAACAGCAACACTTCCGGCCGAATCTCCAGAAAGGCATCTTTACAACTGGTGGGAGTCACGTGATAGCCGCCCCATATCCCGGCCACCGTCTTCGGAATGGCGGTTACATCGTCGGGCAGATGTTCCGAGGCAATCGCCATCCTCGGCCGGTACTTTCGTATCGTCTCGGCTGCACCGCGCAAGGCCGATTTTTCCGCCCCTTCGATATCCATCTTGATGTAATCCACGCGCGGCAGTTTTAATTCGGTTGCCAGAATATCGATGGTGGTAAGGGGTACCTTCACCTTGTGCTTTGCATCCTTGCCAAACACGAAGCTATCTCCGGTAGTATTGCCGTCGTCCCCTTCGGATAACTCCAAGGTGTCGGTGTGGTCCCAGACGCCCTTGGGCACCACGATCACGCGCCCCTCGGCGATCTCGTGGTCGAAATTCCGCCGCAGACACACCACCGTCGCCGGCGCGGGCTCGATCGCGACTACCAGGCTCGCTCCCCGATTGAGTGCGGTCCGCGTGAACACACCGACGTTAGCGCCGCAATCCAGAACGACATCGCCCGGCTTGACCGCTACTTCGTCGCCGTCGTAGATCTCGAGCTTCTCCTCGCCCAGCGTGAATTTCAAGAAGCGGTCGTTGGGCACGGTCCAATATTTTCCCATGGGTGTCTTCACCAGCTCAAACCCTTGCGGATCGCGCTCGATCACCTTGCTGGCCGCGCCGATCTCTTCGCCGGCGCGCGCCATATCGACGAGCAAAGCGTGACTCTTGACCGCGCCGTGGAAGGAGCAGCCCTGGCAGCGCCCGGCCGCCCACACCATCGTGAGCCTCGCCTCCGGCCATGCCGCCGCCAACAATATAGCCGCCCCGGCCACCATCAGGCAGATCTTGAGAACCTTCATGATTATGAAAATAGGCCGCTTCCGCTGCCGAAATAAATACCCAGATGGTATGCACTCCCCTGCTGCCGTCGGTTTTCTCCACTCCGCATGAATGCGCTACACTGGCGGTTCCAGCCACGATGGCCACCCACACCACCCCGCGCGAAGACACCAGTTTCTTTGGCCATCCGCGCGGGTTGGCCACTCTGTTTTTCACGGAAATGTGGGAGCGCTTCAGCTACTACGGCCAGCGCGCCATCCTGATCCTCTACATGACCGATAGCGTGGCCCATGGGGGCTTGGCGTTTCCCTTGGCCAAGGCCGGCGCTATCTACGGGCTATATACAGCGATGGTTTACCTGCTGGCCTTGCCGGGCGGGTGGTTTGCCGATCGCATCACCGGTCAGCGCCGCGCCGTCCTGTACGGTGGCATTCTGATTTCGATCGGGCAGTTCTGCCTGATGTCGCCGGGCAGCCTGCTGTTCTATTTGGGACTGGTGCTGCTGATATTGGGCACCGGTCTGCTGAAGCCGAATGTCAGCACCATCGTGGGCCAGCTCTATTCGCAGGCCGATGAGCGCCGCGATTCCGGGTTCTCTATCTTCTATATGGGGATCAACATCGGCGCGCTGATTTCCCCAATCGCGTGCGGATGGGTGGGGCAGCCGCCGCACTGGCGGTGGGGCTTCGGACTCGCCGGCGTCGGGATGATCGCCGGGTTGATTCAGTATGTCCTGGGCTGGAAACACCTGGGCTCGGCGGGTCTGCACCCGGTCGTGTCCGCCAACCCCGAGGAGGATCGACGGCAAAAACGGCGCGCTGCCACCGGCGGCCTGCTAGGACTGGTGATTCTAGTGGCTCTCGGCGCGCTGGGTAGCAGCGGCGCAATTACTATCACCGCGGAATCCATTTCCGATGCGCTCGGCGTCGCGCTCATCATCATCTCGGCGGCCGTGTTTGCCTGGCTGATTTTCGGGCACGGCTGGTCGGTGGTGGAAAGGAAGCGGTCCGCTGCCATTCTGGTGTTGTTCATTGCCTCGGCATTATTCTTTGCGGCATTCGAGCAGGCGGGGTCGTCACTCAATCTTTTTGCCGATCGCGCCACCAGCCGGCACCTTCTGGGCTTCGAGTTTCCGGCGGCCTGGTTCCAGTTCGTGCAGCCGACGTTTGTCATCCTTCTGGCGCCGGTATTCGCCTGGCTGTGGATCGCGTTGCGCCGGCACGAGCCTTCCAGCCCCACCAAGTTTTCGCTAGGCCTGCTTTTTGTCGGTGTGTCGTTCGCCATGCTGGTGCCGCCCGCGAGAGCCAATATGGGCGGCGCGCTGGTTTCTCCCTGGTGGCTGACTGTGAGTTACCTCCTGCAAACGCTCGGTGAACTGTGCCTGAGTCCGGTGGGGTTGAGCGCCATGACCAAGCTGGCTCCCGTCCGCGTGGCCGGCCTGATGATGGGAGTCTGGTTCCTCTCGATTGCGCTCGGCAACTGGCTGGCGGGACGCGCGGCATCCCTTTACGAAACGCTCACCGTGCCGGCGTTGTTCGGCGCAGTCGCTGTGTTTGCGCTAATCGCAGCCTTCATTCTGGTGTTGTTAATCAAGCCAACGGTGCGGCTGATGGGCGGGGTGAAATAGGCCCGAGTTCCTTCTCGTAGGCCGCATTGAGTTGCTTGCGCGCAAACGCCAGATCGCTCCTGATGGCTTGCAAACGGTCCGGCGGGCGATAGTCCAACTGCAGCGTGAGAGGACCTGAGAACCGCGCCTTGGCCAGAGTGGTGAAGAGCGCCGGAAAATCGACGATACCTTCGCCCAGAGGGCAGGACATTACCTGGCCCTTTTCCCGGCGGATGTCGCGCAGGACCATCATTCGCAGACGCGGCAGCGCGGCGGGCAAGCTGCCATCGACGGCCAGCGCGGTATCGAAATCCCAGCCGACCCATTGCGGATCCAGATCGCCGATCAATGCCTGCGCGGCGGGATAGGGCACTCCCATACCCATTCCAGCCGACCGTCCGTAAGCCGCTAAAAACCGGACGTCGTTGCGCCGTTCCATTAAACGCGCCGTCGGGTAGCCTGAATAACCGGTGCGGAAAAAGGGGACGCCCGATCCGCCCGCCACGGCCAGAACGTTGCGCGCGAATGGCTCCGCCACGCTGAGGAACGAGGTGGTGATCACCGGCAGGTCGAGTCCGTCACCATTCAGGCTTTCGACCGCGCGCACCATATCCACCGCGGTCTGCGACGGCTTCACCGTGCCGTCGGGCTGAACGGAGAGGTCGCAGCCATCGAAGCCCAGGCCGTTCAGGATCGGACCGAGTTCCGGATAGTTTATCTCGGGCAGCAGTCGTGAGAACAGGCACAAGATGGGGCCCGTCTTGGCGCGCGGAGGAGTTTGCGCGGCGGCAGCTATGGCGGTGGCGCCGATCAGGAAGCGCCGCCGGCTGATGGGCATACTTCATTGTAGCGGGGACGCAGGAGTCACTCCCGGATTGCCCAACCACACCGGCGACAAGATCGCCAGCGTTACGTAACGCCGGCGGTCTTCGCCGCCGGTGGGTTGGCTACTTGAGTCCGCCGCCCTTCTCCGCTTGTGATACTATGCCCTTTTTAAATAGAGGAACATTTTCGTGAAAGTCTACGAAAGCAAAGACATTCGGAATGTCGGTGTAGTGGGCCACGGCGATTCCGGGAAGACTACGCTCACCGCCGGGCTGCTGTTCTCCGCAGGGGCCACTAACCGTCTGCTCCGCGTCGATGAAGGCAACACCATTACCGATTTTGACGAGGAGGAGATCCTGCGCAAGATCACCATCTCGACCGCCATCGCCGCGGCCGAGTGGAAGAAGGCCAAGATCAATATCCTGGATACGCCCGGTTACAACATTTTCATAAACGATACGCGCGCCGCTCTGGTGGCGGCGGATGCGGCATTGGTCCTGGTAGATGGCGTGGCCGGTGTCGAGGTGCAGACCGAAAAGGTTTGGGCCTTCGCCGAGGAGTTCAACCTGCCGCGCGCGGTCATCGTTAATAAGCTCGACCGCGAGCGCTCCGACTTCCAGCGCGCCCTGGGCAGCATCCAGGAAAACTTCGGCCGCGCGGCCGTGCCGATCCAAATCCCCATTGGCTCGGAACGCGATTTCAAAGGTGTGGTCGATCTGGTCCGGATGAAAGCCTATACCTATACTCCCGATGGAGACGGCAAAGGTAAGGAGAGCGATATCCCGGCGGACCTCGCCGATGCTGCCCAGACGGCCCACGAAGCGCTGATCGAGATGGTAGCCGAAGGCAACGATAGCCTCATGGAGGAGTTCTTTGAGAAGGGCAGTCTGCCGGTAGAGCACATTGTTGACGGACTGAAACAGGGAGTTCGCGAACGGCGCATTTTCCCGGTCCTGTGCAGCTCCGCCCTGCATAACATTGGGACGGACCTGATCCTGAGTTTCATCGCCGATAACGTGCCGGCGCCCACCGAACGAGAACCCGTTGCGGCCCTGGTAGATGGCAAAGAAGCTACGCGCAAGGTCGCGGAAAGCGACCACTGCTCTCTATACGTTTTTAAGACATCCGCCGATCCATTTGCTGGACGCATCAGTTTCTTTAAGGTGATGACTGGCGTCGTCAAGAACGACGCCAACCTGCAGAATGTAACGCGCAGCGTGGCCGAACGTCTGGCGCACTTGAGCAGCCCCCAGGGGAAAACTTTGCAACCTGTGACCGAACTGCATGCGGGCGACATAGGCGCGGTGGCCAAATTGAAGGAAACGTTGACCGGGGACACGCTGGAGGATAAGAGCCTGAACATTGCGTATCTGCCCGTGAGGTTGCCCGAACCATCCATTGCGTTTGCCATCGAAGCCAAGTCGCGCAACGACGAAGACCGGATGGGGCACGCGGTCCACAGGATTCTGGAAGAGGACCAGTCGCTGCGCTTTTACCGCGACCCGCAGACGCGTGAGTTTCTGCTGGCCGGCGCGGGGCAGCAGCACGTGGAAATTGTGGTGGCCCGCTTGAAAAAACGCTACGGCGTGGATGTCACCCTCAAGGCCCCGAAGATTCCTTACCGGGAGACCATCCGCGGACACGCGGACGTGCAAGGGCGGCACAAGAAACAGACCGGCGGGCACGGACAGTTTGGAGACTGCTGGATCAAGATGGACCCGCTGCCGCGCGGCGCGAAGTTCGAATTTGCCAACGAAATCTTCGGCGGCGCTATCCCCCGGAATTTCATTCCGGCCGTGGAGAAGGGCATTGTGGAAGCTGCGGAAAAAGGCTTCCTGGCTGGGTTCCCCATGGTGGATTTCAAGGTGACGGTCTACGATGGCTCCTACCACGACGTGGATTCGTCGGAATTGGCCTTCAAACTGGCGGCTCGGAAGGCGTTTAAGGCGGCCATGGAGCAGGCTAAACCAACCCTGCTGGAGCCGGTGATGAATGTCGAGATTCAGGCTCCGGTAGAATACGCCGGCGACCTTATGGGAGACCTGAACAGCCGGCGCGGGCGAATCGCCGGTATGGAGACTAAGGGGACTACGCAGTTCATCCGAGCGAAAGTCCCTATGGCGGAGATGCTGAACTACCAAAACGACCTTACCGCCATGACGCAAGGCCGGGCGTCCTTTACCATGGAATTTGATCACTACGATTATGTGCCGCAGCTTCAAGCCGATAAGATCATTGCGGCGGCTAAGGCAGCTAAGGCCGGCGAGGAAGAAGAAGAGGAATCGTGAGGAAGTGCTCTAACCGGACGTATATGAGTACGGTCTACCTCAAAAGAGCGGTTGCATGTGCCGCGGCCTTATAGTACTCTAGGTTGTCGAAAACGGGTGCCGCCCCGTGAGTAAGTACTTTATTTTCTGTAGTTCGAGAGTGTAATGGACAATCGAACGAAGACTTTATTCTCCTTTTCCATACTAACCGCGGTCCTTACCAGCACCTCATGCGGTTTGAGTCAGCAGTCGAAATTCCAGACGTCCTTCCTGCCGCCAGCCCCTCGTGCGGCTGCGATGGCGATGGAAATCGCCGATCCACCGGCGTTGTTACCCAACATTTACCTGCAAGACGTCCCCTTCTTAAATACCGCAGCACTGGTTCCGCCTCGCCGGACGCGCGGTGATGCCCTGATGCAACGGGCCGATCAAGCGTTCCAGCGGGGCAAGAAACTTTACCAGGCAAACGACACGGCCAACGCTCGAATAGAATTTGACCATGCAATCGATTTGATGCTGGACGCATCCGAACAGAATCCGGCAGATCGGCAAGATTATGAGAAGCGGCTCGAGGAAATGATCGATTCCATACATCGGTTTGACCTAGTCGGGCTGGGCGCTTCGACCACCGTCGAAGAGGCCGAATTCGAAAAGGCGCCACTGGAAGACATCCTGAAAATGACCTTCCCGGTCGATCCCAGGCTTAAGGACAGAGTTCGGGAACAGGTCGCAGCCACGGTTTCCCAATTGCCCCTGATGGTGACCGATCCGGTCCTCGGCTACATTCACTTTTTCGAAGGGCGCGGGCGCAAGACTTTGGAAGCTGGAATCGGGCGCGCAGGCCGGTACCGTCCCATGATCCAGCGGATTCTGGATGAAGAAGGCGTGCCCCAGGAACTAATTCATCTGGCCCAGGCGGAATCGGGGTTTATCCCCCGCGCGGTGTCCCGCATGGCCGCGGGGGGAATGTGGCAATTCCTGACGTGGCGTGGCCAGCAATACGGATTAATGCAGACCGGGTACACGGATGACCGGATGGATCCGGAGAAGGCCACGCGGGCGGCAGCGCACCATCTGCACGATCTGTACAACGAATTCGGCGACTGGTATCTGGCCATTGCGGCTTACAACTGCGGCCCGGGCGTTGTGGAGCGCGCGGTGGAGCGGACAGGATATGCGGACTTCTGGGAATTGCGGAGCCGCGGCGTTTTGCCCGCCGAGACCACCAACTACGTGCCTATCATCCTGGCAATGACGATCATGGAAAAGAATGCCGCCGAGTACGGATTAACAGGCATAGCCTTGAATCCGCCTCTGGAGTACGACACCTTGGAGATCACCGCGCCGACCAGCCTGGCGCTGGTTGCGGACCTTACCGAGGCGCCGGTTTCCGAACTGCTGGCACTCAATCCCGCGGTATTGAAGAATGTAGCGCCAGCGGGCTACACCGTGCATGTGCCGAAAGGCGCCGGCAACCAGCTGATGGCTACGCTACAACTGGTGCCACCCGAACATCGCATCGCCTGGCGGATCCATCGCGTCGCCTCGGGTGAAACACTGGCCACCATCGGCAAGCAGTACGGCATGACGGCAGCCGCCATCATGTCCGCCAACAAACTCGACAAAGCCGACCCGGTAGAGGGTGACCGGCTGATCATCCCTGCCGGTCTCCGTGCGGAAGCTCCCCCCAAGCACGCGGTGGTAGCGAAAGTTGCGAGCACGCATCGCCGGACCAGCGTGCGGCGTGCGTCCACAACGGGCAAGAGCAAGGTTCCCCCTACTGCGCGGACGGCTCGCAACGGCCCGGCGATTCTCACCCGCACCGCTTCGCGGTAGGCCACACACAATTTTCGGCGTTCTCGTTTTTTTCTATTGCCTCCCTCGCAAAAAGGGGTATTCTATGGGTGATTGTAGGTGACTACTGGAGGCTTGCGTAAATGTTAGATAGCCCGAAAACCGCTGCCGAGGACGACGAGATGGAAGACTTCCACGACTACGAAGACGAAGAGCACTCGGAACTCGATTCGAAGCTGGACGAGTTCGACGAGGACGAAGATGACGATGAAGATGAAGTGGAGGGAGCTGCTCCGCCTCCAATAGTCGAGCCGACGCCAGCCTTCGCTGCCGTGATTGTGACCACAGAGGAAACGGTCGCTCCTCCTAAGAAACCGGTGAAGAAGGCGGCCGCTGCGAAGAAGGCTCCGGCCAAAAAAGCTCCGGCCAAGAAGGCTGCCGCAAAAGCCCCAGCCAAAAAAGCCGCAAAGAAAGCTGCTCCTGTGAAGAAGGCCGCCAAGAAAGCAGCCGTGAAGAAAGCTGCCAAGAAGGCGCCGGCAAAGAAAGCCGCAAAGAAGGCTCCGGCTAAGAAGGCTGCGAAGAAAGCTCCGGCTAAGAAAGCGGCCAAAAAGGCGCCCGCCAAGAAGGCAGCCAAGAAAGCCAGCAAGAAGCGCCGCTAGATCAAGAACCGCTCCCTTCGGTCACGGCTCGGTAAGCAAGCGTTTCCGAGCCGCGACCATAGGGAGCGGTTGTCAACGGCTCACCGATATCGTCCTCAGGAGTCCTTCTTTACCGTCCGCCGGCAGCGCTCGAACAATTCCAGCAATGCGTCGGCCTGTTCTTCGACGGAACGTGCCACCGGTTTTCCCGAGAATCCGGTCGAGGATTGCGTCGATCGTCCGAAGCCGGTCGAAACCGCAATGAACTTCATCAGCTCCAGGGCGACTTCGTCCGTGCTGCGCGCGGGTCCGGCAGCGGGAGCGGCTTCAGCGGCGATATCGGTGGGGGGTCCTGGTTCGGCCATGGGTGATTGCTTCCTCCGTGTGATAAAACTCTAGTGTATCGCGGCCTCATGGATGCTCCCAGTCCCGCCGCCGCGTCTTTCCATGCCGCTCACCGCCGTCCGGCACGTGCGAAAAATGCGAGGAGGCGCCCAGGCTCACCTGCTGGAGGCGGACGATGCCAATTGGTACGTAGTCAAGTTCCGCAATAACCCGCAACATCACCGCGTGCTGGTTAACGAGCTGCTTTCCGCCACGTTCCTCGAATATCTGAAAATCACGGCTCCGGCGAGCGCCATCATCCGCGTAACACCGCAATTCCTGGCCGCGAATCCGGAGATTCATCTACAGGGCGGCACACGGCGGACCGAGGTAGAGCCTGGCTGGCACTTCGGGTCGCGGTATCCGGGAGACCCGTCACGGCTGGCCGTTTACGATTTCCTTCCCGACTCGCTGCTCGAAAAGGTCGTCAACCTGGACGATTTCCGCGCCATCCTGGTTTACGACAAGTGGGCTGGGAATGCGGATGGACGCCAATGCGTCTTCTATCGGGCAATGGTGCGCCAGGGGAGCGCCGCGATACGCGAGGGCGCGCCGGGTAAACCTGGTTTCATCGCGCGCATGATCGATCACGGCTACACCTTCAATGGGCCCCACTGGGATTTTCCCGAGAGCGCCATTCAGGGCCTGTATGCGCGGCCCATGGTATATCGATCCGTGCGTTCCCTGGACGATTTTCAACCGTGGCTCCAGCAGGTGATGAGCTTTCCGGAAGAGGTGGTGGATCAGGCGTGGAAACGCACTCCGGCCGCCTGGATCGACGGCGAAGAGGATGAACTGGAACAAATGCTGCGCCAGCTCCTGGAACGGCGGAAGCGGCTGCCCGAGCTGATCACCGCGTGCCGGGAAGCGCGGACCAACCCTTTCCCGAATTGGTCATGATCTCAAGGGCTACTCTTTGGGCTGTCGCGGGAGCCATCAGGATACCGTTGCGGTAGTGCCCGTACGCCAGCCAGAGCGCGTGGTCGCCGACGCGGCCCACGGCGGGAGTGTCGCCCTCCACGGCCGGACGGAAGCCCAACCAGCGATCCTCCGGCGCGAGGCCGGAGAGGACCGGCAGGATTCGAGCGGCGCGCGAATGGATGTCCGCGGCAATGGAGGGATCGAGCGCTCGATCGAACCCCGCGTGTTCCGAGGAAGTGCCCGCGATGGTAAAGCCGCCGGCGCGCTGCAACAAGTATGTGTGCCCGTGCCGCAGGATGGGCGCAAGCGAACCGGCCTCGAGGCGGAATCCGATCAAGTGGCCGCGAACGGGATAGGCACGTGGGAGCGAGTGTCCGGCGACGGTAATCTGGCTGCTCCAGGCGCCGGCAGCTAGCACCGCGACGCCGGATTCGAAGTTGCCCCGACTCGTAGCCACCTTGACAGACTCGCGAGTGGGCCGGATCTCCTTGACGCGAACCCCCTCCCGGATACTCACGCCACGTTGCCGGCAGGCAGACCGCAGCGCGTGCATCATTTCGCGCGGATCGACGTGGGCATCCCGTGGGTAGAAGAGCGCGCCCGCGGCATCGACCATGGCCAGCGGGACCTGCTTCCTGAGCTCATCGAGGGACAACGGACAGGAGGGAATCCCCAGGGACACTTGACGACCGCCGCGCGCCTGGAGCGCCTTCCACTCTTCCTCGGAAAGCGCCAACTCCACCGCGCCCAAAGCCTGGAAATCGACGAGGCATCCGGTTTCAGCCTGTAGCTCCGCCACAAAATCCGGATAGAGCCGCAGGCTTTCGAGCGCGAAATCGTTCCACGGCGAGCGCGCTTCGATTTCACCGCCGGGCGCCAGCATGCCCGCCCCGGCCCAACTGGCCTCGGCCCCCATGCGGCCGGCGTCCAGCAGGATCACGCGCAAGCCGCCCTGGGCCAGCCGCCAGGCGATGGAACTGCCGATGATGCCGGCCCCGGCAATGATGACATCGAAGGGCATCCCTTACATCCTAAGCGATGGTGGGGCAGCGCCATGCGCTGCCCCACGCTAAAATAGGCTTCGTGCTCCACCGTTATATCTTTCACAACGACGGCATCCGGGAGGCCTCCGCGCAGGTGCTATCGGCTGGACAGATCGGGCTGCTTTCCGGGTGGGGTGTCTTCTCGACGATACGTGTGATCGATGGCGTACCGTTCGCCTTCGAGCGCCACTGGGCCCGCCTCACGCGCGACGCCGCGGCGTTCCGCATCACGATACCAGGGGACGCCGAATCTGTCCGGTGCAAACTAATGGCGCTGATCGAAGCCAACCAGGCCCACCATTCGACGCTGCGGCTGGTGATTGTGCGCAACGGCGGCGGCATGTGGGAAGGCCCTTCGGTCGGGCGGCCGAGCGATTTGATCGCCTTGACGGCCGATACCAAGCGGTGGGGAGCCTCGGTCAAGTTGGCCTACGTGGCACAGGCGCGCCACGCTGCCTGCGAGTTCGCTGGGACCAAGATCATCTCCTGGGCGATGAATCTGACGTGGCTCGAATCGGCTCAAGCACGCGGCTTCGACGAAGTGATCCTGCTCAACGAGCGCGGCGAGGTGGCAGAGTGTACCTCAGCCAACATTTTCGTGGCGAACGGCAACCAGGTTTGGACACCGCCCATGAACTCGGGCTGCCTTCCGGGTATCACCCGCGAAGTCCTGCTGAGCGAGATTCACGTTCCCGGAATCCAGATCGGCGAGAAGACCTTGCTGCCGGCCGATTTGGAAACTGCCGACGAGGTTTTCATCACATCCACCACGCGCAACCTGCTGCCCGTCAGGCAAATCGAAGATAAACCGGCCAAGCGGTCGGAGCGGGTTTCTACGGCGCTCGAAGAAGCCTTTGAGGGATTTGTGAACCGCTACGTGGCCGAGCAGCGCAACTCCGTGCCGGCGCGAATTTGACTGGTTGCGGAAAGCACCGCTCCCTATGGTCACGGCTCAGCAAAGCGCGCGCTTGCGCTAGGAGTGGTTTCGGTGCCAAGTTGGGTAAGGTGCGCTTTACAGAGCCGCGACCAGAAGGAGCGGTGCTTTCCGCGGCCCAAAAAGAAAATGGTTCCAAGTGACCTGATTTCCAGCTTTGCTCTCCGCCGGCATGCACGGCACTGAGCTTCGTGTTCTGGAGCGCTGTGCGCCTTTTGCCTGTCTGCTCCCCTAGTGGCGTTTTCTTCTCCACCACCAGGCTCAACGCTTCCAGGCGCGCCGCAGTCTCTCTCCAAAACAGGACCGGTTGCTCGTGACGGCCTTTCGCTCCCCTACAACGGCCTCCGCTTTCACAGAGCCCATTCCAGGATCGACGTTCCTGGCCTGCCACTTCGCTCCCTGCACAGCCGCTCACAAGCTCGTTCGGCTCTCAGCTCCACTGCCGATTGCGGTTCGCCCCGCATCCGGCCGTCTCCTCGCTTCTGCCCGTCGCCTGCTTGCTGCCACGCTCGATCTGCCTCTCCTCCGGCCTCCACTCCCCTTCAGGATTCTTACGTCCCTCCGGATCAAAGCGTTCAGCCGAATTCGCTGCCGATCAGTCCGCCTTCCGATTACGCCCGATCTCCTGTTACTCCCCGCTCCCGTCTTTCTATTGCTAGTCGGTGGAAGCGGATCAAAGCTCCAGGTTCGCTACGTTTCCGGAGGCTTGCTGTTCCTCAAACCTCTTGGAACCTTAATCACTATGCTCCCGGGAACGATTTTCGTCAACGGAATTGTGACCCGATATTCATCTTTTCCTCAACTTTGTGAAGCCAATGAAATCAGTGAGTTATACCTATTCCGGAAGGAATAATTGTGAATAAAACGGGCCCCGCGCTTACTGTTTCATCTTCACCGGGCCGGAAGACAGGACCAGCTCCGCATGGTTGGCCAAATCGATCGCGGTGCGCGCCATGCGGGCCAGCACGAGCACGCAACCGACCTGTTCGCCGACAGTGGTGAGGACCTCCATCTCACTGCCGGTGTGCTGATGCGGAACGCGGTGTTGAACGTTAATTACGCCCACCACGCGATTGCGCGAGATCACGGGAGCCGAGAGAAAAGCTTCGAACGTATCCTCCGGCAACTCGCCGAACGCTTTGAAACGCTGATCGTTATAGGCCTCGCGGGAGATCGCCAGCAGTTTCCGTTCGCGGGCCACCCAACCGGTGAGACCTTCGTTCAAACGCAGCCGCACCTTGCCGATGGTGGACGGATGCGGTGTGTTGGACGCGCACAGCACCAGCTCCTCGTTATCCAGCAGGTAGACCAGGCAGGAATCGCATTGCGTGAACTCCACCACCAGCGATACCACGCCCTGGAGGACCTCCTGCAGGCTCATGTCCCGCACCATGAACCGGCTAATCTTCTGGAAAAGGCGGAGCTGTTGCTCGGTCCGCTGCAAGCGCCACTCGAGGTCCTTGGGTTTCGGCACGACTTTTATTATAGCCAGCGCCCCAGGGCTTTCTTACAATGGGAGTTCCCCAATGCCCACCCGCGGCCTGTTCCTCACGTTTGAAGGCATGGACGGTTCCGGCAAGACCACCCAGATGCGCCGCCTGGCGGAGCGCCTGCGCGCGCGGGGGCGAACAGTGTTGGAAACCGCGGAGCCGGGCGGGACCGCGATCGGGCGGAAGATCCGGCACATCCTGTTGGATGCGGCCAGCCACGAACTCAGCCCCACCGCGGAGCTGCTTTTGTACTTCGCCTCACGGGCGCAGAATGTGGACGAAGCCATCCTGCCGGCGCTCGGACGCGGCGAGATTGTGCTGGCGGACCGATTCACCGATTCGACCCTCGCCTACCAAGGTTGCGGGCGCGGGTTGGGCGCCGAGATGGTGCTGGCCCTCGACCGCATCGCCTGCCGCGGCCTGAAACCCGATCTGACGCTGCTGGTGGATATCGACGTGGAGACCAGCTTGGCACGCGCACACGCACGCAATGCCGCCGGGTCCAACAGCGAAACCCGCATGGATGAGCAGTCGCTCGAATTCCACCGTAAGGTCTACGAGACGTATCAGGCTTTGGCGGCACGCGAGCCGGAACGGGTCCGCGTGATAGATGGCAATAAGGCGATGGACGATGTGGAACAGGAGATCTGGGAAGTGGTGAGCGCCCGTGTTTGAGAATTTTTGGGGCAATCCGCACGTCGTTCGCGCGCTGGAGCAGATGGTGGCGCAGGACCGGCTGGCGCAGACGCTTCTATTTTCCGGTTCCGAAGGTGTGGGCAAAGCCACGCTGGCGCGGCGGCTGGGAGCGCTTCTGCTGGGACATGGGGAGCTGATCGAACGCGACGACCTGAGCCTTTCCGACAACGTGGAGACGGTGGCCGATCGCGAGCGTTGGACCTCCGAAAAGCGCAATGAAGATCCGCTGCTCTTCGCCACGCACCCGGACTTCGTCACCTTCGCGCCGGACGGTCCTCTACGTCAGATCTCGATCCCGCAGACGCGACACCTCAAAGAGCTGGCTCAGTACCTGCCGCACAGGGGCAGCCGCCGCGTTTTCCTGATCGACCACGTGGATCGCGCCAACGACCAGGCGGCCAATTCTCTGCTCAAGACGCTGGAAGAGCCGCCCGCGCATCTGATCCTGATCATGACGGCCGAGAACGCCTACGACCTGCTCCCGACCATTCGCTCGCGGGCCGTGCCGTTTCAATTCGCACCGCTGAGCCACGACGAGATGTGCGCGTTCGTCGAGGCGCGGAAACTGGATGAGCCGGAACGGCGGGTCGCCCTGGCGGCCGGAAGCCCTGGGCTGGCGGTTTCGCTCGACCTGGAGACTTATGACAAGCGCCGCAGCGCCATGCTGGCGCTTCTGAAAACGGCGGCCGGCGTTGCGCCGTTCAGCACCTGGGTGCCGGTGTCAGAAACGATCGGACGTAGCAAGAACGAGAAACTGGATTTCTACCTCAAGGTGCTCTACGGGCTGCTGCGCGATCTGCTGGTGTTGCGCGAGGGCGGAGAGGCAATCCACAACCAGGACATTCGCCGCGAGCTGGAGTTACTGGCAGGCAAGCTGGAGTTCCCGTGGATCCGCAAGGCCGTCGCGCAGGTGGATGAGATCGCTGAACTGGTGCGGCGGAATATTCAGAAGACCATCGCGCTGGATGCGTTGATCGTGGAGCTGCGGGCAGCCTGAGCTCTGCCAGGTCTTACCATAGAAGAACATGGCAGACCGGGCATTATTGGCCGCTTGGATTGCTTTGGCAGCCGCGCATGGCGCGGCTCCACCAACGCCGACGTTCGCGCACGACATTGCGCCTGTGGTTTACCAATTCTGCGCGCCGTGCCACCATCCCGGCGGTACCGGGCCTTTTCCGCTGCTTGCTTACGAAGATGTGAAGAAGCGTGCGGCGCAAATTGCGGCCGTGACGCGCAACCGCTACATGCCGCCCTGGCTTCCAGAGCCGGGCCACGGCGAGTTTGCCGGCGAGCTGCGCTTGAGCAGCGAGCAAATCCGCCAGATCGCCGATTGGGTGGCCGCCGGCTCGCCCGAAGGGCCGCCGGGCGAAACCCCTTCACCGCCGCAATTCACCGATGGCTGGCTACTCGGCCAGCCGGACCTGGTGCTGGAGGCCACGGGTTCGATTATGGCGCCGGCATCCGGGCCGGACATCTTCTGGAACTTTCTTTTCACGCCGGGTCTCGCAACGCCACGGTACGTGCGTGCCGTCGAGATTCGTCCGGGCAATCGCCGCGTAGTGCATCACGCCAATTTGCTGATTGACCGCGCCGGCTCCGCGCAAAGGGCGGCCGCTACAAACGCCGGCGGGTTCGCGGGCATGGACCTCACGATCATGCGCAGTCCGTTCGATCCCGACGGCCACTTTCTTTTCTGGAAACCAGGCGCAGTGCCGCACGTGGAGCCGGATGGTTTCGCGTGGCGGCTGAATCCCGGCGACGGCCTGGTGCTGAACACGCACCTGCATCCCTCGGGAACGTCCGAGCAGGTGCGGCCGTCCATCGGAATCTACTTCACCGATAAACCGCCGGCGCATTTCCCGCTGCTGGTCCAACTGGAAAACGATCGTGCCCTTCGCATCCCGGCCGGCGTGCGCGATTTCGTTATCTCGGACAACTTCCGCCTGCCCATGGATGTGGATATTCTCGCGGTCTATCCGCACGCGCACTATCTGGGCAAACTGCTGGAGGCTTACGCCACGCTGCCCGACGGCAGCCGCAAGTGGCTCATCCGGATTCCGGATTGGAATTTCAGCTGGCAATCCGTTTTCTACTACAAGGAACCGCTAGCCCTGCCCAAGGGCGCGGTGATTTCGATGCGCTACCATTACGACAATTCCGCGGCCAATATTCGCAATCCGCATCAACCGCCGCGGCTGGTTTCAAGCGGCGACCAATCCACCGACGAGATGGGCCACCTGTGGATGGAAATGCTGCCGCGCGATGCGGCGGACCGGCGCCTGGAGCTTCAGGAGGCCGTGATGCGGCATCGGCTGGAAAAGTATCCGGACGATTTCATGGCCAATTTCAACCTGGGCGTATTGGCGCTGGCGCGCCTGAACGTCTCCAGCGCGGTGTCCATGCTAGAAAATGCGGTGCGGATCGACCCTCGGCGCCCCGATGCGCACAACCTGCTCGGCACGGCGCTGGCGCGCGTGGGCCGCTTACCGGAAGCGATCGACCAGTTCCGGCAGGCGCTCGGCGAGCGGCCCGATTTCGCCGGCGCGCGCCTCAGCCTGGCCAACGCCCTGCTCCGCGCCGGCAAGATCGACGAAGCCATCGAAAATTATCGCCAGGTTCTGGCGGCAGCACCCAACGACCAGACCGTGCGCGCCGCTGTGGAATCCAATGCCCGGCAGTTGGAAGCGGAAGGCCGGGCGAAGGAAGCGGCCGCGTTGTACCGCGAGTTGGAAGAAGCTCCGCCGCCGTAGTGCGTGAGCCGCACCGGCGGCGAAGACCGCCGGTGTTACGTAGCGCTGGCGATCTTGTCGCCGGTGGGGCTACCGGCACGCTGCCAGCGCGTCCCAGAATTCCGGAAAAGATACCGAAGCCGCCTCGGCGCCATTGATGACCGAATCCCCGTCCGCGGCGAGCGCCCCCACGGCGAACGCCATGGCGATGCGGTGATCGCCGAAAGAATCGAACTCAGCCGCGCGAAATTTCTGGCGTCCCGGAATCACCATGCCATCGGGGCGTTCTTCGGCAGACACTCCCATGCGCCGCAGGTTCTCGACGACCGTTTGGATGCGGTCGGTCTCTTTGATGCGCAATTCGCCGGCGTCCTGGACCGTGAGGCCCTCGGCGGAAGCTGCGCCCAACACCGCCAACACGGGAATCTCGTCGATCAGCGCCGCGGTCAGCCCTCCTTCAATGATCCCGCCCCGCAATTCCGAATACTCCACCTGGATTTCGCCGATCAGTTCGCCATTGTGACTTTCGATATCGGGAATGCGGATCTTCGCGCCCATCCCGCTTAGAAAATCGAGCAGCGCCGAGCGGGTTGGGTTGAGCCCTACACCGCGAATCGTCAAATGCGACCCCGGGACGATCAGCGCTGCCACTAAGAAGAACGCCGCCGAGGACAGGTCGGAGGGCACCACCAGTTCGCGCCCGGTGAGTTTCGGCCGGCCAGCCACCGTGATCTTCTTGCGGTCCACGGTGAGATCGGCGCCAAATTCGCGCAGTGCGATCTCAGTGTGGTCGCGCGAGCGGACCGGCTCCGTCACGGAAGTTTCACCCTCGGTGAACAGGCCCGCGAAGAGCACGCACGTTTTCACCTGGGCGCTGGGGACGGGCAGCGTGTAGTGGATGGGATGAAGATTCGAGCCTTGGATCTCGAGCGGTGGAAACTTGTCTTCGCGCGCGTGGACGCGGGCGCCCATCTCCGCCAGCGGTTTCATGATGCGCTGCATGGGCCGGCGCGAGAGCGATTCGTCACCGGAAATGCGGCTGCGAAATGGCTGGCCGGCCAGGATTCCCGACAGCATGCGTATAGTCGAGCCGGAATTGCCCGCGTCGAGATCCCGCGTGGGAGCCGTGAGACCATCGAGCCCTTTGCCATGAATCACGAATTCGGTGCCTTGGCCCTCGATCTCGATCCCCAGCGCCCGCATGCAACCGAGGGTGGAGTGACAATCGGCGCCCGTGGAATAGTTCGAAATTCGAGAATCGCCCTCCGCGATGGACGCAATCATGGCGTAGCGATGAGAGATCGACTTATCGCCGGGCAGCGTGATACTGCCGCTGAGCGAGGTGGCCGGGGAGATCCGTTTTTGCATGGGAACTTCTATTCTACGAGAACGCTGGAACAACCCCCGCTCCCTGACGGTCGCGGTTCGGTAAAACATCGGCATCATGGAAATGCGCTCACCAAATCGCAAGAGCTTACTGAACCGCGACCGTCAGGGAGCGGGGGTTGGACGACCGCTGTCTAAGCATCCGGATCGCACTCGATCGCTGCGAACTCGGCATTCACGAGCATACTTTCCTCGCGTACGCGTTTCGAGACAGCTGCCAGGTGTTCTGAGCGGAGCTGGGCCGCCGTCTTCTGGTTCCCGTCGGGGAGCTTCAGAGCGATGGACCGCATAAGATGCCTTCCGAAGATATCTTCTCAGGTCCACTAAACGCATATCGAAACCCGTTCTCAGCGATCGACCGCAACTCTGCCTCGCTGAATCCGAACACGCGCGCCGCCAAGCGGTACTCTTCGGTGAGTGAGCAGCCGAACATGGCCGGATCGTCGGTGTTCAGCACAATCGGGACGCCGGCATCGTACAAGCGGCGAATGGGATGCTCCTCCACGCGCTTCACCACGCCGGTGACCAGGTTGCTCGTGATGCAGATTTCGAGCGGGGTGTCCCGTTCGCGCAGATGCCGCATCAGCTCCGCATCGTGAACCGAAGCGATTCCGTGACCGATGCGCTCGGCGCCCAGCTCGATCGCGGCCCACACCGATTCCGGCCCCATGCTTTCGCCGGCGTGAGCGGTCAGGCGCAGACCGGCGCGCCGGGCGAAGGCGAACACCTCGGTGAACCATTCGGCCGGTCCGCGTTCTTCGCTACCGCCGATTCCGTACGCCACCACACCGCGGCCCACGCGCTCCGCCGCCAGTTCAGCCACACGCATCGCCGGTTCCACGCCAAACTGGCGGACGGCATCCAAGATCCAGCGCACTTCCACGGACGAATCGCGCGCTGCCTCACTCACTGCGTCGAAGATCGGCGCGAACTCCTGCTCTTTCCACAGCACCACACCCGCGGCCAGAATAATCTCGGCATAGCGCACGTTCTGCGCAGCCAGGCGTCCCAGCAGGCGGCGGGTCACCAGCGCGTAGTCCTCAGGCGTGCGCAAGCGTTTTCCAACCGCGCCGAAAGCCTTCAGAAAAGCGTCGAAATCAGGGTAGGAATAAATGGCGCGGCACTCTTCGATGGGCGTAGCGGGGTCGAGCTCATGCAGGGTTTCGGGTTCTACCGAACCTTCCAGATGCAGATGCAGCTCGGCTTTCGGCATCGTTTCCAGGAAATCCGCCATACTTGTGGTTTAGGTTCTCATGACCGCGAAAGACATTGAAGCAATTGTTGGAGGATATCACGGCGACCCGTTTCGAATTCTGGGACCCCACAGCATCACCAAGAAAGGCGACCCGGAGCGCTGGGAAGTTCGCGCCTTTCTGCCGCAGGTGGAATCGGCCGAGGTGATCAGCGGCGTCGAGCGCTGCGCCATGTCGAAGAGGCACAACGATGGCTTTTTCGTGGCCTCTCTGGCCGGCCTTCCCCAAGGCTATAGTCTCCACGCGCGGCTTTGGGACGGTCGCGAAATAGAGCTGGAAGACCCCTACCGCTTTCCCCCGCTGCTTTCCGATCAGGACCTGTACCTGTACGGTGAAGGAACGCTCCACCAGGCTTACGAATCGTTCGGCGCGCATGTCACGTGCGCCGAAGGGATCGCCGGCGTGCGTTTTGCGGTGTGGGCGCCCAATGCCGAAACGGTCTCGGTAGCGGGTGACTTCAACGATTGGGACATACGCCGCCATCCCATGCGGCAGCGCCATGGCGGAGTGTGGGAGATTTTTCTGCCGGGACTCGCGCCGGGCGTGGCGTACAAATATTTCGTCCGTTCGCGGTTTGTCGGGTATCAGCAGCTCAAGGCCGATCCGTACGCGTTTTATTGCGAAGCTCCGCCGAAGTCGGCTTCGGTGGTGTGGGACATCACCAAATACCAGTGGAACGATGCCGGCTGGATCGAGACCCGCGCGCACACCGATTGGCTTAAGTCGCCGGTCTCCATCTACGAAGTTCATCTCGAATCGTGGCTGCGCGGCCCCTACGGGCAGGGCTTCACGTATCGCGAGCTGGCGGTGAAGCTGGTCGAGTATGTGACGCGTATGGGCTACACCCACATCGAATTGCTGCCCATTATGGAGCATCCCTTTTCGGGATCGTGGGGCTACCAGATCACCGGCTACTTCGCGCCCACCTCGCGTTTCGGCACGCCCGACGATTTCAAATACTTCGTGGATGCCTGCCACCAGGCCAGGATCGGCGTGATCGTCGATTGGGTCCCCGCGCATTTTCCCAAGGACGCGCACGGGCTGGCCTATTTCGACGGCACCGAACTCTATGAGCACGCCGACCCGCGCCTGGGCGAGCACCGCGAGTGGGGCACCCTGGTTTTCAACTACGGCCGCGCGGAAGTGCGCGCCTTCCTGATTTCCAACGCGCTGTTCTGGCTGAAGGAGTATCACATCGACGGGCTCCGGGTGGATGCCGTGGCTTCGATGCTCTACCTGGATTATTCGCGCAAGCCAGGCGATTGGATTCCGAACAAGTATGGCGGCAACGAAAACCTGGAGGCGATTGACTTGCTGCGCCGCTTCAACGAACTGGCCCACGGCATTCCCGGCGTCTTCACCGTGGCGGAGGAATCCACGGCTTTTCCGGGCGTTTCCAAGCCGGTCTACCTCAATGGCCTGGGCTTCACCATGAAATGGAACATGGGCTGGATGCACGACATGCTGGATTACTTCAGCAAGGATCCGGTGTACCGCAAGTTCGTCCACAACCACATCACCTTTGGCCTGCTCTACGCGTTCACCGAGAATTTTGTGCTTCCTATTTCGCACGATGAAGTGGTCCACGGAAAGGGTTCGCTGCTGAGCAAAATGCCCGGCGACGAGTGGCGGCAGTTCGCCAACGCCCGCGCGTTTCTGGCGTACATGTGGGCGCATCCCGGTAAGAAGCTGCTGTTTATGGGGCAGGAAATTGGCCAGCGTGAGGAGTGGAACTACCACGCGGGCGTGCGTTGGGAACTGCTGGAGTTCGATTACCACCGCAAGCTGCAGGACCTGGTGCGGGAATTGAACCGGCTCTATCGTGCGAATCCCGCCCTTTACCAGGTGGATTTCGAGGGGGCGGGCTTCGAATGGGTGGACTTCCACGACATTGACAGCTCCATCATCGCCTTCATCCGCCGGGCGCAGGACCCGAGCGATTTTTTGCTTTTCTGCTGTAACTTTACGCCTCTGCCACGGCCGGGCTACCAATTCGGCGTTCCCGAGGAAGGAACTTACGAAGAGATTCTGAACACCGACTCCGTCATGTTCGGTGGTTCGAACATGGGGAACGGCGGATCGATTCAATCGCGCCGCGCGGCCAAGCACAACTGGCCGCACAGCATCTCGGTCAACCTGCCGCCATTAGCCGTAGTGGCGTTTCGCAAACAGTGATGGCGAAGTACGACGCGATCATTATCGGCGGCGGGCACAACGGGCTGGTCGCCGCAGCGTACCTGGCTCGCGCCAAGCGGAAGGTACTGGTGCTGGAGCGCCGCGAAATGGTGGGTGGCTGCGCGGTCACGGAAGAGATCTGGCCCGGGTACCGCGTTTCCACCGGGGCGTACCTCTCCAGCCTGCTGCAGCAGCGGATCGTGCGCGAGCTGGAACTGGAGCGCTTCGGCTACCGCGTAGACGCCAAGGACCCCGCATTTTTCTCGGTGTTTCCCGACGGCCGGCACTTTTTCATGTGGCAGGACCGCTCCAAGACACTGGGCGAGATCGCCAAGTTTTCCCGGCATGACGCTGAGATCTACCCAGCCTACGAAGACCATCTGGAGCGGATCGCGCAAGTGGTGGAGGGGCTGCTGCTGACTACTCCGCCGCAGTTTCCGCCGCGCGGCGCGCTCGATTTCGTCGACTATCTGAAAATTGCCGGACGGTTGCGCGGACTTGGCGGAAAAGATCTGGTCGCGCTGGTGAAAATCTTCACGCAGAGTGCCGCTGAATTCCTGGATGAGTGGTTCCAATCGGACGAGGTGAAAGTTACGTTGGCGACCGACGGCGTGATCGGCGCCAATGGCGGGCCGCGCTCACCGGGAACGGCATACATCCTGCTGCACCATTGTATGGGCGGCGTGGCCGGTCACCGCGGTCTGTGGGGATTCGTGCGCGGCGGCATGGGCGCAGTGTCGGAAGCTATCGCCGCTTCAGCCCGCGCCGCGGGTGCCGAGGTCCGAACCAACGCGGCGGTGGCGAAGGTGCTGGTGCGTGAAGGCCGGGCCTACGCAGTGGCGCTCGACAACGGTGAGGAGATCGAAGCCCCGTCAATCGCGTCCAACCTCGATCCCAAAGTGACGTTTCTCAAGCTGCTGGAAGAGAGCGTGCTCGACCCGGAATTCGTCGCGGGCATCCGCCGCTTCCGCATCGAAGGGACCAGCGCCAAGATCAACCTGGCCCTTTCCGGGCTGCCGGAATTTGCAGCCTACCCGGGCGCGCCGGGGCCGCACCATCGCGCCACCATGCACATCTGCCCCAATATCGAATATGTGGAACGCGCCTGGGACGACGCCAAGTATGGCCGACCCTCGGAGCGGCCTCTACTCGAGCTCACGATTCCCACGATGTACGACCCGTCGCTGGCTCCAGCCGGCCGCCACATCATGGGAATTTTCCTGCAGTACGCGCCCTACACGCTACGCGAAGGCACGTGGGATGAACTGCGCGAACCGTTCGGCGACCGCGTGATCGGCCTGCTGGAGGAGTACATCCCGAACATCCGCAGCATCGTCGAAGCGCGGCAGGTGCTGACGCCACTCGACCTGGAGCGCCGCTTCGGCATCACCGGCGGCAACATTTTTCATGGCGAGATGAGCTTGGACCAGATGTTTGTGATGCGTCCGTTGGCCGGCTGGGCGCGTTACCGAACACCGGTACGCGGTCTGTTTCTGTGCGGCTCGGGCGCGCACCCCGGCGGCGGAGTGATGGGCGCCCCGGGTTACAACTGCGCGCGGGAGATGTTGAAGTAAGCACCGCCCTGTTACCGAGCCGTGACCAAAGGGAGCGGTGCTTGACCTTGCCGCGGCCCCGCAAGCGCGCCGGGGACCTGTTATCATGCGAGAATCCATTTCTCAGAAGAAGGAGTATCCCCGATGAAACGAACTGCGATTCGATTCTCGCAAGCGCTGGTTGCGGCGTTGGCCCTGTTGGCCATTTCCGCGACTGCCCAAGCTCAAGCGCAGCAGGACTTCAGTAAGGTCCAGATCAAGACCACTAAGATCACCAACAATTTCTTCACGCTCGAAGGCCAGGGCGGCACCATCGGCGTGCTAACCGGCCCGGACGGAATCTTCATGGTGGATTCGCAATTTGCACCGCTCACGGAGAAGATCGTCGCCGCCATTCACGCCATCTCTCCCGGCCAGATCAAGTTCATGGTCAATACGCACGTCCACGGGGACCACACCGGCGGCAATGAAAACCTGGGCAAGATGGGTGTCACGATTCTGGCGCGCGAACAACTGCGCAACCGGCTCATCCATCCCGCACCGGCGGCCAACGGGACGCCCGGCGTGCCCACCGCGGCGCCCGGCCTTCCCCTGATCACTTATAACGGACCGATCACATTTCACATGGATGGCGAAGATGTGCAGTTGATTCCGATTCCGGCGGCCCACACCGATGGCGACACCATGGTTCGCTTCGTGCACGCCGACGTCATCATGAGCGGCGACTTCTACCGCTCGATCCAATATCCCAACATCGACCGCACTAATGGTGGCAGCCTTAACGGCATGATCGACGGCTTGGGCCAGATCATTGCACGTTCCGGCCCCAATACGAAGATCATCCCCGGCCACGGTCCCACGGTGGATCGCACCGCGGTGATGGCGCACCGCGACATGATTCTGGCCGTGCGCGACCGCGTGGCGCAACTGATCAGTCAAGGCAAGAGCCAGGACGAAGTGCTGGCCGCCAAGCCGACGGCCGACTATGACGCCAAAGTTCCCAATTCGGCCGAGACCACGCAGCGGTTCGTCACGCAGCTATACCTCGAGTTAAAGCCGGCCAGCTAACAGTTGTGGGGCAGCCTTTCAGGCTGCGGACCCGCTTTCCAGCGGGTCCAGCCGGCCGGAAGGCCGGCAGCGGCCACGAATGGCCGGCCCCACCTAGGTCTCGAGATATGCGATCAGCGCCGCCGGGTCATCGGTAACGATGGCGTCCACTCTAGCCTGGATGAGCATGTCCCAATCCAGCGGCGCGTTGGCGGTCCAAGGCACTACCCGGAGGCCCGCCGAATGCGCCGCCGCCACCTTTTCCTGCGTGACCAGGTGAAACTCCGGCGACACAATCTCCGCATTCCCAGCTTCTTCGGCGATGATTCGGAAATCGCGGCTATCCGTTTCCGTCAGCGCCGACAAGCGAATCTCGGGTGCCAGCTTACGCATCGCCACCAGCGTTCGGTAATCGAACGATAGCAACACGACCCGCGGCTCCAGTTGGTACTGGCGGATCCTTTCCAACACCATGCGCGCAAATTCCTCCGGCGGCGGCGTGTACTGCGGCTGGCCGGGGAAGCTCTTGGTCTCGAGGTGGTAATCGAGGTTGCCGCGGCCGGCAAGCTGGAAGACATCGTCAAGCGTCGGCATACGCGTCCCCGGCGCAGTCTGTTGCATCGGAAAGTGCGGATTCTGCACCGCGCCGCAATCCCACTCGCGCACTTCGGCCAGCGTCAGCTCACGGATGACCGCGCTCTCCCGGGGGCCCTTGCAAATAGGACCGTGCAGAATAGGATCATGCGAAATCACGACGACGTTGTCCTTCGTCACCGCCATATCCATTTCCAGAGCGTCCACGCCAGCCTGAATCGCATACTCGAAACCCGGCAGTGTATTCTCGGGCAGACGGGCCCTGGCGCCGCGATGGCCGTGCACCTGGATACGAGGCGAATTTGTGGTCGCTGCACACATTGGAATGAAGGTTACCGCATCCGCCGCGCCTTGCGGCGATCCGCAAAATCAGAGTAAGATACAAAACGGTTTGCTCCTGTAAACCCAAGAGAGGGACTCGCGATGCTGATCTCGCCAACCGTACGGGCCAGAATCTGCGGTGTAGCAATAGTGGCGTTGCTTGCGGCGAGACCCGCCCTGGCGCACCACTCCTTCTCCATGTTCGACATGGAGAAACGGGTAACCATTACCGGCACCGTCACTGCCTTCGAATGGACCAATCCCCACTCGTACATCGAGATCGACGTCACGGATGACAAAGGCGCCGTGAAACATTGGAGCATCGAGTTGGGTAGCCCTAGCATTCTCCAGCAGAGCGGTTGGAAGTTCAGCAGCCTGAAAAAGGGGGACAAGGCTACGCTCATCATCAGCCCCCTGAAGAGCGGCCAGTCCGGCGGATTCCTCTACAACGCAACCCTGCCGGATGGACGCGTGCTCGGAAACGGGCCTGGGCGGCAACCCTAATCCCACGGAGAACTTCATGGAATCAAAGTCGAGTCTCCGTCTGCGCCATCGCTGGTGTGTGATGTCCCTGGCGCTGTGGTCCGTGACACTGTTGCCGATCGCCGTTGAGGCGCAATCCGCCGCGGACCATCCCGACCTTACTGGCGCCTGGGGCATCTACCGTGGCGGGCGCGGCGCCGATCCGAAACTCGCGGCCCCTCCGGCCACGCCGCTCGTTTTGAAGTCGGAGTATGCCAAGCCTTATGAAGCCAAGCGTGCAGCCGAGGCCGAGGCGCAGAGGCGCGGCGAGCAACTGGCCAACGGGAGCGTAATGTGCGTGCCGTATGGCGTGCCCACCATGATGTCGATCGCCATTTACCCGGTCGAGATCATTCAGACTCCCAAGCAGGTGACCATCATCGGCGAGGCGTTCAGCGAGGTCCGGCGGGTCTACATGGACCGGCCGCAGGCCAATATCGAAGATGTCGCGCCGGGCTACTACGGGCGTTCCGTCGGGCGATGGGAAGGGGACACGTTGGTCGTGGATACGATCGGCATCAAGACCACCGTCAACGGATACCGGGGGATGCCGCATAGCGAGCAGATGCGCGTCGGCGAGCGACTCCACCTGGTTGCGCCGGATATTCTGCATGACCAGATCACCATCGAGGATCCGGTTGTGCTGGAGAAGCCCATGACTTACACCGTGGCCTACAAGCGCATGCCGAACTACGAGATGGTCGAGTTTGTCTGCGATAATAATCGCGAATACGTCGACGACAAGGGCGTCGTCCGGATGAAGGTGCGTGAGCACTGAAGAGGAGCGATATGATGCAGAGGCGATTTCGAATTCCGAGTGCGGCGCTGGCAGCGGCCGGTGTGCTCGCGACTGGGCTGACGCTGGTGGCTGCGGAAGAACCGGCACAACCGGGCGCGCTGGCACCATCGAACATTGCGAAACCTCGTCCCAAGCCGCCCTTCGACCTCACCGGAACGTGGATGCACGGCGGCGGCCAGAACAACGGCTTCCGGTTCTCTCCTCCCGCCGGCTTCAAACTCACGCCGTTTGCCCAGGCTCACTATGACGCCGCCAAGAAAGCCGCCGCGGAAGGAAAGGCCTATCACGACGATATCGGCCAATGCTGGCCCGCCGGACTACCGGTGCTTATGACGCGCGTGTGGCCCATCGCCATGGTCCAGATACCCACCGCGATCTACATGATCAGCGGCTTTATGAACAGCGTGCGCCTCATCTACCTGGATGGCCGCAAGCACACCGACCCCGACCTGGTCGTCCGCAGCTTCAACGGAGAATCGATCGGGCATTGGGAGGGCGACTCGCTAGTGGTCGACACCACCGGTTTCGTGGACGATCATCACTGGATCGACAACGGAATTCCGGCGACCGACGCGCTTCATATTATCGAGCGTATGCGCCTCATCAACAATGGGGCCACGCTGGAAATTGAGTACACTCTCTCGGACCCGAAGAGCTGGGAAGGAGAGTGGAAGATGACCAAGCGTTGGAGACGGGTGGACGATCAGGACATCACCGAGGCCTCGTGCTTGCCCGATCTCAATGAGCATATGCCGAGCACCAAATCATCGAGTGCGAACGTCCGCTAGTGGCGTTACCGAACCGCGACCATAGGGAGCGGGGGCTTAGGCGAAGGAGAGGTTACTGTGAAGAAAGGCATGAAGCGATTACTGGTAGCGTGCACGTGCATGCTCGGGCTGGGGCTTGCCGGTACGGCTTACGCGCACCACTCGATGGCGGGGTTCGACCGCACGAAGACAGTGAATCTGGTGGGAACCGTCAAGCAGTTCAAGTGGGCCAATCCTCACTCGTGGATCGAGATGGAGGTCCCCAATGACAAGGGCGGCGTGGACATCTGGAACGTCGAGATGACATCTCCCGCAGTCTTGATTCGCGCGGGTTGGAAGTCGAACACCATCAAGCCCGGCGACAAGGTCACCGTCGCGGCCCATCCGTTGCAGAGCGGCGAGCCGGGAGCCATCTTCGTCTCAGTCACGGTGGGCGGACAGACTCTCACCGACCGGCCGGGTCAACCCGCCGCAGCGGCGCCTCCGAAACAGTAACTCGCCTGGAGAGCTTGGATATTCCAACGCACCGGCGGCGTTACGTGGCACCGGCATTCCTGCCGGTGTTAGCCAGGCCCGTTCGCAGGGCATGGCCCTGCGCCACTCGGCAGAGCCGCTCCTAGGCGATGGATCGCACCACGCCGCCATCCGCGCGCAGCGCCGTTCCATTAATCGCCGATGCCAGCGGGCTGCACACGAAGGCCACTACCGCCCCGACCTCCTCCGTCGTAGCGAACCGCTGCAAGAGCGACGTCGGTCTCACCTTTTGGAAAAAGTCCCGCTCGATGGATTGACGATCCGCCCCTGTCTCCCGAGCGAGGTTCCCCACAAAATCTGCGACTCCCTCGGATGCGGTCGGCCCCGGCAGCACCGAGTTGACCGTGACGCCCGTGCCTGCGGTAGTTTCGGCAAGGCCGCGCGCGATGGCGAGTTGCGCCGTCTTGGTCATGCCGTAGTGAATCATCTCGGCGGGGATCTGCAACGCGGACTCACTCGAAATGAACACAATGCGGCCCCAGTTCTTGCGCTTCATGGCGCCGATGTAGTGACGGCTGAGGCGCACGCCGCTGAGCACGTTGACCTCGAAGAAGCGGCGCCAATCGTCATCCGGGATCTGCTCAAATGCCTTCACTTCGAAGATGCCCAGGTTGTTCACGAGAATGTCGACCTCGGGGAAGCGGTCGATCGCCGCGCGCACTCCGGCTTCGGTCCCTAGATCCGCCGCGATGCCATGCGCGGCGCCGCTCGATTTCATCGCCCGATCCACTCGCTCTTGCGTGCGGCCGTTCACGATGGTGATGGCGCCCTCCTTCGCCAGGGCCGCCGCGATCGCCAAGCCGATGCCGGCCGTCGAGCCGGTAACCAGGGCAGTCTTACCTTCGAGTTGTAGGTTCATGTCCTATTTAGATGCAGCGGCCGCCTGCATGGCGCGGAAATCAGCCTCGTACGGCCGATACGTCGCCCGAAACGCCACTACCATCAAAACGGCCGCCACGCCGATGGTGATCGCCATCGAAGGACCGATCATCTTTTCGTTATGGAACAGATGATCGTTCATGAAACCCGGCCCCAGCGGCCCCAGGGTTTGGCCCCCCAGGTTGAGAAAGAAAAGAAAGAGCGCCGACACCTGGCCGCGGACCTGGTTGGGAAAGATCCGTTGCAGTGCGGCGACGCCGGTGCCCATCGGGAGCGCCAGAAAGAATACGCCGGGGACCATCAGCGCCAATGTCCACCCAGCCTGCGGCATGATCATCGCGAGCGGCAGCAGAATCGCGGTTCCGATGCCGCTGATGACGCCCACCTTTAGCGGCCCTTCCAACATGTTGAGACGGTGCCATCGATCGGCGAGCGCTCCGCCCGCATACATCCCGAAACACCCAAAGCTCACCAGGATCAGGGCCAGCGCCCGGCCCGATTGGCCCGGCGTCCATCCGTGCACCCGCTGGAAAAACGTGGGCGCCCACGCCAGCAGACCGTACGCGCATGCGGACTGAAAGATTGCCCCGAGGGAAAGTCCAGCCACCGACTTCCAGCGCGTGCGCAACTGCGCGAGACTCTGGCCAAAACTGAGCTGCGTGGTGCGCCCGTCCTTCGCCCGCAACAAATCCTTGCGCAGCGGCTCGCGGATGGTATAGACCAGCAGCGCGAACAGCAGGCCGGGCACGCCTACCAGCAGAAACGTGACCCGCCACGATGCCATGGCGCCCAGCAGCGGTAGATGGACTACCGGTGTGTGCACCAAGGCATCGATGGCCATCCCGGTCACGAAAAACGAGAGGGCGGACCCCAGAAAAACGCCCATGTAGTAGACGCTGATGGCGACCCCCAGCCGTTCGGTGGGGAAGTAATCGGAGATCAACGAGTACGCCGCCGGAGAGAGCGTGGCTTCGCCAACCCCCACGCCCATGCGCCCCAGAAACAGGGTGCCGAAGCTGCGCGCCAGGCTGCACGCCGACGTGCAAAAGCTCCAGATCACGATGCCGACCGCGATCAGGTTGCGCCGATTGCGCGTATCCACCATGCGTCCCAGCGGCAATCCCATCAGTGTGTAGAACAGCGCAAAAGCCAGCCCTTGCAGCAGGCCGACGCTGGTATCGCTGATGTGGAGGTCTGCCTTGATGGGCCGGACGAGCAGACTGAGAATCTGCCGGTCGACAAAGGAAAGCATGTAGATCGCGGTGAGCGCGATCACCACGTACCAGGCATAGCCCAGGCTAGGCCGAGTTTCCTTCGGCGCCTCACTGCTCTTTAGCTGTGGTCCCGCCATATCCTAGTTGGACCAGCGTACGTACTCTACCGCGGTATGTCAACCGGTGGGGCATGCTTTAGCTTGCCCAGCCTGCACGGTTGAGGGCGAGCATGCCCCACGAACTCCTATGCTAAGATCCGAAGACAGGATCATGGAGCCCAGACCCTTAGAAAGCAAGATGCGCCCAGCACCCGCCGAAGACGGTTCGCAAACCGGCCGGGCGCTGCTCAACCTGCGTGAGATGCTGCTGCGGGGCGACTTCCGTCCAGGCGAGCGAATTTCGGAACTACCGCTGGTGCCCCGTTTGGGTGTCTCCCGAACGCCGATTCGCCTGGCGCTCGACCGGCTGGCCAACGAAGGTCTGCTGGAAGTCTCGCCCACTGGCGGCTTCACCGTACGCGAGTTCACATTGGCCGACATCTGGGACGCCATCGAGATGCGCGGTGTGCTCGAAGGCACGGCGGCGCGGCTCGCCTCGGAACGTCTCACCGACGATCGCGAGTTAGACCCGCTGCGTAAGTGCCGCGATGAGATGGAATCGATGATCCCCACCCTTGAGTCTTGTACTCATTATCTGGATTTAAACGAGGCCTTCCACTCCGCGATGGTCGATCTCGCCAAGAGTTCCATGCTGCGCCGGACTCTGGAAAGAGTGCTTTCGCTTCCGTTCGCCTCACCGAGCGCCCTGGTATTCGCACCTACTGCACTTCCGCAGGCGAGGCACTTGCTGGTCCTCGGGCAGGAGCACCATAAGTCCATCGTCGAAGCCATCGAAAACCGCCAGGGAACGCGCGCAGAGAGCCTGGCGCGCGAGCACGCCCGCCTCGCCCGCCGCAATCTCGAGTTGGCACTTTCCAACCGGGACGTCTTCAGTTCCGTGCCCGGTTCTTCCCTGATCCGTGTGGTTTGAGGCCGAAACGCTGCCCGTCGTTTGAGGCAGACGCGCTGCGCGTGCTAAGATCCTTCGGGGTAAGCCTGGACCGAACATGAACCAACTTGTGACCTTGAGCAGACAGGAAGGCGTGGCCGTGATCACGGTCAATAATCCACCGGTAAACGCGCTCAGTCCCGGCGTGCCGGAAGGCATCGCCACCGCTGTCGAGGAGGCCGAGCGAGACGCCACGGTTCGAGCCGTGGTGCTGATCGGCGCGGGCCGAACTTTCATCGCCGGAGCGGATATCAAGGAGTTAGAAGACGCCGCTTCCGGCCGCGGTACGGGCGGGCCTAATCTGCATGGCCTACTACAGAAAATTGAGGATTGCGCCAAACCCGTGGTGGTCGCGATCCACGGAACCGCTCTGGGCGGCGGCCTCGAAGTCGCCATGGCTGGACACTACCGCGTGGCCAGCCCCGATGCGCAGGCCGGCCAGCCCGAGGTGAACCTGGGCATCATCCCCGGCGCCGAAGGTACCCAGCGGCTGCCACGCCTGGTGGGAATCGCCGCCGCCGTAGACCTGTGCGTTTCGGGCAAGCCCATCCGGGCTTCTGAGGCGCTGGAGTTGGGTCTGATCGACCGCGTCGTCGAAGGCGACCTGCTCGCGGGAGCGGTGGCGTTCGCGCGCGAGGCCGCCGAACGCGGCGGACCGCATCCGAAGACGCGTGAGCGGAATGAGAAACTCGGGGCAGCCGCGGCAAACGCTCCCATCTTCGCTGCCGGGCGCGAGCAGGCCCGCAAAACCCGCCGCAACATGACCGCACCTCTCCAGGCAATTGAAGCTATCGAAGCCGCCGCCAGTTTGCCGTTCGACGAAGGCTGCCGCAAGGAGCGCGAGATCGTCCGCCAATGCCTGGATTCCGACCAGTGCCGCGCGCTCATCCACGCCTTCTTCGCCGAGCGCGCCGTATCGAAAATTCCCGACGTGCCTAAGGAGACGCCCGCCCTACCCATCCGCCAGGCCGCTATCGTGGGCGCCGGAACCATGGGCGGCGGTATCGCCATGGCATTGGCCAATGCCGGAATCTCTGTCGTGATCAAAGATACCGACCAGGCGGCGCTCGATCGAGGACTCTCTGCCATCCGTAAGAATTACGAAGGCTCGGTGAAAAAGGGACGCTTCTCGCAAGAGGTGATGGACCAGCGGATGGCTCTGATTCACCCGCAACTTTCCTACGACCGCTTACACGAGGCCGACCTCATCATCGAGGCTGTGTTCGAGAACATGGCCCTCAAGAAACAGGTCTTCGCCGAGTTGGACCTCGTCGCCAAACCCGGTTGCGTGCTGGCATCCAACACTTCCACGTTGGATATCGACCGGATCGCCGCATCTACTTCGCGTCCGGAAATGGTGATCGGACTGCATTTTTTCAGTCCGGCGCACGTGATGCGGCTGCTCGAAATCGTACGCGGTAAAGCCACCGGTAAAGAAGTAATCGCCACTGCCCTGGCGCTGGCCAAAACTTTGCGCAAAGTGGGCGTGCTCGTGGGCAACTGCTGGGGATTCGTGGGCAATCGCATGATGCTGCCGTACATGCGGGAGGCGCAGTTTCTGGTGGAAGAAGGCGCCGCGCCGCAACAGGTCGATCAGGCGCTGTACGACTGGGGCATGGCCATGGGTATTTTCGCGGTGGACGATATGGGCGGCATCGACGTGCAGTGGCGCGTGCGTCAGGAGCACCAGGAAGATCCAGGCGTCCGCCAGCCGCTAATCCTCGACAAGCTGTACCACATGGGCCGCCTCGGGCAGAAGACCGGCGCTGGCTGGTATCGCTACGACGAGAATCGCAAGGCCATTCCAGACCCCGAAGTCGACGCGTTGATCGAGCAGACGGCGCGCGCAGCCGGCATTCCGCGGCGCGCGATCGGCCCCGAAGAGATCATCGAGCGCTGCATATACATAATGATCAATGAGGGCGCGCGCATTCTGGAAGAGGGGCAAGCGCTGCGTGCGTCCGACATCGATACGGTGTATCTGGCTGGCTACGGTTTCCCGGCGTACCGCGGCGGCCCCATGTGGTTCGCCGACACCGTGGGCCTTGGCAAGGTCTACCACCGGATCGAAGAGTTTCATCGCGAGCACGGCGAACAATGGAAGCCCGCGCCGCTACTGCGCAAGTTGGCCGAAGCGGGCGAGACCTTCGCCGGCCTGGACGAATCGAGGAGAGAAAGTGTCGCTGTCCACTAACGCTCCGGTCAAACCCTTTCGCGACGTGCGCCTCGGCCCCAACGATATCATCCTCGATCGCCGCCCGGACGGCGTGATTTATGCGAAGTCGCCTCATCCCCTCGGCCCGTATCCCACCAAGCTCACCGAGCGGCTGGACTACTGGGCCAAGCAGGCGCCCGAGCGGACCTTCCTGGCGCAACGCGGTCCGGACGGAAACTGGCGGCGCTTGAGTTACGCGGATGCCTCGAGCCAGGCGCGGCGAATCGGCCAGGCGCTGGTGAACCGCGGGCTTTCCCCCGAGCGCCCCATCGCAGTCCTCTCGGCGAACGACCTGGAGCACGCTCTGATTGGATTCGGCGCATTATACGCCGGCATTCCGTACGCGCCCATCTCGCCGGCTTATTCGCTGGTCTCTTCAGACCTGGCCAAGCTGCGCCACATCTTCCAATTGCTGACACCCGGAATGGTCTTCGCCGCGAACGGCGCCAAGTACCGACGGGCGATTCAGGCTGTACTGCCCGCGGACGCCGAACTGGTAGTGACGAACGATCCAGTCCAAGGGGCCACGCTGTTTTCCGATCTCGTAAACACCACCGAGGGACCATCGCTCGAGACGGCGCACGCCACTGTTACTGGCGACACCATCGCCAAGATTCTGTTCACGTCCGGATCCACGGGCATGCCGAAAGGCGTCATCAACACGCATCGCATGTGGTCCAGCAACCAGGCGATGGCGCTGGCTTACTTCGCGTTCATGGCCGATGAGCCGCCCGTGATCCTGGATTGGCTGCCGTGGAACCACACCTTTGGCGGTAATGCCGACGTGGGCATGATCCTTTATTGCGGCGGCACGTTCTATATCGACCACGGCAAACCCGCGCCGGGCCTGTTCGAAGAGAGCATCCGCAACCTGCGCGAGATCGCCCCTACGATGTATCTGAACGTGCCCAAAGGCTTCGAATCGCTCGTTCCTTACTTACGCGCCGAGCCCGAATTACGGAAACACTTCTTCAGCCGGCTGAACCTGATGTACTACGCAGGCGCCGGATTGTCGCAACACGTTTGGGACGAATTGGAAGCGCTGTCGCTCGAGACTTGCGGCGAACGTATTCTGGTGCTGACCGGCCTGGGCTCGACCGAGACTGCTCCCCACGCTATGTTCGCCGACAAGGAGGCCAGCCGCGCGGGACATGTCGGCGTGCCCGCACCAGGCGTGGAACTCAAGCTGGTGCCGGCCGCGGGCAAACTGGAAGCCCGTTTGCGCGGGCCCAACATTACGCCCGGCTACTGGCGGCAGGAAGATCTGACCCGAGCCGCTTTCGACGAAGAGGGTTTCTACAAGCTGGGCGATGCCCTGCGTTTCGTGGATGAGAGCAACCCGCGCAAAGGGTTCGTTTTCGATGGCCGCATTGCGGAAGATTTCAAACTGTCGAGCGGCACGTGGGTCAGCGTCGGTCCTCTGCGCGCGAGATTCCTGAGTCACTTTGCGCCCTACATTCAGGATGTGGTGATCGCCGGACACGACCGCGACCATGTGGCCGTGCTGATCTTTCCGGATATGAATGCCTGCCGGCGCGCCTGTCCGGATGCGATCGCAGGCGGATCGGTGCAAGAGGTCCTGAACAGCACCGCCATTCGCACGGCATTCCAGGCACTGCTCGTGGAATTCGCCAAGAGGGCCACCGGCAGCTCCAACCGCGTGCAGGCTGCGATCCTGCTGGAGGATCCGCCGTCCTTGGACGCGCACGAAGTCACCGACAAGGGCTCTCTCAACCAGCGGGCCGTATTGCAGAACCGCGCCGCGCTGGTGGAGGAACTGTACCAGCCCTCGCCGCGCGCCATCCTCGCCTCGGGCAATTAAGCGTCCTGCGCTGATGTATACTGGCCCTGATCCCAAGGAGAAACCATGTCGCACAAGTTATGGCTCATGGCGGCCGTAGTCGTCGCCCCGTTGTTGCTGGCGCAGCCGCCCGCTAAGAAGGGTGGACCGCCGATGCTGGCCACCCAGTTGGTCAAGCCCGGCTTTTATATGATCACCGGCGCGGGAGCGAATACGGAAGTTCGCGTGACTAACGAAGGCCTGATTGTGGTGGACGGCAAGCTTCCCGGCGATGAGAACTACAACGCGCTGATGGAGCAGATCAAGATGATCTCCACTCAGCCGATCAAGTACCTCATCGTTACTCATCACCACGCGGATCACACCGGAAACAACAACAAGTTTCTGGCGGCGGGTGTACAGATTGTAGCGCAGGAGAATCTCAATAAGAACCTGGCCACTTACGCGGGAACTCCCAAACCAGCCGACGCCACCATCACCTACAATAACGATTATACGGTGAAGCTCGGTGGCGTCGAAGCGAAGCTCTATCACTTCGGCCGCGCGCACACCAGCGGCGACACGGTAGTATATTTTCCCGATCTCAAGGTAGTCTGCGTCAGCGACGTAGTGACCACCGGGACAACCGGGCCCCTCGCGGATTACGCAGGTGGCGGAAGTTTTGCCGAGTGGCCTAAGGTGCTCGACGGCATTCTCAAGTTGGATTTCGATACCGCCATTGCGGGCAACGGAAATCCACTGACCAAGGCCGACATTCAGGAATACAAGACCAAGATCGACACCTTCCTGATGCGCGCCAAAGAGGCGGTTCGCCAGGGCGTCCCGAAGGACCAGTTAATGGCGCAGATCAAGACCGATGACTTGGGTTGGAAGCCGAGAGCTCCCAATGTCGACCCGTTCTACGACGAACTGACTAAGTAGAGGACTATAAGCGTCGCCACGAGTGCCGACGCGGCACGCTGAAGCGCGCGCCACCACGTGGCGCGGATACTCGTGTCCGCCGTGCCAAGACTCATCTTGGCACTTGGGCTGACTTACTTCCGCGAATCCTTCCCCACAATATGGTTTACGTCCTGGTTATTCTCGTTACAGATGTATTCCATAATCTCGGTGGCAGGATCCAGCGGAAAGTGCCCGTACATCGTAAATGGCTTGGTATATGCCCCAGGATCATCGATAGTAACTTCCTCTTCGATGTGCCCTAAGTCGGGGCGCCGGTAGCGTTCCGTAATATGAAGCTGCGCGGTATGTGGGTGGCCGGCGAAATCGAACCAGAACTTATCGTTGAACCCGACAGAATCCACGACCAGAGTGTCGCCTTCCCACTTCCCAATCGAATCGCCGTACCATGTGGGATCCGGATCTTTAGGATGACTGCGCCCATCCAGGAAGATCTGCCGGTAGCTATGGATGTTTCCCTCGAAGAGGATGACCATCACCGTAGGCGTCTGCACAATCTTCAAAGGGTATGGCGGCAGGCGCGGCACACCAGTGGGCAGGCAGTTCGCCTCCGGATCTTCTTTGGACATCCGCTTCTTAGTTAGTTCCGCAGCCCATGGCTGCAGCGGGAGAACCTCGCCGGGTTTCAATGCGCTGCCGATGTCATAGATAAAATGGCGGTCGGGATTCCAGACACCGGATAAGTCGGGCTTTCCGTCCTTAGTCCGAGGCGTTTGCCCCGCGGGCGGTGGTGACTTAGGATCGACGCCGCCACCCGTAAGTACCGATTGACCTTGCGCTAGCGCAGGCGTCGACGCAAGTGCCCACAAAGCCGCGGCCAGCGTCAGCGCAGAAGTTATGCGTGTGACCACACAGCCCTGCTATTGGCAGCCTTTGAGGCCCTTGGTCAAACAAATGGACGACGTCGGAGGAGGCGGTATCTTGAGTCCTCTCTCAGTCATCAGTTTCACCAGAAGCTTCTCCGCTTCGGGGTGAGCGATCGCCGATTGCACTCCCACACGCACCAGACCGCGCGCCCAATCCAGCGGAATCCAGGTCATGCCCTTCATCGCGCCGTTAATGGTATCGCGGCTCCCAATGTCGTGGGCTTCCAGGTTGGCCCCGTGGTCTACCAGCATTTGAATTATGTCGGTTCTGCCTTTGTGTGCCGCGCCATGCAGCGCCGTGCGTCCCTGGTCGTCGGCGATGTTGGGATCGATGCCCAGGTCCAGGCACATCTTCACGGCTTCCAGGCCTTCCTGCGGCGACCACTCATACGTGACGCCTTCCACCCAGCCGATTCCCGCGGCCACCGCCAGCGCCGAATCGTTGTGCGCGGTCATGATCTTGGGGTCGGCCCCGTGCTCCAGCAGAAGTTTCATCAACGCGATATCGCCGGACTGGGCAGCTCGCAAGAAGGGCGTGGCGCCGTCTTCGTACAGCCATTGCATGGTGAAGTTGGTGCGCGTCTCGGTGGTGTCCCCTTTGCACTCCTTCTCGGTCGATTTCTCGCCGCAGATGCGCGCGTTGACGTTGGCACCTTTGGCCAGCAGCACCTTGATAAAGTCCAGATGGTCCATGTCCGGCTTACGCACCGGATAATCGCCGCTTTCGATGCTGCGGTTGTCGGTCGCCAGGTATAGCGGCGTCCAACCGCCGCTGTTGGCAAGGTTCGGATTGGCTCCGTGGTCCAGCAGGTAGGCGGCCAACTTATAGTGACGATTTTGAGTAGCCGTAAGCAGCGCGGTCCACCCGTATTTCGTCTTCTGGTTGACGTCGGCTCCCGCGTCCAGCAACATACGCGCGCATTCGAAGCAATCTTCCCGGGCCGCGAACACCAAAGAAGTCAGGCCGCCCCCGTCCTTGACCTGTGGTCCGCGCCCAAAGAATCCCGCGAATTCGGCGATATCCGACGCGCTCAAAGACGCCACGTCGATGCCATTGGCCTTAGCCACTTCAGCGACTTCCGGAGGAACCGCCGGTGCTCCGGGGGCACCCGCGCCACCACGCCCGCCACGTCCCGCTCCCGCCGCGCCTCCGCGACCACCCCGGCCGCCACCTAAACCGCCCGAGCCTTGCGCCGATGCCGCTCTGGCCTGTACACTCGGCGCAATGTTCAGCCGCGAGTTCCGGCTATCGGGGTTGGTCTCGGCGCCCACTGCCGCTCCGTGCTCGATTAACAACTTCACGGCGTCGGGATGCAGTTGCTCCACCGCCCACATCAGAGCCGTGGTCCCGCGCAACTCCTCTTTCGCGTTGACATCCGCCTTGTGATCGAGCAGCGCTTTGATCGCGTCCATGTTGCCGTTGCGGGATGCGAACATGATGGGCGTCTCGCCCTGCGGGTCGCGCTCATTGGGATCCGCGCCTGCCTTCAGCAGCTTCTCGATGATGGCCGCGTTGCCGCTGATGCCGGCCAGCCGCAGCGGCGTGACGCCATCCTGGTTGGCGGCTTTCACGTTGGCGCCGGCCGCAATCAGCAGGTCCACCATGTCTGCATCGTTGCGGTAAACGGCCCATTGAATAGCCGTGGCGCCGTCCGCCTGGGGCGCATTCACATCGGCCTTCTGACGCAGCAACGACTGCAGCGCGCCCTTGTCGCCGCTCATGGCCGCGTCGGCTACTGGGTTGCCGGCGGCTCCGAAAGCCGACAGGTACAGCCCCAACGCCGCGGCGCAACCTGCGATTGCATAACCTACGCGCATCCTCGCTGCTCCTCTCCGGATCTGCCGCTAGGCCAGTCCCACCAGCCGGCCCGTACTGTCGCCGATGCTGTCCTGGTGGACTCCGTATAGATCCAGAATGCTCAGCAGAAGATTACTCGACGTGATCGTCTTGGTCGGGAACGCCAGGTGACGTCCACCCTTAAGCTGCCCCGACGCCCCGCCCAACAGAATGTGCGGCACGTCGTAATGCAAGTGCTGGTTGGAGTCGCCCATGTTGGTGCCGTACAAGATCAGCGAATGATCCAGCAGGGTTCCATCGCCATCGGGAGTGTTCTTCAGCTTGTCCACGAAATACGACAGGCACTTCACGTGATACTGATTCAGCTTGGAGTACTCGGCAATGCGGTCGGGATTCTCCGCGTGGTGCGACCCGCCGTGGAAACTCAAGCTGGGGACGTCGCTGGCGGGATAGGCCCGGCCCGTCAGGTCGCGGGCGAAGAGCACCGTGGAAACTCGCGTGATGTCTGCTTTGAAGGCCAGCGTCTGCAAGTCGAAGTGCAGCTTCACGTGTTCGTCGAACGATTCCGGTATGCCGGTGGGGACCACCACCCCCTCGTTCGACACCGTGCCCGAAGCCTTCTTGGCAAGCTCCAGCCGCCGCTCCAGTTCGCGAATGTCTTCGGTGTACTCGTCCAGCTTGGCGCGATCGCCGGCGCTGAGATCTTTCTTGAACCGGATCAGGCTCTGTGTTACCGAATCCAGAATGCTGCGATCCTGCTCCCGGCGCGCGGCCCGCTCTTCCGGCGTACGCGATTGCGCATCGCCGAAAAGCCGTTCGAACACCGTTTGCGGGTTCAGCTCCATGGGCAGCGGCTGCGTGGGTGAGCTCCACGAGATAGAGTTGGTGTAGGCGCAGCTATAGCCCTCGCCGCAGTTGCTGGAATTCGCGCCTGGATCCTCAATGGCAAGTTGCAGCGATGGCAGCAGCGTTTCCTGGCCGATCTTCTGCGCGATGAGCTGGTCGATGGTGGTGCCGTCTTGTATATCCGCGCCGGTGGTCTTCTTCGGTTTGCTGCCGCATAGATATGCCGCGGCAACCCAGTGGTCGGCCCCCGTGACTCCCGGAGGCGGTTCCGCGGATTTCGACCAGAGCCCGCTCAGAACCACAGTGCGATCCCGAAAGGCCTCCAGCGGCTTCATGATGAAAGGATAGTTGCCCGCTTCGAGCACGGGTTTTTCAGGAATCCAGTATCCCGGCGCCATACCATGCGGAACGAAGATACCGGTAAAACGAGTCTTGGGGACGGCCGCAGTCTTCCGCAGCGGCGTCTGAGCGGGGACCATTGAGTCCAAAAAAGGCAACGCCAGGGCTACCCCGGCTCCCCGCAGCACCGCACGCCGCGAGATGTGCTTCTTGGTAATGAACATGGTTACCCCATTCCTCCTCTTAAGTCTATACCTCCGGCGGACACTGCACAGCCTTATCTGGCCGCGCGCAGCTGTCCATCCGGGCTATTGGCGCTCACTTGCACTTTTTCGTTCATCTGAAAAGGCGCGCTCTTCACCACACCCAGCACCAACGATGCGAACCGGTACTGGTTCTTCTCCGCGTCGTGCACGATCGAACGGACGAGCGGCATGTCGTAATATTCGGTGCCGCGGCCCAAAGCGTAAATCATCAGCTTTTCCGTCATCACGCGGACAAACTGGGGCGAATACTTCACCAGTGCTGTCCGCAGGCCCGTCACGCCATCCAGCTTACTTCCGTCCACAAGGACACCGGCGGTATTGATCGGACTGCCGTCATCAGTGGTGCGATACTGCCCGACCGCGTCGAAATTCTCCAGCGCAAAGCCGATCGGGTCCATGATCTTATGGCAACTGGCGCACGGTTCGTTCTTGCGGTGCATCTCCATTTGCTCGCGCATGGTCGGCTTGCGCCCGCCATGGACATCGGTCGCGCTTGGCGGGAGCGGCGGCACGTTGGGCGGCGGCGACGGCGGCTCTACGCCCAAAAACACCTGCATCACCGTCTTGCCGCGCTGCACCGCTGACGTCCTGGCCGGCTGCGACGAGATGGTCAGCAGCGAGCCTTTGCCTAGCAGCCCGCGGCGCATGTCAAACTCCGGTCCCAGGGTTACGCGCCGGAAGTTGCTCCCGTAGACATTCGGAATTCCGTAGTGCTTCGCCAGGCGCTCGTTCACGAACGTATAGTTGGCATCCAAGAGTTCCATCACGCTGCGATCTTCGTGCACGATGCTGTCTACGAATAGCTCCGTCTCCTTGCGCATGGCTTGCCGCAGATTGTCGTCGAAATCGGGAAACTCAGAGGTCACCGGCACTTGGGTCTTCAAAGCCCGCAGTTGCAGCCACTGCCCCGCGAAGTTCAGCACCAGGGCATCGGAGCGGCGGTCCGCCAGCATGCGCCGCACTTGCTCTTCCAAAACGGCCGGTTCGTGCAGCCTGTTCTGGCTCGCCACTTTGAGCAACTCGTCGTCGGGAATGCTGCTCCACAGGAAGAACGATAGCCGCGATGCCAATTCCAGGTCGCTAATCCGATACGGTTTGCCTGCCGGCGCGCCGGCGGGTTCTACTTCCTTGCGGAAGACAAACTCAGGATCCACCAGGATGCGCCGCAGCGCCATCTCGATACCGGTATCGAAGCTCCCACTCTTGCGCCCCTGCTGGTAGAAACTCATCAGCGTTTCGGTATCCTGAGCGGTCACCGGACGCCGCAGCGCCCGCCGCGCCAGAGTAGATACAATCTGCTTGGCACAGGCCGTTTCCTGAGCTGCAGCGGTCGGATGGCAGACGAAAATCTGGCGCCGGCTGGCGGTATCGGCCGCGCCCTTGGGATTGTATGGCCCGTCTATCCGGATTTTGCCCACATGCGGAAAGAACTTGAATCCTGGCAGCCCGCCTGTTTCGATGGTGCTGCGCAGGAAGTGTTGGTCCAGATCGTTGCCGGGCGCGTAGTTGGTTGCCAGAAAAGTAACCCCAACCGTGCGCAGGCCAGCCTTCGCTTGAAACTTGAAATCGAAAGTCCCGTCTTCCTTGGTTCTTTCTTTATCCCAATCGAAAACCTTTAACCGCTGGCCATCCACCAAAAATTCGAGCTTTTCGCCCAGGATCTCGCCAAAGGGGTTGGTATCGCCCATGTTGCCCTTGCTGATCGGCGTGATCCGGATGGCGTACTCGCCGTCGGCGGGGAACTCATACTTCACCAGCATGCCGCCGCGAGTCCCGAACGGCAGACCATCAATGTGATAGTCCTGCGAGGTGTCCTCCGCCACGCGGAACACCGCCTGGGTGGGAGAGGTAACATCGCCAATCGCCAGCCGGCTGATCTTACCCGCCGCCGAGACGTACCCTTCGAGCAGCGCCGGCGAGAGCGATAGCGCCGCCGCCACATTGTCGAAGCCGCGGGTGGAATCGTCCGACGGCAGAAACCCGCCCGGATCGATCTCCAGCGCTAGCAAATCCCGGATCGCATTCTGATATTCGGTACGGTTTAGGCGATGAACTCCCGGCGGAGGTACGGTCGAGACGGTGTTGCGGTCGAGTTCATTCTCCATCCATTCAATGGCCGCTTCCATGGTGGCTTGGTCCGGCCGCGGCATCCCGGCCTTGGGCATCATGCCCGACCGCAGCATGCGAACCACTCTCTCCAGAGTCTCCGCATTCTCGCTAATATGCGTCAGATCGAGCTTTTCGAGCGTCAGCCCGCCGGTTTTCAGCTTGTCGCTGTGGCAGACGACACAATAGCGGGTGAGCAAAGCTCGTTCCGAAGTTGCGGTGATGGGAGTGGCAGTCGCAGCGGTCGGCTGCGCTTGGCCATACAGCAACGCGCCCGCCGACAACGACACGACACAAGCAATGATGGATAGCGGTTTCTTCATGATCGATCACCCGCCTCTGGATGCCCCTACCGGGTCACGATCAGTTTGCGCAACGCAAGCTTTATCGCCGTTACCGAAAGCGCCAAAACAGGGATCGTTTTTGCTCTACCTTCGGCGTCGGAAAATCCCGTAAGGTTACTCGCTACTGCAGCTTATCCAATGGCGATAGGGCCGCGCAAGACCTCATTGGGGCTAGCTGTGGTCACGTAGCGCCGGCGGTCTTGCCGCCGGTGAGGCCAACACACACCACCGTAAAGTGGTTGGGAATGAAAAATTCGCTACTCCTCGTTATCGCACCGATGCTAACCAAAATCCGCGTTGCTCTGGGAGTCCCAGTACCCGGAAAATACCGGTTTGCCCCTACTTGGCAGAAAAAAGCAATCGGAGAAGGAGAAGAGGCTGTCCGCACCGGTCATTCGCTTATCCAAGTTGCCACCGTTTCAGATGGCAGCCCTGAAGTTGTTGAATATCTCCAGCGCTAACGACTCTGCGGCCGAGCAGTTCGAGGAGGCGTTCAGCTCCGATCCGGCACTATCCGCGGACCTTTTGCTGGTGGCCAACTCGGCGGAGTTTGGCCTGCGCTCCCGTATCGCCACCATCCGCCACGCCGTCTCGTTTCTGGGCCTGGATAGAGTCCAATCGCTGGCCGCCACCATCGCGCTCGGTTACTACGTCCGCAGCGCGCCGCGCCACCCGTACATGACCTCCATCTGGCGTCATAGCATTGCCGCCGCCGTAATCGCCGAATTATTGGGTGGCATCTACAAAGTACCGGGCTTATACACCGCCGGATTGACTCACGACCTGGGGCGGTTGGCCATGCTGTTCAGCTTGGGCGCGGAGTATCCCGCCGCATTGGATCGGGAGTTCGCCAACATCGCGGAGTCCAACGAATTGGAGAAGAGCCTCTTCGCCGTGAACCATTGCGAAGCCGGCGCCTCGCTAGCGGAAGGATGGAATTTCCCGCCGACCTTGCTGTCTGCCATGGGAGACCATCACAATCCCGACGTGGCCGAGAAAGACGGCGCACGTTTCGTGGTTCAGTTGGCCTGCCAACTGGCCGATTCCTTGAATTTTCCGGAAGTGCGCCGAACCGACCTGCAGATCTTGTCCCTCTGGCCGGAACGTCTTCATGGCCGTCCCGAACTAGCGCCCGAGCAGCTTACCGAGCTGGTCAAAAAACATCTCACCTTGGTGGGCTGAGCCGCCACTCGCGGCCGTCTTGCCTGTTACAATCTCATCCATGCAAGGCAACCCCAAAGTCATTGCCGCGTTGAACGAGGCGCTTAAGGAAGAGTTGACGGCCATCAGCCAATATTTCCTGCATGCCGAGATGTGCGAGAACTGGCACTATTCCCGCCTGGGCGAGTTCATCCGCAAGCAGTCCATCGACGAGATGAAGCATGCCGAATCGCTGATCGAGCGCATTCTGTTCTTGGACGGCACCCCCAACCTCACGGAGCTGCTGCATCTCAACGTCGGCCAGACCGTCAAAGACCAGATCGAAAACGATCTAAAGCTCGAACTCAATGCTGTCGCGATGTACAACCGCTCGGTGGCCATTGCACGCGACGCCGGCGATAGCGCCTCACGCGAATTGTTTGAGCGCCTCGTGAAAGACGAAGAAGAGCACGTGGATTGGCTGGAAGCGCAAGCCCACCAGATTAAGGAGCTCGGCTACGAGCGCTACCTGATCCAGCAAATCCGCGAAGAAGACGATTAGCCATTGTGGGGCGGGGCCATGCCCTGCCCTGTCTCTTCTCGCATGCCGCCCATCTTGGAATTGCGCAACCTGGTGAAGCACTATCCCAGCCAGCGCGCGGTGGATGGCATTTCACTCTGCCTGGAGCCGGGCAGTTTCTTCTCTCTTCTAGGCCCGTCGGGTTGCGGAAAAACCACCACGCTGCGCCTGATCGCCGGTTTCGAGGAGCCCACTGCGGGCGACGTCTTGCTAAAAGGCGAGCGCGTCAATCAGCGCAAACCCTATGAACGCAATGTCAGCACGGTGTTCCAGAGCTATGCTCTGTTTCCGCACCTCACTGCGCGCGAGAATGTCGCATTCGGCCTGAAGCGCCGGCGCGCGCAGGATATCGCTCGCCGCGTGCGCGAAGTCCTCGATCTGGTGAGCCTCGATGGGAAGGAGTCCCGCCGCCCGGCTCAGCTTTCCGGAGGTGAACGCCAGCGCGTCGCCCTGGCCCGTTCGCTGGTCCTCCAACCCGATGTCCTGCTGCTCGACGAGCCTCTGGCTGCGCTCGATCCGAAGCTCCGCCAGCAGATGCGCCTGGAGCTAAAGGCCATGCAGCGCCGCGTGGGCATCACCTTTCTGCTGGTGACGCACGATCAGGAAGAGGCGCTGTCGCTGTCCGATCAACTCGCGGTCATGAACACGGGATGCATCGAGCAGTCCGGCGCTCCGGAAGATGTCTACCTGCGGCCTCGCACCAGATTCGTAGCGGGATTCTTGGGCCAGGTCAACTGGATCGGCGGCATCGGCGTACGCCCCGAAGCCACGCGGGTGGCGCGCGAGCCCGAATCGAACGGCGCCCGCTCTGTCCCTGCCGTAGTCACAGGAGCTGTATTCCTAGGCGATCGTGTTCAAGTGCTCGCCCAGCTTCAATCGGGGGAACAGGTGGTAGCGCAGGTGCCCCGCGTATTAGGCGCGTTCCACGTAGGCGAATCCGTGATGGTATCCTGGGACACCCGCGACGAAATGACCTTCCAGTAGCACAGGCATCCCTGCCTGTGTCCGGTTTTACATCTGCCCTTCGTCCGCCGACGGCCCGTAAATCGAAGGCACCGCAATATCGTTAAGCCGCAGATAAACCCCCAACTGCGCGCGATGGTGGATCGTGTGGTTCATCACAAACGACCGGACCACCGCCACCCGCGGCATCGTCATAACGGTCTTGCCACCATTCAGCAGCGACCATGGTTTCATCAGGTGCTCATCGCTGGCGCCCGCCAGAGCTTTCCGGGCCGATGCGGCGCCCTTGTCGAATATCGCTAACACCTCCGCAGTCGTCTCGGCCTTGGGCGGCTGATACGGTTGACCACCCACCGGAGCGATGTCGAACGAATCTTTCTCGATCGCGTCCACGGCCCAACCGGTCATGGTTGCGATATGTAGCGCCAGCGCACCCATGGCGGAAGACTTCAGGTGCGGTTTCCAACCGAACTTGTCCGACGGCACGCGTTCCAGAGTCTTTCGCGTGTTTGCCATTTCCGCGTCGAATTCGGGCAATAGCGCTTGGGAAATTGCCATGGATGCGGGCTGAGTTGTTGCCATAATTCCTCCTAGGATTTCGCTTTATCTTCGCCACATCATCGTAAAGCGTCACCCGATGGAAGTCAAGGCACAAATTGGTAACATTCTGCTCTGGTGCAGTAAGCTTTCCATATGCACCGGACGATCTTGCTTGTTGCTCTTCTGGCCGTCTTTTGCGCTGGCCTCGGCGCTGGCGATGCCACCCTCGACCGCGCCACGCTGCGCGGTCTGAAGGCTTTCAATATCGTGATCGATCCACTCGATCCGCAATTGGAAAAAGCCGGGCTATCCGCGGACACGCTGCGTTCCCGGCTCGACACCCGGCTGCGCCATGCCGGCATTCCCCTCGACAACAATGCCATCGAGTTCGTCGGTCTGCGAATCGATTCGATGCTGTTGCCGAAGAAAGGTCCCGACGCCCTGTGCTTCTCGCTGGCCTTTTACCAGCCGGTGGCGCTGTCCCGCGATCAAAAGATCCGCACCGCCACCCAAACCTGGGACGTCCACAAGATGCTGGTGATCCCGCCCAAATCCCTCGTCGACTCAGCCCTCGATACCCTCGACCAGATCGCCGACCAGTTCGTAGCCGCCTACCATTCCGTGAACCCGTAACGCCGGCGGTCTCTGCCGCCGGTGGGGTGGTTCTACTTCAGAATCTGAAACAAATTCGAATAGTCATCGGTCCACAGCCGGATCTTCCGCGCCTTAGCCAGATCGGACGACGCCGTCATGATGTTCTTACTAAACCCCGCCGCAGGCGAGCGAATCAGCACCCAAGTAGCCCCAAACAAATCCTGCGTATCGTCGTCTTCCGTATCCACCACCACCCCGATTTTTCCCGTAGCCTTAGCCTCCCCCGCCAGCACCGGCTCCAGATCCAGGTATCGATTAGAAATGTGAACCGCCAAGAAGCCCTCAGGTTTCAGATGCCGGAAGTACAGCTCCATGGCCTCCTTGGTGAGCAAGTGCACCGGAATCGCGTCGCTCGAAAAAGCGTCTACCACCAGCAGATCGAAGTTTTCCGGCTGCTCCCGTTCCAGCGACAGGCGCGCATCGCCCATGGCAATGTCCACCTTGGCCTTGGAATCCGGCACGAAGTAGAACTGGTCGCGCGCGATACGCGGCACCAGCGGATTGATTTCATAAAACCGAAGGTAGTCGCCGGCCCTGCCGAAAGCGGCCATGGTCCCGGTTCCCAACCCGATCACGCCATACCGTATTGGCCCGTTCTTCTGGAGCTCCCGAATGGCCACCGCCACTCCGGTCTGGCCGCCATAATACGTGATGGGGATGTCGCGCTTGCTCGGCACCAGGTATTCTTCGCCGTGATTGATGGTGCCGTGGATCAGCGTGCGCACCGTGTCCTGCGCCGTGGCCGGTCCCGAATCACGCACCCGCAGCCCGCCATAAAAGTTGCGGACCAACACAAGTGCGCCCTTTTGCTCTTCGCGAACCTGCATCCCCACGTAAAACGCCAGAGCCACGGCCAGGATGGATGCCACCAACGGCGCCGGCTGCCACCAGCGTTGGAACCACTTCAATTCCGGATCCTGCTTCAGCACCACAACCACCAGCACCGCGCAGCCCACCAACCCGATCGGCAGCTCCCAGTAGGCCCGAAACAGATACGGCGCCACCAGCCCCACCAGAACACCGCCCACCGCGCCGCCCGCCGCTACCATTACATAGAATTGCGTGAGGTATTGCGGATTGGGTTTAATGCGCGCCAATTCCCCGTGACACACCATGCAGCATGTGAAGAGGCCCATGGTGAAGAGCGGCACCAATATTTTAATGGAGACGTTGCCGGACTGGTCGCCCGCCATCGCGTATGCCATCGCCCCCAACGCCACCACCAGCAGTTGCAGATACGGATTGCGCCGGTACCAGCCGCTTCCTTCGAAGCACAGAATGAAGGTCAGCAGGTAGATGCTCAATGGCAACACCCACAAAAACGGAATCGCCGCCACGTTCTGCGAAAGGTGATTGGTGATGGCCAGCAGCAGCACCGATGCGCACGCCGGCAGCGCCAGCCACATCCAATACTGCCGGGCGCCTGGACGAGCCGCCGCTTCCTCCATAGCACGTGCCGCCGATTGCGCGGACTCCACCGCGGCGAAGCCTCCCGCGCGGACCGCCGTAAAGCCGCACAGCACCAGGAACAACCCGTAGGCGATCGACCACAGGTTCGCCTGCTCCCGCGTGGCGAACACCGGCTCGAAGAGAAATGGATAGCTCACCAGCGCGAACATCGACCCCGCGTTGGAAAGCGCAAACAGCCGCCAGGGCAGCGCGCCCTTATACTGGCGCGCGTACCACGCCTGCAGCAGAGGACCCGTTGTGGAAAGCAGAAAATACGGAAGCCCCACCGTGAATGCCAGCACCCCCAGGATCCCCAAAATGGGATCGTCCCCTCCCACAGGCTCGAATCGGATTTTGGGATAGATCGGAAGCGCCACCGCGCTGACCGCCAGCAAGCCGATGTGCAGCGCCATCTGGACGCGCGGCTTGAGATACCGCATCGTGGCGTGGGCGTACAAGTACCCCAGCACCAGGACCGTTTGAAAGAAGAGCAGGCACGTGGTCCACACCGCCGCCGAACCACCGAACCACGGCAGAATAATCTTGGCGATTATGGGCTGCACCTGAAACAGCAGAAAGGCGCTCACCACAATCGTCAACGCATAAAGAATCATCTATAAAAACTCCCTGGCACCTACTCGAACCTATCCATCCTGCGTTACCGACTCCCCTGCGTTACCGAGCCGTGACCATAGGGAGCGGTTCTTCCCGCCCTACCGATACGCCGCCACACCCGTGACCCTCTCTCCTATCACCAGCGCATGGATGTGGTCCGTGCCTTCGTATGTTTTGACGGTTTCCAGATTGCAAAGGTGACGCATGACAGGGTATTCGTCGGTAATTCCGTTGGCCCCCAGCAAATCGCGGCTCAATCGCGCGCATTCCAGAGCCATCGAAACATTATTACGCTTCAGCATGGAGATGTGTGCCGGCTCGAGCTTGCCCTGGTCCTTGAGGCGCCCCGCGTGCACCGCCAGCAACTGCGCCTTGGTGATTTCCGTGATCATCCAGGCGAGCTTTTCCTGCACCAGTTGGTGCGATGCGATGGGCCGGTCGTCGAACTGCTTCCGCAGCACAGAATACTGTCGCGCCGTTTCGTAGCAATCCATGGCCGCTCCCACCACGCCCCATCCGATGCCGTACCTCGCCTGAGACAGACACCTCAGCGGCCCCTTGAGGCCTTTCGCTCCTGGCAGCAGTTGCGTCTCTGGCACGCGGCAATCCGCGAACGAGAGGCTGGAGGTGACCGAAGCCCGCATCGACCACTTGCCATGGATGTCCGAGGTGGTGTAACCCGGCGTTCCCCGCTCCACCAGAAATCCGCGTATGCCGTCCTCAGCGCGCGCCCAGACCACCGCCACATCGGCGATGGACCCATTCGTGATCCACGTCTTTTCCCCGTCGAGCACCCAGCCGCCCCCGTCCTTGCGCGCACGCGTGCGCATGCCCGCCGGGTTGGACCCAAAATCCGGCTCCGTAAGCCCGAAACACCCGACAGCCTTCCCGCTCTGCAGCGCCGGCAGCCACCTCTGTTTCTGCTCGTCGGAGCCATAAGAGAGGATCGGATACATGACCAACGCGCCCTGCACGGAGACAAAGCTGCGCACCCCGGAATCTGCGCGTTCCAGCTCCTGCATGATGAGCCCATACTCCACGTTGCTCATCCCCGCGCACCCGTAGCCTTCCAGGTTGGCGCCCAGGAATCCGAGCTCCGCCATTTCCGCGATCAGTTCGTGAGGAAAGCGCGCGTCGCGGTAGCAATCGCGGATGAGTGGCAGCACGCGCTCGTCCGCAAACCGCCGCGCCGTCTGCCGCACAAGCAGCTCCTGCTCAGTGAACAGGGAGTCCACCGAGAAATAGTCCACCCCCTTAAAAGCCATGTTGGTAATCTCCTATTTGAACACGGAGGTTGAACCCGTGTCTGAGACCTGCGGCAACCTACTTTTCAGTCTCAAACAACGATCGCGGGAGTTCCGACTGCCGCACGATGCTCAGCAGCGTGCCGCGTCGGAGCGGATCGTGAAGAGGAACCGGGACGGTGATCGTGGTTGTCGCGTCCGAGCCCGAAAGCACCCGGAGCTTACCCAACCGGAACCTCAACCTGAGTTACGAAAACCTCGTTGCGAGAGCGTCGGGCGACTTCGGACGGTTCGGCCGTTTCGAAGAACAGCGTGAGCGCCTCGATGAGGTTGGTCCGCGCTTCCTCAATCGACGCCCCCTGACTGGCAATGTCGAACTCCGGGCACAACGCCACAAAACCGTCGTCTTCCCGTTCGATGATCGCGGTTAAGCGCTGCGCTGGCTTCATGATCCGAGTCTACACTCTTACCTGAAACCATGTGCAACCTCGGAGCACGGGCCAAACTTCCAAACTAGTCAGATGACCACTTCGCATATGCTACAGTACGGTCATGAAGCATCGCATCGTGAGTGTCACCGAGTTTAAGGCCAAGTGCCTCGCGCTTCTCGATGACATCGGAGAGCGCGGCGGTTCGATCACGATCACCAAGCGCGGGCGGCCACTCGCCACCGTTGGGCCTGCGCACATGCCTGCCTGGAAGTCTCCGGAAGGCGCTTGGGCGGGACGCGTGACAATCGCAGGTGACCTCATGGAAACTGACACATCCGGGCTTTGGGAAGCACTCCGTCCGCGTCGGGGAAAAGAGTTTTGAACCCTCGCTTCCTCCTCGACACCCACATCGTCATTCGTTGGCTCGCCGCACCCAAAAAACTTTCCCGAGACCAGAGGCGCGTTTTGCGCGATGCCATCCGCCGCCGGGAGCCCGTCGCGGTCAGCGCGATCACGCTGCTCGAAATCGCCATCTTGCTTGGTGAGGGAAGTACCCGCAGCGAGATCCCTGTCCGCGAACTCCTCAGTGAACTCGAATCGAACCCGGCCTTTCAGATCGCGCCGCTGACGGTGCACGTGGCCGCCGAGGTCGCTGCGCTGGGCGGATCGCTACGAGATCCCGCTGACCGGGCAATCGTCAGTACCGCGCGTGTTCGCAAGCTTCGACTGCTAACCTCGGATCAACGCATCATCGATTCCAAGCTGGTGCCGGTGGTCGCATGAAGCGCTTCGAACGTCGAACGAGCACCCGTACGGCTTCAAGACACACACTTTGACTTCTCCGATCCAAATCTGTACTATTTGAATGCGTACAGTCGTCAAGGAGCTGTCCCATGCCCAGACTGGCAGTTGAAGACAATAGCCGGTTGTCGCTGCGGATTCCGGCCGAGGAAAAGGCAATCCTTCTGCGAGCGGCGGCGTTGCGGCGCACCGATTTGACGGACTTTGTTCGTCAACATAGCTTGAGTGCCGCAAGAGCAGTGATTCAAGAAGCAGAACGTCTGGAACTCTCCGAGCGAGACAGCCTGCGGGTCTTGGCCTTGCTGGAGCACCCGCCCAAGCCGAACGCGAAACTGCTAGCCGCCGCGAGATCGCTTCCGAAGCCGAAATGATCGTCAAGGCCTGGCATGAGGAGCCGATTAGCAAGAGCCATAATCGCGAGGCCTTTGACTGCGGCGAAGCGGCGCTGAACGAATTCCTGCAGCGCTATGCCCGCAAGAGCCACGAGCTGGGCGGCGCAAAGACCTTTCTCGCAATCGACGACGCCGGCGACAAAGCGATTCTCGGCTACTACAGCCTGAGTGCCGCTTCGATTGCTTATGCCCGGGCTCCGGAACTAATCCGCCGCGGGCTGGCGCGCCATGAAGTGCCCGCATTCCGGCTGGCACGGCTGGCCGTGGATCTCAAAGTACAAGGGCAAGGTCTTGGCGGACAGCTATTGCTCTCGGCGGGAAGACGATGCCTGTTGGCATCTGCCGAAGTCGGCGGTGTTGCCATGCTCGTCGATGCGAAGAATCCGAGGGTCGCGGCATGGTATACAACTTACGGCGCGGTGCCGCTGCAGGATACTCCGTCTTCCCTGGTTTTGCCGCTCACCACCGTTGCAGCGGCCCTCAAAGTGGCCAAGAAGTAGCGCCGTCTCCCGGCCCCTACACCAGCTTCGTCTTCTTAATCGGCAGCTCCCTCACCCTCTTTCCCGTCGCCGCAAAGATAGCGTTGCAAATCGCCGGCGCGATCGGCGGCACACCGGGTTCTCCGGCGCCCGCAGGCAGCGCCTCGCTCGGCACGATGTGCACGTTCGTGATCACCGGCGCTTCGTTGATCCGGGCGACGGGATAGTTGTGGAAATTAGACTGCTGAATGCGCCCATCAACCGCCGTAACCTCGCCCATCATCGCGATGCTGGTTCCGAACACCGCTGCGCCCTCGAACTGGTTCTTGACTCGATCCGGATTGATGACTCGTCCGGCGTCGATGGCATAGTCGACGCGCGGAATTCGCACACGCCCGGTATCATCGACTTCCACTTCGACCACGGCAGCGACGTAAGTCAAGAAACTGCGATGAGCCGCGAATCCCCACGCCCGGCCCTTAGCCGGCTTCCTATTAGCCCAGCCGGATTTTTCCGCAACCAATTGCACCACCCGGCGATATCGCGCGGTGTCCAGCGGAAAATCCTCCTCCGACCGGCCGTAGTTGGAATTCTCGGTGCCTTCTTTCTTGAAATTGATTTGGCGGTCCGGCCCTAGCAGCTCGAGATAATACTCGATGGGATCGCGGCCCGCCTGGTGCGCCAGTTCGTCCGTGAAGGAACAGGTCGCGAAAGCGTTGGCGATGTTGGTCACCGAACGCAACCATCCATAGCGCACGTGCGGCTCCACCGGCCCGTTTTCGGCCCGATGATTCGCCAGCGCAAACGGCAGGTCCACCCAGCCTAAGCCCAGCTCCAGGCTGGCCTGTCTAACGCTCGGGTCGAAGAGATAAAAAATCGGCGGGTACGCGGACCGCTGTAGCCACGCCGAAGGCGCGCCTTTTCCGTTGAGCGCCGCCTTCATATACATGGCGCCGCCTGCCTGGAAGTAGTCCCAGTGAATGTCGTCCTCGCGCGACCACACCACCTTCACCGGCTTGCTTAGCTTCTTCGAAAGAATCGCCGCTTCGGCAACATAATCGGGCTTCGATTTGCGTCCGAACCCGCCTCCCAACAACGACACGTTGCAGGTGACATCTTCCGGTTTGATCCCGACGGCCTGCGCCACGGTGTCCTGAACCGCCTGTGGATTTTGCGTAGGGCACCAGCACTCCACCTTGCCATTCCGGAACTCGGCCACCGCTACCGGCGGCTCCATGCTCACGTGCGAAAGCATCGGAACGTAGTAGTCAGCCTCGAACGTTTTTCCGTCTTTGCCGAATTCACTATCGACATTGCCGATGTTCCGCACCACCTTTTGCGGCCCATGAACCGTTTCGAACATCGCCTTCTTAGCGGTATCGGATGTGAAGATGGCGTGCTCGCCCGGCGTCCACTGAACTTTCAGTTTCTTGCGCCCCTGCATCGCCGCCCAAGTGTTATCGGCGATGACCGCAACTCCGCCTAGAGCCTGGAACCCGTAGGGCGGCTTCGCGGCATCGATAGTCACCACGTCCTGCACGCCCTTTACGGCGCGGGCATCCTTATCGTCGAGCGCCTTGAGCGTGCCGCCCACCACCGGCGAGCGTTCAATGGACGCAAACACCATGCCGGGGCGATGCTCATCCATACCGAAGACCGCGCGCCCGGTAGTGATCCCCTCGATATCGACAATCGGAACGTCCTTGCCGATGTAGCGATACTCCTGCGGCGTCTTGTAGCGCAGCAGATTTTTTGCGGGCGGCGTCTTTTCTTTGGCGGCCAGCACCGCGGCCGGCCCGTAGTCCAGCTTCCGACCGGACTTCGCGTGAACCACTTCGTGATTCCGTGCGCGGCACTCGCTGGCGTCTACGCCCCACTGCTTCGCGGCGGCCTGCTCCAGCATGTACCGCGCGGTCGCGCCGGCTTCCCGAAACGCCTCATAGAAATCGCGTATGGAACAGGAGCCGTCCGTGTTCTGATTGCCGTACTTCTTATCACCGATCGCCTGCTGGATCTTGACTCGTGACCACATGGCGTCCAGCTCATCGGCAGCCACCGACGGCAGCGCCGTGCGTATCCCGGTCCCCATCTCCGAGCGATGGGTGACGATGATCACGGTTCCATCGGGCTCGATGCCCAGATAGACGCTGGGATGAAATGCCGCGCTATCGACCGTGCCAGCCCCAAACGCTTCGGTAGAGAGCAGAGGCGCACTTAGGACCAGCGCCCCGGCGGAAAACATGGTTCCCAGAAAACCCCGGCGGCTGACACCGGATACGATCGCAACGCGATTCTGTGTGGTCGTCATGCTTTCACCCCCGCGGCGGTCTTGATGGCCGCCCGTATGCGCTGGTAGGTTCCGCAGCGGCAGATGTTGCCTTGCATGACTTCATCGATATCATGATCGGTCGGCTTGGGGTGCTCCTTCAGGAGCGCCGCCGCCTGCATGATCTGGCCGGCCTGACAATATCCGCACTGTGGCACGTTAAATTGCCGCCAGGCCTTTTGCAGCGGATGATCGCCGTTGGCGCTCAGACCCTCGATGGTGACAACTTCCTTGCCGGCGACATCTTTCATGGAAGTGACGCAACTGCGTGTGGCCGCCCCATTGAGGTGAACGGTGCAGGAGCCGCAAAGGCCCATCCCGCACCCGAATTTAGTGCCCGTATATTGCAGCAGGTCGCGCAGGTACCATAGCAGCGGCATGTCGGGATCCCCGTCGAATTGCCGCTGGCTGCCGTTTACTTTGACATCGATCATTACGTGCTCCCTATCAAATTAATGTACTACCGTTCGCCATGCCCGCACGGTAGCTCACACTTCGGTGATGCCGCAGACTTGAAGGTACTGTGCGATCGATTCATACTTGGCGCTTGGGCGAGTCCAGTCCGATCCATCGCTCCGAGGTACCCAGATGATCATCCCTTCGCGAGCGCGGGTCAGCAGAACGCGGTATTTATTGAGTACATACTGCCGCGTAGTCGGATTCAGAACCGTCTGCCACTTGGTTCCTTTAAGCGCCTGGACACGCCACTGATCTAGTTCGGGCACCAAATCGATATCCCAACACAGCCCGGTCCAATCAAGTTCAAGCCCCTGAATGCCAAACTCGGTTGCAGGCGTCTCCAGATAGAATGACGAGCGCACGTCAGTCATTGAGTTAAGAAACCAATTCTCAACGTCCAACTCCGATCGGACGTCGAGTCCATAGGCTTTAAGACGGCGGCCGCCGCTGCTGGCGATTAGACCGATTCTTCGAGAGCCCCGTTGTCGCCGCCGCAGCCATTCTCGCGCCTTCTCGAGATCCCGAGTCAGAACGATCGGGAAATCAGAGCAAGATGCCAATGCAGATCGAGCCTTTGCGATCTGCATGGAGAGCACGTGGGAGACGAACTCGGAGACCGCCTGAGCCCTGTATGCGCGCAGGGACACGTTCAGATGTAGCGCGGACTCCTCGACCAGTTCTACATTCGCAGGTAGCGTTTCGAATAGAGTGTCTCCGTCACCGGACATCTCGCCACTTGCAAGCTGCAGTGAGATGACCACCCGCCAATGCTGGAAATGGTTAGTTACTGCTCGTCCCCATTCGCGCAACCCAGCTTCGCCGGTGTTGATTTCCTGCCCGCCACCTACAAGTGCCACGATGACCGCCCAGCCCTCGTGGCGATTCATGATGTCGAGCACAATCTCCGGTTCGGAGGCATCGCGCTTAAATTTTCGGTTAGACTGTTCTCGATTCCAGGCTCTCTGAGCCTCATCAAATACAATCACTCGATCGGGTGGCGCCTTGGACGAAGCAAAATGAGCCTCAATAAAACGGTGGACATTCTGGATGAATGTTTCGACACGGCGCCGAGACTCGGCAATCGCCATCTCCGTGCGTCCGCGATGATCGCGCGCCAGGGCCTCCAAAAGAACTCGCACCAGGGGCCCATTTCCGGAAAGGAAGACTCCCAGTGAGCCTTCATGAAGATCTCTGCTGTGTATGATGTTCAATCCCGCTAAAGTCTTACCGGCTCCTGGTACACCTGTCACGAAACAGATTGTCTTTTGCCCACTCTCACGTGCAGCGCGGATGGCCCGTATTACTGCGTCACTCGTCTTAGTGAGATTCTCTGCGCCGGCATGGCATCTCGAAATCTCGCGGACATTCTGCCCCTCATACAGAAATCGCGCCGCTTCCACAATTGTGGGCGTTGGGGCATACTCGGCAGTGTTCCAAGAAGGCGGATCAATCCGCTCTGTCTCGGGGGATTGATTCTGACGTGCGGCCTGGTCGAGCACGCGGCCTAGTGAAGCGGCATTGGATAGCCAAACCGGCGCAACCCAATCCATTACCCTCTCGCTGGGCCGAGGCCTTTCTTCGGCGTGCGTTGCGACGAGCACAGGAACCAAGACTCGATGGCGGCTACCACCGTGAAAGTCACGCAGGTCAAGGCAGTAGTCCTCGACCTGAATGCGAGCAGCGCTTTCGTATTTCTCTGCTCCGCACTTGAACTCGATTACCAAGATCACACTGCCAGCCAGGATGACTGCATCAATTCGCTTTCCGCGCCGCGGGATCGGGTATTCCAAAAAGAGATGCCAGGCTTCAGCGTAATCTGCGCGGAGAGCTGTCCGTAGAACGGAAACCTGTAGGCGCCATGCGTCCAATTGTTTAGCCGAGAGTTCGCTGAGTCCTTGTTGGATGATACCGCTCTGTCGACCAACGATAAGGTCTTCATCGTGCATCAGGAACTCCGAGATGCTGGCCGAATAGATGGCAGGCATGACCTAACGCAGATGTCCCCTCACCGCTTCCCCTTCCCCATCGCCTCCAATAACAACTTCACCGGACGCGCCGCCGCTAACACGACGTCGGCATCCGGCTTCTCGATCCGCGCGAGTTCCTTCAATTGGCCCGCGATCCAACCCTGCGCAAGCGGCGTGCCTTTCGCCAGGTAGTCAAGAGCCCGCAGGCCGATCGTGCCTAACTCCGCCAAGTCCTTCGATAACGGCTTCAACTCCGCCAGCAGCTCACTACTATCCGCCAACCGCTGAAATCGCGCATCATTCCCTGCCCACCGGCTAAACTGCTCGCGCAACAACTTCAGGTCCGCCGCGGGCACGGGTCTCGTTGCCGCCACCCGGGCGGCGGCCTGTTCTAGCAACCGCACCGATTCGCTCTCCGGCCGCACGGCATCCACGAAGCGGTTGAGCGGCGTCGCGGTGGTGTTGTGGTCCACCTTCCGCGGACCCAGCCCCAGCGCCTCCGACGCGTCCGCCAGCACTTTAAGCGATTCGTCGGGACGATCGCCCGACAACCGATCGAGCATCGGTTCGTAGTTGGCCCGATGCTTGACTCCGGTCCACTCGAGCCGGCGACTCAACACTTCCAATCGTTCATACATCGAGTCAGCATCGGTTATATTCGCAGCCGACCAAAGCCGCTCCGCAATAGCGGCAGCGCGCGGCCAAATGCGCGAGTCAACGTTTTCCGCATCGACTAACTCGCTCCACATGCAGGCCTCACCCCCCAGGATTCGCGACGCCTCTTCCGGTTTGAGTTGCGACGCGGCGCCGCCCAGCGGATCGACCGCATAGTGATAGCGCGCCGGGCGCAGGCGGTCGAGATAGTAACCCCACGAGAGCACGCCGCGATATCCCTGGCTCACCGAATCGCCCAGCGCCGCCTGCCCGCGCCAGGACTGGATCACCGTGCCGGGCGCCAGGCCGTCGTGCAGGATCTCGTCCCAGCCCACCATGGTTTTCCCGTACTTCTCAAGAATCGCCTGCACGCGTTGATTGAAGTAAGTCTGAATTGCCAGCGTCCCGTCCAGGTGATGTTCCCGCGCGAAAGCCTGAATGGCGGCGGACTGGTTCCACTGGTTGCCATCCACCTCGTCGCCGCCGATGTGAAAAAACGGATCCGGAAAGAGCGGCGTTATCTCGCCCAGAAACGAGTCAAGGAATTCGTAAGTCTCCTCGCGGGTCGGGTCCATCGCGCCTTCAAACTGGCCGAAATGGCGTCCGATCTCATACGGTCCCGGCGCACTGGCCAATTCGGGATAACCCACCAGCCAACTGGTGACGTGGCCGGGCATGTCGAATTCGGGCAGCACGCGGATGCCGCGGTCGCGGGCGTAAGATACCACGTCGCGGATTTCGGCCTGCGTATAATACAGCCCGTCCGACCCGAGCTCCTGCAGGTGTGGGTAACGCCGGCTCTCCACGCGGAATCCCTGGTCATCGGACAGGTGCCAGTGAAATACGTTGAGCTTCACGGCGGCCATGGCGTCGAGATTGCGCTTCACCACCGCGACCGGCATCCAGTGGCGCGCCACGTCCAGCAACAATCCGCGCCATGCGAAGCGTGGCCGGTCTTCAATGTGGATAGCGGGGACCTGGAACCCGCCGGCGCCGGGTTCGATCAATTGGGCGAACGTTTCGAGACCGTGCAGCGCGCCATCGACGGTCGCAGCCCGCAAGTGAGCGCTCTGCGGAGCGACATCGAGCATGTACGACTCGTCCTCACCGAGAGTCGGGTAATCGGGGCCGCTGGCATCGCACTCGACGAGGAGAGTCGGTTTTGCGTTGCCCGGAGAAAACGGAATGCCGGTCTGCCGCGAGATGCGCCCGCGGAAGCGTTCGATGGCCGATTCGAGGCGCGCAGCGCATGGCGCTGCGCCACCGACGGTGAATCCGGCGTCGATCGCGAGCTTCCCGGCCGCCAACTCCACCTTTTGCGGGAGCGGCATCAGCGCGGGAGCCGCGGCGTGCGCCAGGGACGCGAGCGCCAGAAGCGATGCGATTCGAAGCATCCTTTATACTGCACCATCCCGACGGGAAACGGGCAGGGAATTATGTGAGAATCGGGTCCGTTACGCCACTATTGTGTTCTCAGACTATATGCGTGCAGTTCTACTGATCGGGGTGTGCGGATTGGCATGGGCCCAACCGCCCGACCCTGCTTATGCGCCGCTGGCCCGCGCCTATGAAGCGCTTCGCGTGAAGGACTATGACGTAGCCGTGGCCGGCTTTCTAAAGGGGATCGAAGCCGCCCCGGAACGGGCCTCCATCCGCAAGGACCTGGCCTATGCCTACATCAAGATCGGCGAAAACGAACTGGCCCGCGATCAGTTTCGCGAGGCCATGCGCCTGCAGCCTAACGACACCCAGGTGGCCCTGGAGTATGCGTTCCTGTGCTACGAAACCAAGGAGCAGGCCCAGGCGCGCCGGGTTTTCGATCGTTTGCGCAAGACGGGCAATCCCACCGCGGAACAGGCATTCCAGAACATCGATATGCCCCTGGCCGCCGGCATCCAGCGCTGGAAGGAAGCTATCGCGGGCGGGGCCGACAATTTCAGCGCGCATTTCGAGCTGGCTACTCTGGCGGAACAGCGCGATGAATTGGAACTGGCCGCCGAGCATTATGAAAAGGCGTGGCGCATTCTGCCCGACCGCCGCTCCGTCCTGGTGGATCTCGGCCGCGTTTGGAAATCGCTGAACCGGCTCGATTCCGCCAATGCTGCGCTGCTGGCCGCGTCGCGGGGTGGAGAACCGCGGGCCGCCGAGATGGCGCGGGAACTGCTACCCGACCGCTATCCGTTTGTTTCGGAGTTCCGTAGCGCGCTCGAACTCGATCCGGCCAACGCCGAGCTGCGCCGGGAGCTCGCCTATCTCTTGCTACGGATGGATCGCCAGACGGATGCCGAGCAGGAATTCGGAGTGCTGGCAAATACCGTCCCCGATGACCTGCTTTCGGCCACTCAGTTAGGGTTCCTGCTGCTCGGCCGCGGCGACCGAGCCGGCGCCATGCCATTGTTCGATCGCGTTATGGCCGGCCCTGATGAAGACCTCGCCAACCGCGTGCGCGCCGTGCTCCGCATACCGCAGATTCTTAAGCCTCGTGAAGATGCGAAACCGGTTTCCATCGACGCTAAGGTCATGGCGGAACGCAGTATGAAAGCCGGCTACATGAAGGACGCGCTCAAGTATTTGCAGATTGCGCACGAGGCCGAGCCCGGCGATTTCCACGTGATGCTGCAGCTTGCATGGACTTACAACACCCTCCACCAGGACGATCAGGCAGTTTTATGGTTCGACTTGGCCCGCCGCAGCGCCGACCCCCAGATTGCGACCGAAGCCGGCCGGGCGTGGAAGAACCTCCATTCCGCCAGCCTGCGGTTTCACACCACCGTTTGGATGTACCCCCTGTATTCTTCGCGATGGAACGATATGTTTTCCTACGGCCAAGTTAAAACCGAATGGCGCACCGGTTTGCGAATCCGGCCGTACGTGAGCACGCGGTTTGTGGGGGACACGCGCGTCAGCATTGGCGTCGCTTCCCCGATGTATCTCTCGGAGAGCTCGTTCATCTTGGCAGTCGGCGTTGCCACCGTACCCTGGCACGGAATCACCGGCTGGGGGGAGGCGGGTTCGGCGATCAGCTACATCAACGGCCACATGCTGCCCGACTACCGCGGAGGTGTTTCGATGTCCCGCGCCATCGGATCCAGGCTGACAGGCGACTCATCCGGTTGGTTCGCCGCGTCCGACACCGACGGCGTCTTTATCAGCCGGTTCGGCAACGATTTCATCGCCTACGAGCAAACTCGCTTCGGATATGGCCTCGGCCCCAGGTCGGTGCGCGCACAGTTCTATTGGAGTGGCAACCTGACGGTTGACGACAAACGGCAGGGTTGGGCCAATTTCGTAGAAACAGGCCCTGGACTCCGTATGCATGCCGCCTTCATGCCCCCGCCCATGTTCCTGACACTGAGCTACATGCGAGGCGTTTATCTGATTCACGGCGGCTATCCGGTGGCGACCTTCACCGACCTGCGCGTAGGGATGTGGTATGCGTTTACTCATTAGTCTGTGTTTGGCCGTTTCAGCGCTGCGAGCCGGAGAGATGCCGTACTTCAGCATCTTGTCGGATGATCCCGGCGCGTGGCCGGACATTCTCTCCTCCATCGGCCTCGAATCACAACCGGCCGGCCTGGCGCGAGTCTTCGTCGCCCGGTCGGGCGCCGCGGCGTCGGTCGAATGGAATGCGCGCGTCGATGGCGGCGCGATCCTGATTCTCGAAGGCGAATCGTCGCTGGCCGATATGTTTGGCTTCCGCCGCGGTAAGGAGACCGTGCGAGTCTCGAGCCTCACCGACGTGCACCTGCCGAAGCTGCCAATCGTCTGGGAGAAAGGGTTGGATCTTCCCCGGTTCGAGTTGCCGGAAGGCGCGCGCGTCTTTGCCAGCGAGCGGTGGACGAATGCCCCCATGATGGCGGGCTTGCGGCGCGGAGCCGGCGCGGTATTGTGGGTGGCTGTTCCTCCCGGGGAGCGCGGCTATGAACGCTTCCCCTACCTGCTCCAGGCGCTTTGCGATCTTGGCCTCGAGCCGCCTTTTCGCTCCGCACGCCTGTGGGCCTTCTTCGATTCCGCATACCGGTCGCGCGTCGACGTGGACTATTTCGCGGCACGCTGGCGCGAATCCGGGATCGCGGCGCTGCATGTGGCGGCATGGCATTTTTTCGAACCGAATGCCGAATCCGACGCCTATCTCGAGAAGCTGATCGCGGCGTGTCATCGCGAAGGGATTCTGGTCTATGCCTGGTTCGAGCTGCCGCACGTAAGCGAGAAATTCTGGGACGATCATCCTGAATGGCGCGAGAAGACCGCCGTTCTGCAGGACGCCCAGCTCGACTGGCGCAAACTGATGAACCTGACGAACCGCGACAGCTTCCGCGCGGTTTCAACGGGTGTTCGTCAATTGATCGGCCGCTTCGATTGGGACGGCGTCAACATGGCGGAACTGTATTTCGAATCGCTGGAAGGGATCGGCAACCCTTCGCGCTTCACCCCCATGAACGACGACGTACGCGCCGCGTTCCGGGCGGAGAAGGGTTTCGATCCGATTGAGCTTTTCTCTACGCGCAAGGACGCCGCTTCGCAGAGGGCATTTCTCGATTTCCGCGCGGATCTGGCACGCCGGATCGAGGAGGAATGGCTCGAGGTAGTGGAAACCGCCCGGCACGACAAACCGCACCTGGATCTGGTTCTCACCCAGGTCGATGACCGGCTCGACAAGAATATGCGGGACGCCATCGGCGCCGACGCCAGCCGCGTTTTGCCACTGCTCGACCGGCACTCCTTCACGTTTCTCATTGAAGACCCGGCGACTGTCTGGAATCTCGGGGCGCAGCGCTACCGCTCCATTGCGGCAGCGTACCAGCCGCTCACGCCGCATCACGAGAAACTGGCTATCGATCTAAATATCGTCGATCGATACCAAAATGTTTACCCTACCAAGCAACAAACAGGAACCGAACTATTCGAGCTGGTTCACCAGGCGTCGGCCAGTTTCGCCCGCGTCGTGCTTTACTTTGAAAACTCCTTGTTGGCACCCGACCTCAAACTGCTTCCTTCGGCAGCCGCGTCCGTAACCCGGATCGAGCGGCTGGGGTCGAAAACGATCGTCGAATCCGGTGCCGGTGTCGGCTTGCCGTGGAAGGGTGCGGCGAAGGTGGATGGCCAAGTCTGGCCGGCGGCCGACGAGCAGACGGTGTGGATTCCAGCTGGGGCCCATAGCGTGGAAGCGGCCGGTTCTCAGCCGGGCCCTCGGTTGTTGCGGCTGAACGGCGAGCTGAGAGCGGCAAGTGCAATAAACGCGACCACTATCGAATTCTCGTACCAAAGCACCGCGCGTGCCATCGCCGTGCTGGACCGCCCGCCGATCAAACTCCGGATCGATGGCACCGACGCCGGAATGGACAAAGCCGGCCCCGCTACTCTCCTTTTGCCGAGGGGGCAACACGTCGTCACTGTATCAACCGAGTGACTTTCGCTATCACCCTGAGCTAGGATGATGGCGATGACGGACGTGGCCGTGGAGTCGGGTGTACCCGAAATCCCGGATAAGCTGTACTTCAAGATTGGCGAGGTGAGCGAACTTCTTGGCGTGGAGCCCTACGTTCTGCGCTTCTGGGAGACCGAATTCTCGCACCTCACGCCGAAGAAGTCCGGGACCGGTCACCGCCTCTACCGCAAGAAAGATGTAGAGTTGCTGCTCCGCATCAAGCACTTACTCTACGAAAAGCGGTTCACCATCGAAGGGGCGCGGCAAACGTTGCAAGCGGAGGGACGATCCGCCAGTAAGGCCCGTGTTTCCAAACGAGCGCAAAAAGAACTGTTCGCTGAAGATCCGTTACCCGAAATCCGCAGAGAACTGGCAGCCATCCTGAACCTGTTGAAATAGCTAGTGTTCACGCACGATCGCAGTGTAAATGCGATCCAGGTCTTCGGCTGAGTAGTATTCGATTTCAATCCGCCCTTTTTGCTTGGCCTTTTCCACGATCCGGACCTTAGTGGCGAGAACCCGTTCCAACTCCTCGATCGCCGCCTTGACATTGGGATCATCGAGCTCATCGACAGGCTTTGGCTTGCGGCCCTCCAGCATCCGCTGAGTAGTTCGTTCCATCTGGCGAACAGACCACCCTTGCGCTACGGACTTTTCCGCGACTGAGCGCTGCAATTCCGCAGTTGGGAGGGAGAGAAGGCAGCGCGCGTGCCCCGGTGAGAGGCGGCGTTCGGCGACGAGCTGTTGCAGGTCGGAGGGAAGCTGGAGCAGGCGGACGGAGTTTACTATGGTCGTACGGTCTTTCCCGGTGCGACGGCCAACCTGTTCGGCGTTCAAATCTAGTGCCTGCATCATTTTGTCGAATGCCTGGGCGGTTTCAATCGCGTTGAGATCTTCACGCTGGATGTTCTCGATGAGCGTGATTTCTAAGAGGCGATCATCGGGAATGTCGCGAACGACCACGGGCACTTCCTGCGCGCCGGCGAGCTTGGCCGCCCGCCAGCGTCGTTCCCCAGCGACGAGTTGATACCGCTCACCGGCCCGCCGGACCACTAAGGGCTGGATAATTCCATTGGAACGAATGGATTGCGCCAGTTCTTCCAACCGCTCAGCGTTGAAGAGCCGGCGCGGCTGCAGTGGGTTGGCATCGATTGCGTCGATGGAGATGTGTTGCGCGTCTTCTTCGCGAGTAGGCGTTATGGGAGGACTTGGGGGCCGCGTGGGAAGCAGCGATCCGAGCCCTCTACCTAGCGCCTTGCGCGCGTTTTCCGGTTTGTTCATGGTCCAGGATCTCTTTTGCGAGCTTGATGTAGCTTTCGGCGCCTCGGGACCGGGGATCGTAGCCCAGAATCGGTTTGCCGAAACTCGGCGCCTCTGCCAGCCGAATGCTGCGGGGGATGACGGTCTTGAAGACTTGATCGCCGAAGAATTCCTTCAGGTCAGCCGCGACCTGGCGCGTCAGATTGGTGCGATCGTCATACATGGTCAGCAGAATTCCCTCAACGCCGAGGGCATGTTGGAAGGAATCGCGGACACGGTCGATTGTGTCCATCAACTCGGAAACGCCTTCCAGCGCGAAAAACTCACATTGGATCGGCACGAGAACAGAATCTGCTGCCACCAGGGCGTTGAGCGTGAGGAGATCAAGCGCCGGTGGGCAGTCGATCAAGACAAAGTGATAGTCTTCGCGGATTCCGGCAATTCTCTCCCGCAGCCGGAACTCGCGCTTCGGTATATCCACCAATTCGATGTTGGCACCGACCAGATTCTTGTCCGCCGGAATGAGACTGAGGCCCTCGAGTTCAGTGGCAATGATGGCCTTTTGAGCAGGAACTTCGCCCAGGAGTACATGATAGAGGCTGGGTTTATCGGGATTCTTTTGAATTCCCAGACCCGTTGTGGCATTGCCTTGCGGGTCGGAGTCGATGACCAGGACTTTCAGTTCACTGGCAGCCAGAGAGGCACCCAGGTTGATCGCGGTAGTCGTCTTCCCGACCCCGCCTTTCTGGTTACTAATCGCAAAAACTCTGCTCAAGCGGTCATACTATCACGATGTGCCGCGCGAACAATCACGTCGTTCCACGTGAAACATCAGAAAAGCCACTCCGCAAGAAGCGGTTGCGCCCCCAAGGCAATGGAATCGGACTGTTCCACGTGAAACACCAATCCGCGGGAGGCGCTTCCTCCCCAGTCAATAGATCGACAGCCGAGGCGATGGACTTTAGAGCGACGCCCGCCAAGTCCTTATAAGCCACCGCGCGGGAAATGGCCCGGTCGAAATGAGCTCCGGATTCAAGGGTACCGGCAACCTCTTCTGCCCGCTTCGCCAGAACCTCAACATTCGGCATGGCACGGGTTGCTTCCCGCAGGAACACAGCCTTCCTCTGGTGTGATTCGATGAGGGACACGCGGCAGTCAGGGCGCAGCACAGCCACCGGAATCCCAGGGAATCCTGCGCCGGATCCAATATCGGCGATTCGCAACGATCCCGCCGGTAGGTGGATCGTCAGAAACACCGATTCGCAATAGTGGCGTTCCACTGCCTCCTCCAATGAATCGATGGAAGTCAAGTTCAGCACGCGATTCCAGCGCAGGAGCAGCTCGTAGTGATTCTGCAGTGCTTGTACGTGCTCGGGAGTCAACTCAACGAGCCCCGCCAACTTCTCCCGAAGGAGTTCAGGAAACCCGCGCGAGGCTGAGGTAGACATCCAAAATCGCTATGGCGGCCGGAGTCACGCCAGGTATGCGGGCAGCCTGCCCGAGAGTTTCGGGGCGGACCCGTTCGAGCTTCTGCTGGACCTCCCTGGAGAGGCCCGGAATGCCGTCAAACCCAAACGCCAAGGGAATCCTACGCCGCTCCGAATTCTTCAAGCGCTCGATCTGACGCTCCTGCTGCCCAATGTACCCGCTGTACTTGATTTCGGTTTCCACGGTAGTCAGGAGGCCTAACGCGGGCTGCTCGCGCAGAACCTCTTCCACCCACGAGGCGATCTCGCTTATCGAAACTTCGGGCCGCTTCAGCCGCTGGCCATTCTTATGATTGCCCAGCGCTTCCAAAAGGCAGGCCTTTTGCTTCTGCTTTCGCTCGAAAAGGCCCCACCGCTGGTCGGTCACCAACCCCGCACGTCGCCCCATCGGTGTGAGGCGCTCGTCTGCATTGTCAATTCTGAGGTGCAAGCGATACTCCGCCCGCGATGTAAACATCCGATACGGCTCATCGGCGCCCTTGGTGATCAAGTCATCAATGAGAATCCCGGTATAGCCTTCGGTCCGGCCGATGACCACCGGATCCTTTCCAGACAGCCGATTGGCGGCGTTGAGCCCGGCGACCAGCCCCTGGCAACCCGCTTCCTCGTAACCGGAAGTGCCGTTGATCTGCCCGGCCAAGTACAAGCCGGCTATCGACTTCACCTCAAGCGTGTGGTTAAGTTCCCGGGGGTCGATGGCGTCATATTCAATCGCATATCCCGGCCGAATCATTTCCGCATTTTCGAGACCGGGAATTGACGCGACCATGGCCGCCTGCACATCGATCGGCATGCTCGTGGACATGCCGTTGAGATAAACCTCATTAGTGTCCAGCCCTTCCGGTTCTAGAAAAATCTGGTGACGCGCCTTATCCGGAAACTTGACGATCTTGTCTTCAATCGAAGGACAATACCGCGGGCCGACGCCTTCAATTTGCCCGCTATACAGCGGCGAGCGCGGAATCGCCTCCTCTAGGATCCGCCGGGTTTCGTCGTTGGTGTATCCGATGTGGCACTCCACCTGGGCGCGATCGATACGCTCCGTCAGGAAAGAAAACGGCGTCGGCTCGACATCTCCGGGCTGCCGCTCAAACTGATTCCAATCGATGGAGCGCCCGTCGAGCCGGGGCGGCGTGCCGGTTTTGAGCCGGGTCCAATTTAAGCCGAGGCTGCGGAGCTGATCGCCCAGCAACTGGGCCGGCGCTTCACCGTTCCGCCCGCAACTGTACTGCATCTCGCCGACGTGAGCGAGGCCGTTGAGAAACGTTCCCGTAGTGACGATCACGGCGCCGGCCATGATCTGACGGCCGTCGCGCAGGTGCACGCCAGTCACACGACGCGGCGAGTCTTCGATCAACAAAGCAGCGACCTCCGCCTGCTTGATGCGAAGATTGGGTTCCTTCTCGAGGACCTCGCGCATGTGGACGCGGTACATCTTCTTATCCATCTGCGCGCGCGGCGACCAGACCGCCGGCCCTCGGCTAGTGTTTAGCAAACGGAACTGAATGCCGACGGCATCGGCCACTTCGCCCATCAAGCCGCCCAGCGCGTCGATCTCGCGAACCAGGTGGCCCTTGGCGATTCCGCCGATCGCGGGGTTGCACGACATCTGCGCGATCAGGTCGAGGTTCATCGTAACCATGGCGGTGCGCAGACCCATGCGGGCACAGGCGCGCGCGGCTTCGCATCCCGCGTGACCGGCGCCAATCACGACAACGTCGTACCTCTCGTGCATTCGTTATCATTGTACCGACCGAGAAAGCACCGACCCATGAAAATTCTCGTTATCGGTAGCGGGGGCAGGGAACATGCTCTCGCCTGGAAACTGGCGCAATCGCCAGGAATTGAAGTGGTCGGCACGCCTGGCAACCCCGGTGTCGCGCGAGTTGGAAAGTGTGTTGCCGGAACGCCGCTTGAAGTGGCGGAAGCGATCGGCGCGGACCTCACTGTGGTTGGACCCGAGGTTCCGCTGGTGGCCGGCATCGTGGATGAATTCCGCGCGCGCGGAAAACGGATCGTCGGCCCCGGCCGCGATGCAGCACAACTCGAGGGCAGCAAGATTTTCGCAAAGAACTTTTTCGTTCAAAGAAAAATCCCCACCGCCGAGTATCTCACCGTCGCCAATCCCGCCGAAGCGCGGAAATCTCTCGACCGATTTGGATTTCCAGTCGTCCTGAAGGCCGACGGCCTGGCAGCCGGCAAGGGCGTCATCATCGCCCAGGATCGCCAGCAAGCCGAAGCGGCTTTGACCACGCTCACCGGTCCACTGGTGATCGAAGAGTTCCTGCGCGGCGAAGAAGTCAGCTTCATCGCGCTGTGTGACGGGAGGAGCGTGGTGCCGCTTGCACCGACGCAAGATCACAAGGCCATCTTCGACGGAGATCAGGGCCCCAACACGGGCGGCATGGGGGCGTACTCTGACTCCGCGATTCTCAGCGAAGCGCAGGCCCGAGAAATCCTCGACCGCGTGATCTATCCGACCGTGGAAGCCACGCGGTTCACTGGCTTCTTATATGCGGGAATGATGATGACGGCGGACGGCCCCAAGGTCCTCGAGTTCAACGTTCGCCTGGGCGATCCCGAAACGCAGCCGCTAATGCACCGCATGGCTACCGACTTCGCGCCGGTGCTGCTGGCCGCGGCCGAAGGTAGGCTCGACTCGGTGAAGTTGGAGTGGCGGAGCGGGCCGAGCGTCTGCGTCGTACTGGCATCCGGCGGATATCCGGGAGACTACCAAACCGGCAAAGCTATCCACGGGATCGAAGCCGCCGAGGCCACCGGCGCCGCGGTGTTCCATGCGGGTACACGGCAAGGAGCCAGCGGCATCGAGACCGCTGGCGGCAGGGTGCTCGGTGTGACTGCGGGCGGAGCGGACTTGGCAAGCGCTATCGACGCGGCCTACGCCGGTGTTCGGGCGATCCAATTCGACGGCATGCACTACCGCACCGATATTGGCCGCAAGGGTCTCGAACGCTACAATGGAAAGACGCGGGCACGTAGCTCAGATGGATAGAGCGGTCGCCTCCTAAGCGACAGGTCGGCAGTTCGAATCTGCCCGTGCCTACCACGCCTCTCAACCACCCAGAGGCCAATGCCTCTCCAGAGCATGCAGCCCTTGGGAGGGCTTTGGACTCTTAGCTCTTGATCGCCTTCTTCGCCTTCGCGGCAGCATTCTCGGCTTTCGCAGCGGAGTGATTCTTATTGTGGCGCGCCACGGCTTTCGCAATCTCCTCCGTGGAGAGCTTGCTGTGATTGTCAGAATGCAACACGTCTGTTACTGGACTCGTATTCGTTTCCATAGATTATTAGCTCCTTACTCTCTGAACATGGAACACAACTGGAAGCGGTGCTGGGCGGAAGCGGCGCTCCTATAAACTGTGCGCTACATCCGTGCACGAAATGGTCCACAACGCAACCCCTGCTATTCGCAGGCTGAGAGCGGCCTGTCGTAGCTCCCCTAGTCCGGCAGCCCCTGACCATCGGTCGCCACTTGACCAAATATGGTTATCCGTCGGGCGCGTTCTCTTTCCAAACCGGGCCCACAACTCCTTGCGCGAGCGAATCGTTTCGACCGCAGACGACATTGGCGCAACCCGTGCGGCAGGGAGGCGGTGGGTTCGGGAGGAAGCGTCTTAATGCAAAGATTCATGGCTGTACTTAGCGATCCAGTTGATAAGATCGAGTTCGAAAGATCGTGGCACAGTGTTCAGACACTCAACAGCGAACCGAGAGTAGATTTTGTCTTCGTTGGACAGACGGTCTCAGCCACCGTGCATTCTGAGCTTGCGTTGCAATGGCCGTCCGCCAGTTTCCACCAGGCCTTCAGCGCTGCGATCCGAAGACTAAATCGGGCGTGCAATATCCGCTGGCTCTGAACGTGAGTGACCGGGAATGGGCCTCGAATTCCGCCAGTTCCCGGCCGGCGACAGGGTACTCGGTGTGACGGCGAGCGGCCTCGCGCGCGGCGTTTGTTAGTCGTAATCTGTCTTCGCGCTATACTCACCGCTTGAAAACCGCGTTTATCGCCCATGCGCGATCCGACTCCGACTTCGCAAGGCGGCTGGCCGACTTCCTGGAATTTGGCTGCAATGTTCGCTGCTACCTCGAAGACGGCCTGATTCGCGAAGGGCAAGACCTCATCTCGAGTGCGGAGGACGGCCTCGCTGCCGATGTGCTGGTGCTACTCCTGTCTCCGGCATCCTCTCCAACACGCTGGGTACGGGAACGGTGGGAGCCGATCCTGTTCGATCGGGCGAGGCGCGGCGACGTGGAAGTGGTAACGGTGCTACTGCAGGAGTGTTCGTTCCCACCGCTGTTGCGACGCCGAAATTTCATCGATGGGACTACGAACCGCCTGACTGCCCAACGGATGCTGAAGCGTTGGTTCTGGCAACGAGAGCGCGAGCTGGGCACGCGGCCGAGCACCGAGTTGTCGGGCGACCTGGAGGATCTGTACTCGACTCTGGCCGATGTCGCCGGCACGCTGTCCGTCAGCGGCGCCGACGCTTCCCGGTTCGCGAGCGAGGCAGCGCAGGAGTTTGAGGCGGTGCTTTGGGTGCCGTGCCAGGGCCGCACACTGGCGCAGGCCGCGGGAGAGCTAGGCTGCCAGCTTGGGCTCGCTCTCGACAGTCCGGTGAAGGAGAACTGCAGCCGCATCCGCGATCTGCTGGCCGCACGCCGCTGCCTCGTGGTATTGGATGCTCCGGGCCCTGAGATTTCAGCAGAGCTGACAGCCGGCGGACGCACGTCAACGGCACTCACGCGAGAGGCGGTGACGATTTTGGAAACGCCGGAGACACCGGCGTACGCCCGAAGCCTGATCGCCGCTCGGCGCTACGCCGAGGCATATGAGCTACTTTACCGGCTGCTGGACGCGGTCGTCGATCCGGACGGGTGCGCACGCGAGCTGACCTGGATCTGCGACCATTGGGACCGGGTGGAAGAGTCGAATGTGCTGCGGTTCAGCTATAGTTCGCTGGGAGGTGAGCAACTGGCGCTTTTTTAAGCCCTGCTTGACGAGCGGTCGTCTCAATGATCGAAGGTCCGCTTGAACATGCTAGCGGCAGCGAACGATTCACCTGCCTCGGCCCTGCCCAATCCCTTTCCGAAATGCACGGAGTTGTCCCTGAAACCGTAACGCTTCCCGTTGCCGCATATCTTCCCGATCCATCTCTAGCACTTCTTCGTCAGAAATGCTCCGGGCTTTGAGAAACGCGCTCAGGATCTCGACTTCTTCATCTGTGGCGATAGCCCCCACATCCAGGCCGAGCAAGAACGCGTTGGCGTAATCGGCTTCCTCCAGCCCCGCGGCGAAAACTTCGTCGCCAAATATACGATCGCTCACCGCGTTATAGCGCCGGAACAATTCCGTGAGGTCAAGCAGGTCTTTCTCTCGACCATGTTGATCATCCATGAAGGCGATGATCTTAAGCAGAGCGATGACCGGTGGAGGAGCTACGCGGTACTGGACGCCCTCTGCGAATGCGAACGGCAGGGCCCGGATAAATACGTGCTCGAAACCAACCAGGCTCATTTCGAAATCGCTATCGGGCCAAGTAATACGCTTGGCTTGGCGCAGTCGCGGACCGGCAGGCAGCAAATCAATGATCGAACCGCTCGCCCCACGCCAGCGATGCTCTCTGCGCACCTCCTGAGTCCATCCACGAGTCCGAAGCTCGTCGGCAAACGCCGCGAAGTCTTCCAGATCCAACGCTACGACGAGATCGATATCCCTCGTGAATCGGCCGATATCGACGAAGCAAAGAAGAGCGGCCGCGCCGATGATCGCAACATCGGCTGCGAATTGTCCAGCGACGCTATGCAGTTGGGCGAGATCCTTTAACTGGGCCGGTGTCAGCACGGTGGGCTATAACGACAATTCTTTCTGAAATTCCCGCGCGGCCTCGTGTGCGCGCGGATCATTGCTGTTCAAGAGCTCGGCGTAGATCAGCCACGGTGGCGCGAGCATATGATTGTCACGTTCTTGCCAAAACACGGTTTCCCCAAATGCGCGTAACAGCGTCACCGGGCCCTCCGTGTCTGGGAGCAGCCTAAGCTCTTGCGCTGTTTGACGGAAGGAAGGTTCGAGGAACATCGGAACTTCGGGTCCCCGATAGAAGTGTTGCAGGATATCGGCAGCCGGCCCACCTGTCAGTGCATACCTGACGCCCGAGGGCGTGCCGTTGCGAAGGCGAGCTAGAAACAGCTCCGCCGTCTTCTCGCCGAAGCGAAATCTGCCGACGAAGAGTTTTGGGCGCAGCACCTGTACGTAACCGGTGGAGAGGCGCTCGGCCAGCAACTTCTTCGGTCCAAGCTGATACTTCTTCCCCTTGGGCATGAGCAGTCCCTCGGCAACCAACTGTTGTCGGGCTTGTGCGGCTTTGCTCTTACTGATGCCGGCTGCGGGCGCCAACCGGCGTACCGGCCAGTTGGCGGAATCGGGATTCGTGACGATCTGGAATAGCAATTGAAGTTGCGCCGCACTAATGGGGCGTCGTTCGGACCCAGGGTCCGCTGCCGGTTTGCCAACGACGGTCCAATTGTAGCGATCTCCCAAAGCCAGGTGGATGTTGCCCACGTCATCCGCGAAGTTCACCCGTGCTTCGATAAGACGCTCCGCAACCGGTCGGGGGATGTGGCGCGCTAGCAGAATAACCTGGGGTGCTTCGCCCTTCCCCACCTGCTTAACCCAAGCCAGAAGTTGATTGACCGCGGAGCGAGTCAGGAAAGATCGCTTTGTTTCGACCAGGAGGCGAAAATGACCCGCAGGAGTTTTCACATCGATCTTCCCGTCATACCCCAAGTCCGTGCCATCGGATGCGGGCGCATAACGGAGATCGCGCACGAACGGAATACGCCGGAGGGCGTCAATGGGCTCGAATTCTCGATCCGTTCTATGAGCCATTCGTCCAGGATAATAGCATGTCCATTACTAGAGGACAAGATCAAATACTGGACATCGACTCGCCAATTCCGTTAATCCACAAAGCGCGGCGGCTTAGCCCACATCTTGTCTAGAACGGATCGATCACTATCGGCCTATCCTGCAGATCTTGCTAGGACCGGCACGTGGACGATCACGCCGGAGCGCGGCTAACGCTCCGAGGAAGAACCCGGTTCAACTTCGACACCCTGATTCGTTCTGAAACTTAAATATGAATCTGGTGTCTAAATGGACCAGTGCTGAAACGGCTTCGTATCGCTCGGCGGCCCTGATAATCCTGTTCAAACTGAAAGGCCTAGCTATCTCGTGCCCTGGCTCAAGTGGAAAGCGGTTTTGCCGATTGCGCTATTGACTCTGGCTTTGGCCTGCCATGTCTATGATCCGCATGAATATCGGATCGGAGCTTATAAAGATCGTGCGGTCAACAACCTAGAATATTTTGGCCAGCACAGCCCCGCACTGGTTGGAAGGCTCTCACGGGGAATCAACTTTCCAGCTCTGGTCCTGGACTATCCCTTCAGGAATGCCTACAATCCCGTGATATATGAATGGAACAGTGACTTCACGTTCATTTCGATAAAGCCTGGTGATGTAGGTTTCTTCGCTGGCATCGTGTTCTTTTGGTATTTGGTCGGGAGGAAACTAGACGATGGTCAGGAACTGAGCCACGGAAAGGCTTGGCCTCGCCAGTTGAGAATTACGGGCTTGGCTTGCGGAGTTGTATTCGGCATGTTGACCGGGGCTTACGCTGACCAGATGATCAAAAGCCAGTGGCTTCCACAAAGGTATGTGGGCACCTTCGGTGTTGTTTGGGCATTGGCACTGATTGCCTATTTCTCCTGGCGATTGGTCGCCGAGTTCAGGACAATTAGTTAAGACAAGCGGCGCTTCTTGCGACCATAAAAAGACTTTCTCAAGAGCGCTACCCGAGCCCCCAAGCATCTCGATACGGTGGGCGTTATGAACCAGCCGGGCTAAGATGAAACCAGGAGGAACCCACCCCTATCCCCGAATCCATTGGCTTCGTTCCTCACTCTAATGCAATTTCCATCCAACCCCAACAAAACACGCCGCCCTGGCCACCCTTACCCACGCACAAACGGCCCACAAATTGGCTTCGTTCCTCGTTTTCCTGGCGCCGACAGCCGCCCGTCATGTGCCACAATAAATACATCCCTCCCCGGAAAGCGTTGTAATGTCCTTCGTCCATTTGCATTGCCACACGGATTACTCCCTGCTCGACGGGGCTTGCGATATCAAAAAGCTCATGGAGATCGTGGTCGAGCAGAAGATGCCGGCCGTCGCCATGACCGACCACGGGAACCTTTTCGGCGCGGTCGAGTTCTATAACGCCGGCAAAGCGGCGGGCGTCAATCCGGTCATCGGGTGCGAGGTCTACGTCTCTCAGCAGGGACACAAAACGCGCTCTGATACCGATCGCTACAACCACCTGGTGCTGCTCTGCGAAAACCAGGAGGGCTACCGCAACCTCATCAACCTGGTCTCCACCGGCTACCTGGACGGGTTCTATTACAAGCCGCGCATCGATCTCGATTTGCTCTCGCAGCATTCCAAGGGGTTGATCGCGCTGTCGGCTTGCCTGCGCGGGCACCTTGCGGAAACCATTCTGGCGGATAAATACGAAGAAGCGCGGCGACTGGCTTATACCTACTCCGACATCTTCGGCAAGAACAATTTTTTTCTCGAAGTGCAGGACCATCACCTGGAGCAGGACAAGCGGCTCACGCCGGAACTGAATCGGCTTTCGCACGAGACGGGCCTGCCGCTGGTGGCAACCAACGATTCGCATTACCTGCGCAAGGAAGATGCGCGCGCGCACGAAATCCTGCTCTGCATCCAGACCGGCAAGTTCTTCAACGACCCCAATCGCATGCGCTGGAGCACGCCGGATTTCTATCTGAAGTCGCGCGCGGAAATGATGGAGTTATTCGGCGAACTGGGCGAAGCCGTCGACCGCACGGGCGAGATCGCTGAGCGCTGCCACCTCAGCCTCGACAAAGTCAAGGAGCCGTTCCCCAAGTTTGACGTCCCCGCGGAGCACTCCACCGACACTTACTTCGAGTTTGTCGCGCGCCAGGGTTTCGAATCGCGGCGGCCGCGCCTGGAAGCGATGCGCGCTAAAGGCGCTCTGAAGCACGACCTGCCGGAATACTCGGAACGGCTGGATCGCGAAATCCAGATGATCCAGAAGATGAAGTTCTCCGGCTACTTTCTGATCGTCTGGGATTTCATCCGCTACGCCAAAATGCGCGGCATACCGGTCGGTCCGGGCCGCGGATCGGCAGCCGGCAGCCTGGTCGGGTACGCCATGGCGATCACCGATATCGACCCGCTGCAGTACGGCCTGCTGTTTGAGCGCTTCCTCAATCCGGAGCGCGTGAGCATGCCCGATATCGATATCGATTTCTGCATGAACCGCCGCGGCGAGGTGATCCAATATGTCACCGAAAAATACGGCCGCGAACAGGTGGCGCAGATCATCACCTTCAACACGCTGGGCGCGCGCGCAGCCATTAAAGATGTCGGCCGCGTGCTGGAACTACCCTTTGCCGACGTGGAGCGCCTCACCAAAATGGTGCCCAACGTCCTAAACATCTCGCTGGACGAAGCCCTCAAGCAAGAGCCCGGTTTCGATGAAGCCGCGAAGAAAGATCCGCGCGTGGCGGACATCCTGGAAGTTGCGCAGCGGCTGGAAGGACTGGCGCGCAACTGCTCGGTGCATGCCGCGGGCGTGGTGATCTCGCCGCAGCCGCTCAAAGAGCTGGTGCCGCTCTACAAAACGAACCGCGATGAAATTGTGACGCAGTTCGATATGAACGGCCTGGACAAGCTCCAACTTCTGAAGATGGATTTTCTGGGGCTGACCACGTTGACGTTGATCGAAGATGCGCTGCGGCTCATCAAGAAGCGTCACAAGATCCAGCTCGATCCGCAGGAGCTGCCGCTCGACGATAAAGAAACCTACGAACTATTCGGCAAGGGCCTCACGATGGGCGTCTTCCAGTTCGAATCCGGCGGCATGCGCGACATCCTGCGCCGCTACCAGCCCAGCCGCCTCGAAGATCTGACCGCGCTCAATGCGCTCTACCGGCCCGGACCGATCCAGGGCGGCATGGTCGACGATTTTATCGAGCGCAAGTGGGGCCGGCGTGCGGTGCAGTACGACCTGCCGGAATTGAAAGAGCTGCTGGAGGAGACGTACGGCGTAATCGTCTACCAGGAGCAGGTGATGCAGATCTCGAACCGCCTGGCGGGATATTCGCTGGGCGACGCCGATTTGCTGCGGCGCGCCATGGGGAAGAAAAAGGCGGAAGAGATGGCCGCGCATCGCGATCGGTTCATCAAGGGCGCGGTGGGCAATGGGTTCCCTGCGAAAAAGGTCGAGAAGATTTTCGATTTGATGGAGCAGTTCGCCGGATACGGTTTCAACAAATCGCACTCGGCGGCTTATGCGTACCTGGCGTTCGTCACCGCCTACCTCAAGGCCCACTACAAAGTGGATTTCCTGGCCGCGCTGCTGACGTCGGAAACCGGGAACACGGCCAAGGTGGTGAAGTACATCAACGAATGCCGCGAGATGGGCATCAAGATTTTGCCGCCGGATGTGAACCACAGCGACTGGAGCTTTACACCGGATGGCGAGGCGATTCGCTTCGGCCTGGGCGCGGTGAAGAACCTGGGCGCATCGGCGGTAGAAGCGATTGCGAAGGCGCGGCAGGAGACGGGACAGTTCCGATCGCTGCATCAATTCTGCGAAAAGGTGGATCCGGGAGCGCTGAACAAGCGCATGATCGAGAGCCTGATTCGGGCTGGCGCAATGGACTCGCTGGAAGGAACGCGCTCGCAAAAAGTCGCGGCGCTCGATGGCGCCATGGAAGCGGGACAGCGCGTGTGGCGCGACCGCGAATGCGGCCAGCACGGTCTGTTCGGCGAAGCGGCGGATCACGAAGAAGCACACGAGGCGCGGCTTCCCACGGTGCCCGACTGGAGCGACAAAGAGAAGCTGGCGGCGGAAAAAGAGATGCTGGGCTTCTGGGTTACCGGACATCCGCTGGATCGCTACGCCGAGAAAATCGTCGACCTGGCGTCGCACGACAGCTCCAACCTGGAAGGGCTCGGCAAGGGAGTGGAGGTAGCGCTCTGCGGCGTCCTGACGGGCATTACGCGCAAACGCAACCGCGAAGGGAAGCCCTGGGTGGCCATGACTATCGAAGACCGCAGCGGGTCCGTCGAAGCGATGGTATTTGCGGCGAGCTATGAGCGCCTGGCCGCCGAGGTGGTGGAGGACTGCGCGGTTTTCATCCGCGGCCTGGTGCTGCCGGAGGAGAATGCGCAACCGAAGATTTCGGTGCAGGAGATCGTGGCGCTGGATAATAAGCGCGAGGATGTCCCGGCGGTCATTTCGATCCGCGTCTGGTTAGGGCGGAACGGCGTCGCGGACAAGGCGCAGGCGCTCGAGGAATTATTCCGGCGCAAGCCCGGACCGACGCAGGTGCGTTTGCGGCTGGATCTGCCTCGGGATTTCTCGGTGCTGCTGGACGTGGCGGCGAAGGTGAAGCCGGACCGCGAGTTTCGCAGCCTGGTGGAACAGATCTGCGGGCCGGAATCGATTGAGAAAGTCGCAGGGTAGCCAGTGCGCTCCGGCCTAGTTCAGGTCGGCGCTCTGCAGCAGGGGATTGTGCCATGCCTTGCTGCGGACGTGGGTGCGAGACTGTATGCGCCAGCCCTCCGCGGTCTTCACATAGATGTCCTCGTAGCCGCCGAAGCGCTGCACGTGGTCGGGACCCTTGTCGCCAACCACCACCAGGTAGACTCGGCCCTTGGCTCCTTCCGGCGTGGGAGTGATTACATGATTGATCATCAGGTGGCTCCAATCCTTCCAGCCCACGTTCTTGCAGCCCTGCGACCCGCCGCCCGAAACCGCGGCCAGTTGTTCACGCCCTTTCGCACGCATTAATCCGCCAACCTTGAAGCCTTCTTCGGTGAACTTGTCGATGAACTGGCCGTCGGCGGTGAAGAGGTCGGCGTAGTCATAGCCATTGTTGGAACAGGTGTCGATGGCTTGCGCGTAGCGGTTCGCCAGTTGCTGAATTTCGAAGTAATCCAGGGCCGTGAGGGTGGCTGGTTTCGCGGCATGAACCGCAGCCAGCGCGAACAGTCCCAGGCTCAGCGCGGTGGTCCATAACAGAGTCCGTTTTCGCATCCTCCGAAGTTGTCACGCGTGCCGGCGGTAGTCAAGGGCGGCTGGCTGACCTTTGGAGGATGGCAATTCACCGGCGGAGAAGACCGCCGGCGTTACTTCGCCAACCGAACTTGAAGCCAAGTTGGAACCCAGGGCACGAACACAACTGCCAGCTTGTAAATCGCACCGGGGACGACGAATAGCTTCCCGGCCGCGAGGCCTCGGAGGGAAGCGTCCACCACGTCTTCGGCGCGCATCCACAACCAGGACGGAAATTGCTTTTGGTCCGTTCCCTTCACCTCGTGAAACTCCGAGTGCGTGAATCCCGGGCAGAGCGCTTGCACCTTTACCGGTGAGTGGGCGCGCTTCAGTTCCAGGTACAAACCTTTGGTGAAGCTGTTCATCCAAGCTTTGGTGGCATAGTAGCAGACGCCGCCGGCGCGCTGCATGAAGCCGGCTACCGACGAAACATTGATTACGCTGCCCTGCGCACGTGCGGTCATTACTTTCAGTGCCGCATGCGTGAGCCGCATGGTGGCCATCACGTGCAAGCGGTGCATCTGGTCCTGGCCGTCCAGAGGTACTTCGAAGAAAAGCCCATCAATGCCGAAGCCGGCGTTGTTCACGAGTAGTTCCAGATCGGTCGCCGCGGTGATGCGGTCTTCCACCAGCTTTAATTCTTCGGCATTAGTTAAGTCCGCCTCCAGAACTTCGGCGCCGCCCAACTCGGCCGCCAGTGCTTCCAACCGGTCTCGGCGGCGCGCTACCAGAATCAGGCCGTAGCCATCGCGGGCCAGGCGCCTGGCGAAGGCTGCGCCGATGCCGGCCGACGCGCCAGTGACCAGGGCCAGCGGTCTGATGTTAGCCATAGTGGCTATCAGTGTACCCTCGAAATGCCGCGCCAATCGCTGTGGATGTAGAATGGTTGTGCCGCTGGGCACGGCTTCGGAGGGTTGGTTGCAACGCACCGATACAGATGATCCGGCTTACTTCCACAAAGTTGTAGATTGCCAGTGGGCTTGTCCCGCGCACACCAATGTTCCGGAATATATCCGGCTCATTGCGCAGGGAAAATTTACCGAAGCCTACATGCTTAACCGCGAGTCCAACGTTTTCCCCGCCATCTTAGGCAGGACTTGCGATCGTCCCTGCGAACCGGCCTGCCGCCGCGGCCGCATCGACGGGAAACCCGTAGCCATCTGCCGCCTGAAACGCGTCGCGGCCGACCACCGTGATGACATCCGGCACCTGTTGCCTGAAATTCCCAAGCAGAAAAACGGCAAGCGCATCGCGTGCATCGGCGCCGGACCAGCTTCGCTCACCGTGGCTAACGATCTTTTGCCGCTCGGGTATGAAGTGGTCATCTACGAAAAGTACGGCAAGCCCGGCGGGCTGATGCGGACGAACATTCCCGCGTTCCGCCTGCCCGAGGCCGTGCTCACCGAAGAGATCGACTACATCCTGAACATGGGCGTGGATATCCGGTACAACTCGCCCATCGACAGCATGACGGCTCTGCTCAACGAAGGCTACGACGCCATCTTCGTGGGGGCCGGCGCGCCGCGCGGCAAGGAACTGGATATTCCGGGCCGCCACGACACCGATCATATTTATATAGGGATCGACTGGCTGGAATCGATCGCCTTCGGTCACGTCGATTCCATCGGCGAAAACGTGCTCATCATCGGGGTGGGCAACACTGCCATGGATTGCTGCCGCTCCTCGCGCCGGCTGGGCGCCAAGTCCGTGCGCGTGATGGCCCGTCGCCCGCGCGGATTCTTCAAGGCTTCCCCGTGGGAGCTCGACGACGCCGAAGAGGAAGGCGTCGAGATCATTATTAATCACGCGCCCAAGCGCTTCGTATTAGAGCACGGAAAACTCGTCGGCATGGAGTTCGAGCGGCTGGAATGGGACAAGGGCGCGAAAAACTCGAAGCTCATCGACACGATTTTCCTGCCTGCCGACGACGTGATCCTTGCCATCGGCCAGGAGAACGCCTTCCCCTGGTTTGAGCGCGACCTGGGAGTCGAGTTCAACAAGTGGGAGGAGCCCATCGTAGACAAGGTCACGATGGAATCCACCCGGCCCGGAATCTTCTTCGGCGGCGATGCGGCCTTCGGACCCAAGAACATTATCTGGGCGGCGGAGCACGGGCACCAGGCGGCCATCTCCATCCACAATTACTGCCAGGGCATTCCGGTTAGCGAACGGCTGCCGATGGGCATGAACCTCATCAGCCAGAAGATGGGGCTCGGCCAGTGGAGCTATCACAACGACTACAATCCGGCGGCGCGCCAGAAGATGCAGCACGTCGATCTGGAGCAGCGTTTCCGGCAGATGAATATCGAAGTGGAGCTGGGGTTCGACGCCGCGCAGACCGCGCGTGAGGCGCAGCGCTGCCTGAATTGCGACGTGCAAACGGTTTTCTACGCGGCGCGCTGCATCGAGTGCGACGCCTGTATCGACGTCTGCCCGCTGCTGTGCCTCACCATGGCGCCGGATGGGGAAGAGGAGCAGGTGCGGCAGCATCTTTCAGCCCCCGCGACCAACCTCGATCAGGCGCTTTACGCCTCCGCCCCACTCCCCCAAACCAAACGGCTCATGCTCAAGGACGAAGATCTCTGCGTCCACTGCGGCCTGTGCGCGGAGCGCTGCCCCACGGCGGCCTGGGACATGCAGAGGTTCGACCTCGAAATTCCATATGCAGGAAGGCTTGCACTTGCAGAAGCAACGGAGCACTAGTGGGGGCAGCCCTTCCGGGCTGCCGCCGCGCTTCCGCGCGGCGCGCCGCCTGAAAAGGCGGCGGCAGGCCCGAAGGCCTGGCCCCACCGAAAGCATGAAGACAAGGCCTGGTATTTGTGAAGCAGACTACTAGCAACGGTAATAGCGCCACGACGCGCATCAACGATTTTGCAATGAAGCTGGCCAACGTGAACGGCACCGGTTCGGCCAGCGCCAACGGTTTGCTGATGCAGGCAATCTTCCGCATGGGCATCCCGGTTTCGGGGAAGAATCTGTTTCCCTCGAACATTCAGGGATTGCCCACGTGGTACGAAGTCCGCGTCAATAAAGATGGCCATACGGCGCGCGCGCTGAACTACGATCTGATCGTCGCCATGAACGGACAGACCTACGATCGCGATGTGCGCGAGGTCCGTGAAGGCGGCTACCTGATGTACGATTCCACCTGGCCGCTCGATCCGGCGCTCGACCGCCAGGACGTCACTTTCCTGGGCGTGCCGCTGGCCAGCATCTGTAACGAGCAGTTCCGCGATCCGCGCGAGCGCATTCTCATGAAGAACATCGCTTACGCCGGCTCGCTATGCGCGGTGCTGAACATCGATATGGACATCGTGGAGCAACTGCTCGACGAGAAGTTCGCCGGCAAAAAGGCGCTGCGCGAATCCAATCGGAAGGCCCTGCGGCTGGGTCTGGAATACGCACGGGAGCATTTCGCCCCGCTGCCGTTCCGGCTGGAAAAGATGGATGCCAACGGCGACAAAATCCTCATCGACGGCAACACCGCCACGGCGCTGGGCTGCGTATACGCCGGCGCAACGGTGGCGGCATGGTATCCCATTACACCTTCCACGTCGGTGATGGACGCGTTCAAGGAATTCTGCGAGAAGTACCGCCGCGATCCGGAGACGGGCCGGAACAACTACGCCATTTTGCAAGCCGAGGATGAGCTGGCGGCCATCGGTATGGTGATCGGCGCTTCGTGGGCCGGCGCACGCTCGTTCACTTCCACTTCCGGCCCCGGCATCTCGCTGATGAACGAACTTCTAGGGCTGGCCTACTACGCGGAGATCCCCGCGGTGGTGATGGACATCCAGCGTGTGGGGCCGTCCACGGGAATGCCTACGCGCACGCAACAGGGCGACCTCTTCGAGTGCGCTTACGCTTCGCATGGCGACACCAAACACATCCTGCTGTTTCCGGCGAACCCGAAAGAGTGCTTTGAATTCGCGCCGAAGGCCTTCGACCTGGCGGAACGTTTCCAGACGCCGGTGTTCATGCTTTCCGATCTCGATATCGGGATGAACGATTGGGTGGTGCCGCGCTTCGCCTGGGACGATTCCTTCCGGCCCGATCGCGGCCGCGTTCTGGACGACGAGGAAGTGCAGAAACTTTCACGCTTCCTGCGTTACACCAACGAGGATGAAAATCACGTTGCGGCGCGCACGCTGCCCGGCATGGACCCCAAGGCTGCCTACTTCACGCGCGGCTCCGGGCACACGAAAGACGGCGCCTACACCGAGATTCCGGACGAATACCAGGAAGTGGTGGACCGACTGGCGCGCAAGCACAAAGCCGCGGCCGGATTCGTTCCACCTTCGATCGTAAAGAAGACTGCGGGCGCGCAGATCGGAATCGTCACGCTGGGCGGCTGCGACATGGCCGTACGCGAGGCGATCGACCTGTTGCCCGAATTCGGAATCCGCGCCGACTTCCTGCGCGTGCGCGGCTTCCCGTTCGATGAAATCGCGGAGACGTTCTTGCAGGAGCACGACGTTTGTTTCGTAGTCGAGCAAAACCGCGATGCACAGTTGCGCTCGCTGCTTCTGCTGGAAACGCCGGTGGAAAAAGAGAAGCTGCGATCCGTGCTGGTGTACGGCGGTTTTCCGCTGAGCGCGCAGCACGTCATCGACGGAATTACCAGTCAAATGGGGGTATCGACCGTTGCCGTCCATCACTAAGCCCATCGCCGTTCATCCCAGCCTGAAGCGCAATGAGCTGGGGTTGACCGTGCGCGACTATGAAGGGTCCATGTCGACGCTGTGCGCCGGGTGCGGCCACGATTCGGTAACCGCGGCGCTGGTGCGCGCGATCTGGGAGCTCGCGCTGCCGCCGCACCTGATCGGCAAGATCAGCGGCATCGGCTGTTCGTCCAAGACGCCGGCTTATTTCGTGAGCGGCGCGCACGGTTTCAACGCCGCCCACGGGCGCATGCCGCCGATAGCGACCGGCGCCAACGCGGCTAATCGCGAGATCACTTACATCGGAATCTCGGGCGACGGCGACTCGCTCTCCATCGGCCTCGGCCACCTGTGCCATGCCATCCGCCGCAACGTGAAGATGGTGTACGTCATCGAGAACAACGGCGTGTACGGACTGACCAAGGGGCAGTTCTCAGCGTCGGCGGACCTGGGTTCCCAGAGCAAGCGGAAGGAGGCGAACCGGCTGGCGCCGATCGATCCGGTGACGCTGGGGTTGAGCCTGGGCGCCACGTTTATTGCGCGCAGTTTCTCCGGCGACAAAGAGCAGCTGGTGCCGATTCTGAAAGCGGCCATGAAACATCGCGGGTTCGCGCTGGTGGATGTGATTTCTCCCTGCGTGACTTTCAACGATCACGAAGGTTCCACCAAGAGCTACAAGTACGTGCGGAGCCAGCAGCTCAAGGCCACCGAAGCGGATTTCGTCGCGCCGGCGTCGGAGATTCTGGCGACGATCGGGCAGAATGGCGCGGTGAATGTCACCATGCACGATGGGAGCACGGTCTCTTTTAAGGGTGTGCCGCCGGACTACGATCCTACGGACCGCGAGAAGGTCTCCGCCTATCTGCACGAGCAGCATGGCAAGGGTGCGATCGTAACGGGATTGCTGTACATCGATGAAACGGTTCCCGAGCTCCACGAGCTGAGCCAGACGCCGGATCAGGCGCTGATTAAGGTGCCGTACGAAAAGTTGTGTCCGGGGTCGGTGGCGCTGGATGCGTTGATGGAAGAGTTCCGATAAAAACCTGACACAGGCAAGGATGCCTGTGCCACTCTTCGTAGCACAGGCATCCTTGCCTGTGTCAGGTTTTGTATCACTGGTGGTTCTGCTCCAACTTCTCGTACGGACCCGCGGCGTAGACTACTTTGCCGCCGACCATTGTCAGCAACGATTCCAGGCGGCCCACCTGTTCCACCGGAACCGTCATGTAATCCGCGGAGAGAACGGCCAGGTCGGCGAGCTTGCCTGCTTCGAGCGATCCGCGCTTCGCCTCATCGCGCGAGAACCACGCGCTGCCCAGGGTGTAGAAGCGCAGGGCGTCCTCGCGGTTGGGCGTCTCTTCGGGTCCGCGCAGAGCGGTACCGGCGACAGTCTTGCCGTCGAGAAACCATTGGAGCGCGGTAAACGGATTGTACGATGCCACGCGGTGCGCATCGGTCCCCGCGCCGACTGCAACTCCAATCTCCTTGGCGGTTTCGACCGGCGGCGCACGCCGCGCGGCCGCGGCTCCGGCCTGTTGTAGAAACGCATCGCCGCCGAAGTACATGGCGTCTTGCACGGTCCAGCCGACACCGAGCGCCTTCATACGCCGCAAGCTCTCGGGCGAGGCATCGTTCAGATGAGCGATCGACCAGTGCAGCGGGGCAATGGGCACTTCTTTATTCACGCGCTCGAAGACCGATAGCAGCTCGCCCACCGATGCATCGCGTCCCCAATGCTGCGTGAGAGTCATTCCGCGCTCGGCCGCCCATTTGGCGACTTCATAATATTTGTCCTTGTCTGCCTGGGTGGGCTTGTCGTTGTTATACATGGCCGCGGTGACGCTCTCTCCAATGCCGTTGAAGTGCAGCATCTCATCGCCGAATCCCATCGGCAGCAAGCGGGTCAGGTTCTGAAACTCCTCCAGCTCCGCGCCGGGGGTTTGCGTGCCCAGGCTGTAGGCTACGCGAAGCGTCATCTGGCCCTCGCGCCACACCTGGAACAGAGCAGCATAGTCACTCGGAGTCATGTTGTTGCCTTGCGGATCGACGACCCCGGTCAGAGCCAGGCGATTGAGCTCGCGGAAAAACTTCCTGGTCCCATCTACCTGGTCGGCGAAGCTCGGCTTGGGGAGCCTGTCGAACAGAGATGTAATCACACGCTGCGGCCCGCTGATGCCGCCCGTGAGTTTGCCTTCGGCGTCGCGTTCCAAGCGGCCCCCTGGTGCGAGGTCGCTCTCGCTGGTAATGTGCAGGGCCTGAAACGCGGCGGGTGTCATGATGACCCAGCCATAGGCCAACTGCACGTAGACCGGATTGTTGGGCGCCGCCGCCACCAGCTCGGCCTGCGTCGGCCGCCGGTTCTCCTGGAACTGCTGCACGTTCCAACCGCCGGCCACGATGAGCCATGCGCCCGGCTTCATGGTGTGCGCGGCTTCGCGTATGCGGCCCAGCGCTTCTGGGAGCGAGCGAGCGCCGATCCAGTTCACCTCGGTGCTGAAACTCAATGCGGCGCGGATGGCATGCAGGTGGGAATCGATCAAACCGGGAATAACGGTGCGGCCCTCGAGATCGATGACGCGCGTTTTCGGACCCGCTAACTTACGGATGGCTGCAGTGTCGCCGAGCGCGAGAATCTTGCCGTCACGAATGGCCAAGGCCTGGCGCGTGGAGGATCGGGCATCCACGGTGAGAATCTTGCCATTCAGCAGTACGGTGTCGGAATCCTGCGCCGAAGCGGCGACGCACAGGGTGATTACCGCGACCAGGTATTTCACTGCGCTCTCCTCCTTCATAAGGTAGCTCAAGAACGCAGTGGGGCAGGGGTGCCGGCGACAAGATCGCCAGCGCTACGCTTCTCGCTTGCGCCGCGCCGCCCAATACTTCTTCATCCGTTGCGATACCTCGCGGCGTTCGTCAACACCCATGGACTTGCGGCCGCGCCTCTCCAAGCGGTCGGCGAGGGGCGACGGGCCATGCCGGGTCACCGCCAGTTCCTCGAGCAGTGCAATCGCCTGTACGAGTTTCTCCTTTTGAGAGTACAGATCTCGAATTAGTTTCTCGAAGTTCACCGCACGCACTCTCCTCAAAATGTTTTCGGGCGTCAGTTGTTGCCCAACCCTCATATCGGCGGTGTTGGCTTGACCTTATAAGTGGACAAGTAGGGGCACTATTCTTATGTTCCGGGGGCTGAATTTAGAGTTCCAATTCTGAGTGTTTCAGGCGAGTTGGAACCATTTAGTACCGTATCTCGGGCTGCGCTATCATGGCTCAGAGTAGGGGAGGGGCTGATCATGACGAAGCGGCTCTGGGTGTTGGGACTCGTCACTCTGGGCGTGGCCCTGGCGGCCGACGGAACATCGCCCGTGACTTTCCACAAAGATGTGCTGCCGATTCTGCAAAAGAACTGCCAAAGCTGTCACCGGCCCGGGCAGATCGCGCCCATGTCTTTTCTCACTTATGACAGCGCGCGCCCCTGGGCCAAGGCGATGAAGGTCGCCGTGGCGACTAAGAAGATGCCGCCCTGGTTCGCCGACCCGCAGTTCAGCCACTTTGCCAACGATCGTTCCTTGAAGCAGAGTGACATCGATACCATTGCCAGGTGGGCGGATGGTGGGGCTCTCGAGGGAAGCGCCAAAGACGCTCCCGCGCCCGTCCAATGGCCTGCGGATGGCTGGGACATCCAGCCCGATCTGGTCGTCAACGGGCCGGAAACGGTGGTCCCCGCGCATCCCAAAAACAATGTGATCGAGTGGTCTTACATCACGGTTCCCAGCGGGATTGCGCAGGACACGTGGATCACCTCCATGGAAATTCGTCCGAGCGAACCATCAGTGACTCATCACATCTGTGTCTATTTCAAGCCGCACACGGACGACGTGAAATACAATGTCCCGGTTTGGGCCGACCGGCCCCGCGACGATAAGGGAAGGGCGTTGCCAGAGGCTGCGGGAGTCAACGGGCGTGGCATTCCGCGGTCGGTGACGGATGGAAGCAATGGCATCGAAGGATGCTATGTACCCGGCCAGCGCACGCAGGACTACCGGATCCACGGCGCCGCGAAGCTGCTCAAGGCAGGGACTGACATTGTTTTCCAGGTGCACTACACCCCCAATGGGAAAGATGTGACGGAACGGCCGCGTATCGGCTTCACCGTCGCGAAGGCCGCGCCCCAGCGCGTTTATGTCTCGTTCGGCATGTCCTCGCCGAGCGATGCCAAGAGTTTCGCAATTCCACCGAACGATGGAAACTGGGAGAGCCCGCCGGCCGTAGCCACTTTCGCCGAAGATGTGCAACTGGTCTACATGTTTCCGCACATGCATGTTCGCGGAAAGGACATGACGTATCGCCTGGTGTATCCCGACGGCAGGTCGGAGACGATTCTCAACGTGCCGCATTACGACTTCAACTGGCAATTAGCTTACGACCTGGCCACGCCGATCCAGATTCCCAAGGGCACGCGGCTGGAAGTGACCGCGCACTACGACAATTCGATCAACAACAAGTTCAATCCTGACCCCGGCGCGACAGTCTACTACGGCGATATGACGTGGGAGGAGATGATGTTCCCGTTCTTCAGCGTCGTAGTGGATCAGGGTGTGGAGCGATCCAAGATCCTGAAGGTCGTCCGGGGCCGCCAGGCGGACGGGGCATAAAACCTGACACAGGCAAGGATGCCTGTGCTACGCCACATGTCTCTCGCCAATGGAAGCCGTCTCGGACCGTATGAGATTATCGCCCCTATCGGCGCGGGCGGCATGGGCGAAGTCTACAAGGCGCGTGACACGCGGCTCGACCGCATTGTAGCCATTAAAGTCGGCAGCCCGCAATTTGTCTCACGCTTCGAACGGGAAGCGCGCGCCATCGCCGCGCTGAGCCATCCCCACATCTGCGCGCTGTACGATATCGGGCCGGATTACCTAGTGATGGAGTATGTAGACGGTGAGCCGCTGAAGGGACCGCTGCCGGCCGACAAGGGGTTGCCGCTGGCCCTGCAGATGGCGGGCGCGCTCGAGGAGGCCCATCGCAAGGGAGTCGTCCACCGCGACCTGAAGCCCAACAATATTTTGGTCACCGCGTCCGGCATCAAGCTGCTGGATTTCGGTTTGGCGAAATACCAGTCGCAAGCCGCGGGCGCCGATGCCACCGCTTCGCTAACGGAAGTCGGAACCATCGTTGGGACGGTGGCCTATATGTCTCCGGAGCAGGCGGAAGGCAAGCCGGTGGATGCGCGTTCCGATATCTTCTCCTTCGGACTGGTGCTCTACGAAATGCTGAGCGGCCAGAAGGCGTTCTCCGGCGAGACCGCGCTTTCCACCATGGTGGCGATCCTGCATCAAGAGCCGCGGCCCCTCCAAGCGGCGCCCGAGCTGGCACGCGTCGTGGACCGCTGTTTGCGCAAGGCCGCCGCCGAGCGCTTCCAGACGATGGCCGAGGTGATCGCGGCGCTGGAAGAAGCCGGCGCGGCCAAAGGCAGCGAACCGGCGCCATCCATCGCCGTGCTGCCCTTCGCCAACATGAGCGCGGACAAGGAGAATGAGTATTTCAGCGACGGCCTGGCGGAAGAGATCATCAACGCGCTCACGCAGGTTCCGGGGCTGAAAGTGACGGCGCGCACCTCGGCGTTTTCCTTCCGCGGCAAGGACTTGAAAATTGCCGAAATCGCGCGCGAGCTGGGCGTGGCGCACGTGCTGGAAGGCAGCGTGCGCAAGGCGGGAAACCGCATACGCATTACCGCACAGCTGATCAAGGCCGGCGATGGATTTCATGTCTGGTCGGAGCGCTACGATCGCGAATTGGTAGACGTGTTCGCGATTCAGGACGAAATCTCTGCGGCGATTGTTGCCCAGCTTAAAGTGAACCTGACCGGCGGTGGCGTGGCGCCGTTGGTGAAGCGCGCTACTACCGATCCGGCAGCGTACGAGGCGGTCTTGCAAGGCCGCCATCATTGGTTTCAATTCACTCCCGCCGGCATGGCGAAAGCTCGGGACTACTTTGAGCGGGCGGTGTCCATAGACTCCGGCTATGCGCCGGCCCACGTGGGATTGGCGGACTATTTCTTCGGCCTCGCCACCCTGGGCGTGGCGGAACCGAGGACCGTCCTGCCGAAGGTTGCCGCGGAAGCCCGGCGGGCACTGGAGCTGGACGAGGCCAACGCCGAAGCGCACTCCATGCTGGCCCTCTTCCATTTGTTATATGAACACAACTGGAGCGAATGCGAACAGCGCTTCCGGCGCGCGATGGAACTGGCACCCGCATCCAACCATATCCGCTTTCCTTACGCCTTCTGGTATCTGCGCGGGCGTGGCCGCTTGGAGGAGGCAGCCGTGGAAATGGAGCTTGTTTTGGAACAGGATCCCCTCGCGGCGAGCAATTATTACGGCAAGGGAGCCGTGTTGATGCTCCAAAGACGGTATGGGGCAGCCGCGGAGTGCGCGCGCCGCGCCCTCGAGATCGAGCCCAACTATCTGCTTGGCCTGATCGAACTCGCATACGCGCTGGCCAGTGACGGACGGTTCGAGGAGGCCCTGGCCGCGGCGGAACGGCTAGTGCAATTTCACGGGCGATGGCCCGTTACGCTGTCGATTCTGGGTGAGGTGTACGCGATGGCCGGCCGGATTGAAGACGCTCACCGCACTCTCGATGAGCTACAAGGACTCACCCAGCGAACCTATGTAGGCGCTAATACTGTCGCCGCACTCCAAGCCCGTCTGGGAAACAACGACGCGGCGATCGAGTGGGCACAGAAAGGCATCGAGCAACGGGATCCTCTCATTGTCTTCCTGAAAACCTTTCCCGCATTTGATGGCCTGCGCTCCGACCCGCGCTACCCGGCCCTGCTGCGTCAGATGAACCTGGCGTGAGAGAATGAAGCCCTGCAAAGGAGTGAGCCTCAACCTATGAACAGCAACCCGACACGGCTGGGAGTACTCGGTGTTTTGGCGATCGCCGCCACGTTGATGAGTCCGTCAGCGAACGCGCAGAAGCCCCCGAAGCCGCCTAAATCCGTGCGCATTTACGTCTTCGACTGTGGCAGCCTCAAGGGCCTCGATCCGGCGATGTTCCATTTCAAGAAGGAAGAGCTCGCCGAGGTGAACTTCGTCGACGTGGCATACCTGATTGTTCACCCGAAGGGTACGCTGATGTGGGATACGGGCACGGTTGCGGACAGCGCCTTCAAGCCCGACGGCTCACCAGTGGTGCAGGGGATAATGACTGCCACCAAGCCGCTGCTGCCGCAACTGGCCGCGATCGGTTACAAGCCGGCCGATATCACCTATCTGGGCCTGTCGCACTACCATTCCGACCATACCGCCAACGCCAACTCCTTTGCCGGTTCCACGTGGCTGGTGCACCAGACCGAGCGCGACTTCATGTTTTCCGACTCGCCCAAAGGGGTGATTCAGACCGCCAGCTTCAGCGCCCTCAAAACGGCCAAAACGAAGATTCTGCCGGAAGACGACTACGATGTGTTCGGCGATGGCACGGTGGTGATCAAATACACGCCGGGGCATACCCAAGGCTCCCAGGTGCTGTTCGTGAAGCTGGCCAAAACCGGCCCGGTGCTGCTGGCCGGCGATCTGTACCACTACCCCGAAGAGCGCTTTACGGACAAGACGCCCACGTTTGAGTTCAACCACGATCAGTCGATCGCCAGCCGCGCGGCTATCGAGGCATTCATAAAGAAGAGCGGCGCGCAATTGTGGATCGAACACGACAAGCCGACCTTCGATAAGCAGAAGAAGTCGCCGGAGTTTTACGAATAGGGCAGGCGGTTCCAAGTGACACTTTGGGAACGATGGAGCGAGCGGCCGCAAGGTATCTGGTTGCGCAAAGCGCTATTCCAGATTCATCTGTGGACCGGCATCGGGATTGGGCTCTACGTGCTGGCGATCAGCGTCTCGGGCAGCGCCATCGTGTTCCGCAATACGCTTTACAAGACGCTGTCGCCGCCGCCCCAGGAATTTGCCGCCACGGGCCCTCTCCTGACGCGGCAGCAGTTGAAGGACGCAGCGCGGCGCACCTATCCCAGCTATGTGGTGAGTTACATTTTTGCAGGACGCAAGCCGAACCAATCGGTGGAAGTCTGGATGACTCGCGGCACCGGGAAGAAGCAGCGGCTCTTCAATCCGTACACCGGTGAGGATGTGGGCCCGGCCGTGCCCGTGGGCATCCAGGTGGTGGCGTGGATGGCAGACCTGCACATCAACCTGCTGAGTGGAAGGAAAGGCCGCGCGATCAACGGCGCTGGGGCCGGCCTCATTACGCTACTCTGCCTGACGGGCGCGGTGATATGGTGGCCGGGTACGGAAAGCTGGCGGCGCAGCCTGAGCATTCGCTGGTCGGCGAACTGGAAGCGTTTCAACTGGGACCTGCATAGCGCGTTCGGAATCTGGAGCCTGCTCTTCGTCTTCATGTGGGCGGTTACGGGTGTGGTGCTGGTATTTCCGCAGCCATATCAAGACATGGTGGGCCGCTTCACGCCCATCAACCAGCCGTTCCGCAGAGGTGGACCGATGGTGCTGGGCGACCAGATTCTGCGCTGGCCGGCCTATTTACATTTCGGCAACCGCTGGGGCTGGCCCTTGGAAACGCTGTGGGTGATCCTGGGACTCGTGCCCGTGCTGCTGTTCGTCACGGGAGCGATCATGTGGTGGAACCGCGTGGTGCAGCCGGCACGGTTGCGCGCCTTGAAAGAAAGGAGTATTGGCCGCAGATTGACGCCGATGAACGCGGATTGAAAGAATCAACGAGTTGTAATTTGTTTTGATCGGCGTTCATCTGCGTTCATCGGCGGCTAAAAGGGCCTTTTCGGGGTTACGGCTTTGGGTCGGCCAGGGGGCCGCTACAATGGTTTCATGCAACTGGGAATGATCGGCCTGGGCCGTATGGGCGCCAACATCGTGCGCCGGTTGATGCGTGGAGGGCACCAATGCGTGGTGTTCGACAAAGACCCCGCCGTTACGGGCCAGCTGGCGGCGGATGGAGCCGCGGCGGCCCAGTCATTTGACGACTTTATCGGCCGGCTCACTCCGCCGCGCGCCATCTGGTTGATGGTTCCGGCCGCGGCCGTGGACAGTCTGGTGGGGCAACTGGCCAGCCGCATGAAGTCGGGCGACATCCTCATCGACGGCGGCAACAGCTACTACATCGACGACATTCGCCGCGCCAAGGATCTGGAGCCGCGCGGCATTCGCTACCTGGATGTGGGAACCAGCGGCGGCGTGTGGGGCCTGGAACGCGGCTATTGCATGATGATCGGCGGCCCGCGCGAGACGGTGGAGCACCTGGACCCCATCTTCAAAACGCTGGCGCCCGGCCGTGGTTCCGTGGCTCGCACGCCGGGCCGTGAAAAGGCCGGGGGGACCGCCGAAGAAGGCTATCTCTACTGTGGACCATCGGGCGCGGGCCATTTCGTGAAGATGGTCCACAACGGCATCGAATACGGCTTGATGGCGGCCTACGCCGAAGGGCTCAACATCTTGAAGCATGCCGATGTGGGGAAGCGTGAACGCACCCTCGACGCCGAAACCGCGCCGCTGCGCGATCCCGAACATTACCAGTACCAATTCAACCTGGCGGATGTGGCCGAGGTATGGCGGCGCGGGAGCGTAGTGGCGTCCTGGCTGCTGGATCTGACTGCCAGTGCACTTCAGGAATCGCCCGACCTGGCACGGTTCTCCGGGCGCGTTTCGGATTCGGGCGAGGGGCGTTGGACCATTCAGGCGGCGATTGAGGAATCGGCGCCCGCGCCGGTGCTGACGGCGGCTCTGTACGAACGGTTCAGCTCGCGCGGCGAGGGGGAATTCGCGGCTAAGCTGCTTTCGGCGATGCGGTATCAGTTTGGGGGGCACGTGGAGACTAGCAGCGGGAAGGCGTAAGCGCCGACTCGTTACTGAACCGCGCGCGTTAGCAAGCGGGGGTTCGGACAGCTACGATCTCCATCACGGCTGGCGTCACCATCCGGGCTTTTGGCGTACTCTCAAACTCGGTGAACGCCTGCCAAATAGCTGCGGAACGGCTCTCGGTCAAATATCCCAAATCGATCAGGCGGCGCCGGCCAACGTCGATGAATGCCCGTAGCCACGCCCAGCTCAGGTGGTCCGCCGGCACGATGTCGATGATGGGACGAATCGATCGAACTTCCAGCCCAAGCTCCTCGATCCAGCGAGGCAGCGCCATGGCGATGTCGGGCTCGCCTCCGCTGTCGCGCCAGCTGGCCATCACGACGTTCACGAATTCTTCCACTTGCGGGCACCGTGGGGCAGTCCGCCAAGTGGAATAGTCGAAATATTCGTGCAGCACTAGCACGCCTCCGGGGCGGAGCGCGGCGGCCATGCGGGCTAGCACATCCCGCGGACTCTTCACAAAGGAAAGTACCCATCGGCACCACACGCGATCGGCGACTACGCTGGGAAACTCCCCGGCATCCAGGTCGGCACGCTGAGCGCTAACGTTACTAATGCCGCGTTGCCGGCACATCTTACCGAGTGCCTCCAGAAACCGCGCCGACTGGTCGATCGCCACCACTCGGCCCGACGGACCCACCAACTCGGCCAGATCCATCGACGCATAGCCGGGACCGCATCCGACATCCAGCACGGTCTGCCCGCTCCCAATTTCAGCGGACCGCCAGGCCTCGAGCGCGCGCTCTCTCCATGCGCGATGCTGCAAGCCCAGCCGGGCAATCTCCTGGTCGTCCGTACCCAGGACGTAGTCTTGTTCTGGCGTCATCTGATCCGCCTTGAGAGTACCCGACACCACCTCCAGGTTCTATCCGTTTCTTGCGGTCAAACTCTAGCGTCTCCAGCCACGCTATAATCGCTGGGGATGGACGTTTACGATGAATTAGTGCGTCTGCGGAACCTGGGGCAGAAGTGCGCCATCGCTACTATCGTCGACGTCCGCGGCTCCATTCCCAGCTACGAGAGCGCCAAACTGCTGGTGCGCGAGGATGGATCGATGACCGGCACCATCGGCGGCGGCTGCGTCGAGGCTGAGGTCTGGAACGCGGCACGCGAGGTCATCGAAACCGAGAAGCCCAAGCACCTGACGTTTAATCTGGGCCAGGACGCGGCTTATGACAACGGTCTCATTTGCGGCGGGCAGCTTGATGTCTTCGTGGAACCGGTGCTGCCGCTGCCGCGCGCTTTCATCTTCGGCGCCGGCCACATTTCCAAGAGCCTTTCCAAGGTGGCGACGCTAGCCGGCTTTGGCTCAGTGGTGATCGACGACCGTGAAAGTTTCGCCAACCGCGAGCGCTTCCCCGAGGCTGTGGACGTCCACGCCGCCCCGTACGAAGAGGTTTTTCCCAAGCTGGCCATTAACGAAACCAGCTATGTGATCATCGTCACACGCGGCCACCGCGACGACATGCGCGTGTTGAAGCTGGCCCTGGCCACGCCGGCCCGGTATCTGGCTATGATCGGCAGCAAGCGGAAAGTCATCAACGTGATCCGCGAGCTGGAGAAGGAAGGCCTTCCGCGCGAGGCATTCGAACGCATTCACGCACCCATGGGCCTGGATATCGGGGCGATTTCCCCGGAAGAGATTGCCATTTCGGTAGCCGCTGAGATGATCGCGGTGCGCCGCAAAGCCGGGTCCAACTGGCGCTCGCTCTCGATGTCGGTGTTCGCCGACGAATCGTTGCGGGCCATACTGTCCAAGTGAGTATTGCCGGATTAATTCTGGCAGCCGGCGAATCGCGCCGCATGGGTTTTCCGAAAGCCTTGTTGCCCTATCGCGCAGAGACGTTTCTCGACACGCTCACCGGACTGTTCACGCCGCGGTGTTCGACGGTGATCGTGGTGCTGGGCGCGGAGGCGGAGCGGATCCGCGCGCAGGCCGTGCGCCCCGCCACCTTCGTGGTGAATCCCGATTACGCCCGGGGCATGACCACGTCCCTGCAATGCGGATTGCGCGCCGTGCCGGCCGATGCCGAGGGCGTGCTGTTTACGCTGGTTGATCATCCGGCGGTGATGCCTGCGACAATCGAGGCGCTGCTCACGACGCCGCGGCCCCTGGTACGGGTTCCCCGCTATGGCGACGACCGCGGCCACCCCATTTGGTTTTCCCGCGAGCTGATCGCCGAGTTTTTGGCCATTCCCGAGGGCGGCGCGGCTAATGAGGTGGTGCATCGGCATCGGCCTGAAACCGAATTCCTCGACGTGGACGACCCCGGCATCGTGGCCGATATCGACGATCCGGAGGCCTATCGCAACCTCACGGGGGCGCGCGCGTGAGGACTTTCAAGTTCATCGCGGCGGCGGTTGCGTTGATTCTGATTGCGGGAATTGTGGCTCCCTACATTAGCGCGGGCGCATATGGAAACCGGCTGTCGGCGTCGCTCGAGCGCGCGCTCGGCCGGCACGTGGAGATCCGCGGACCGGTGCGCTTCAGCCTCTTCAAGGGCCCGGGGATTTCCGCGGAGGATGTAGTCATCCATGAGGACCCAACCCTCGGTTTCGAGCCGATCGCGTACGTCGGCGAAATGGAAGTCCACCCCGCTTTTTGGTTACTGATCCGCGGCAGGTTCGCCATCGGCTCCATACGCCTGGAGGACGCCCACATCAATCTCACCAAGTCGGCGGCGGGGATTTGGAACTTCGCGTCGTTCGTCAATCGTTCGGTGATGAGCACGGCGCCCGCCATACACGTCCGGGGCGGCCGCATCAATTTCAATTTCGGCGAAACGCAATCCGTTTTTTATCTGATGGACACCGACCTGGACATCGCGCCTCCAGCTTCCCTCGCGGGCGGTTGGAAGGTGTCCGGCGAAGCACAGGCCGCGCGCAGCGACAAGCCGGCCCAGCCCTTGGGCTCGTTCACGCTGAACGGGAAGTGGTGGGTGGCGCCGGAGCGCGTCGATCTGGATGTGCGGCTGGAGCGCACGCAGTTGGGCGAGCTCGCGGTGCTGATGAGCGGACAGGCCGGCGGGGTGCACGGAACCATAACTTCGCGCTTGCATCTGGCCGGGCCTATTAACGGCATCGGCATTCTCGGCCGCCTCGCCGTGGAGGACGTACATCGCTGGGATTTGCTGCCCTCCAAGGGCCAGGGGTGGCCGCTCGATCTTCGTGGCCGTCTCGATCTCACCGGCCAGCAGCTGGAGTTGCAGGCGACTTCTACGGTGGTTCCGATCACCACGCGCTTCCGCGCCAGCGATTATCTCGTGCACCCGCATTGGGCCGTGACCATGACCTGGAACCGATTTCCGATTGGTCCGGTGGTCCAGTTGGCCACCGACATGGGCGCGCGCTTCCCGCCCAAGCTGCAACTGAGCGGCATCATCGACGGGGCCATCGGCTACTCCGGATCGGGCGGCTTTGAAGGCCAACTGGTTTTGCACGACACCGCCGTCACCATTCCCGATTCCCCGCCCGTGCGTTTCGACGAGGTGCACGTGATGGTGGACCATGGCAAGATCTGGCTGGCGCCGGCGCTGGTGCACACGGCCGAACACGATGAGGCCCACCTGGAAGCCACTTACTCGATGGACGACGGCACACTCGACCTTTCGATTGCGACGGCCGGTATGAACCTGGAGTCGCTGCGCAGGCAAGCCGCTCTAGCGGCCGTGCCCTGGCTGGAACACATGAACGCGGGCCAGTGGTCGGGCGAACTGCACTACCATGTGAGGCCGGAGAACGCCGGCTGGTCCGGAGATCTTGAGCTTACCGATGCGCAAGTCGCAGTGCCGGGATTCGCCGACCCGCTTCAGATTACTTCGGCGCACGTGGCGATCGACGGCGACCGCGTCAACGTGGATCGCCTCTCGGCCGAGGCCGGCAAGATCGCGTTCACCGGCGACTACCGGTACGATCCCGACGCCACCCGGCCGCATCGCCTGCGCGTGCGCGCGCCCCACGTGGACGCCGCCGACCTGGAAGCCGAGCTGATGCCCACCCTGCGCCGCAGCACCAGCCTTTTAGCGCGCGCTTTGGGCCGCAACACGCTGCCGGACTGGCTGCGCGAGCGCAAACTGGACGGGTCGGTCCAGATCGGCGAACTGGAATTGGCTGACACGCGTCTGGAGAATGTGCGTGCTCGCGTCACCTGGGATGTGGCGCGCGTGGAACTGGCAGGCCTGGAGGCCAAGCTAGGCCGCGCTGCTATCGCGGGAACACTGGCGGTGGAGTTGGCCGGTCAGCGCCCCGCGTATAAGCTCACCGGCAAGTTGAAAGCGCTCGACTGGCAGTCCGGCAAAGTCGACGCCGAGGGAACGCTCGAGAGCGCCGGCACCGGCGAGCAGTTGTTGGCGAATCTGAAATCGGACGGCATCTTCAGCAGCAGCGGCATGGATTTCGGCGCGCTCGCCGGCGGGTATTCGCTGGCATGGGCACAGAACGCCCCGCGGCTGCGCCTGAACGACCTGTCTCTGCGCACGGAAGACGCCACCTACATCGGCAGCGGCGCGACTCAGAACGATGGCCGCCTGGTGATCTCGCTAACCAGCGGCAGCAAGGAAATGCGCATGAGCGGGACGGTGGCGGCGCTGAAGGTGGATGAGGCGGGGGCGCGGACGACACCGTAGCAACTACGACGCCAGTTTTAGCGCCCGTTGGACCTCGACGGGCAGTGTGAGCCTCTGAAAGAAACGTGCGGGGTAAAGATAATCCTCACCCGACTCATCGATCACCCGGATGAGATGGTTCTGCTCTGCTTCCGGATCAGTCAGAACCGGGTACAGCTTTCGGACCTCTAACGATGCCCGGAAGCCACGGTTCCGGAGACAGACTGCAAAACCTGCTGTTCTGGTCCTGCGAGACCTCATGACTAATCTACGAACCGTTTAACCTTGAACTCTTTTCTGCCGATGCCCGACGCTTCGTACCAATGGAGTTCAGCCCTACGTATCGTACCATTGGCCAACCGGACGTCTGCAAAGCCTTTGCGCTCGCCAGCGGCCTGTTCCGTAGAATTTCCGGAGGCGGGGTAGCTCACGAATGGATTTGCCAGTCGCAAACGTCTCCACGCCGACAAGCTCACCGCAGATCTCGAAAACACTCCGGGGCGATTGTATCAAACGGCTGGAGCGCCCGCCTCACACGTCCGCAACCGGTGGTGTTCCGATTACGGCCAATGCAAGAAGCTTTCTGACGAGTTCGCTTTGCCTGCGCACACCGGCCTTTTGGAAGATTGATGAGAGCTGCGTTTTGGCGGTATTCCGGGAGATTCTCAACCTTGCCGCTGCCGATTGGAGGCCCTCAGTTTCAAGCAACTCAACCGCGAGAACGGCCTCGGCGACCGTCAAGCCCCACGTTGTGCGCAGGCGGCGCGTTAGTGTGTTGATGTCAATCGCCTGAGTCGCGACGAATACGAGAAAGCCGGAACTTGTCTCCGGAACGCCAATCGAGCGCCTGATTCCGCGGGGTGGAAGTGCTAAAAAAAGCGAGAACTCAGAACAATCATCGGGGCTTGCGATCCGCAACCACCCGCCGTATCCATCTACTCTCCGCTCTGCGATTGTTCGTTCCTCACTCAGCAGCCTATGAAGGTGGGCATCGTCGCTTGCAAGTTGGGCGTGAAGCCTACCATTCCGCAGCCGGAGACCACGCCCCCTCCGCAACACGTTTTCAGCAACCGCATTTGCCCAATTAACGGATCCGTCCGCAGAGACGTACATCATCGGGAACGCCAGTCCATCGAGAACCCAAGCCCGCCTCTCCAAGCCATTTATTCGGTTCTGGAGATTAGCAGCACGACGTAAATGCGGCATTAGCAGTTGAGCGATTTCACGGTGCTGCTCGCTAAAAGGTTTTGCAAAATCGCCGCGATTGATACTAAGTGACAGCATAATATCACGCGTAGCGCGTACATCCCCTCCGATTGAATGCGCAACAAGATTTCTCTTTGCCCATTCGTTATAGAATGCGCTCTTGCGGTATAGTTCCAGCGGCACGAGTTCCTCGGTCATTAGCACGACGCCTTCCGGATAAGTGAGACCAAAACAGGGGCTAATTCGGATGTAGTACTCTTGATATTTCCTCCATTCGCCGGGGTCAATACCTACTACCTCCAACAGGCAACCCGTAGCGAAGATGCCAGTCGCAGTCGCTCCAAAGTATTTCGTCGTTTCATCGAGGAATGTTGACCATGACGACTCGCCATTCGCGCACGAGTAGAGCAAATCGATCAGTCGAAGGATTGCATTGATACTTCGTGCCGGCATCAGTTCGTCTTTGCGATTTCTAATCGGTTTCACCCGTTCGGGTGATGCATGTTGAGGCGATCCGCTTTATGCTTCTGGTTACAGCAGCAGACGACTATTTTCGGTTGCTTAAAACGCCGCACGAGGAGCCGTTGCGCCCTGGATACTTTATGCGTTCACTCACAACTACGTTTGGTTTTCTGATTCTGGCGACCCTAGTCTCGGGCGGATTCGCCCGCGGGGATTCGCTAAGTTCTTCGGCCTACACCTGGGATGAGTATTTAGGTACCACCTGTAATCAGAGTACTGCCGGCGCAACGGCCGCTTCTTGTGATGGCGAGTGGACAACCGACCTTGGCGGCTCCGGGGCGACGAAAACCTTCGGCGGGAGCGCCTACGGAGCGGCAGGTTTCGGGATTCTCCATTCTGGGTCCTCAGGCGTCGCCAGTTGCAACAATCTCCCTCCTGGCTTCAACTGCTACGGCGTGGCCGGCGGCGCTAACAGCACCGCTTCTTTCGAAGACACCTTCAACATCACAGGTGGACCGGCGTCCGGGTTTCTTGATCTTTTCGTTGTGGCCGATGGGACCGGTGAAGTGACCTGCATCGGACCGCAGGCTGCTGCAGTGTGCGGTGTTAGCTTTGGATATGCGCAGCTAGAGGGCGGGAATCCTGTTTTCTTTAACGGCGTGAGGGAGCAGAGCACTGGCCTCAGTCCCGGCACAAATGACATTAGCGTTTGGTTTCCGTTCACCGCAGTGGATGGTGTCGCACAGGTCACCGACGGCTTGTCGTTGAACACCGGAATCCAATGCTATGCTGCGGATAACACCTCTTGCAGCGCCAACGTGGACTTCTCTGACACCGCCTACGTTGCTGGCATCAGCGTCCTCGATGCAAACGGGAATCCGGTGAGCGGGGCCATTGTAAGCGCTGAGTCCGGAACTGACTATAGCAATATCCAAGTGCCTGCTGAGGTCCCAGAGCCGTCGACGCGATTGACGCTATTACTGATGAGCGCGGCACTTCTTGGATGCTGCATCGTACGGAGCCGTCGTGGGGCATCATAATCGCTATTATGCAGAGACCAATACGCGATGCCCCAATCCCGATGTCGCTAGGGCCGTGCGTTGGCCTCGGTTGCGAGAGAATCCCTTTTGTTAATTCCTGAAAAGCGCGTGTACTGATCCAAAATCGGCAGTTCAAGCCGCAATTAGGGGCTGACGCAGTATCAAACCTTGCTTGGCAACATTCTGACGCCGCTCAGATCACGGCTTGTCCCCCGACGACGAGATACCGGACTCGCCATTTTGCGAAAAGAGACAGCAGTTCTAAGTACGTCTGCTCCAGAGCCATCGCTAACGCCTCGAATCTGTCTGATGCGCTCGACTTCCTCCACTATCTGCCAACCCGCTCTCCACCTCGCCACGCCTCCGAGTTTCGCCCAGTAAGCCCGGTCGAAATCCCGGCTGGGGGTTCCCAGGGGGATCTTACGGAACATCGAGGGGAACGGCGGATCAGTCTGCGGAGTTTTTCTGCTCATGTGAGTCACGCCGCCTCACACGTCCAGATTCTTCACATCCAGCGCGTTCTCTTCGATGAACTTCCGCCGGCTCTCGACGTCTTCGCCCATCAGCGTGGAGAAAATCTCCTCGCTGAGGACCGCGTCTTCCAGGCGCACCTGCAGCAGCGTGCGCTTCTCCGGATTCATGGTGGTCTCGGCGAGCTGCTCGGCGTTCATTTCGCCCAGGCCTTTGTAGCGCTGCACGGAGGCGTCCTTCTTGCCTTCGTTCTTTACGTAGCCCAGGAGATCGATCCAGTTGGCCTGCACTTCGCGGCGGTCGTTTTTCACCACGGCGAACGGAGGATCGTTGTGCCGCGCAATGGTGCGGGCCAGCGCGCGGAAGCGCCGGTACTCGGGCTGCGCCGCTAATGCCAGGCCGATGCTGCGCTCGGCATGGGTCTGATCGCGGAACACCACGGCGTACGACGAGTGCTCTTCGTCCCGCCGTATTTCCGGGTTCAGGTTCAGCTTGGCCAGGGCCTCGAACACCGGCTTAAGATTGGCCTCTTCCTGGAACTCGGCCTTGTGGTCCACGCGCAGCTCCACGTTGGCCAGCGCCTCCACCACGCGCGGATCGCGCATGCGCCGCTCCACCTTGTGGAACATCTGCTCGTACTCGTCCAGGTTCAGCAGGAAGCTGCGCAGCTCTCCTCCTTCCAGCACCGCGGCCGCGCCCTTACCATTGCCACTGGCGTGGATCTCAAGCGTCAGGTTCTCGGTGGCCCGGCGCATGATCTCCTTGGTGAATTCCTTCTCGTCCTTGATGTACTTCTCGCTTTTGCCTTTCTTGATGCGATAGAGCGGCGGCTGCGCGATGAACACTTTGCCGCGCAGGATCAGCTCGTGCATGTGGCGGAAGAAGAAAGTCAGCAGCAGCGTGCGGATGTGGGAGCCATCCACGTCGGCGTCGGTCATGATGATGATCTTGCCGTAGCGCACTTTGGCGGCGTCGAAATCGTCCTTGCCGATGCCCGTGCCGAGCGCCGTGATCATGCAGCGGATTTCCTCGTGGCCCAGCATCTTGTCGTAGCGCGCCTTCTCCACGTTGAGGATCTTGCCTTTCAACGGCAGAATCGCCTGGAAGCGCCGATCGCGACCCTGCTTGGCCGTGCCGCCGGCCGATTCGCCCTCAACAAGAAATAGCTCGCAGCGCTCGGGATCCTTCTCCTGGCAGTCCGCCAGTTTGCCGGGCAGGCCGCCGGAATCGAGGGCACCTTTGCGCCGCGTCAGGTCGCGCGCTTTACGGGCCGCCTCGCGCGCGCGGGACGCATCGATGGCCTTCCCCACGATCTTGCGCCCGACGGTCGAGTTCTTGTCGAAATACTCACCCAGCTTCTCATTGACGAACTGCGTCATGTAGCCCGCGATATCGCTGTTCAGCTTGCCCTTGGTCTGCCCTTCGAACTGGGGCTGCGGCACCTTCACGCTCACCACGGCAGTGAGACCTTCGCGTACATCGTCGCCGCTCAGGTTTTCCTTCACGTCCTTGAACAACCCGGTCGTCTGCCCAAACGCGTTGATGGTGCGGGTCAGCGCCGTGCGGAAGCCCGTCAGGTGCGTGCCGCCATCCACGGTGTTGATGTTGTTGGCGAAGCTGAAGACGTTTTCCGAGTAGCCATCGTTGTACTGCAGCGCGACTTCCATGGAGAGCGTCCCGGCGCCGTTCGGCAGCTCGCGTTCCGCTTCGAAGTGGATCGGTTTCTCATGCAGGACGGACTTGCCCCGGTTCAGGTGCTTGATAAATTCGGCAATGCCGCCGGAGTAGAGAAACTCCGTCACCTTCTCCGGGTCCACGCGCTCATCGGTCAGCGTGATCTTGAGGCCCTTGTTCAGGAACGCCAGCTCGCGCAATCGCTGCGCCAGCGTGTCGTAATTGAACGTGGGCGCCGTCATGATGGTGGTGTCGGGCTTGAACGTCACCCTGGTGCCGGTCTTCTTTCCGGCCTTGCCCGCCTTCGCTAGCGGGGCCTTGGGAACGCCGCAGGCGTACTCCTGTTGCCAGGTGTAGCCCTCTCTCCAGATCTCCAACTCCAGCCTTTCCGAAAGTGCATTGACGCAGCTCACGCCGACGCCGTGCAAACCGCCCGATACCTTGTAACTCTTGGAATCGAACTTGCCGCCGGCATGCAGCTTGGTCATCACCACTTGTGCCGCCGAGACACCTTCCTCTTCGTGCATGTCCACGGGGATTCCGCGGCCGTTGTCGATTACCGTTACCGAGTTGTCGTCGTGAATCGTTACGGAGACTTCCGTGCAGTAGCCGGCCAGCGCCTCGTCCACTGAATTGTCGACGACTTCATACACCAGGTGGTGGAGACCCATTTCCCCGGTCGAGCCAATATACATGGCGGGACGCAGGCGTACCGCTTCCAACCCTTCCAGCACCTTGATACTCGTCGAATCGTAGACATCCACGGAACCGGAATTGGGAGTTACCTCATTTGCCATAGATTGACTCAGATCCTCATAGGCATGACCACATAGCGGTATTGGTCCGCAATGGCGTCGCCCGCGGGCCTTAGTTCGCCCGCACTTTTTTGATCCTTCAATTCGAATGCCACGTGGTCCTGCGGAATGGCGCGCAGGAAATCGAGAAGGTACTGCGCATTGAACCCAATTTCCATGTCGGGGCCTTGATACACGCTGGTCACGCTCTCTTCGCTTTCGCCCATCTCTACCGACGACGAAAAGACTTTCACTTCACCATTGCTAAACTGCACGCGAATTGCGCGTGACCGCTCATCCGCAAATTGCGCCACACGCTCGATGGCCGAACGGATCTCGTCCTTTTGCAGCGTGGCCAGGGCCGAATGGTCCTTGGGAAGCACACGCTCATAATCCGGAAAATTTCCCGTCAGCTTGCGGGTGATCAAAAGGCGGTGGCCGACTTCAAAGAACAGGTGATTCTCATCTCCGGCAAATATCGCCTTTGCGTCCGGAGTGGTATCGTCCGCCAGCTTGATCAATTCCGCCATGGCCTTCTTGGGAATCAATGCTCGAAACTGTTTATCGATTTGTCCGCTCTCGGCGGGTGTTGCCTGCACATATGCCAGGCGATGCCCATCGGTCGCCACCATCGTCAATCCTTCCGGCCGCATTACCAGAAGAGCGCCATTCAATGTGAATCGGGACTCCTCCATGGAAATGGCGAAAGCGGTGCGCGCGATCATCGAAGCCAGCGTCTTCACGGGAACCTCAGCCATGCGTTCCGGCATCTGCGGCAGCTCCGGAAAACTTTCCCGCGACATCCCGGCGATCTTGGCGCGCGAGCGGCCGCACGTGATCGTCGCCCAATGGTTCTCCATGAACTTCATATTCACGTCGGCTTCCGGAAGCAGACGTACGAAGTCCAACAGCTTGCGTGCCGGAACGGTTCCCGCGCCTTCTTTTTTCACCCGCGCCGGGCAGGAACAGCGGATCCCCAGCTCGAGGTCCGTAGCCGTTAAAGTGATGCGATCGCCCGCCGCCTCCAGAAGCACATTGGAGAGGATCGGAATGGTGGTCTTCTTCTCCACTACCCCTTGCGACAGGCTCAATTCTCGTACCAGATCGGTTCGATTTACAGTGAATTCCATCGGCCTCAGCTCCTAATCCGGTGGGGTCTATAGACGTAGAGTATTAAAACCGTATTCATCGGGCCTGTGCAAGCTGTTGAGATCTACCTAAATTATACTAAATTCAACTACTTTTCACTACTGGGAAGTTGCGGAAGACAGGTGCGGAAAGAGCGCAAAACGGAGCCGGTGATGATTTTTTCACAGTTTTCCGGAGGGTCTGCCAGCCGCGTGTGTGGATAACGGAATAACTTCATTGTAATGAATCCATTAGGGTGTGTAATAGCCTGTTCAATTCCGGATTGCTGTGGCGCGTCTCCTCAATCTTGTGGATGGAGTGGATTACGGTGGTATGGTGCTTGCCGCCGAAGGCCCGTCCAATTTCCGGTAACGACGCGCTGGTGAGCTCCTTGACCAGGTACATGGCCACCTGGCGTGGATAAACCACCTTCTGCGTGTTGCTCTTTTCCTTGAGCTGCGATTGCTTGATTTGGAACCGCTCCGCCACGGCTTTCTGAATCGAATCGATGGTTACGCGGCGATCCTGCACGTGCACCAGGTGCTTCAACACCTGTTGGGTCATTGGCAGATTGATGGGCACTCCAGTCAGTTCGGAATAGGCGATCAGTTTGACCAGCGCTCCCTCCAGCTCCCGGACGTTCGATTTCGTCTTGGATGCCATGAACGAGCGGACATCATCCGGCAGCTCGACGTGTACGGCCTCCGCTTTCTTATCCAAAATCGCCATCTTGGTTTCCAGATCCGGCGGTTGTATGTCGGCCATGAGTCCCCATTCGAAGCGCGACCGCAAGCGCTCAATCAGGCCCGGGATCTCTTTGGGGGGCGCGTCGCTGGAGATGACGATCTGCTTCTGGTGATCGTGGAGCTCATTGAAGGTATGGAAAAACTCCTCCTGTGTGCGCTCCTTATTGCCGATTATCTGAATGTCGTCCACGAGCAGAATATCCGCCTCGCGGTAGCGCTGATGAAACTGGTGCATTCGATCGGTTCGGATGCAGGAAACCATCTCGTTGACGAAGCGCTCGCTGGAGGTGTAGATCACCCGCATGGAGCCGAAGGCGTCCATCAACGCACGGCCAATGGCGTGCATCAGGTGCGTTTTGCCCATACCCACGCCACCGTAGATAAACAGTGGGTTGTAGCTGCGCGAAGGGTTGGTTGCCACGGAACGCGCCGCTGCGTGCGCAAACTGGTTGCACGCTCCGACCACAAAGGAATCGAACGTGAACTTGGGGTTCAGGAAGCTGGCGCCGGATTCGGTGTCGTGGCCATGGTCCGTCGCCCCCACGCCCATCGCCCGTGCTTTGCGTTCCACCTGTGCTTCGTAAACCACTTCGGTGACTGGCAGGCGCAGGTCCTGGATGGCCGTACGCACCAGCGTCGCGTACTCGGTTTCCAGCCACGCTTGCGTTTCACGGTCGGGCACCGAGACCAGGAGCGCGTTTCCTTCGATGCCCAGAAACGACGTCCCATTGAGCCAGTTCTCAAAACTTTCCGCGCTGACCTTGGCCCGCAGGTTTCCACGGATCTGATCCCAATAATTCATTCGCTATTCGACACCTATAGCCCGCGATTTCCACAGCTTTTTCCACAGTGGTGTGGGTTTATGCGGTGCTCAATTTTGAAGAATTCGAACGCGGCCAGCTTCTTCCCGTGAGGCTAACCGGAAAGTAGTCTAACACACGGCTGCACATTTCCAGCAACATTTTAAATGCAGACAATTCTGATGTTTACGGGTGACGTTTGACACCCGGAATGTTTCTGATGGACAATGGATTTCCGTCGGGCGGGAGTAACTCAGCTGGTAGAGTGCGACCTTGCCAAGGTCGATGTCGCCGGTTCGAATCCGGTCTCCCGCTCCAAAAATTTTCCCGCCACCACAACCATGCACCCGCGGCTGACAAGGCTTCTATATTGTGTGTTCCTGGCGATGGCGTCGGCTTTTAGTCAGGCACAGCCGGCGGCTCCGGCAGATGGGCCGCATTTCCTGAGCGGCGACCGATTGCAGCGTCCTGCCAACTATCGGGAATGGGTCTGGCTCAGCTCGGGCCTCGGCATGTCTTACTTTACTTCGCAGGCCGGCGCCGATCCCAGGTTCGATAATGTGTTCGTGACGCCGGCGGCATACCGATCCTTCCTCCAGACCGGCCAATGGCCCGATCAAACCATGTTCGTTCTCGAAGTGCGCGCCTCCGAGAGCAAAGGCTCCATCAACCAAAGCGGCCACTACCAGGGCGCGCTGGTGGGAATTGAGGCGGAAGTGAAAAACGAACGGCGGTTCCCTGGGAAGTGGGCATTCTTCGGATTCCACGGCGGTGGAGACTCAGCCGAGGCTTTTCCGAAATCCGAGAGCTGCTATTCGTGCCACGCCCAGAATGGCGCGGTGGACAACACCTTCGTTCAGTTCTACCCCACACTGCTTGAGATCGCGAAGCAGAAGGGGACCCTGACCAAATCCCACTAAGCATTTGCCGCGTTCCGCCGATAAAGATATTGCACGGGCCTGCCAATGGTTCCGCACGCCGGAGGGACGATGAGAGAGACGAAGATTTCCACGAAACTGTACACCGCACTGGGAGGACTGCTGCTGGTTGGGGTGATTATTTCCGCAGTGGGTCTGTGGTACCTGCGCGTGCTGGGCGGCGAGCTGGACGAAACCATCAACAAGACCGCGGTCAAGCTCGACCTGGTGAACGGCATGCAGGCCGAGACGTGGAGAATGATCGCTGCCCATCGCGGTGCATACATGTTTTCGCTCATGAAGAATCCGGAGGCGGTCGAGCAAAACGTCCGCGAATGGGAAGCCGCCCGCAAAGAGATGGACGGGTTGTTGGCCGAGATGCGCCCACTATTGGTCACGGAAGAGGGCCGGAGACTTTTGGCGCGGATGGAAGCCGGTGTCGGAACCTACGATCCCATGGCGCGCGAGGTCATGCGGTTTGCGTCGGACGGCAAGTCAGATGAGGTGCTGCCCCTCACCGCTAAGGTCGCAGCCGTCGCCAAAGAGCTCAACGAAACTTGTGCTGAGTTTCGAACACTTCAATTGGACCTCCTTAAGAAGGCGGATGCCAACTCTCAAGCCAGCCAGGCCCAGAGTATTACGGTCAGCATTGTGCTGACCTGTGTGCTCCTCGTCATCGGCGCATTGGTGGTCTTTGTAGTGCGCCAGATCAATCGAAATCTGAGGAATGCCATCCAGGAACTGGGGCAAGGAGCCGGACAAGTGGCCAGCGCGGCCGCGCAGGTGGCATCCGCCAGTCAATCGTTGGCACAAGGCTCCTCCGAGCAGGCCGCTTCGCTGGAAGAAACGTCAGCTTCCACCGAAGAAATCAGCTCCATGGCGCACAAAAATAGCGACAACTCGACTACGGCGGCCGGCCTGGTCACCGGATCTCAGGAAAAATTCACCGAGACCAATCGTTCCCTGGATCAGATGGTGACCGCCATGCAAGAGATCAACGCATCCAGCGATAAGATTGCCAAGATCATCAAAGTGATCGACGAAATTGCCTTCCAGACCAACATCCTGGCTCTGAACGCGGCCGTGGAAGCGGCGCGCGCCGGCGAAGCGGGCATGGGTTTTGCGGTGGTGGCGGACGAAGTTCGCAATTTGGCGCAGCGGTCCGCGCAGGCCGCCCGCGACACCGCGTCGCTAATTGAAGAATCGATTGCCAAATCCAATGATGGCAAGACGAAAGTGGACCAGGTGGCCAGCGCCATCCGTGGCATCACTGAGGAATCGGGCAAGGTGAAGGTGCTGGTGGACGAGGTCAGCATGGGTAGCCAGGAACAAGCCCGGGGCCTGGAGCAGATCGCCAAGGCCATCACACAGATGGAGCGCGTCACCCAGCAGACAGCCGCCAGCGCCGAGGAGAGCGCTTCGGCAGCGGAGGAACTGACCGCTCAGTCCGAGTCCGTCAAGGACGTTTTGGACCGTCTGAGGGAGATGATCGGAGGATCCGAGTCGGCTGGCACGCGCCGCGCCGAGGTTTCCCGTGGCCAATCTGCCAGGCTGGCAATGCCCCGTGCGCCCGAATTGGCTTCTGCCGGCAGAACGGGCAAGAACCCCTTTCCCATGGACGACGATCTCTAAGGCTAAGTGGGGCGGGGCAGTGCCCTGCCCAGCTCGCGCCACTTCGGCGCAGCGGGATCCACCCGCCCGCATGCTATCCTCGGGACAAGCGGGGCCGATGATGCTGCGGAAGGCAATCTGGGGGTTGACGGGGGGTTTGCTGTTCCTCGGCGTGCTGTCGGCCGGCCTGCCCTTCCGCGAATACCCCGGCGTTGAGTACAACGATTTCCCGCTCCCGCCGGATTACCAGGAGCAGACCGAATGGGTCTTCGCCCGGTTGATGTATCCGCCCGCGCCCACCGCCCGGTTCGACCGCAGCGGCAGCCGCTACGGCGGTTCCGGCTGGACCCGCGGCAACTCCAGTTGGACCCAGGACTACCCCCGTGCCGACCGCCATTTCTCTTTGGCCCTGCGCCGGCTCACCCGCATTCACACCCGTTCCGTGGAACAGCCCGTCAATCTCGACGATGGCGATGTCTACGACTTCCCCTGGCTCTACGCTGTCCGCACCGGTGAATGGAAGCTCAGTGACAATCAGGCCAAGATCCTGCGCGAATATTTGTTGCGCGGCGGATTTCTAATGGTGGATGATTTCTGGGGCACCCAGGAATGGGAAGTCTTTATGCAGAGCCTGCGCAAGGTGTTCCCCGACCGCCCGACCGCCAACATCGCCAACGACGATCAGATCTTCCACTCGGTCTACGATCTGAACGACCGCTACCGCGTCCCCGGCGCCTGGGGCTTGTACGGCTCCGGCTATCAGTATGACGGCGATACACCCTACTGGCGTGCCGTTTATGACGACAAGGGACGTGTCCAGGTGTCCATCGTCATGAATTCCGACCTCGGCGACTCGTGGGAGTACGCGGACGACCCTGGCTATCCCGAGAAATATTCATCGCTGGGGATTCGCACTGCCGTCAACTACATCGTCTACGCGATGACGCATTAGGCAACCGCTCTCTATACTCGCGGCTCAGTCAGCGTCCCTTAACGCCCGTGCTGTGCCGCAGTTTACCGAGCCGCGACCGAAGGGAGCGGTCCCACTCGTCCTAACTGTGGCACACTCGGAGAAATGCCTTCACCGGAACTGGAACTGGCTTTTGAGGCCGCCGTGGAGGTGGCCGCGCCGCTCGATCTGGGAGTCACACCTATAGGTCATCGGCGCATCATTCCTATCACCGGGGGTTCGTTCGAAGGGCCTGGTTTGAGAGGCCGCATTCTGCCAGGAGGCGCGGATTGGCAGATCGTCCGAACCGACGGCACGGCTGAGCTGGACGCCCGCTACACGCTCCAAACCGACGAGGGCGCCTTGATCTACGTGGTGAATCGCGGCTTGCGCCATGGCCCGCCCGAAGTGTTGCGCAGAATCGCCGCCGGCGAGACGGTAGATCCAAACTCGTACTACTTCCGCAGCGCGGCGTTTTTCGAAACGTCGGCCCCGGATTTCCAGTGGCTCACGAAGACCATCGTCATCGGTGCGGGCGAGCGCCAGCGGGATAAAGTCCTCATCCGCTTTTGGAAAGTCCTCTGAGAGATAACTGTCCGGACAGGGTGGCCTCACTCCACGCGGCGCGGGGCTTTCTAGCAGTTATGATCGACGTGAGCGATGGTACAATTTCAAAGCGGGTTCCATTATTTTTACCGCAGAAGGATTGCCTCCAGGTCAGACATCAGCGTCGTCCCGGTCCCAGACGGTTTGCCGTGAATCACTCTTTTGTTTTCCCGCGGTTTCGCACTTCGGTTCTCATTCTTTCGTTCCTCTCTCCTCTGCACGCGGCGTCATCAGACGTCATTGTGATGGGTTTCGTCGGCGGATTCGTCCGGCATAACAGTAGCCATCATCTGGAAGTCCAACTCGCCGCCCACTTGTCGAAGGATTACCCATCGGGCATCGCGGTGAGAATCTTTGAGAACCATATGGGGCGGCAGGCCCACCAGGAGATTCTGCGATTGCTGGACGCCGACCGGAATGGGACGCTGTCCGCGGGGGAGAAACTCAAGGCTCGTATCGTCCTGTATGGGCATAGCTGGGGTGCATCGGAAGCCGTCACCATGGCCCGCATATTAGAGAAGGATGGCGTTCCCGTGTTGCTGACGATTCAGGTGGACAGTGTCTCGAAGCCCGGCAAGAACGACAGCCTGATTCCGGCGAACGTAGCCCAAGCCATCAATTTTTATCAGCTCAATGGAATTCTGCATGGCCGGCAGCACATCCTCGCCGCCGATCCTATACACACCCAGATTCTGGGGAATTTTCAAGTCGAATACCATACTAAATCGGTTAATTGCGAAGGGTACCCCTGGTACGCTCAGGTCTTCATGAAGCCCCACATTGAGATTGAATCCGATCCGAGTGTTTGGAATCGAATCGAGTCGCTGATCCGCTCGAAATTGCCACCGGCCATCGTAAGCACTCCAGCCGCTGAATAAACGCGCCAACGCGCAACGCCACGAAACCTTAGGCTCCTGGCCTCAGTCCATTCCAAATATGGCAACCGACTTGCTCATGCCATTGCGGGTAATTCCGGTGCGGAACCGAACCTTAACTCTCGTGCTGCTCCTGATGTTCGGCATGGGCGTCTCGCGCGCCAGTGTGGCTCTATTCCTGGAGGAGCCATTTGGTTCATTTGGGGGCATGACTCCCACGGGACACGCCGCAGTCTATCTTTCACACGTTTGTGCGGCTTCTCCCATCTCCTTACGGCGCTGCAACGAGGGTGAGCAGGGAGTCGTGCTCAGCCGTTACCATCGTATTTCCGGATACGATTGGATCGCCATTCCGCTGCTGCCGTACCTCTATGCGGTAGATCAGCCGGATCAGGTTCCGTCTACTGTAGGTACGGGCGATGTTGCCGCCCTCAGGGACGCCTATCGGCGAAAAAATCTCACGGAAGTGGCACCGGATGCAGACGACGGCCGTCCGCCCTTAGGCGATTGGGTTCAACTGGTAGGCGCGGCATACGATCGCACCATCTATGCTTTTGAGATCGAAACAACGCAAGAGCAAGACGACGAATTCATTCAGAAATTCAACTCAAGCCCCAACCAGCGGCAGTTCAATCTTCTGTTTCACAACTGCGCGGATTTTGCTCGGCAAGCCGTCGACTCCTACTATCCGCACGCCGTCCATCGCAGCATTCTGGCCGACATGGGCATCATGACGCCGAAGCAGGCAGCCAAGAGCCTGGTGAGTTACAGCCGGCGGCATCGGGATCTACAGCTGTCGAGTTTCGTCGTCCCGCAGGTTCCAGGCACGGTTCCTCGCAGTACCGCGGTCCGTGGCGTACTGGAGTCCTTCGTCAAGTCCAAAAGGTATGCCGTGCCGCTCGTTTCCGTGGCGGCGCTGCATCCCTACGTTGGCGGAATTTTGGTTCTTGACTGGCTGGAGGGGTCTCACTTTAATCCGCGGCGGCTTGTGAAAACAGCGAATACCTCGCCGAAGCCGGCGGAGGTCGAAGTCGAACTGCAGTCAAACGGGGTTGCGCCCGCGGCGGCGAACGGGCAATAGTTGGCCACGGTAGGGGAGGGATGCGGTCTGCCAGTGTAAACTTGCCCTGGTTCCGGCTACGCCAGCCCGAATCGGAGTAGAGTGAAGACCAGGAGAAGCTGCCGGATGCAGGAGAGAATCCACCGGAATGCTCCGTGCCCTTGCGGCAGCGGCAAGAAGTACAAGAAGTGCCATGGCGATGGGGCCCAGCAGGAGCCGCCTGAATCCTTTGTGCCGGTGCAATATGGGCCACGGCCGCACCGTCCGCACGCGGCTCGCGGATGAGACCAATTTTGGTGTGGCGAGCGTTCGCAAACTTGGTCTTGATTGGTTATTGCTTCGCCTTGCGCCTGGCGGCCAACGATCTCACATCCATGTGTCCCGCGCCTTCCAAAACGATTCAAGCGAGTTGCCGGGAGATCACTTACAAGGATTTGCCACCGGACGCGAGCGTTGTTACAAAGAATGAATTGTGACGTTCACGCTGGAAGTAGCTATGACTACGGCAGTGCCGTCGATCTCAACGCTGATGGTTCGCCGGAATATCAATTCTGTTGTCACGAATCCGCCCACGGGCCGTGCAGCGCAGTAGTCATCGGCAAGGTTGGCGCGCAGTGGAAAGACCTGACCGCCAAGGAAGGCCTGCTTGGATTCGACGGCGCCTGCAACCTTTTTATCGTTCTAGAGAGCCAGCGGGCCGGCTACCACGATGTCTGTCTGCCGAACGAGTGTTCCCCCGCCCCCGATGCTAAGTCAAAGGCCTGCGTTCCGGCGATCTGGCGGTACGATGGCAGCCGATACCGGTCCATAAACGGATCGCTAACCAGGCCGTCGAAGTGAACCCTCAGAACGACCACAGCACACTCGTATAGCCGGTATGCGCCCGGTAATTCTGTAAGAACGACACTAGCCCGAACTCCTCCCGATAATTGTAGAACTGCCAGCCCGCGTTCCAGCGGATCTTCGGCGTGATCCGGATGGACAGCCGCGCGAGCGGCGATTGATAGGTGAGCGGATAAGTCTCCACTGAATTGAACAGCGTCTGAACGGCGCCAGAGGTATCAGGCTGCACTGCAGAGCCGCGGCCATCGCCGGTATCCTTCGTGATGCTGTAGCCGACATACAGGTTGACTCGCGGCGCCAGGCCGAAGTGCGCCCCGAGGTTCGCCGCATGGATATTGCTGATGTATATCGTGGGGAAGGTCTGAAGAAGGCTGTCGGCAAAAAATGCGAGGCCGGAGACCGTATCGAGATGCAGTTTCGTGTAGCTCGCATCGATGCTGAAACGGTCTTTGGGCGACCAGGAAGCGTTGGCGCTATAGTCGCGCGAGTGCGAGCTGAAAGGTGTTAACGGCGATGGCGAGTTCACGTTATACACCTGGCTGTACGACGCCGATAGTTGCAGCTTGCGCGTGCGGTAGTCGGCGCGGCCTCCCAGGGTGTGGTAGTTGCGTTCGCTGATCGGCGTCAGCGGCTGATTGTCCGTGCCCACCTCGCCATCCAGGCGGATGGTCAGGGGCTTGATGGGCCGCAGCTGAACTCCCAGAATCCCGGAATTCATGTGATCGCTGCGGCCGTAAGTGAAGTCCTCCAACGGACCGGTGACGGCTCCTCCGTCGATCGTCGTGATCAGGCGGTCTGAATAGTGATATCCCGCAAAGAATCCGATCCAGGGCGCCACACGGTAATTGATGTCGGTGGCATTGGCCACCGTGCGGACGCCCATATACTCGAAGTTCACGCTGGCGCTCTGGCCCGTGCCGTTGTCGAACTCAGTAAAATTCGACTCGCCTACGATGCGCGTGTTGTGAACCGAGGTGTTGTTGACGACGGTCAGCCGGTCGGTGGGATACAAGCTGAGGCTGAGATCGCCGGCCAGCTCCGGGCGCTGCGCGTTGCCGCTGATCAGGATTTGTTGCATTGCGGCGGCGCCGGGACCGGCGGTGACACCCGACGCCAGCTCGTCTAACGCGAAGTCGCCCTGGCCGCCCACATAGGTCATGCGAGCATTCAGGCCCCAGTGCTTGCGATTCGTGAAGAGATCGCCGAACCAGCCGGGACTGGAGCCGTGGTAAGGGTTGGAACGGGTGAAGCTAGCCAGGCCGCCCGCATCCGAAAATGCCGAGTCGTCCTTGAAGAAATCCCAGCGGTGCTGCACCGTGAACTTGAAGCCCGCGAACTCGCCCTCCGCGCCGATGCGGTATTCGTTCCATGCGCGGCGCACGTTCTCGAAGAGCGGATAAACCGCGCCGGTGCTGTTGAACTCCTGCACGCTCGAAAGAGCGGGTCCGGTCTGATCGTTGTTGCTGAACCCCAGGCGAATTTTGAAATGCGATTGCGGGAAAAGAGTAAGGTCGTGATCCTGCATGCGCCGTTGCGTATCCACCTGATCCAGGTTGTTAGCGCCCACCAGGCCGGGGTTGTAGAAATCGTCCAGCCGCCACAGCATGTCGTAGCGATAGAGGCCGTTCTTCTGTATCTCGAGCGATGCGGATTGATAGGGGTCGTTGCCGAGGCCCAACGTGTTCAGGAGAATCTGATCGAAGAGAATCCCGTGCCCATCTTTGGAATCGATCGACAGGCTGCTGCCTAAGAGCCGGATTCCGTTGCCGTAGTTCACGTCGGAGCGGTACTTGGCCTCATCGCCATCGATCAAAGCGAACCGGTAGCCGGTCTCGACCGAATCGGTGACATTGTAGTTGCCCACGTCTTCGCCGCGCGCCGGCCCCACCGGATCCGGAGTGGGGGCCACCACCTGCTGCGCGTAGAGCGCGCCGGCCGCCAGGAATAAACAGAATCGAGTCGCCATGGTGGTTACCTCAGAAAGTAAAAGTTGCTATTGGAGCCGTGAATCCGCACGTGACAGGTGGTGCAGTTCTGATAGCGGGGCTCCAGCAGGTTATGGGTCTGCGAGAGCCGCGGCTCCCCGCTGTTCCGCGGGCCGAAACCGCCGGCGCCGTTGTGGCACTGCAGGCAGAGCGTGAACACGACCGGGCGCCGCAACAGGCGCATGTTGGTAGATCCGTGAGGAAAGTGGCAGGTCTCGCAGCCTTCCAGAACCACCGGCGGATGCTGGTACACAAATGGCCCGCGCTTGTCTATATGGCATTTGAGGCAGACCTCTTCATTGCCGAGCCCTTGATCGACCATACGCGGACGCTGCGCCACGCGCCATGTGGGCGCGAACGTTCCGTGCGGGTTATGGCAATCGGTGCATTGCATGAACCCCTCGTTAACGCGATGCTTGGAGGGCATCTCGAACTGCGCCCGCACCGAAGAGTGGCAAGAATAGCAGAGCTCACTCTGTTTCTTGGCGAGCAGAAACTTGGGTGTGGGCGACCGATGGATGGAATGGCAGCTGGTGCAAGCCACATCGTTGAGCGTGTGGTCCGAGCGCCGTATGTTGGCTTTCGAGCGGTCCTGCGCGTGACAGGTGAGACACGTTTCCAGCACCTGCTTGGGAGCGAGAAGCGAGAAAGCTTTGGGAATGGTGTCTTTGCCGCCGCCCGCTGCTATGTGGGCCTGCCCCGGGCCGTGACAGCTTTCGCATCCGGTGCGCTCGGGTGCTTCGTTGCCGGAAGCCTGGCTCTTGGCGTGCGGGTTCTTATAGAAATTAAGCCAGACATCCGCGTGGCAGGTCTTGCACACGTTGCTGCCCACGAAGCCGGCGGCCGAAGGCGCCTGTGCGCCGGCGGCTCCGGCCAGACAGAAAATTGTGAAAAGCGCTCCAGAAGCGGTGCGCCCGATGCGTGCCATATCCGGCATGATACGGGAGCGAACGGCCGCAAACGGCGCGCGGCGCGAGATTTTACGGAATCTTTACCGCGTTTGCGCGAACGTTTTACGCGTGTGAACAGTGGCTATGCGGAATCGCACCTTCCGGCCGTTCCTATAAGACTCTTCGGTGACCAAACTGACCAGGGCACGCGGCAAGCAGCACGCGGGAAGGGCTGTCTGGGAAAGGGTTTCTGCAAGACTGGCAGGGCACTGGCCCTGCCCCACTAGGCGCCGTCGAGGGTTTGCCGTACCTTCTGATTCAGGGCGGCCGCGGTAAACGGCTTGTGGATGAATCCCCTGTCGCCGCTCAGGAGCTGCTGTTCCACCACGGCGTTATCCGTGTAGCCGGACATAAAAAGCACCTGGGTCTCCGGGCGTAGCGCGTACATTTCGCGCGCCAGTTCCACGCCGCTGATCTGCGGCATGACGATATCGGTGAGCAGCAGGTGGATGGGTCCCTGATATTCGCGCGCCAGCTTCAGCGCGTCGGCGCCCGAAGCCGCTTCGAGAACCCGATAGCCCTGGCGCGCCAGCATGGTGCGAGTCAGGTTGCGCACCTGCTCTTCATCCTCCACCAGCAGGACGGTCTCGGTGGCGGTGGCTAGCGGCTCAGTGGCAGCCTCCAGCGGCGCTGGCTCGGCCTCTTCCAGAACCGCCGGGAGATAGATTTTGAATACCGTGCCGTGATCGGGCTCGCTGTAGACGAGGATCTCGCCGCCAAGCTGTTTGACGATGCCGTACACGATGGAAAGCCCCAGGCCGGTGCCCTTGCCTTTTTCCTTAGTGGTGAAGAAGGGCTCAAACAGGCGGGAACGGGTCCGCGCATCCATTCCGATGCCGGTGTCGCTGACCGCCAGCAGCACGTGGTTGCCGGGCGTAACGTCCAGGTGGCTTGCTGCGAACTCCTCGGTCAATTCCACGTTAGCCGTCTCCATGGTTAGCTTGCCCCCGGCCGGCATGGCGTCTCGCGCATTCACCGCCAGGTTCAGAACTACCTGGTCGAGGTGCAACGGATCAGCCTTGACGGTGTGGAGATTGGTACCCAAGTGCATCGCCAGTTCCACGTTTTCGCCGATCGTGCGGCGCAGCATCTTCTCTATTCCCCGCATCACATGGTTCAGATCGAGCAGGCGCGACACTGACACCTGGCGGCGGCTGAAGGCCAAAAGCTGGTTGGTCAGCGCAACGGCTCGTTGGGAAGCACGCAGAACTTCGTAGGCGTAGTCGGAAGCCTCTGCGTTCTCCTTGACGGTTTCGCGCAGCATCTCGTTGTAGCCCATAATCACGGTTAGCAGGTTGTTGAAATCGTGAGCCACGCCGCCCGCCAGCCGGCCCACGGCTTCCATCTTCTGAGCCTGAATCAATTGCCCTTCCACTTCGTGGCGGCGCTCGATCTCCTTTTGGAGGTCCTGCACCGTTTGCTCCAAATCGGCGGTGCGCTGGCGGACGCGTTCTTCCAACTCGGCATTAGCCCGTCGGGCTTGTTCCTCGGCTGCGCGCCGCTCCTGGATTTCTTCCTCCAGGTGGAGGTTGACTATCTTCAACTGGGAAGGACTGGGCAGCCGGATCAGCAGCGGCAGCCACGGAATCAGCATGAGAAAGGTCGCCACCGAAGCTATCGCCGTTATCCCCTTCACCACGCCATCCAACCGGTACACCGGGTCCCAGACGGTAACCGCTCCCAGCAGGTGGGTCGAGCCACACGCCAGAATGAAGATGCCGAATGCAAGAAAGATTCCTTTGAATTCGACGTCGCGGCGGCGCCTGACGAAGTAGAAAAGCGCAAACGGAATCAGATAGTAAGCCGCGGCGATCAGCGAGTCCGAGATCACGTTTAACCACAGCACGGCAGGGTTCCAGAAGAAACACATGCCGTGCGGCATGAAATCGGCAGTGAAGAGTTTTCGAAAGAATTCCATCCTGGGCGCCTCGATTCGCGGACAAACCCAGCCGCGGAAGAGTTTCCTTGGGTGAGTCCACCAATGATACGGTCTAGTTCGCGAGGGCCGCAACCCGACGCCGCGCCGGTTAAAATAGGACTAAGTGCACTCGCACGCACACAGCCACCACCCCGCCACGGCGAACGTGCTTCGCTGGTCGGTGGGCGCCACCGTCGTCTTTGTGGCGCTAGAGGTCTTCGCCGGGATCAAAGCCCATTCGCTGGCCCTGGTTTCCGATGCGGGCCACAACTTTACCGATGCCTTGGCCCTGTTGCTCGCCTGGATTGCCAACTACCTGGAAACCAAACCCGCCAACGAGTTCAAGACCTATGGTTACCAGCGGGCCGGCGTTTTATCGGCTTTTGTCAACGCCCTGACGCTGGTGGCGCTATCGGTGTGGATCTTCTATGAGAGCATCGAGCGCTTGCGCCAGCCGTTACCGGTGAACCAGAATGTGATGATCGCGGTGGCCGCGGTGGGCCTGGTGCTGAATGGCGGAATCATGTGGGCGCTGCGGGTCGCCCGGCGAAAAGACATCAACGTTCGCGCCGCCTTCGTCCACATGCTGGGCGATGCGCTGGGATCGATCGCCATCATCGCCGGGGCGGTGGCGATTGCCTATACCGGCTGGGTCCAGGTGGACCCGCTGCTTTCCATGCTGATCGGTGCTTTGATCGTCTGGACGGCTTGGGACATCATCCACGAATCGCTCAACATTCTGCTGGAGGGCCTACCCCGCGGCCTCCGGCTCAACGACGTGATCGGCGTGATGCGCGCGGTCGAGGGCGTGATGGACGTGCATGACCTGCATATCTGGAGCCTCGGATCGAGCACGCACGCGTTGAGCTGTCACGTGCTGATCGAGGACGTTCCGCCGTCCTCCAGCGATGCCATCCTGCGGCGGTTGAACGGCATGCTGGCGGAGCGTTTCCACATTGCTCATACCACAGTGCAGTTCGAGCACTGCTCCTGCGAGGTTTCCGAAACCGGGTGCATAGTGATTCCGGTGGAGACGCAGCACGAAGGGCATCAGCATACGTAGCACAGGCATTCCTGCCTGTGTCGGGTCTTCTTTCAGCACCGCGCCAAGGCTTCCCGGCAAGCTTTCGCAATTTCCACCGCGTGCGGGGTGTCGCCGTGTACGCAGATGGTCTGGGCGGTTCCCGCGCGCGCGAAGCGAAGCGCTTGTGCGGCGGCTTCCTGGGGGTCGGTAATCAGGGCGTCCGTGAACTGGCGCGACCGCAATGATCCGTCGGGCTCATACCGCCGGTCGGCAAATGCTTCGGCGGCGACGTTCAGGCCCATGCCGCGCCAGACATCCAGGGCCTTCGAACCCGCCAGCCCGAAGACTGTTGCTTGGGCGTTCCAGCGCGCCACTGCATTCCCGATAGCGCGTGCTACCTCCTCGTTGCGCGTCGCTACATTGTAAAGAGCCCCATGCGCCTTCACGTGGGTGATGCGGGCGCCCAATTTTTCGACCACCACCTCCAGCCGCTCGATCTGCGCGCGCACGGTAGCCTCGATTGCCTCTGCCGGCATGTCCATTTCCAGGCGTCCGAAATGGGCGCGGTCCGGGTAGCTGGGGTGCGCTCCGATGCGCACACCGCGCGCCAGCGCCAGCCGGGCCGTGCGCTCCATGGTCTGCTCGTCCCCGGCATGGCCGCCGCAGGCGATGTTGGCCGAGGTGATCGATTCCATCAAAGCCGCTTCATGCGCGGCGTCCTCGAGTTCTCCTAAATCGCAATTGAGATCGATCGTCATAGCAAGCTGTACAGCCACTCCTCCTGTTCGCGCAGCAGTTCCAGCGCCTGCTCTATGGAGACCAGTTGGAACTGCACCTGATCCCGCGGCCGCAGTTGTCCCACGCGCCACAAGTCCGCCGAGATTACGTTGGCAGGCTTGGGATAGCCGCCGGTGGTCTGATGTTCCACGAATAACACGATGGGCTGGCCGCCGGGCGGGATCTGAATCGCTCCCAGCGCCACCCCTTCGGTGAGCATATGGCCGGCGGGGCTGGTAATGGCCGGACCCTTCAGGCGCAACCCCACGCGGTTGGATTCCTCAAGCACCTGATACGTCGCGCCGTAAAGTTCATCGCCGAACCAGGCGGCTTGCGGACCCGCCGTGACGCGGAGGGGCGTTTCGGCGGTTGGCGCCGTCACTGCTTGTTTCCGAGCCCCGCGCACCGCTTCGCTGCCAATTGGCAAAACGTCGCCCTTGCGCAGCGCCTGGCCACCCACGCCCGTCATCAAATGGGCCGATGCGCTGCCCAGCACTTTGGGAACCGCTATGCCGCCGCGTACCGCCAAATATCCGCGTGCTCCCGAACGCGAAGCGCCGGACCGCAAGATGGTTCCGGCCGCTACTTCCACTGCGGTCCACAGCGGCAGGCCGGCGCCGAAATCCGAGCCGGTCAGCGCCACCACGGCGGCGGTTTCGAATTCGAACGTGCCGCCGACCAGCGTCATTTCGAGCGCCGCCGCATTCTCCGCATTGCCCACCAGCAGATTGCCCGCGCGCAGCGCCAACGCGTCGGCTGCGCCGGAAGCCGCCACACCCAGGTGCGCGTATCCGAACCGGCCCAGGTCCTGGACGCTGGTCTGGAAGCCTGGTGCAAGCACGCGGATGGAACTCACCGGCGCGTCTCCGGGGTGGGGACGAAGCACACTGCATCGCCGATGCGAAGCAGCGCCGGCGGTGTGGCCGCGGCATCGAACAGGCGCAGGGCAGTGCGTCCGATAATGCGCCAGCCGCCGGGAGACTCACCCGGATAGACGCCGGTCTGGCTTCCGCCAATGGCGACGCTGCCAGCGGGCACGACCTTGCGTGGCGCAGGCAGTCGCGGTGTGGCCAGTTCCGGCGGCAGCCCTCCCAAGTATGGAAAGCCCGGCGAGAAGCCGAGGAAATAAACCAGGTAACAGGCAGAGGCGTGTAGCTCCACCACGCGCGCCGCCGTCAGGCCGGTGTGCCGCGCTACATCCTCGAGGTCGGGACCGAACGCGCCACCGTAGCAGACGGGGATCTCGACGGTGCGGGTGGCGCGCGCGGTCTGTTCGGCAGGGACTAGCATTCGTTCACGCACCAGCGCTTCTACGTCGTTCTGGGTGCAGCGGCGCGGATCGAAGTCGATCAGCACGGAAGCGTACGCGGGATGCAGATTCAGGATGCCGGCCGGCAAGATCTCGAAGGCGCGGACCAGCCGCAGCACTTGCCGTTGCGCCTCCAGGGAAATGGCTTCACCAAACGAGACAAGCAGCGAACGATCGCTGGCCGGGCGGATCTCCACCGCCAGATCTTACCATTGGCAGAAACACCGGCGACAAGATCGCCGGCGTTACGTAGCGCCGGCGGTCTTCGCCGCCGGTGGGTGTCCCTGTGTGTGAGAATAACTCTGGCCCGCCATGACCGTTGCCCGCACCGTTGCTGAACAACTCGAGAGAGCCTCCTGGATACGGCGCATGTTCGAGATCGGATTGCAGCTTCGCCAGGAGCGCGGCGCCGAAAACGTCTTCGACTACTCGCTGGGCAATCCCGAAGTGGAGCCGCCTGCGGCCGTGATCGCCGCCTTGCACCGCGTGGTTGACGAGAACCGGCTGCACAGCCACGGCTACATGCCCAACGCGGGCTTTCCCGGCGTCCGTGCGTCCATTGCCGCCGGCCTCGCGGCTCGAACCGGCCTGGGTTTCACCGGCGACGACATCATCATGACCTGCGGCGCTGCGGGCGCCATCAACATCGTTCTGAAATCGATCCTCGATCCGGGCGACGAGGTCATTCTGCTGAACCCCTATTTTCCGGAATACCGCTTCTACGTGGAGAACCACAGCGGGCATGTGGTGACAGTCGAGACCGACGAGCGGTTCCAGCCCGACGTGGCGCGCATCGCCGCCGCCATCACGCCGCGCACCAAGGCGGTGATCTTAAATTCGCCCAACAACCCTACCGGCGTGGTTTACCGCGCCGAAGTCCTGCGCGACTTGAATGCGGTGATCCGCGAGCCAGTGCTGGTGATCAGCGACGAGCCTTACCGGCCGCTGGTTTATGACGGCCTCGCCGTTCCCGAGACAATCGGAATCATTTCCCGAGCCGTGCTGGCGTGGTCGTGGTCGAAAGCCATGGCGATCTCGGGCGAGCGCATCGGCTACCTGGCCATCCCTCCGCTCCTGCCGGAGGCTGCCGCACTGCGCAATGCCTGCACCTTCGCCAATCGCATTCTGGGGTACATCAACGCGCCCGCCATCTGGCAACTGGTGGTTGCACAGACCGCCGAGGTCACCGTGGATGTGAGCCTCTACCAGGCCAAGCGCGACCTGTTGTGCGACGCCCTGAACGCCATGGGCTACCAGGCCCCCCGCCCGCAAGGCTCCTACTACGTGTTTCCCAAGACGCCCATACCCGACGACATCGCGTTCATCCGGCTGCTGCAGGAGGAAGGCATCCTGGCGGTGCCGGGTTCCGGTTTCGGTCGCGGCGGTTATATGCGGTTATCGCTCACCATCGCGCGCGGCGATTTGGAACGCTCGCTCCCCGGTTTCGAACGCGCCCTCCGCAAAGCACGGTAACCTGGGCAGAATGGCCGCCAATTCCTTCCTGCCCGCGGAACGCGCCGTCTTCCGGCGTCTCACCACGCCCGAAAAAATCCAGCGCTTCGTGGACGACGTGCCTTATAACAAAGAGCCGGATGGCCCCACCTGCCGCTCGCCGCGCCGCGTACTGCGCGACCGGACGGCTCATTGCATGGAAGGCGCGCTGCTGGGAGCCGCCGCGCTGCGCATGATCGGCTTTCCACCGCTGCTGCTCGATCTGGAAGCCGTGCGCGACGACGATCACGTCCTGTCGATTTTCCGGATGCGCGGCTGCTGGGGCGCGATTGCCAAATCCAACTATGCCGGATTGCGCTACCGCGAGCCGGTGTATCGCACGCTGCGCGAGCTGGCGATGTCGTACTTCGAGCACTACTACAATCCGCGCCGCGAGAAGACGCTGCGGAATTATTCGCGCCCCGTTAACCTTGCGCGTTTCGACTCCATTCATTGGATGACCGCGGAGGAAGATGTCTGGGCCATCCCGGAATATCTCTGCGAAATCGGTCACCGTCCGCTGCTGCAGGCGCCGGTGGCAGCAAACCTCGGACGCGTGGATGACCGCTTGTACCGTGCGGGGCGGCTAGGGCTGGTGGAGTGAGGTTGTGGGAACACCTCTGTTGCCTTCGGGTTTCTTGATCTTGGTTTGTGTTGTGACTTTTCGTGTCGGTGAGTGTTACGCTCGATTTGCATGGGGCAAGATGCTTTGCAGCAGATTGTAGTTGAGTACCACGATCGTTTCAGGGTACACGAAGCGTTCGGCTCGACAGTGCAAAGACTCATTTCGGATTTACTGAATAGTGCCCAGATAAAGTTCCATTCGGTCTCGTACCGCACGAAAACCGAAGTGAGCCTTCGAGAAAAGCTAGCTCAACCAGGGAGCAAATACGCGACCCTTTCGGACGTGACCGATACTTGCGGCGTACGGTTCATAACCTACTTTTCGGACGAGGTTGACAAGGTAGCTGCCCTAGTCGAGCGAGAGTTTTCGATCGACCGGGAGAACTCCGTTGACAAGCGCAAGGCACTCGATCCAGATCGATTCGGTTATCTTTCAGTCCACTATATTCTCCGTTTGACGCCAGAGCGTTCCAACCTGGGAGAATACGCTACCTTTCGTGATTGTATAGCTGAAGTGCAGATTAGATCTATTCTGCAACACGCTTGGGCCGAGATCGAGCACGACCTTGGGTACAAATCAAAATCCGGAGTGCCCCGTGACATGCGGCGCCAGTTCTCGCGGTTGGCTGGGCTGTTGGAGATCGCAGACGACGGTTTTGCAGCACTTAGACAGAACCTGAATAGCTACAGTGAAGAGGTTTCAGAAAAGATCGCCGACAGAGCGGATGAATTGCTGATCGACTCCGTCTCACTTAAAGCTTTGATTGACTCCGACGGGACGGTCAAAGAGTATGACGAATTGGTACGGGGGCTGGCGGATGGGCCCGAGGCCGAGCCAAACGCGCTGGATAGACTTGCTTCGGGCGCACTGGGGCTTGGATTTAGAACCATTGGAGATTTGAAAACCGCTATGCTACGTGACCGCGTGCGCTGGAGGCGGTTTCTGGTCGCTTTTTGGACTGCAAGGCAATCAGGGGCCGCGATCCCGGATGGGATATCCGTTTTTTACTTCACACTCTTGGAAGCGCTGCAGAAGGGAGGCCGCGACCTTGTCTTAAAGCTATATTTTCCGTCGTTGCCGTTATCAGACGCGGACGCGGTGCCCTTCTTCCACGAACTGCAAAGGGCATACGACGCCGTTTCTGGTTCGTGACAGACCAGTATGACGAAGGGCGGGGTTTCTCCTGCTGAAGCGCGTAACCTGCGGATGCGGTCGCAGATGATGACGGCCCTTCGAATATTCATCTTTGCCGCCGGAATATTCGGCCCTGGGTTAGTCTGCGGCGGGCGTTGCAGCTCGGGCTGGTGGAGCGAGGTTGCTGATCCCCAGGGTGAAGATCACCGGCTCCGGCACCTCCTCAAACTGCAGGTCCCCCTCATCCGAATTCGCCAGCGCGGCCGTGCGCCAGTGGGCCAACACCGCCGCGATGGCGAGAAGTGCCACCATTGCGGCATAACCGGCGGGGTTCCCGAGAGCGCTCCGTTCCCAGTCGGCGGCCTCGTAGATGAGAAGCAAGAGCAGCGCGAGGCAGACCCAAAAAATCAGGTGGAAGTTCGATTTGCCCGGTAGGTACGAACACGTGAAGGGAATTTTCTGCGTGCCTTGCAAGCAGAGTTCCGTAACGGTAATGCCTAGGAGGCCGAGGACCAACAGGTGGCCCGCTGCCACGCGCCACGGCCAGAGCGTTAAGAACAGCACGGCTGAACCGGCCCAAAACGGAATGAGGGACAGAGCGCGCAGCGCACGGCGCCGCGCCACCAGGCACTCCCGGCCTCCGCCAATCGGCGTAACGCGGAAAATCCAATTGGCCCGCAGATCCAGCGGCATCGAAAACACCATGCGGATTCCGACCACCCATGCCGCCATTATCAGGACGCTCGAAGCCAGCAGTGGAACGCTGGCTTGATGCCACGGGTCACTGGCGGTTCCAGCCGCAAGTTGCCGGGCGGCCGGGGTTCGCATGAAGAAGATCGTAATGGCCAGTCCGATTCCTAAATAGAAAGCCAGAAGGACACGATGCTGCCGGCTGCGGAGCAACGTGCGGACGCTGAATTGCCCGACGGCGGTGTCGAGCGAATTTCCGAAACGCGGCAGCCAGTTCACACCGCGAACGCCGGGCGTGATGTCGGGTTGCTCGACGATCTTCCGCAGCGTGCGGAAATAGCAGATCAGGTATGCGGAGACGGCTCCCGAGCCCGCAATCGCCAGGGCTATCCACGCGCGCCGCGCCAGAAAGGCGTACGGCTCAGGCAGGGTCCCGCTGAACTCCTGGAAAAGGCCAAGGAACCAGGCCGAAGGGAACCAGGGGAGCCACCGTTGCTTGCTCGCCAGGATTTCCGGCGAAACGAACGCGGGCTGCAGAAAGTACGCCGTCAGGAGGAGGCAAAAGAATGCCAGCTGCAGCACCGACGATACGCGCAGGAACTGCTGGCGCGGCAGTAATTGGGCTATGCCCTGCACGCTGAGCACACAACAGAAGATAAATGCGCCGGCCGCCAGCATGGTGATCCAGTAAGCGGCAAATGACCGCATGCGGTTCGCCAGGCTGCCGCTACCGGCGGATATTTGGTTGGCGAGGGAAACCGCGGGCAGGCCCGCCAATCGCTGAAGGATGTGGTCTCCGAGTTGCTCGATAAAGCCGGAGCTGGTATTCAGAAGAACCACGGCCGCGTAGTCACCCTTGGGGCTGAAAGCTGCGTAGGCGCTGTATCCGGCGGTTGCGCCGTTGTGCCAGTAGCTGCCGCTATCCGGCCGGTAAAACCACGCCAGCGCAATGCTCGTGTCCTGGGGACCTTCGGCGCGAAGCCTATGCGATTCGAGAACCGCGCCCGAAAGAGCGCCCAGTCTCTCGGGGTGCAGTTGGGCTTCGAGGTACGTGAGCATGTTGCCGGCGGTCGAACGAATCCCTCCGGCCCCAGCCAGCGCATCGAAATCCCAGGCAAGCACAGGCGTTCGACGGCTGTCGTGCCCCTCGATGAAGCGCTTTCTTTGTTCCGGTGAAGGCGTCACCACCGTATCGCCCATGCCCAGGGGGCCGGTAACTTCCGCCTTCACCAGATCCTCATATTTCATTCCGGCCCGATTGGCCAGTCCCTGTCCGAGCAGACCGACGCCCAGATTGCTGTAGTCGAAAGAAGCGCCCGCCGGCTTGGCAACGCCCTGCTTGGCCAGGTAGGCATAGAGATTGGCGGGACGATAATCGGCATAGGGGTTGGCCATGTCGCCGGGGTTGAAGTTATCGGGTATGCTCGGCAAGCCGGAGTGGTGCGTGATCAGGTCGAGCAAGGTAATCTCGTTGCCCTTAGGTTTGGCCACGGTGCCGGCCGGCAGCAGCTCCCGTATGGGCTCATCGAACTTCACTTTGCCCTGGGCCACCATTCGCGCCAACACCATACCGGTAAAGGTTTTGGTGATCGAGCCAATTTCGAAGAGGAATTCCGGCTTGGCTGTGCCGTAACTGAAAACCTGCCGTTCACCGTGTTCCAGCACTCCGATGCTGACGCCTGCATTCGTTCCCGGTACCAGCGAGCCGTGGTCGGGTATCCGCGCGGGCGCCAGGTCGCGATCCAGCACGGATTGCATGTCCGCGACCGACACGGGGGCGATTGCCGGATCGTAGCGGGGAGGCGGGGTGGTGGTCGCAGTGGCGAGAATGAAGGGCGAAGCGACGCCCGGAAAAAAGTTCAGCAGCAACATCGTCAGGCACAAGGCCGAGGCTACGGCGGCGACTTTTGCAAAGAACAGAGTGCGCCCGCGTATCGGCAAAGGCGCCAGCACCAGCACGTCGCGCCGGTCCGGGAACAGGGATTCCCAACTCAGCACGGCGACGAATCCCACTACCAGCATCGAGGTCGTGATGAGAAAGTACTCCGCAGCCCAAGTGAAGACCAGGCCCGATTCGTTCGGCGCGGGGATAGCGGCGCCGAGCTCGACGGGGAGCAAGACCCACAGGCCTGTGACCAAGAGCAGCGCCGCAAACTGGCCCAGCAGTTTGGTTATGTCGCCCTGCTGCGCCAGCAATTCCAGATCGACGATGCGGAAGAGGAACTCGCGATACAGGATTCGGAATTGGCGTTTCGTCATATCGTCGGCCCTATGTCAGAATCAGGTCGGCAATCTCGCGCGAAATTGCCGTGGTGTCCTGCTCGACGGCAAGCTGCGAAAAGATCTCTTCGAGAGTCGGCAGCGCCATCAATGTCCGCAAGTGCTCGATGGAGTCGTCGGCCACGACCCTGGCGCGGTGCAAGATCACCACATGCGAGCAGACGCGTTCCACCGTCTCCAGTTCGTGCGAGCTGAGCACCACGACTTTGCCGCGCCGGGCCAGTTCCTGCAGCAGGCTGCGCATCACCAGCGCCGAGGAAACGTCGAGCCCGGAGAAAGGCTCGTCCAGCAGGAGAAGGTCTGGATTGTGGAGCAGCGCGGCCGCCAGCAGAACCTTCTGCCGCATGCCTTTCGAGTAAGACGAGAGGGGCACGTGCCGGTCGCCGTGCAGCGTGAGCAGTCGCAACAGCCCATCGATGCGCTCGGCCGTGGGCTTCGGCGGTAGATTGCGCAACTGGCCCACCATGATGAGGTACTCCAGGCCGCTGAGATGCGAGTAGAGGTGAGGCTCTTCGGGCACGTAGCCCATGCGCTGCTTGTAGGCGATTAAATCGCGCTGGATGCGCTCACCCCCGAATAGGATTTCGCCCGCGGTCGCCTCGATGAGCCCGGTGATCATTTTCATGGTGGTGGATTTGCCAGAGCCGTTCGGCCCCAGGTAACCCGTCACTTCACCGGCCCGCGCCTGAAAGCTGACATTATCCACGGCGGCGATGCCGGAAAATCGTTTCGTGACGTTGCGAAGTTCGAGCATAAGCGGTCATCCCCTTTGGGCCAGCGCAATGCCGGCGACAAGATCGCCAGCGCTACTGTAACGCCGGCGGTCTTTGCCGCCGGTGCAGTCGGCTTCTGGTTCAAACTATGTAGCATACTACACAGGCGGCCCACCGTCGAGCCGAGTTGATCTATAGCACCCAGTGCTATACTGATTCCGGGAGTAATTTCCCATCGAAGGCCTGGTGAGAATGGGTGCGAATATTCAAGACCAAGGCGTTCATGCGCTTTGCGGACAAGGCTGGCATCCCGGATATCGCGCTGTGCCGGGCGATACGGGACGCGGAATTAGGATTGATTGCGGCCGATCTCGGTGGCGGCTTGATCAAGCGGCGGATCGCACGGCCTGGCCGGGGAAAGTCAGGCGGATTTCGGACGCTGATCGTATTCAGGGCGGGCGTACGGGCATTCTTCGTTCACGGCTTCGCCAAGAACGAAAAGGACAACGTCGAGAACGACGAGCTGGTCGCACTTAAGAGACTCGCAGCGGAATTGTTGGCCTATGAGGACAAGACGATGGCGCGCGTGGTTGTATCGGGAGCGATAGTGGAGGTGACCTGTGACGAGAAAACAATACCGTAGTCCCCTGATGGCATCGATACACGAGACCGCCGAAGGTCTGCATACGGCCGGAGTCATGGACAAGCGCACAATGCGTGAATTCGATGAGCTGTGCCTCACACCGGTACATCCGCTGAGGCCTAAGGAAATTCGCGCGCTCCGTCTGCGGGAGGGCGCCAGTCAGGCGGTATTCGCCCGCTACCTAAACGTGACCACGGGCTTGGTCAGCCAGTGGGAACGCGGAGAAAAGCGTCCGCAGGGAGCTTCACTGAAACTGCTCTCTCTTGTCGCAAAGAATGGGCTCCAGGCAGTGGCATAATGTGGCGAACGCAAGCCGGCGGCAGCCAGCGGAACAGCTTCAACGCCAGCACAAAGCACACCAGCCGCTGCTCGCGAAACTGATACCTTCGCACGAGGTGAAACAGCCGTGAAATTCGCCGCGCCGCTTCCTGCCTCTAGCGAACGCGCCACCTTAATGAATGGATTGCGCTTTCATATACACAATTGTGTATAATCGAGTGGTTGGCGAATGCTCAAGCCAATTGTCTGGATGGGAGACAGCCTGGAACGGCTCCGCGCAGCTCCCGTGGACATCCGTTCGGACGCCGGGTATCAGTTGGAACTCGTCCAGGCCGGTGAAGCTCCAACCGACTTTCGTCCGATGCCCGATGTTGGTGCGGGCGTTATGGAGATTCGAGTGCACGGAGGCAGCGAGTACCGTGTATTCTATGTGGCCCGATTTGCCGAAGCGGTTTACGTGCTGCACTGTTTTGTGAAGAAGACGCGAGCAACCCGTCAGGCGGATATGGATCTCGGCCGACACCGGTATGGTTTGGTATTGGAGAAACGGAAGTCCAGATGACGAAAGGGACAGGCATGAAAGTCGTTCAAAAGAGCAACGTGACTAAAGGCAGCGGCAATGTCTTTGCTGATCTGGGCTTCTCCCCCGCTGAGGCCCGCAATTTGCGACTGCGGTCGCAGATGATGACCGTCCTTCGAAAATTCATCGAACGGGAAGGCTTGACACAGGCCACTGCTGCTAAACGGTTGAAAGTGACTCAGCCCCGGATCTCGGATCTCACACGTGGAAAGATCAGCCGCTTCTCGCTCGACACGTTAGTAAACATGCTCGTTGATGCGGGGCTCGAAGTTGATCTTCGCATCAAAGGCCGACCCAGGCGAGCCGCATAGCAGCGTCAGGTTCGCAACGCCCTACGCCCAACGAAACAACGCCAATGCCAGCGCAAAGCACATCAGCATCTGATTTGTGAGCTAGAGTAGCAACATGCGTTCCTCACGAGCAGCGGCTTTGGGGGCATGTTTGTTCTTCTTGACGGCTGCCTCGGCACAAGTCCGCATAAGTCCGTTGCTGGCCCTGGACGGCCAAACGAGCGAACCCAACCTTTCCCCCGATGGCAAGACGCTCGCATTCGACTGGTGCAAGCCGGACTACTCATGCGGCATTTACACGCGACCGCTCGCAGGAGGGGAAATCGAAGTACTGGCGGGAAAAGACGTCAAAAAGAGTATGCCGCTTTCTCCACGATGGTCGCCCGACGGCAAGCGTATCTCGTTCGTTCGTATCTATTCACACTTCGACAACCACTTGATCCTGCGCGATTCCAACGGTGGGGCGGAACACGACTTGGGCGTAATCTGCGATCGCGAGTTTCAGCATAGTTGGCGTCCAGATGGACGCCTTCTTATAGCGAGCGTTTATACGGAAGACCCTCCGCGCACCTTTGACTGCCGGCTCATGCTGTTTTCAGGTGAGAAGGGTCGGCGCGTTCGCCAGATAGCTACGCGTGGAGGCGCTTCCGCCTTTTCCCCGGATGGTCGAATGCTGGCGTATGCCAACGGCGGCGCGCTCATGCTGTTAAACCTCACCCGTGACGGCCAGCCCACGGGGCCTGCCGCTACGCGGGCGCGCGAGCCGCGTGAGATTTCCAGCGTAAACTGGACACCGGATGGAAAGCAGATTCTGTATCAAGGCTGGGGCGATGTCGCGTACCTTCGTCGCGTGATGGTCGGGCTGAAGTCCCCGCCACAAGCGATTCCGGGGCTTTCCAGCGAGATCTCGATCACTCAACTGCTTGCCGACGGTAGCGCGCTCGCAACGGAGACCACTCAAATAGAGGCTCTTTGGCGAGCCGATCTTACCTCCAAGGCGGCGCCTGAAATTGTCGCTGATCCAGGGTGTTCTTCCGGCGCGCCCGGCTGCTCACCGGATCGCCTTCGACGGGCCTTTATCACCGAGCGCACGGGCATTTCAGAGATATGGCTGGCGAATTCAGACGGAACGAATGAACGACCTTTGGTTAGGTCGGTTCCGGGTTTTGAAAATCCGAAGGATGCTGGAGTGCCAAGCTTGGCCGGGTGGTCTCCAGACGGGAAGTGGATTGCGTTCACAGTGTTCCCAAGACGTGGCAACGCCGACATCCGAACCTACCTTTACGTGATTAGCTCATCCGGCGGAGTCCCACAGCGGCTGGGCAAAGAGGCGTATTCGCTGGACATGCCAACATGGTCGCCAGACAGCAAGTCGCTATATGCCGTGCAGGGATGGCAAGCCGATAATGGACCTTCCCCTTCGAAGTCGCTGCTTGTACGAGTCAGCCTGGTAGACGGCACGATAACCTCTCTTGGCGCCGATGGCATCTGGCCACGAGTGTCGCCCGATGGAAAGGTTATCTATTTCTTCACCTCGCCAAGGCCGAAGCTCTCTCGAATCCCGATCGGGGGCGGCGCTGCGGAACGCCTTTGGGAAAAGGATAATCTCCTGTGGTTTTGCGCTGGGCTGGGTGCCCGATATCTTTACCTCTTTCAGCAGCCACCACGAGACGCGGAAGGGCAGACTCACACCATTATTCGCTTCGACCCGGAATCGCGGCAAGCCATTCCATTGGCCGACATTCCCTTTGGGCCCAGATCCGCTTACCTCTCAGCCGATGAGCGATTTCTGTACTTCGAACAACAAGAAGATCCCAAGCAGCGTGTCGTATTGGTTCGTGGCCTCCTCTGATCGCACTCAGCTGCCTACCGCCAGCGGAACAACCTCAGCGCCAGCGCAAAGCACACCACCAGCCACGCTCCCAAAATACCCAGCTGCGGCGCCACCTGCGCGATGTTGCCGCCCTGGAGCATGTTCAAGCGCAGCGCGTCGATCACGGCGGTTAACGGCAGGGCCTTGATGAACGGCTGCAGCGCGTCGGGAAATCGCTGCGACGAGAAGAACACGCCCGAAACCACCCACATGGGCATCATGGTGATATTCATCAGCCCCGATGCCGCTTCGATGGTCTGCGCGCGCGATGCGATCAGCAGGCCCAGTGAACAAAAAGCCAGCGAGCCGAGAACACACAGGGCGATCAGGTCCACGAACGGCCCACGCAGCGGCACGCCGAAGGCGAGCGTGGCGAACCCCAGCAGCACCCCGACTTCGATCACCAGCAGCATCAGGCGCGAGAGCAGAAACGACAGCAGGTAATACGCCCGCGGCATAGGCGTTGCCACCAGGCGCTTCATGAGCTTCTTGCGCCGCGCATCCACAATCGCAAAGCCCATGCCCCAAATGGCGCTGCCCATCAGGTTCATGCCGAGCAGGCCTGGAATCAAGAAGTCGATGTAGCGCGAGCCTTTTTCCTGAAGCAGCCGGTCGCTCGAAGCAATGGGATCCACGCGCCCGGCCGCGCGCTCCACCGCGCCATCCGCCAGCATACGGGCCGTGCGCCCTTCCGGGTTGGTGTTGTCGTACTGATAAACCACTGAGCCCGCCGGTCCCGGCACGGCAATCAGCGCGACCTTCCCGGTGCGCAGCGCATCTTCCGCGGCCGCCAGCGAGAGCTGCTCGACGTCCAGCAATTTCTCACGCCGCAGCGAGTCGGTTAGTTGCGGAGTTACCGAAGCAATTTTGAGCACCTCCGGCGGACGGTTGCGGAACGCCAGCCCCAGGCCAGCCGCCAGCAGCAGCGGGAAGACGAACACCCAGAACAGCGCCTCCGGCTCGCGCAGGAACTCGCGAAAGCGCACCAGGGTCAGTTGTACTAACGCGTGGTCCGCCAGCGCCGTGCCGCCAGGCCTTTTGGCAGCGGCTTCGCGCAGGCCGATGCCGGGTGTCGCCGTAAGATCACTCATCGCGCAAACGCCGTCCCGTGAGAGCCACGAAGACGTCCTCCAGAGTAGCCGAATGGGTCCGTAATTCGGTCAGGGGAATATGCTGCCGGTCGAGCTCGTCCAGCAGCGCCGGAACGGCCCGATGCAACTCCGTCACCTGCATCTGCACGCTGCCGTTATCGCGGGTCACTTCGCGGACGCCGTCCAGGCGGCGCAGCGCACCGGCATCCAGCGCGCCGACCAGGCTGCCGGCGGAAAACTCCACCATGTGTTCCACGCCGATCGAAGCGATCAATTCGCGCGGTGTGCCGAGCGCGATCACCTTGCCGTGATCCATGATGGCCACGCGGTCGCACAGCCGTTCGGCCTCGTCCATGTAATGCGTGGTCAGCAGGATCGTCCGCCCGTCGAGTTTAAACTGCTCGATCAATTCCCAAAGCTGCCGCCGCGCCTGCGGATCGAGCCCTGTAGTCGGCTCGTCGAGAAACAAAAGGTCGGGATCGCCCACCAGCGCGCAAGCCAGTGCCAGCCGCTGTTTCTGCCCTCCCGAGAGCGTGCCCACGCGCGCTTTCAGCTTCTCCTCCAACTGCACCAGGGCGATCACCTCGAGCGGCTGCGGCCCGCGCCCGAAGAAGCTGCGGAAGAGGCGAATGGTCTCGAGCACTGTCAGCTTCTCTGCCAATTGCGTCTCTTGCAGTTGAATGCCGAGCCGTTGCCGGAGATCGTTGGCGTGCGAGTGCCATTGCATGCCCAGCACTTCCACCTCGCCGGAATCCGGGCGGGTCAGCCCTTCGCAGATTTCTATGGTGGTGGTCTTACCCGCGCCATTCGGGCCCAGCAGACCGAAACACTCGCCGGTGCGGACTTCCAGATCCAGCCCATCGACGGCGACCACGTCCTTATAGGTCTTGCGCAGATGCAGCAGCCGAAGGGCGGTGTGGGTGCCGGCTTGGCGCATACAACTAGTATCGCGCGATAGGGGGTACTTTCCCCTCTTGTTCTGCCGTCCGATTAGTAGCGAGTCTTAGTTGGAGCCGAGCACGTGAAGCTGAAAATCGGATTACCTCTGGCCCAGATGTTCTTGGCGTTGGTGTTGCTCCGGTGGGGGGGCGAATGGTTCAGGGCCGACTGGCGTGTCTGCGATTCGCCCGGCCCGTCTCCGGTCTCTGATCTCCTGGTTTCGATCAATATGCCGGCAGTGTTGATGTTCGACATCCCGGCAGGGCTGATAGGATTTCTTCGGTATCCCTGGTATCCCTACTTGGGCGTACCTTTTCCCTGGGACTGGGCGATGTTGACCGCCGCCGTTGGGCTCTTCTGGTACTGGGTGTCGTTGAACATTCAGTCCTGGCGTCAACGGCGCGCCGTTCTGATGTTCTCGCGGCGTTGGCTGCGAATAGGCGCTGATGTGCTTCTCATCCTAGCTGGCCTGCTGTGGGCTCTGTACGGCGTGAACCAAATTCGGCGGGCTGCTTGGAGCCTCCACGGCTACAGTTGTTTCGGCCCATTCGCCTGGCTGCCTGAGAGTCTTGCCGCGTGCCTCAATCTTGCGTGGGCTTTGGCCGTCGTTTACTTTTTTGGCCGCGACCTCTACTTCGGCTCCAAAGCCAGGTCCACTACTTCTTCCATAGTCTTCACGTAGTGTAGCTGCATGTCGGCGATGTGCTCGCTCTTGAGGTCCTCACGCACGTTGACTTCATTTTCGAAGGGCATGATCACCTCGCGCACTCCGCTACGCCGGGCGGCCAGCACCTTCTCCTTGATGCCGCCGATGGGCAGCACCTGGCCGGTCAGCGTGATCTCACCGGTCATGGCCAGATTGGGGCGTACGCGGCGATCGGTCAGCATCGAGAGCAGCGCCGTGGCCATGGTGATCCCGGCCGACGGTCCGTCTTTGGGAATGGCGCCGGCCGGCACGTGGATATGGATGTCGCTGGTCTTGAACACGTCCGGATCGATACCGTACCGGGTCGCATTGCTGCGCACCCAGGTGAGCGCCGCCTGCACCGATTCCTGCATCACCGGCCCCAGTTGCCCCGTCATGATGAGGCCCTTGTTCCCGCCTGGTATGCGGCCTGCTTCGATAAACAGCACATCGCCGCCCACCGGTGTCCATGCCAGGCCCACGGCTACGCCTGGGCGGCTGGTGCGCTCGGCCACTTCGGTGTCGGTACGGAAGCGGGGCGCGCCCAGATCCTTTTCCACCAGTTCGGGCGTGATTTCCCGGGTGCCATCTCCGGCCTCGGCAATGGCAATCCGCCGGGCTTGCTTACGGCAGAGCGTACCGATCTCGCGCTCCAGATTGCGCACACCCGCCTCGCGCGTGTAGCGCCGGATGATAAAGCGCACAGCCTCGTCGCTGAAATGGATGCTGGTCCCGGCGGGAAGTCCGTTCTCCTCGATCTGCCGCGGAATCAGGTAGCGAAACGCGATCATCACCTTTTCTTGTTCCGTGTAGCCTTCGAGCGAAATAATCTCCATGCGATCGCGCAGCGCGTCGGGCACCGGATCGAGCACGTTGGCCGTGGTGATGAACAAAACTTTCGACAAATCGAAGGGCACGTCCAGGTAGTTATCGCGGAACGTGTAGTTCTGCTCGGGGTCCAGCACTTCGAGCAGCGCCGAGGCCGGGTCGCCGCGGAAATCACGCCCCAGCTTGTCCACCTCATCCAGCATGAACACGGGGTCGTTGGAGCCGGTCCGCCGCAGAGCCTGGATAATCTGCCCGGGAAGCGCCCCAATATAGGTGCGCCGGTGGCCGCGGATCTCCGCCTCGTCGTGCATCCCGCCCATCGAAATACGGGCAAACTTGCGTCCCAGCGCCCGCGCCACTGATCGCCCCAGCGAAGTCTTGCCTACTCCGGGCGGTCCCACAAAGCAGAGGATCGGCCCCTTGAGCACCGGCCGCAACTGGAGCACCGCCAGGTAGTCCAGAATCCGATCCTTCACTTTTTCCAGATCGTAGTGGTCTTCGTCCAGGATCTCGGCGGCGCGCTTCACGTCCACCTGCGAACCGGAAGAAACCGACCAGGGCAGCGCCGCCATCCACTCCAGGTAGGTGCGAGTCACGCCATGTTCAGGAGATGCCGGCGACATGTGCGACAGCCGGTTCATCTCGCGCATAGCCTCGGCCTTCACCTCTTCCGGCATGCCGGCGGCTTCCAGCTTCTGCCGCAGATCTTCCAGGTCGCGGCCGGCGTCATCGCCCTCGCCCAGCTCCTTCTGAATGGCTTTTAATTGCTCCCGCAGATAAAATTCCCGCTGGCTTTGCGAAAGCTGCCCTTGCACCTGCGACTGGATGCGTCCGCGCAGTTCGATCATCTCCAGCTCGCGCGTCAGATGGCGGTGGACTTCGTTGAGCCGCGCCATCGCGTCCGCCTCTTCCAACAACTTTTGCCGCTCCGGAGGGCTCAAAGAGGGCATGGTCCCGGCCACCCAATCGGCCAGCCGTCCCGGCTCGGTGATGTGGGCCGCGGCTTCGGACAGTTCGTCGGAGAGATTCGGCGAAGCGGCCACGATCTGCTGGAACAGCGTGAGCACATTTTGCCGCAGCGCCTCGATTTCGTCCGTCATGGGCGGCTCGACGTCGGGAATCCGCTCCACTATGGCCTTGAGAAACGGTTCGCGGGCCGTGAATTCGCGGACGCGAACTCTCGCCTCCCCTTCGCAAAACAGCAACAGGTTGTCCCGCGGCACGCGAACCGCTTTGTGGAGCGTGCAGATGGTGCCCACCTGGTACAGGTCTTCGGGAGTGGGCGTGTCCAGGCGCGGGTCAATCTGCGAGATGACCGCTATGGTGCGGTTCTCCCCTAATGACTGCACCAGGGCCACCGACGCGGGACGCCCCACGGTGATGGGCAACATCGCACCGGGGAAGATGACCATATCCCGGACGGTCAATACCGGCACCTCTTCCGGTGCCCCCTCAATTATTTTCGGGCGTTCTTCTACGGGCGATTGTACCTGTTCCTCTTCGACAGCCATGGCAGCTATCCACAGTGTAACAACCGATCCCTGCGGTCGCGGCTCAGTAAGCGCTTGCGATGCGGCGCGTGTATACGTCGACACAGCCCATGCGCCGCCCAACACCGGCGACAAGATCGCCAGCGCTACGTAACGCCGGCGGTCTTCGCCGCCGGTGGGCGGCTTACCCGGACTCGAAACGTCCAAATCCAGTGACCGTTCCATCCGGCGCGCCGGAGGCTCTGCTGAGCCGCGACCAAAGGGAGCGGTTGTTACGCGCCTTTGGGATAGCATCCCAGCACGCGCAGAAAGTCCGCCACTTCACGAAGATGATTCAGGGCATTGCGCGCGTTGGGCGAGTCCACACGTCCCAGGAAATCCAGGTAGAACAGGTACTCGAAGGGTTTACCGCGTAGCGGCCGCGATTCGATCTTGGTGAGATTGAGATCGCGCAGCGCGAACGCTGCCACAGCGCGGAACAGGGCCCCAGGCACGTTCCGTAGCGTGAACACCAGCGAGGTTTTCCATTGCGCCGAATCTCCGCCCTTGACGGCGTGCTTACGCGCAAATTCCGGCCGCCGCAGCAGAAAAAATCGCGTGAAATTCTGCCGGTCGTCTTCGATGGATTTGCGGAGAATGTGGGCGCCGTAGATATCGGCAGCCACGGCCGACGCGATTGCGCCGGCATCGGCGAGACCTTCCTCCGCGATCATTTTGACGCTCCCCGCGGTGTCATAAAAAGAAGTACGCTCGATTTGCGGGTTTTCCGCGAAGAAATTCAGGCACTGATTTAACGCTACGGGGTGCGAAAATACGCGGCGGATTGCCGAGAATTTAACGCCATTTTGGGCGATTAAATTGTGGACAATTCGCACACTGGTCTCGGCCACGATCGGCAAATCGAAATTCTGCAGGTGATCGTAATTCTCGTGGACCGAACCGGCCAGGGTGTTTTCTATCGGCACCACGGCGCCCGTGGCACGCCCCTCTTTCAGGCTGCGGAACACGTCTTCAAAACGCGTGCACGGCAACACCTCGATGGCGGGGCCCACCAGTTTCCGGGCAGCTTCCTCGCTGAAGGCGCCACGCTCGCCTTGAAATGCGATGTGCTCGCCGCGGCGGCGGCCCTGGCTCACTTGGCTCCCTCCCAGCGGCGGGCGCCCGGAGCGGGTAACCCCAGCAAATCCAACACGCGCTCCACGCTGTGATCCACGATATCCATCACCGTCTGGGGTTTCGTATAGAAACCGGGCACGGGAGGGGCAATAATCGCTCCCATCTCCGCCAGCGCCGTCATGTTTCGCAAGTGTCCCAGGTGAAAGGGGCTCTCCCGGACCATTAAAACCAATTTTCGCCGTTCCTTAAGCGTAACGTCCGCCGCCCGAATCAGCAGGTTCGAACTAATGCCCGTGGCGATTGCCGACATGGTGTGGATCGAGCAGGGCGCGATCACCATGGCATCGGTGGGGAAGGATCCGCTTGCCAGCCGGCACGAGATATCCTCGACGGAATAGGAAAAATTCGCCAGCCGCTTCAGCTCCGCCGCCGCCATACCCGTCTCGAGAAAGAGGGTCTTTTCGGCCGACCGGGTCAGGATTAAGTGGATCTCTGCAGTCTGTTGACGGAGCTGTTCCAGGAGCCGAACGCCGTATATCGCGCCGCTCGCTCCCGAAATGCCCACCACGATCGTCACTTGGTTTTTGTCCGCTTCTCGCCGCAGCCTTGTTCCGTTTCCGGAACAAAATAGGGTCATTTTCCTTGCCGCCGCCTCGCTAGAGGGATATAATCTTTTCGCGTCTGCCGACCTTCTACCGGGGGCCCCTCGGGCGGCTGCAAGCGAGGATCATAACATGGACCGTGCCGGGGAAAAGCTCAGACGAATTCGCGAGCGGCTCAAGCTGACCTATCGCAATGTTGCCAAGGCCAGCCAGGAGATCGCCAAGCGGCGCGGCAATTCGGAATTTACGATCACGTTGAGCCGCCTGGCCGACATCGAAAACGGAAGCCGCGCTCCCAGCGTATTTCGCATCTACACCCTGTGTGCCATCTACCGCCTCGATTTCCACGAAGTGTTGCGGTGGTATGGCATCCCCGTGGAGGAATTGACCGCGGAAGGCCTCCAGATCGGACTGGAGGAAACGCACACGATGCAGGTCACCCCCAACGGGCGGTCCGCCGGTCCGCTATCGGTGGAAGCCGAGATCAATCCCGACAAGACCTCCTTCCTGAGCCAATTACTCCGCCAATGGGGCAAAGTTCCGCTTACGTTTCTGAACGGGACCGACCATCGCGAATACCGGTACGGTCTGGTGGGGCTGGAAGATTGGTCCATGCACCCGATTTTGAGACCGGGCTCTCTGGTTTTAATCGATCAGGGGCGGCGGAAAATTGCGCGCGGCGGGTGGACCAGCGAATTGGACCGGCCCATCTATTTCCTCGAACATCGAAGCGGTTTTCTGTGCGGATGGTGCACGGTCGAAGATGGCCGCCTGCTGGTACAACCGCATCCGTCTTCGGATAAACGGCCCTCCTCTTTTCGCTATCCCGACGAAATCGATGTAATAGGACAGGTCATCGGTGTAACTATGTTTCTCGACCCGAAAAAGCGCCGGCATGCTCGGCCTTCAGCAGCTCCAGCAGGGTCTCCAGATCAGCCAGATAAAGCTGCCTCTCGACATCCCGCGCCCCAGGGGGAATAACCGATCGGTAGGGTAGAGAGGCACTCCAATTAAACGGCTGATCTGGACTAAGCCCTTGCCCCCGCAGGAAGTCATCGATGTCCGCTTTCTGCTCGGCCAAGCTATAAGCCAGCCATTCGGAGAACACCTGATAATGACTATGACGGATAGCCCGATCGGCCCCCTCCGTTCCAAGAAGGGTAGTCAAACCAGGCTCACAGTAATACCCGGACGTACTGTCACGCAAAGAGGCCAGGTAGACCAATCGACCGAACTGCGTGGAAACTCCCTGCAGAGCTTCGCGCCAAACCTTGCCTGCTGACTCCCGTTTGCGTTGCGGTTCTGGCACGTAGTCGATCAGGGGCGTAAACTCCCTTAGGTCCGTATACAAGTTTACACCTAGCGGCCACAGTTCCACAGCCACGTTAACAGGGGTTTACACTAGTCGATTACCCAGTTGTTCCGTTTTCAGAAATTTTCCTCAGATAAATCCCCTATATCAGTACTGTCCCGTATAGTCTAGTACGTTGGATAGTAGACGTTGGTTAGCAGAAAGGAACTGACTAGGATGAAAAAGCTACTCGCTATAGCCTTGCTAGCTCTGGGGTGCACGGCCGCAATTCGTGTGGAAAACGTGCCATTACCCGAGTGCAACCCCTGCCCCTGGGTTCGTTAGGGCGTTGGTGTTGTCGTCGGCACTCGATGTTAGAATTGGCCTTTAGGCACCATAATGTCGAGTGCCGTCCTTATCAACGGGCTGGAACTGGTCATCATGGGGCTTTGCGCTTTGACCGGTTTCAAGCTGTGGCGGACGGGCCTCTATCACCGCTATCTGGCACTTTCCGGCTATCTGGTCGTCAATTTCCTCACGTATCTGTTGATTCTATTTTGGTTTAGGGACCTCGGTTCTGCCAGCTATCTGAAGTTCTATATCCTCACGCGACCCCTGACTTGGATCATCGACATTCTGATTGTGCGGGAACTCTACACGCTGGTGCTGGAGAAGTTTAAGGGCCTGGCCACACTAGGACGTTGGTTTCAGTACGCCGGCCTGACCATTTCAGTCATTATATCGGGTCTGTTGCTGCTGCCCCAGCTGCGTAGCGGCACGGCACAACGGTCGGTACTGTTGGGCTACTACTACGCAATTGAGCGTGGCGTAGACTGTGCTCTGTTGGCTTTCCTGTTACTGCTGCTGGTATGGCTAAGCCGCTACCCGGTGCCGCTGAGTCGCAATCTGCTGATTCACAGCCTGGTGTATTCCACGTTATTCCTGAGCGGAACGGTGGGTCTGTTTGCCCGAGTTTTCTTCGGTTTTCAATTGTCCCGCTCGGTAAGCACGTTTTTGGTGGGAGTTTTTGCCGCTTGCGTGCTGACCTGGCTGGTGTGCCTGAGCGAGCAAGGCGAGGAGGTCAGATTCAGCGTTCCCCACTTCGGGCCAGAAGAGGAGAAGCGTATTCTGAACCAACTCGAAGCCCTCAACAGCACCCTCTTAAGAATTTCCCGCTAGCATTTCACAGCATATAGGGGATTATCCTTTGTTAAATAGGTACTAAACCAGCTAGGACTTCGGTTGCAATTAGTCCTGCTCCTACCGTATGATTCTCGTGGAGACTTAGGAAAAGGCACGGATATGGCTCTGGCACTGATCTTCCTTTTTGTCCTCGCAGTGGGAGCGAGTCTGTTCTGGTTGGTTCGCCGGATCGCCTTTTCCTCCACGCATCTTCCGGTTACGGCAGGATGGATCGACGAATTATCGAGCGAACGGTATCGCCCCATGCTGCGCCTGCTGGACGGGGGAGATCTGGATTTCCTAAGCTCACAGCCAGGTTTTACGCCGCACGCGGCGGTTCGCGTTCGCAAGCAACGCTGCCAGATCTTTCGAGGCTATCTGCGCTGCCTGAATAACGACTTCGACCGCGTTTGCCTGGCCATCAAGCTTCTCATGCTGCAGGCACGCGACGATCGTCCGGACTTGGCTACCCTGCTGCTGCGGAACCGCGTGTCGTTTGCCGCGGGCATGGCCACCGTTTACTTTCGCCTGTTCCTCTATCGTTGGGGATTAAGCAGTGTGGATGTCACCGGACTCGTGAAGATCTTCGACGCCATGCGCGTCCAACTCCAAACCCTGGCGCCCGTCACCATGGGAATGGATGCGTAGGTGAGGCACACTTTATTTAGCTTGCCCTGCGGTGCCGGCGACAAGATCGCCAGCGCTACGTAACGCCGGCGGTCTTCGCCGCCGGTACGGCTACTGGAATCGATTTCCCTTGGGTTATTCCGCTTTACAACCGCTTTAACATTTCTTTGGCCTCTTTTAATCGAGGAAATTCCCCTTCTGCTTCCCGGAATTCCCGTGTGTGTACCCTGCGCCGGACCCCGTGATGGTCGACCGGATACCGCAGATGAAGCATCTCGTGAAACATCACGTATTCCAGGGCCAACTCCGGTGTCTTTTCCCGATCGAAGATCCGGCTGATGATGATGGCGTTATGCGACGGGTCGAAGTGGCCCAACATGCCGCGTGAGGGCTGGCGGCTCCATCCCAGCTGCGGCTTCCCCATCAGTCCGTGGAAGAACTGCTCGTTGAGACGATCGAAAATAGCTTCCAGGTTGCGATGCTCGCCCTGCGGCCCGGAGATGAACTTGCGCCCGCGGATCTGCCGCACCAGGTGCATCTGGCGGCGCACATCCCTGCGGTTCAGATACAAGCGGTAGCGGTGCGCAAACATCCGTGGAACCGGCTTGCGGTAGAGCTTGCGCAGCAGGATCTGGGCCAGCGCCTCGGTCACCGGCGCCGGCGCCCCCGCCAGCAGATCGGAAATGCGCACCTCGAGGCGCCCGTTTTCCAGCCGGATAAAGCTATCGGCGTTGGCGAAACGGCAGAATTCCACGCGCAGTTCTGGCGCCGGCGTGCGCGGCTTCAATTCCCGAAACACGCGTGTGTAGATCTCTTCCGGAGTCTCGAAGAAAAGCGAACTCTGCAGCCCCTCGATGTGCGATAAGCGTTCGGAATCCGGCATGTGTCTACCAGCCTACCGCGAGCCACCTGCGCGCGCAGCGTCTGGAATGCGCTACCCTGATTCCTTAGGAAAACCGTCTTGCCAAGAGCCAAAATCAGCGCCCTCGGGTGCTACATACCTCCGCGAATTCTGACCAATCACGATCTGGAGAAGCTGGTCGATACCAACGACCAATGGGTGGTGGAGCGTACGGGCATTCGGGAACGCCACATCGCCGACCCCGGCATAGCCACCTCGGACATGGCCACCGAAGCCGCCCGGTGCGCGCTGGCGCAACGGGGCATTGAACCATCTACGGTGAACGCCATCATCGTGTGCACCGTGACGCCGGACATGCTGTTCCCCTCGACTGCCTGCCTGGTGCAGAACGCTCTAGGAGCACGCGGCGCCTGGGGATTCGATCTGGTGGCGGCCTGCTCGGGATTCCTTTACGGGCTTACCACGGCAGCGCATCTGGTGGCCGGCGGCACGCACCAGAAGGTGTTGGTCATCGGGGCCGATACCATCAGCCGGATCGTCGACTATACCGACCGCTCCACTTGCGTGTTGTTTGGAGATGCGGCCGGCGCCATGCTGCTCGAGCCTGCCGGGGAAGCCGACCAGGACGCGGGTTTCATCGACTTTCTGGGCGAAATCGATGGATCCGGAGGGGACTATCTCAAGATGCCCGCGGGGGGCAGCCGGTTGCCGGCCTCGCACGAAACCGTGGACCAGCGCCTGCACTTCGTCCACCAGGAGGGCGGGCAGGTTTTCAAGTATGCCGTCCGCAAGATGTTCGAGTCCTGCAGCACGCTTCTGGCGCGCAACGGGCTGACGATCGACGACATTGCCGTTCTCATCCCTCACCAGGCCAACGCCCGCATCATCGGGGCCGCCGCGGAACGCCTGGGTGCTCCGGCGGAAAAGGTTCTGATCAATATCGACCGTTTCGGAAACACGATTGACGCCACCATCCCACTGGCCACGCGCGATGCCATCATGCAAGGGCGGCTTCGCAAGGGCGATCTGGTTCTGTTCACGGCCGTGGGAGCCGGCTACACGGTGGGCACCAGCTTGTGGCGCTGGGCTTATTGAAGCACCGCTCCCTTTGGTCACGGCTCAGCAACCGAGCGGCGAACTGCACCGGCGGCAAAGATCGCCGGCGTTACCGCAGCCGCACGCCGACTTCTTTGCCGTGCAGCAGGTCCAGCACGAGGATGCCGGCGGAATCGGTGGCCTCTTCGAAGACTTCCTCATCGTCGATCTCCACCTGGTAGGTGTGCCGCGGTGACAGGCCGGCCAGGATCACCGCCGACTGACCCTCATCGAGCGTGAGCCGGAACTTCATCGCGCCGGGGCCGAGGTAGATCACCGCGCTCGGAAACGTGATGGGGGGGTTGGCGGCCGCCGCGTGGAGGAGCGTGCGGCGGCCATCGCGAAACAACTGCGCGAAGCCTTCGAAATAGCCGAACCACTCGGCGGAATCGTCCCAATCGGAACGCACAAACAGGCGGCCCGACTCGCTGTCGTGAAAGATCAAGGGCAGCAGCGTGAAGCTCAAACCCGGCTGGTACGGGTTGGCCCACAGGAATTCGTAGGGCGCGCCCAGCGCGCTGCGGAGCATGAAATTGTCGTGCATGAGCCAGCCCTGCAGGTACTGGCTCTCCTCGGCATTGGTATCGTAGGCGACCATGGCCAGGTCGGCGGCGCGCGACAGAGTGGCCTGCTGCAGGTCGGGCTCGCCAGCCTGTTCCGACATGCCGATACGAAAATCGTTGTCCTCTCCGCGAAACGCCGGCGGGTAGTAGCTCATGAGGTGTTCGATGGGGAATGTTTTGAAGAACCGGGGGGTCGATTCGCGCAAGTCGATATTGGCGCTGTCGCGGATCGCGTGCAACAACTCCCACAGCGCGTAAGCGTCTGCACGGGGGACCACGCTTTGTCCAGCGGCCAGGGCCGGCGCCATTTTTGCGCCCCACCAGTTTCGGACCACGCGCTCCAGTTCGCGGTTGGGGATATCGGGCACGTGATCGAACAGGGCGATCGCGGCTAGCACGCGAGATCTCACGGCGGGGATGCTGTCGTCGGCGGCGGTGGCGGCCATGCGCTCGCGAAGCCGCGCCGTGAGCGTGCGCCGCTGGCTCTCGCTGAGCAGCTTCTGGCACCAGTCGAACACCAGAGCCAACTGGCGCAGGTCGGTTCGTGCCGGTCCGAGTGCCCAGGCGATGGCGCGCTGGCCCGCGGCGGTGTTCCCGGAGACCTGGTAGTACAAGGCTTGTGCGAATCCGGGTTCCGGCAGGGGCGCCTCGCCGGCGAGGAAACCGTCAAACTGCTGCCAGCGCATGGAAGCGCGCTCCCGCTCGCGGGTGACGAGGCGCAGCCGCTGCGGGCGAAGGAACAGTCGTGGATGATCGGCGGAAACGGCGACTGGTTCCTCGGCGCCGGCGGGGACGGCGACCGGCGCGCGGGTCTGCGCCGTCGCGGGAACGAGAAGCCAGAGAACCAAAAACGCGCTGCCTGCGCCCGGTGGCCACATCTCACGACATTGTGTCATAGCGACACACCCGCCTCGCAGGGCGCCCCATAGGAAACGCCGGTTTTCGCACAAAATAATTGAATCTGAAAGGCTTGGTGAGATTGACACGCGGAGGTCTGATTGCTATTTATAGTTCTGAATTGGCGAAGTAACTTCAAACCTGCCCTCTGCTGCAACAGGCAGGCGGAAGACGAGTGAGCCGAAGAAGACAGCGTGCTTGCGGGAGCCGGTGTTTGCAACAGTTTTAGCTTACGATTCTTCCCTTGGCGGTTGCTGCAGAGGGGTTTTTTTTAAAAACGGTTTCCAACGATCTCACCGGCGGATCACAGGTAGCGGTAGTTGTCTGGCGTTTCTGGAAGGGAAATAAGGACGCGGCCCAACCAGGAATGAACTAATATTACGATTTACCAGCCAGCCCGCGGCCAGATCCCAGCCCAACCTGGGCGAGCCGCATCGGAGTCAGCCCCGAAGGTCTAGGGGACGGCCCGGTGCGGTTTTTCTTTTTTGAGCTTAGAAACGCCGGCGGCTTGCCCGAGATGCCACGCAATCATTGCCGGCCCAAAAACCAACAAAAAACTTCCGAAAATCGTCGATAAGACAACTGGAGGGCAGGGAAATGAACAGCCCACTAGCCGATACTCAGAGCCAGAACCGCACAGCCAGCCAGCCGGCCGCATCTCAAAGCAACTGCTATATTGCGACGCCGCCGATGAACGAGGTCATGTTCGACCAACTGGAGTATCTGCTCGCTCACAGCGCGGAGCGCGCTAAACTCGGCAAGCAATGTACTCCGGAATGCATGGACTGCGGGCGACTGCAGCAAGTGAAAAACTGGCTGCTGATGCCATTCCATTCGGCCATGCACCCGCCGGTTCAGTAATTCAGCGCCACTTCCACGCCGAAGCTATAAACTAAGAGTGAACTCGCCGGCGACAAGATCGCCAGCGCTACTATTGGACTGGCAGCACGATCGTCTGACCGCCGGTTTGCGAGGGCGACGTGTTCCCGCCGATCGAAATGGTGATGGGCTGGTTGCCTGCGCTAATGTTGGTCGGCACCTGCACATTGACCTGATACACACCCGCATATCCTGGCGCCAAGCCGTGGTACTGCACGGTGGCGGGCTGCCCGCCAATGGTAACGACCGGCACGGTAGCGGTGACCGTGGTATTGTCCCCGGGAGCGCCGTCGGCCGGCGTGTTGGCCACCGGACCCAGGGCGTTCGCATAAAGCATAATGGACTGTCCGCGGATGGCGGGATTGCTGCTGGTGATGATGTGATAGTTGGCATCCAGCGCATCCGGCGTGTTGCCGTTGTTGAACAGGAAGAACGCCGGCGCCGAAGCGGCGATCGGCACCGTAACCACGTTACTGAAGATAGGGGTTCCGAACTCTTCGTCGATGATGACTTTGACTTGAGCCGATGTCTGCCCCTGCAACTCCCAGGGCACCTGCACGTTGATCTGGTTCTGGCTGACCGCCACGATGGGCGCCGCCACGCTGATACCCGCGCTGGGAACATCGAAGCTCACGTTCACGGCATCCAGCGCCAGGGGAAATGGCGAGATAGTCGATACGTCATAACCCAGGGTTGTGTTCACCAGATTGCCAGTATCCATCACGTTGGACCCTTTGATCGCCACGATCGATCCTGGAGCAATCGCGGTTTGGAAGCTGGCATTGTTAAGCACCAGCCCGGCCGTGATGGTGGGAACCGGCAGGATGTAAGCCTGCCCCAGCGAGAAGGACGTTCTGCCGACCTGGGCCGTGATGGTGGGCGATCCCGGAGTCTGCCCCAGGAACGCTTCGGCGTAGGCATAACCGTAGCTATCGGTATCGCAGGTCGTAGTGCTCGCATTGTTCGGAGAACATGCCGGCTCGCCATCCACCGACTGCAGCGCCAAGTCACCCTGCGGCGCCGAAAATGTTACGGGCGTGCCGGTAACCGGGACCCCATATTGGTCGATTAACTGAACCCCCAGCGTGCCGCCATCTTGTCCCGGCGTGCCCTGGATGGCGCCGAATGCCGCCGGCACGATATTGTAGGGGATTCCATCCGGCACCAGAAAAAGGTACGGAAGGTTCAGTGAGACGCCGGAGCCGGTCACCTTGACCGCGCCAGAGTATTCGCCGGGGGACGGCAGTGAACCGGAGAGCGTGACCGTGATTGTCTGGGCGCCGCCAGCCGCCAGCGTAAGGCTCGGTTTGTCCACGCCAACGGTGGTAGCCGTTAAGGTGCTGTTCGGCGCTACCGCAATCGAAAGGTTAACGGAACCGGAGGCGCGGTTAGTCAGAACGAAAGTCTTTTTCACGGGCAGGATGGAAGCAGACTTCAGATAACCCAACGAAATGGTGGTCGGCTGCGCCGTGACGGTGGCATTAATGGCCGCGCCGGCATCCAGCCGGCCGGCACCCAACCATTCGACGTCGACGGGATTGCCTAGATCGTCGGTGGCGACAGCATCCGCTGAGTTCACCAGCGCCGATTTGATATCCGCCGCCGTGTAGGTTGGATGAGCCTGCTTTATCAAGGCTGCCGCACCGGCTGTCATGGGCGCGGCAAAGCTGGTGCCATCGGCCGCCATGTACCCATTGGCGCTATACAGTTCCCCGGTCGGGTCGAGGTGCTGGGTAGCCGTGTACATTCCATAAGAAAACGCCAAGTTGATGTCCAGACCGCCCGTCGCCACCAAGTCGGGCTTAATGGCGCCATCCGGAGTGGGTCCAAACGATGAGTAAGTCGCCAGCACGTTGGGCAGAATGGGAGCAGGAAGCACCGCCGCCTGCTGCGTGTTGTATGCGGAAAGCTCGGTCTCGGCGCCAGCGGTGTCGATGGTGACGGCTTGTCCGGGGTTCGCATCGATATAGCTCTTGAGCGCCACTCCGTCGGCGTTGGAGATGATGACGATCGGCCCGTTGAAGAAGGTGAAACCCGAGACGATGGTCGGGGCCGTCGCGTCCGCCATGTAAAAAATCACCCCGATGGCGCCGGCCGCTTGTGCATTGGTGGCTTTTGCCGTAAGCAGGCAGGTACCGGAGGTAGTGGTGCCGCGCAGAATCAAGGCGAAGGCCCCGTTGAGCGAGTTCTCGGGCAGTGGGGAGCAGGCATGACCGTCGTCACCCAACGTTGTGACGTCGATGAGCGGCGCTATGCTGGCGCCCAAGATCGACGGGTAAAAAGTGGCGTCGGTAGGCTGGGCGGCAATGCCTTTGACACTCGAGGGCGCCCCAGACGCGTTCACGCTCACGGTGGGGGTGAGAACGTGCGATGAAGTGGTGGCGCCCACGCCAATCACCGAGGGCGCGTCGGAGGGCGAGTTGATGGAGTTGAAATACGGATAGTTAGTAGCGTCCGATCCGTTATTGCCGGCGGAGACGGTGATCACCAGGCCGGCTTGCGCGGCCGCCTCAAACGCCGCTGCAACGGGGTCGCAGGGCGTAGCGGGGACGCCACACTGGTCCAGCGGCCCCGATAGCGCGGGAAGTCCAAAGGACAGGTTGGCGATATCCATTCCATCGTTCAGGGCATCTTCGATCGCCAGGATCAGCACGTCGTCGGGAGCTCCATCGTTGACGCCCTGAGTTCCCGTGATCTTATACATGCCCAGAAAGGCCTTGGGTGCCATGCCCGTAAACGTGACCGTGCCGGTGTTCTGGTTGGCCGCAGCCACGGAAGATGTCCCTGTTCCGTGACCGATGTGGTCCCGAGGCGAGTAGTCGTCGGGTGTCGAGGTGGCAGGAGGCGGAGGCACGGAGGTGTCGTCTGGATCGTTCACCGGGTCCTTGGAAGTGAAGCCCGCGATTTGCTTTACATAACTGCGAACCACAATCTCCTTGTTGGTGGTGTATGCACAAGACTCCGGCGTGCATTTCGGATAGCCGGCCGGCGTCACTAACGACGAGTCTTGAAAGGCCGGGTGCGTCTGATCGATGCCCGTATCGAGAATCGCAATCTTGATGCCCTGCCCGCCGTTCAATTGACCGCCGAGTTTGGCCCATGCCGCAGGGGCGTTCATGAGCTCGGTGGCACGGTTGAGCGTGGGTTGGAAGCGGCGCACCGGCCGCACCGCCGCAACTCCGGGGATGGCGCGCAGCTCGGGAACCCGGCTGGCGGGTGCCATCACAAAAACGGCATTGAGCACTGTAGAGACCGATCCCAAAACCGGAATCTGGCGCGCCACCAGTTCGCTCTTCACGTTTCGCTGCCGCCCCTCAATTTGGGTGCGGTACGCCCCGGCAGCAGCCGATCGCATCAGCTCGCGGGTTGCGAAACGCGCAGTGACCGGCGGATCTTCCAGCAGCAAGATGTAACGGTTGGGTATGAATTGCGCTGACAGGGGGAGCAGGGTGAACGCCAAGGCGATGGCGCCTTTGAATCCCCTCCGGAAACCTTTTAAGATCATGATGGTACGACGATCTTATCACCGCGCGCGTTTCCGCAAAATGCTATCTGAGGAAATGGGTAGGTGGGGCAGCGCCATGCGCTGCCATGCCGGCGACAAGATCGCCAGGGCTACGTAACGCCGGCGGTCTTCGCCGCCGGTGCGGCTACTGGAATCGAAAATGTCCAAACTTCAGTGGCAGCACATTGCAAGTGGTTCAACCGCTCACGGGCAGTTCCATTTCCACTTCCAGGCCGGGTTCTGCATTGCGGGCCCGAATGGCGCCGCGGTGCAGCTCGATGGCGCGGCGCGCAATGGACAGACCCAGGCCAACGCCGCCTCCAGAGCGCGCGCGATCCGGTTCCACGCGGTAGAACGCGTCGAACAGACGGGGCAGCGCTTCCGCAGGGACGCCGGGACCACGGTCGCGCACGTCCACCAGGACCTTCCCGTTATTGCGGGCCAGCGATACCTCGACCGCCGTCTGGCTGGGAGCATAACGGATGGCGTTGCGGATCACGTTTTCCACGGCGCGGCGCAGCAGCTCCGGATCGCCTTCCACCGTAGCCGGCTGGCTTGGTTTATATTGCAAATCGCAGCCGTGCGCCTGCGCTTCAATGCGGGAATCGTCCACCAGTTGCTGCACCATCTCATCCAGGCGCACCGGTTCGCGGTGCAGCAGGGAAGGATCGCCCTCCGCGCGCGTCACTTGAAGCAGCTGGCCTACCAACTGGTTGAGCCGGTCGGATTCTTTTTGGATGCGGTTCAGGTTAGTTTCGAGGTCTTCGCCGGAGCGGGCCAATTCCACCGCCACTCCCAGACGCGCCAACGGGGAGCGCAGTTCGTGGGAGATGTCCAGCAACAGCCGCCGCTCGGCATTGAGCAGCGTCTCGATGCGATCGGCCATGCGGTCGAAAGTGCGTGCCAGCTCGCCCAGCTCATCGTGCCGATGGGAATTCACGCGCGCCGACAGATCGCCTTCGCCGAATCGTTCGACGGCCTGCTGCAATTTTCGTACGGGGCGCGAGAGACCGAAGGCCAGCCAGTAGCACAAGAACACAGCGGGCAGCAGTACAAACATGTGCTCGGGCTGCAGGAACCACATGCCCACGCGAAAGCGTTTGCGGATGAAAAAGTACCAATATTTCCCGTCGTCGGCAGCCCGCGCCACCATCGGATTGCCCATGCCAAGAAACGGATACGGCCGCTGGCGCGCCAGGCCAATCAGGTCGGACCGGTCCTGATGGGTGACCAGGTCGCGTCCATTCTGATCGGTAAGGACGCCCTGCCCATCGTAGACGCTGGCGATAGTGCCCAGGAATTTTTCCAGACCGGCGGGGCCCCCCGTTTCGTAAGCGGCGCGCGCCAATCGCAACTGGAGGGTAACCAGGCGTGCGGTCGGCGCGCGGCGGTCGGAATCGTTCCGGCTGAGGCCCAGCGCGGAAAAGAAGGCCGATGCGATTACGGTGACGGCCAGGATGCACCCGAACCACAACAGGATTCTGCTGAACAGGGAATTCATTCCGCCTCGGCGTCTTCCGGCGTGCGGCAGAACTGGTAGCCCACGCCGCGGATGGTTTTGATCAACGGACTGCCCTGCTCCAGTTTCTTGCGCAGGTGGCTGATGTGCATGTCGATGGAGCGATCGAAGGGAGTGGCTTTGCGGTTGTAAAAATTCTCCATCAGCGCGTCACGGGAAAGCACACGGCCGGCGGCGCGCATCAGCATGTCCAGGATGTCGAATTCGAAAGTGGTGAGTTCCACGCGCTTTCCGTGGGCGAGCACCTCGCGGCTGGCCGGGTCGAGCGAGATACCATTCACTTCCAGGCGCGCCGCAGTGGCCGGCGGCCGTTGCTCGTAGCGCCGCAGTATGGCGCGTATGCGGGCTGCCAGCTCGCGCGGATTGAACGGCTTGGGAAGATAATCGTCGGCGCCCAATTCCAGGCCGATGATGCGATCCACATCCTCGCCACGCGCCGTGAGCATGAGGACCGGGACTTTGCTTGTGGTGCGGAGACGCCGCAGGATTTCAAAGCCATCGATGCCCGGCAGCATGACGTCGAGGACCACCAGGTCCACGTCGGAGCTCAAGGCTCTTTCCAGACCGCGGTTGCCTTCATGCTCGCAATCCACGGTGAGGCCTTCGCGCTTCAGGAACTCGGTGAGCAGGGAGCAGAGTTCGGCGTCGTCATCGACTAGCAGGATGCGCACGGCCCAAATTTAGCACGGCTGAAACTTTTCGCGCGTAAGGCTTCGTAAATCCAGATTTGCGCACTTTTACAACCGCAACAAACCACCTTTACGCTGGGTTTTTACAGTTGGGGTGGAAAGGCAATACCCACTATGAAACGCACATTCGTAAAATTAGCAACATTAGCGGCGCTGGCCACCGGCATGGTGTTCGCGCAGACTCCGTCTCCGTCCCCGTCTCCCAACCCGCAGGCGGGCCGTCATCAATTCGTGCGCCGGCACAGGGCGCGGCTGGCACAAAGGCTGAATCTGACCGATGCCCAAAAGGCGCAGGCCAAGACGATCTTCCAGCAGGCCCGCCAGTCTGCGCAACCGATTCGCCAGCAATTGAGGCAGAATCGACAGGCGCTGGTTGCAGCTGCCAAGGCCGGTAAGAGCGATAGCGATCTGCAACAGCTCGCCATGACGCAGGGACAGCTGCGCGGCCAGGTGGCGGCGATCCGCACCGAAGCGTTCGCCAAATTCTATGGAAGCCTGAATCCGGAACAGCGCACCAAGCTGGACCAGATGCAGCAACGGGCCCACCAGAGAGCGGAACGCTTTCGCAGTGAGCGGAAGAACGGCTGAACACACCGGCGACAAGATCGCCAGCGCTACGTAACGCCGGCGGTCTTCGCCGCCGGTGCATTTGGTCCAGAGGGCGGGGCCGTGCCCTGCCCCTTTACCGCGCCACGTAGCTCTTGCTGAACTGGTTGCGGCTGTTGGTCAGGGTGAACTTGCCGTCGCTCGCGATGGATGCTTTAATCCAGCGGCCCTTGCAATCGGCGGTGTCCTCAAGGTTGGCGGTAAGCTGCTCTTGCGTATTGTGAGCGGCATCGTTCTTCAGCGCGCGGTGCACCTGCCAGACGTCCTCGATGCCCGGGATCTTGCCGATCACCTCAAACGTATTCCCCTCCAGGCCCTTGCGCGGCCCATCGTTGACCACCACCACCTGCGGCTTCACGGCCCAGACCATCGCCGGCGCGCCCGAGATGCCGTTGACGAATCCGTGATGCGTGGCCTGAAAGAGCGTCACCGTGCCGACTTTGTTCACCGGACAGGCCAGCATCATTTCGCGGTCCCAGGTGAGGTCGCCCACATCCAGAAACTTGAACTTGCCGTAGGTGAGCAATAGGCCCGTGCTGCGGCCGTTCTCGGTCTTGTCGGTGTCCTTCTGCTGCGCGTCTTTGCAGTACTCGTTGGGGCCACCGCCGTTGATGGGTTTGGCGATTACTTCGCCATTGGCCGTAACCACGGTAACGTTGACATCCTTCAATGGAATCTTGTCGCCCGGTTTAACCACCACGCGCTTGCCCTCGGAGGTCTTCTGGTAATCTTCCCAGAGCTTGGCCGTCTGCGCATTGTTCGTCGCTTCAATGGAATCTCCATGGTCGTAGAATTTCCCGATCGGAATCATACGGGCCAAAGCGGGAGCGCCGCCTACGTGGTCGCCGTGGTAGTGGGTGGTCACCAGGATGTCGATTTTACTTAAGCCGGCAACTTTGGTTACCTCGAAGATACGCTTGGGGTCACGGTCGTCCGGGCCGGGGTTGCCAGTGTCCACCAGCATCGACTGGCCGGAGGGAGTCACGATGAGCGTGGCCGCGCCGCCTTCGGTGTCGATCCAATAGATGTCGAGATTGCGCGATTGGGCGGGCAACAGCGCAGCCGCTAGGAAGAAGGTGAAAAACCGCAGAGTAATCATTTGGCGCGAATTTTATCATGTTGTGGGGCAGCGCCGTGCGCTGCCCTGCTGTGGTGTCGGCGCCAAATGATAATGTCCTATTCGTGCCAAGTAGAAATGTCCTATTGACAGCGCTCAGGCTGGGGAGGTGCAAGAAGGACAACTACTGATGACGCAGGCCGAGCGGGACCGCTTG
>Ga0182024_10000109_pt1 | contig 168798 bp, 161 predicted proteins | sample P32metaG_FD_120480 | JGI IMG/M metagenome (GOLD analysis project Ga0182024, IMG submission 120480) | Permafrost microbial communities from Stordalen Mire, Sweden - P3-2 metaG (Illumina Assembly) | ecosystem: Environmental > Terrestrial > Soil > Wetlands > Permafrost | place: Sweden: Stordalen... | reverse complement strand
TCAATCTGATATGGTTTCTTCATTAGCGACTCTCCTTTTTTCCGTCAAGAAAAATTGCTCTGAGCCTATCAAAGGGCTCAGAGCTGAGAGTCGCTACTTTCTACGATCTACCGGGCATTCCCTACTACCGCTCTCGCCATGGCTGCAGCAATTCCGGCACTCGCGGCCACTTATGGATGCTGGAACCCTAGTCCAGGTGATAGCTATTGCGTGGACCGTAACTACAAGAACATTGTTGGATTCTGGTGTGGCGCACTTATTTACTGCCCCGGGACGCTGACACACTACGGAGTGCCTGGGTGCCCCATAGTGTCAATACTATGTACTTAGCGGGACTCCATAGCACCTCCGGGACGGCAATTTAGCACTTGGCTAGGGGGGCGCGGCAATTCGGACAACGACTATGGCGCAAATAGCTGGCTGGGTGCCGATTATCGAGGAGTCGTCTGGTCGCTGGCACGACTATGTCGCGGCTCTTAGAGAACTCGTTGGTGGCTGTACTGCTGGCCGGGCGCGAGGCATACAAGCGTTCCAGCGAGAGCTGACGGGCGCATACTGCGAAATGGCTGGGATGAACTACCTGCTGGCGGATGAGTGTGATCGCGCGAGTGTTCCAGCCGAGGTCGATAGTTTACAGTTTGAGCATGCAGGCCTTCATGGTGGTCTGTGCGAGATTGCTTGGTTCACTGAGCATTTGGCTCAGCTCCGACGTGGAACGGGACGATCAATGACGCTACCCGCATCCAATGAGACGGATGGGCGGGCCAGTGAACCCCTAGGAGCCTGTGACAGCCTCCTTTTAGCCGAGCTTAGAGATTCGCCTTGGCGCGGATCATACGAATTAAGCAGTGGGCTCACCGGTTTTGGCGTCTATTTCCTGAATAGACTGCCGGACGAAAATGCTGCTGCCGGAATCGACCTCGTGCTCACCGAACTGGAACGCCTAGCGAGAACGTGCGATGGTGACATTACTTGGGTGACGGCTTGGGCAGAAATGACGCCAAATGAGAAGAACATTCGGGAAACGGGCTATTCGGATTTAAGTATTCCACAAGGTGTGGCGGGAGTGATTTATTTCTTGAACGAGCTGGTATGCTGCGGGCTGCATGTCGAGAGGGCGGGATGCCTTCTCGATGGTTCCGTGAGATGGCTGCTGAAGCAGCAGACAGCATGCTGTTCTTTATCCCGTTTTAAGTCTTACAGTCGCGCGGCGGCTCCTACGAGGGATCGATTATCTTGGAGTGAAGGAGATTTAGGAATTTTGGCTGTGCTGTCTCAAGTAGCGCGCAGAAACGGACAAGATGGGGTCAGGGTGTCGGTCCGGGAGCTTCTCAGTCACTGTTTGGGCTGGCCCTCGGACCTAAGTGGAGTGCGTGACTTATCCCTGGCCGACGGAGGGGCTGGGATCGGCCACATTTACAATCGGTTGTATCAGGCTGACGGTGGCCCTCAATGCCGCGAAGCGTCGCGCGCATGGTTCGATTGGACGGTTTTGCAGATCAGGAGCCACGAAGGTGAGATCCAATCACCGCACGTGCCACATGAGGTGCCTGCGACTCAGGGCTGGTCTCTGCTCTACGGAGCAGGAGGAGTCGCACTCGCGTTGCTGGCGGCAATGAGCAGTGTGGAACCAATATGGGATCGGATACTCGGTTTATCCGGCCACAGTACGAGCCTGATTGGCCGTGAAACAGCTGCGCTTGGAGGGTCACAATGCCATTGAAGATACACTTTATATCTGGGTTGCCGCGTTCAGGATCGACATTGCTCGCGGGGATTTTGCGACAGAATCCTAACTTCCATGCCTCCATGACCGGACCTGCGGCGGGTATATACACGGCTCTGTTGAGAAGCATGAGCGATGCCAACGAATCGGCCTTATTTATCTCCGATGAACAGCGGCGACAGGTAATGACAGGCGCGATGGAATCGTTTTATACGCGTCTGTCAAACAAAGTCATATTCGATACCAGTCGGGACTGGTGCGCACACTTACCGAGCTTAGCGGAGCTTTTTCCCAACTGTAAGGTCGTGTGCTGCGTTAGGACTCCTGCGTGGATACTCGATAGTGTTGAGAGACATGTCCAAAAGAATTTACTGCGGCCCGCCAAAATGTTTAATTACGAACCACACGGTACGGTCTACTCGCGAGTGGAAGCGCTCGTGAAGACCGGATTTGTAGGAGGAAGCTTGAACGCCTTGCGTCAGGCCTGGTTCGGAGAGCATGCCCACCGGATAATCGCCATTAGATATGACTCCCTCACGGAACGCCCGACGGAGGTGATGAATAAGCTGTATGAACTATTGAAGGAGCCCAATTTCTCTCACAACTTTGAAAATGTTCAATATGATGAGCCCGAGTTTGACGCTGTGCTTGGCCTGCCGGGATTTCATAAAGTGGCGCCTCGAGTCGAACCAAGAAAGAGACAGACCATTTTGCCTCCGGACATATTTTGCCAGTATGATCGTGGCTTTTGGGAACTGCCCGGACAAAACAGCCGCGGCGTAACAATATTGTGAATGGTCGGCGTCGCTGCCTTCTCCGCTCGTCCGATTCGGGGGCGATCTTGGGAAGGACGTCGTATCCCTGCCCCGCTGGCTCCGGGAAGGGCTTGACGTGAGCCATAAGATTCTCGCCGCCAAAGGTCGCAATCTTGCCAAAGAGGCCATCCCCGAAAAGTCATTCCTTAGAAAACAAACCCCCGGTACAAGTTGAATGCGCTGGATCTACGCATTTGACCGCAGGGGCGAAAGGTGGACCTGATGGCCCAGGGCTTCGAGTCTTTGAATGAGCTTTCTGGTGGTGCGGGCAGGATTGAGGTGATCGAAGTAATCGTCGCCCAATTCTCTGTAGGGTGTATTCGTATCCAGCATCTGGAATGAGATAGTCAGAACCTTATGCCCGGTAGCCACGACAGCCTTTCCCCAACCGCGCCTGGATTTCGTGCGATGAAAGAAAGCGCGCAGGTAGCCTTTTTTACAATGCGAAGCCGCCCACGCGGCCTGTGCAAGAACCCGCCGCAGGGTCTTATTCCCTTTCCGGCAGCGGTTGCTCTTGTGCTTTCCCGAGCTTTCGTTCTCGCCCGGAACCATACCCGCCCAACTGCAGCAATGGGCCGCATCGGGGAACGCGTTCAGATCCACGCCCAGTTCCGCCAGCAGATGCCAGGCAACAATCCGGTCCACGCCCGGGATCGAAACCAACAGCGCTGTCTTATCCGCGTAGGGCTCCATCGCCTTTTCGATGCGCTGTTCAAACAGTGCGACTTCATTGGTCAGAAACTGGTAATGCTTGTAATGCGATTCCAGCATCATGCGGTGAAACTCGTTGAAATACCCCTTCAGCGATTCCTTCACCATTGCCTCTTTCTTACGCAGCTTCCCGCGCACCTTCCAGCTGAGAATCTCCGGTGAATCTTCGCCGGCAATCAGCGCCTCCACAATGCGGCACCCGGTGACGCCCATCAGATCGCTAACCACCGAAGACAGCTTCAGGCTTGCCGTTCCGAACAGATCCCGGATCTGATTGTGAACTTCATTGCGTTGCTCCAGCAATGAAACCCTGTGCCGCAACATGCTGCGTAACTGTCGTACTTCCGCGGACGGAACGAAGCTCGCATCCAGTCTTCCGTCCTGCAGATACTCGGCTATCCGTTGTGCATCCCGCCCATCGCTCTTGCGTCCGGCCAGGGCCTTGACCTGAGCCGGATTCACCAGGAGCAGCTGGAATCCTTCGTCTTCCAGCACATTCCACAGCGGCCGCCAGTAAACGCCCGTCGATTCCATGGCGATTTCAGTGACCTTCAGCTGTTTCAGCCAGACCCGCATTCGGATCAGATCGTTGCGAAACGTGCCGTAAGTCTTGCGCGCTATCTTTCCTTCGCCGCCCACAGGCGGCAATACGCAGACCACAATCGTGTCTTTGTGAACGTCCATGCCGCAGCAGCGGCGATAAGTTGTTGCCTTCATCTCAGTTCAGTCCTCTTCCGCCGCCGGACAAAGAACGCTGAAATATAAATCGGTCTTTCCTTAACGGGCTTCCCGCACAGTGGGAGCCTCAATCTTCTGTCCCCAAACGCGTTCCGGACCACATTCACAAACGGCTTCAAAAGCCAGACCGTGACCGGCCTGATTCGTCCCGCGGCACTTCTTAATATCCCTCTGTTTAAGCCCGTTTTCATCCCCTGCTGTGGCCGAGCGAAGCGAGGGCCGTAGCCCATTCCTCAGAAAACAGGCACAGGCTAATCTATTATTTTTCTATCGCTTCCGCGTTCGACCGCACCCCAAAATCAGGGTTGGCCTTCAGGGGCGCGGGGATGCACTCCTGCCCGAGACTGGCGCTTCTCACACCGGCGGGATCCGCTTCGCTCGGAACTGTTTTCATCCCCTCCTGTGGTCGAGCGCAGCGACCGCCATTTTGATTCACAACTATTTTTTTGCCCGTAACTCCAACAAAATAATAATGAATCCCCGGTTTTCACCCCTCGAACCCTTGCCCGGTCGTGCATACTGTAGTCGGCATGGCAGACTTCGCTCAATTTCATCTCATAGACCGCCGACGCGGGGAACCAGTAAAAAAGACGGAACGACCCAACTAATCCCATGAAAACAAAAGACCGGGCTCCGAAAACGAACCCACCGTAGGCCTATCGAACCCACCCTGGAGCCAATCGAACCCATCCTGGAGCCGAACGAACTCATCTGTGTGCATCCCTGGCCAGTTGGCCTTTTTTGTCGCCAGTTCCGCGCACCGCAAAAAATACCAAACGAACCTGGATTTCGATAAACCATTCCGAATCAAAGCGCTACGAGAATTTATGCCGTGGCCTCCTCGGCGGCTCCATCAGCCATCGGCCCAAAATCTTCCTCGTTATAGCCAAATCGTGCCCCGCCAGCCGAAGCAACCTTCTTCAGTCACAAGTATTTCACTGAATAGAATCAACAACATCACACAGGAGCCTTTTGAGTGACATGCTCCAATGTGATCGGGACCGTCTCTGCGAAGAGCTCCGGCCTCATGTTCTTTGAAAATTGAATATTGACCGGCGCCGGCGCCGTCCTGCAGGAATTGATTCTCGAGAGCGCGTGCCGCAATCATTTTTCAGCGGCTGTTTTGCAGTTCGCCGAGACGTTTGTAATAGTCGGACACAGCCTTTTCGTATCCGGCGGGCACGGGACCGGCATGCAGGCCGGTCAACAGGCTGGTTCCCTGCCCCGGATTCCGATCCCGCGTCAGCACCTCGATTGCGTGCTCGTCGCTCACCGGCACCGGCTCGCCATCGTACAGGATGCTGACGCGATAGCCGTCGTCTCTGAGGACTCTCAGACTCGCGGAGGTCTTGTTGTCGCGCGTTGGGGGCAGCGCGATCGGATTATCTTCTTCGAGGATGAACTGACCGCCAGTCATGGGCCGATCAGTCTCGATCTCAATATTCGCGATCGTCCCTGCCGGGGCGACAATGTCGCCAGCCGTTCCTTCGCGGCTCGGATCGTGCGGGTAGCTCACCCTGATATTTCGCACTCCGGGAAGATCGACTACATTCACGTGCGCGACCGGCGAGCGGATACCGTCCGCCTCCACGTAATATTCGACGCTTTCGCGCACACTACTGAGCTGAAGCCCGAATCCCGCGCTTTCGGATGTGGCCAGCATGGGGTTGGAGCGCCAGGCCCCCGCGCCGGAATCGCGAATCCATAAGTTCGCTTTGCCCGTGTTGAAGCCGGTCAGGTGTGCGGAGACAACCAGATCTCCACCGCGTCGAACAGTTCGCCGATCCGCCTTCACGGCGATGCTGAAGACGGTCTTCCCCGTCCAGAGCGCCCGCGCGCCGTTCCCGAGTTGGCCAGGTGTCCAGAGAATGAGCGATGCGAGGACGAGCCCGCAAGCTGCGCCGGCGATCGCGGTGAGGGTCAGCTTCCTGCGGGCGATCAGCGTCTCCGGGCCGGCACTCCGGGAAAGCTCAAGCGCATTTTCAGCCAGCAGTGGCAGGAAGGGATCGGCGGCGTTGGTTTGACTGCGGTCGAGGAACGTGATGAGCCGCTGCTCGAAGCGCGGACATTTTCGTTCCAGTTTGCGCGCCACAGACTTCCGGGTTCGATGCCACAGCGGGATCGTGATCGCGCACGCAGCAGCGATTCCAGCGCTCCAAAACAGTACATGCCGGCACAGTGCAACCAGCGATGGAGACGGAACCGCGAGCGTCAATATCCAGGCGAGCGCGATTGTGAGAACAAGAGTGAATCCGATAGCGGTGGAAAAGCCACTTGTCCACCTGTACAACAGAAAACGCCGTGCCATCCGATCGAGATAATCCGACAGGCGTTCGCATGCGGTCATTCCACTTCGACCCTTTCGTCATGCTCATGGTGGTCATGCGTGTGAACCGGACGCGCCCACGCGCGAATCGCGTGCAGGCCCAGAAATAAATAAGCGCCCGCAACCAGCGACAGAGGGTAATCGAGCCAGGCGGCCTGCGCCGCCCAAAGTCCGGCCAGGCCGCCGAGCAATGTAGGGCCTTCCGCTATCACAGCCAAAGCCACCGCGCGTCCCGGTTTCTGCGCGGACATTCTGAGGATCGCGCCGAGCGCCAGGCCTTCGGGAATTTTGTGTATCAGCAGCGCGAAAACGATGACATGCGAAGCATTCCCCGGGGCGCCGCTTCCGAACGCCATCATGCCCCAGCCATCCACAAAGGCGTGGACGGCCGTAGCCGCCACCAGTGGCCCGGAAAATCCGTGGCTGTGCGAACAGGACGGGCACACCGGCACGCCGATCCGATCGAAGAGATGCAGCAACCCGTACCCGGCAGCGGCGGCCAGCAGCGCAGCCGGCCATCCGATCCCCTCCGCCGTTTCCGGAATCACTCCGAACAACGCGATGGCCGCCAGCAGCCCGCCGCTCACGGGCACCAGCACGCGCGCGCGACGTCCGCCGGACGCAACGACACCGGCAACGGCGCATGCTATCGCCAGAGCGGCGGCCAGTACGACTTGCAAAAACGAGATATCGGTCAACTTCCTACTGTAGCTGGTTTGGCGGATGCCAACGGGGCAACCTGTATACTGAGCCCGATGAGTGCAATCCTGACCATTCGTTATTCCGGCGACATTGCGGTCGTCGATGTTTCCGGGCGAATTACCCTGGGCGACGGGTCGATTGCGCTGCATGAAAACATGCGGGACCTCATGGCGCAGGGGCACGGTAAGATTCTGCTGAATCTTGCGGGCGTCACGTTCATGGATAGCTCGGGCATCGGCGAACTGGTCAGCGGGTATGTGTCGGTGTCGCATAAACACGGACATGTGAAGCTGTGCGGGCTGACAAAACGGATTCGGGATTTGCTGCAGGTTACGCGGTTGTATAACGTGCTCGATATCTATGAGTGGGAAGAGGACGCGCTCAGTTCTTTCGTATAATCGGGATAGCTATGATTCAGGCGGAAGATCTTGTCGGGGATGAGTGGGCCGAGTGGTATCGGCTGACGCCGCAGGAACGTTTCCGGGAATCCGAGAAGCTATGGGAGACATTCTTTGCTCTCGGAGGATCGCTTGAACCAGAGCCCGATACTCAAAGCCCTTTCTTCGATGCGGAAGAGTGGCGCGCGAACGCTGCTCATGGGCGGCCAGGCGTGCGTGTTTTACGGGGCGGCTGAATTCAGTCGCGATCTGGATCTCTTCATTGTCGTGGACGCCGACAATCTGGACAAAGTTCGCTCCGGTTTGGCCGATCTCCAGGCAGAACCTATCGCCGTGCCCGTGTCCAGTCCCTCGTTGAACCCGGAAATCCTGCGGCGCGGGCACGCGTTTCATTTTCGCTGCAAGCGGCCCGATGTAGCGGGTTTACGCATCGATCTCATGGCAAATCTTCGCGGCATAGGATCGTTTGAAGAACTGTGGGAACGTCGGACCGCCTTCCGGATGGACGATGAGATCGTCGATTTGATGGCCCGCCAGGACCTGATCCAAGCGAAACAGACACAGCGAGATAAAGACTGGCCAATGGTCGCTCGACTGGTTGAGAGCTTGTATTTCGACGTCCGGGATTCTCCTGGTCCTGATGACGCCGATTTCCTTCTGCGGGAGTTAAGGACTCCGGAGCTTCTCACAGAAGCAATATCAAGATTCCCTGAAGCCGCACGAAACATCGCGACTCAACGCCCCGCCGTTCAGGCCGCGATGAACGGCGATCTTGATGAAGTACGGCTGGCGCTCAGAGCAGAGCAGGACGAAGCTCGCGATCGGGATCGCCTTTATTGGGAACCGCTCAAACGAGAACTCGAACAGTTCCGGCACCAAAGGAAATCGCAGGATTTATAGAGCTTGCGCGCATCGGTAAAATAAATCAATGCCGGGGCGTGCTTCCGCAGTTATCTTTATCGCCAGTCTGATTGCAGCGGCCTCATTGCCCGCGCAGGCTCCTGCATCCCGCGTCCGAACGCCGTCCACCCTCCCGATCTCCGCCATTACTATAATCGGCAACAAGACTTTCAGTACTGACGCGATTCTTGCCGCCTCTGGGCTTCACATCAACGAAAACGGCGGCGCGGCGATTTTCGACGCAGCCCGCGACAAGCTCCTCGACACCGGCTACTTCGACCTGGTGAGCTATAGCTTCCGGCAACAGGACCTCGGGTTCGCAATTACTGTCACCGTTATCGAAATGAAGCAGATCTATCCGCTTCACGTGGAGGCTCTCCCGATTTCCCTCGACCAGGTGAAGCAGATTCTGAAATCGAAGGACCCACTTTTTAGCGGTCTTTTGCCTGCCAATAAAAAAGCGCTTGACCGCGCGGCATCGGCAGTGGAGCAATCGCTCGCGGCCGCGAACCCCGGCCTCCGGGTTCGCGCCACAGTCGCACCCGTCGGCGCCGATCGTTACGAAATTCAATTTGCGCCCGCGGAGGGCTTGCCCGTCATTGCCGATGTCACGTTCGAGGGCAGCACTGTCGCCAACGATTCCGACCTGCACGAAGTGATGATCGAAAACGGCATCGGACAGTTTTACAGTGACGCCGGCATTCGCGCACTGCTCGACCGCCTCATTCGCCCGGTTTTTGAAAAGAACGGTTACATGCAGGTGAGTTTTCCGGAAATCACCACGCAGCCCGCGCCCAAAGTGAAGGGACTCGACGTTCACGTCAAAGTCGTCGATGGTCCACGATTTCGGCTCGGTGCTGTGTCTGTGCGGGGGCCGATGGCGGGCCAGAGCGGCCGGATATTGCGCATCGCGAATCTGCCGCGCGGGGATTTTGCCAATGGCGAGGATCTTGAGCAGGCGGTTGCGCGCATCCACGACACGTTGAAAAGCGAAGGTTATCTCGATGTCACGGTTTCCACCGATCACTCGGTGAACAAAGCCGCGACGACAATCGACGCGTGGTTCGATGTCGAACCGGGCGATCTGTATACGTTCGGCCATCTGGAAGTCCTCAATCTCGGGCTGGACGGCGAGGCCGCGATTCGAAAACTCTGGAGCGTGAAGCCTGGCGATCCTTTTCCCGGGGGCTATCCCGACCATTTCGTGGAGGCGGTGAAGGACGAAGGGCTGTTCGATAACCTCGGCGCGATCACCGCGACGCCATCCATCGATAAGCAGACACACGTTGTCGATGTATCGCTGCATTTTGCCACTGCACCGCCTGCTCCGCATCGCGCTCAGTTCTGATCATGCTCACCGCCATCACCAGAGCCGTCAGCGCCTCGCTTGCAGGCTGTGAACTGACGTGGCTCGCACGGCAACCAATCGATCTGGCGAAAGCAGTTGCCGAACATGACGCTTACGAACGTTGCCTGGCCGATCTGGGCGCGCGCGTCATTTCGCTGCCGGCGCTCGATGCGCATCCGGACGCTGTGTTTGTGGAAGACCCGGCCATTGTGCTGGATGAAGTGGCCGTCATCACAACCATGGGCGCGGCAAGCCGGCGCGGTGAACGAGAGAGTCTGGCAGCCGCAATCGCTCCGTTTCGGCCGTTGATGCACATGCGCGAACCCGCGAAGCTCGAAGGCGGGGACGTCATGCGGGTGGGCCGCGACCTTTTCGTCGGACTTTCCGCACGCAGCGACGAGGCCGGGATTACACAGCTGGCGGACGAACTCAGGCCGTTCGGCTACACGGTCCAGGCAGTTGAACTGTATGAATGCCTGCATCTGAAATCGGCTTGCTGCTGCATCGGCGACGACACTATCCTCGTGAATTTCGATTGGGTGGAACCGGCGCCATTCCTCCACTATCGGACGATCGGAGTTGCATCAGGCGAACCGGGCGCGGCGAATGTACTGCGGGTCGGCGACACGCTGGTGATGCCAACCGCCTTCCCAGCGACGGCTTCGTTACTCAGACGGAACGGCTTCCGGGTGGTGGAACTGGATATGACGGAACTCATGAAAGCCGAATCCGGCGTGACCTGCTCCAGCCTTCTGTTCGATGCAACTTCCAAAGCCGAAGCGTGCTAACTTTCTGGAGAGGCTGGATTACAACGGCGAAAGGAATTGTCTCGCTGGATTCCGACCAGTTCGTTCCCGGACATGGAGACCTTCAGACGAAGGCCGACGTTCAGAAGCGACTAGCCAACGCGGAAGCCAAACGGGAAAAAATTAAAGCCCTGATGGCGCAGGGGAAATCGCTGGATGAGATCAAAACGGCCGTCGATCCCCCGCCCGCGGCTCCAGCGGCCGGCGGCCGCGGACCTGGGTTCGCGAGCTTCACCCAGGTCGTCTATCAGGAACTCACAAAAAAGTAGCCGGGCGAGACCTGTTTACTACCCTTCCGAATCGCCGCTCGGTCCGTAAATCCCGGGCACTTTGCCGCCCATGGAACGCAGGTAAGCGCTCAACTGCCCGCGATGGTGTATCGAGTGCTTGGTCATGATTCCGATCAATTGTGCGGCCGGCACCATCATCCTTCCAAAAAAATCAACGTCCGCCGCCAGTTGATCGTCAGACATCGCTTTCACGCGACCCAGCGCCGCGTTCACGGTCTTCGTATACGTTGCCGCGCCTTCGGCGGGAGTTGCGATTTCGCCGCCGCCCGGCTCTGTCCCGAATGCGCCGTCCGCGATGGAGTTCAGGAACCACGCATCGACGCCGACGAGGTGGCGAACCAGCCCCAGACCGGTAAAGGACTTTGGGTCCGGTTGATAATCGTGGCGGTCGCCCGGCACGGCCTCAATCACGCGAACGGTCGTGGGAATTTCGTGTTCAAGATCGGCGATCAGATAGTCACCGATAATTCTGGCTTGTTGGGGCGTCATCGTTGCTCCTTAAATTTGTCTCAGCGTCTCTGCGGATTATTTTGGAACGGAAAGAGTTTATTCTAGCCGATCAGTTATCCTTCGGCACGGTGTAGTAGGTATATGTGTACTGCCATGTCATTTCTTTCCCTGGCTGCGCGCTTACTGCGATGAAAGGCTCGATCGCCAGCACGCTCCGGATCGACCACAGCGCGACGCTCGCCAGCGGTTGATCGCCGACCACGCGCATCCCTGCCCCCACTTTGCGATTCTCTACGCGGATGTCGTAATCCTTCGCGTCGCCGCTGAAACCTTCCACGGGCATCGCGACCGTATCGCGATCCTGCAAGGTTTTCAGATAAACGATCTGCTTCCCGCGTACCTCGGCCAGTTCTTTATTCGCCGGATGGCTGGTCCTGACTTCGAAGGGAAGGATGATCGTGTCGTCGGGTCCTGTCGCGCCGTGATCGAGCACCAGAAAATTGTGGTTATACAGATTGCTCACGATCGGCTGTCGCCCGGTGTTCTTCAGCGAATGCGAGATCACCATCTCCGGCTTCCCGCTCGTCAACCGAACCGTTTTGCGATAGACGTAGCCATAGCCCGTGGCGGGATCGTTCAGCTCCTGAGTAAATTCCACAAAATCCGCGCCCTTCCGGACACTCCATTTGCCTGGATCGACAAGCTGGTATTTTTTGAAGGCGCTGTATGGGGAGTTGTCGGCCTTTCGCAGCACGCCCACGCCGATCTTGATGAACGTCCCGCCCACTGGCGCCGCGTCGAATCCCAACGGCGTCTGGAATTCATCCGCCGGACCCATCGAGCCGCTCTCCGCGCTCACCACAATATCCGGATCTTTGTAGATGAAGTCACGCACAGCCGGATCCTGCTTCGTAAACCACGGCCCATAGTAGTTGTGGCCGCCGAATGCGAGGCTGTTGATCAGACCCGACCAGTCGAATCTTGTGGAACGATAGAAGCCGTTCTGCGCATCCGGAAGGTAGAGCTTCGCATGGATCTGCCCGTTGGTGATTTCGGCCTGCGGATAATCGGCCGCCTGCAAAGCATTCACAAGACACCCTCCTGTCACCATACAGACAACCGCCGCAATCCAGTTCACGCGCATTTTCTCTCCTCTGAAGTCGTCCCGATCAAATCCCCGCCAATTCCTGCAACCGTGCCGCCAGCATTTCTTCCGGAGCCGCGCCTTCGGAAACCAGCGCGCCTTCATACCGGATCAGCGGCACTCCCTGCACGCCGGAATCCCGCGCTGCCTGTTCTTCCGCTCGCACGTACTCAGCAAGCGCCGGACCGTCCAGGTTAACATCAACTCCGCATTCGCACCCAATCCCAAGCAGTACGCCCGCATCTCCCACATCTTCGCCAGCGGTGAAGTAGCCCATAAACAGCCGCTCCGCCACCCGATCCTGAACTTCCACGCCAAGCGTCAGCGCCGCAGCCAGCAGTACATGCCCGCGGAAGCTGTTGGGCGTCCGCTCCATCCGATCGTACCGGAACTCAATGCCGGCCTGCCTGCCATTCTCCGCCACACGCGCATCGAGTTGCTGCGAATATTCCCAGCTTCCGAATTTCGCCGTACGATATTCCCGGCGGCTGACCCCTTCCACCGGCATCCCCGGATTCAATTGAAACGGATGCCACCGGATGCCGATTGCGCGCCCGAGGATCTTCCCCGCCCGTTCCAGACGACGCTTACCGATGAAACACCACGGGCAAATGATGTCCGAAACGACATCGACGATCAAATGTTCTCCCATCGCGAGATCATATCAGGGGACCTCCGGGTGGCGGGGCAGCGGGGGGGACCGACGCTAGTTCGTAAGTGATAAGCCGCCGAAGACGTAGCGATAGTTCCACGAGAAACGAACCTGCTGCGAGATCCCCTGCGCCGGAATGCTGTCAGCAACACCATCCGGAGGCAGGACCTCAATAACAATTTCACCTCGATTCGAAAGAGGCAAGCCGAAACCACACACCGAAGGCGCGAGTGGCTCCTGCGCTGTACAGACAGACTGCAGCTTCACCGACCCGGCAGCCGCGGAAACATAGTACACATCGAACTGAGTACCTGTGCTGTCGGAGTCTGAAACCAGCGTCAACCGAACGACGGAGCTGGCATCGCCTCCCGTCCAGGTAATCGTCGGGGGATTACTCGCCGATATCACGGTACCGGGCGTGAGACTCGTCTGGATCGTGATGGGATGCGCCACGGTCATGGATTCCTGGAAGGCCACCGGCACGCCGGATGAAGTCGAGATCGTGTACTGGCCTGGCTGTATGTAGCCCGCAGGCAGCGTGCTCTGGTAAGCCATACCTGTAGCGGAGTTAACGGGATCAGCCGAAATGGCACTCTGTCCCGCCGTCTGGATCTGAATGGTTCCCGCTGAAAGGAAACTGTAACCGGACACAGCGCATGCTCTCGCGCTCAGGCCCGGTGCCGCGTCATTGAAATAGTTTGCTCCCGGCGTCAGCGGCGTCACGGGCGGCTGTACCAGGCCCGGCCCTGAAGGAAACGTCGCCTGAAGTGTATCGATCTCTCCATCGCTCGACGTGCCGGACGCGATTGTCTTCGTCATCGTCACCTGCCCATACGATTGCTGTGGCGGATCGGCGCACTGCCCACGACCTGCATTCACGCTGACAGTAACCGTCGGGCTCAATAGCTGACCGCTCGCATCCACCGAAATCGGTACCGAACAACCGTTGCGCGTATTCATGGGAATCTGGACATTGACCTGACCAACGCCGACGAGTCCTGGCGCGGCGCCTGCATATGCCGGCTCAAGTTCCGCTGTTTCTGCCGGATTACCCAGGTAAGCTGCGGTTGCGGCATCGCCCAGACTAACTCCCAAGCCGCTGCTGAGACGGTCCGCACCGGTGGCGGCGGTCCCATCGGCAGGTGGAAACTGTAGTATTCCGAGACCCGTCCCGTAGAGCGCGAGATAATCGCCGGGCGCGGCACTGTTCGTGGTCGAGTTCACAGAACCTGTACCGTCCGCGCGGATGTTAAGCGCGGCAGCCTGGCCGCATCCGCTGGAATCCGACGAGAACAAAGCTGCTGCCGCGTAAGAGATCGGGAAAGTGGATGACTGGCTCACGCCGCCAGGCCCACTGATCACGATAGACGCGGACACGGCTGGAAAGCCCACGCCAGGAAAAGGCATTTGCGCATTGATCTGCCCGGGCGAAACGAACAGCAGCGGAGCAGGCACGTCATTCACTGAAACCGACGTCCCACCCAGGATCGTCGGCAGCGGAGTCACCGAAGCGGCTGCCGACTGAGTGACACCTGCAAGGTTTGAACCAAATATGGAAATCAGGGACCCCGGCAATACGGGAATGGAATATGAGGCGGAGTTAACCACTGCGGTAACCACGGGCGCAGTCGCTGTTTGGGCAAACATCGTGGCGGAACTGAGAATCGCTATCAGAGCGAAGCGACGTGGCATAGATCCCTATCAGGCAATTTTTCCGCCAGAGCCCGGAATGTTAACAACAATCGCGATAAACGGTCTCCGGCCCGCCGTACCTGTGTCGCACAGACTCACATCCAGACCATGCTGTCCCCGCCGCGCGGAAAAAACGGCTCTGAAACCACCGTGCGCGATAATTAGCTATGCGCAATCCGGCGTGGCTTGTCCTCGCGCTTGCCCCCGCACTCCTGTTCGCCCAGAAGCAGCCGTTCACGGTTGACGCGCTCCTTCAGATTCAGCGCATCGGAGATCCGCAAATCTCCCCGGACGGTAAGACCGTCGCCTTCGCTGTAAGTACCCCGAACCTCACTGCGAACAAAAGCGATAAATCCATTTGGACCGTCCCGCTCGCCGGCGGCGACGCGCCCCGCAAGCTCACCGACTCTGCCGAACGCCCCCGCTGGTCACCGGATGGCAAGCGCATCTATTACACCGGCACACCGGGCGGCGTTTCACAAATCTGGAGCATCAACCCCGATGGTTCCGACCCGCAGCAAGTCACTCGCCTCTCCACACAGGCCGCCGACGAAATCGTTTCGCCAGACGGCAAGTACCTCGTCGTCACCAGCGACGTCTATCCGGAATGCGGCGCCGATGATGCCTGCAACCAGCGCAGGCTCGACGAAGCGAAGCAAAACAAGACTCAGGCGCACCTCGTCACCAGCCTCCTCTATCGCCACTGGAAAACCTGGCAGGGCGACACCCGCAGCCATCTGATCTCCATCTCCCTCGCCGATGGCAAAGCCGCGGATCTTTCGCCTGGCGATCGCGTCACTCCACCGTTTTCACTCGGCGGCCCGGACGACTACGCCATTTCACCCGACAGCTCCGAAGTCGCTTTCTCGCAGAACGCAGATCCCAATCCAGCGACCGGCACCAACAACGAAATCTACGTGGAACCGATCACGGGCGTACCAGCAGGCAGCGCGCTGCTCAAAGTTTCCACCAGCCCCGGCGCGGATAACTCCCCCGCGTATTCGCCCGATGGAAAATATCTTGCCTGGCGTTCTCAGGCCCGCGCCGGCTACGAGTCCGATAAATGGCGCATCGTCATCATGGATCGCGGCACCAGACAGATCACCGTGCTGACGGAGCAACTCGACCGCCAGGTGGAAAACTTCATCTGGTCGCCCGATTCGAAGAATCTTTTCTTCACCACCGTGGATCGCGGCGTTCAGGCGATTCAGTTCATCCCCGTAACCGGCGGTGGCATTCGACCTGCCGTCTCAGGCCACGCGACCTTCGACGACATGCAGTTCACCGCCGATGGCAAGACCATCGTCTTCACGCGCGAGAGCGGCAACAGCCCTGCGGAGATTTGCCGCGCCAGCTCCAGCGGTGGCGACGCCGTGCCGCTCACCCGTCTCAACGACGCCCTGCTCAACCAATACCAACTCCCCGAACTCGACGATTTCTGGATCTCCGCCGAAGACGGAACACAGATTCAGAGCTTCATCGTGAAACCTCCCGGCTTTAATCCTCTGCGCAAATATCCGGTCATTATGCTGATCCATGGCGGGCCGCAGGGCGAGTGGGGCGAAAGCTGGACCTACCGCTGGAACGCGCAGGCATTCGCCGCCGCAGGCTACGTGATTGTAATGCCAAATCCGAGAGGATCTGTCGGTTACGGCCAGAAGTTCACCGACGACATCAATCAGGATTGGGGCGGTAAACCCTACACCGACATCATGTCCGTGACCGATTCCGTAGCGAGACTTCCCTACGTGGATTCCAACCGCATGACCGCTGCGGGCGGTTCTTACGGCGGCTACATGATCGACTGGATTCTCGGCCACACCAATCGCTTCAAAGCCCTGATCACGCATGACGGCGTCTACGATACCCGCGCCGAAGCCGAGAGCACCGAAGAACTCTGGTTCCCCATGTGGGAGTTCGGCGGCATGCCCCTCGATAACCCCGACGTCTACGACAAGTGGTCGCCAAGCCGCTTCGCGAGGGATTTCAAGACACCCACCCTCATCATCCACGGCGAACTCGACTACCGTATTCCCTACTCGCAGGCGCTCGCGCTCTTCACCGAGTTACAGTTGGACAAAGTGCCATCGGAACTTCTGATCTTCCCCGATGAAGGCCACTGGGTACTCAAGCCACAAAACAGCATTCTGTGGTACAAAACATTCCTCGATTGGATTGGGAGCTGGACTAAACAGTGAAAGCAATTATCTTGATTCTGGCGTTGCTGCTGATTGGCGCGCCCATCGCGTCATACGTGTCTTCGAAGCCCGCCGTGGTCCACGTAGATCCGGTGAAATTCATCGGCAACTCGACCCCGGTCAATATACGCGTCGAAAGCCCGCACGGCGTCCGCAAAGTCGTTGTCGAAGTGCAGCAGGATGGCAAATCGTATTCCACCACCAGCGTCGAAACCTCCGCCAGGCGTTTCATGATCCAGCGCCACGCGCCGCCGCTGCCCCTCACGGCGAACGTCGGACGTAAGACGATCCCTGCCCTCCACGATGGCAAAGCGCGCATCGTAGTAACTGCCATCGCAAACGATCTCCGCGCGCTTTCTACGGTTCAAACTCTCGATGTGGACGTCATGACCGCCGCGCCCACCGTCTCCGCCGATGGCGTTCAGCATTACATCAACCAGGGTGGCAGCGAAATGGTCACGTTTACTCCCGGCGGCGGCTGGACCGAAGCCGGCGTCAAAGTCGGCGACTACACCTTCCGCAGCTTCCCGCTTCCCGGACAGCCCGGCCAGTACTTCAGCCTCTTCGCGTTCTCCTGGCAACTCGATCCCGATACGCCGATGTGGGTCTACGCCACGAATCCCACCGGCGCATCGGCGCGCTCTGATTTCTGGCACAAAGTTTTCCCCAAGCAATTTCGCGCCAGCACCATCCGCCTCGAAGACATGAATATCGATCGCATCGTCAACCAGATCGATCCCGATCACAAAATCCCCGGCGACCTGGTGACGCGCTTCGTCTATATCAACAGCGTCATGCGGAAGGTAAACAACAAAACTCTCGCCGACCTGCGCTTCCAGACCGAACCGAAATTCCTCTGGACCGGCGCATTTCTCCCCATGGTCGATTCCACTGTGGAAGCCCGCTTCGCCGATGACCGCACCTACACTTGGCAGGGGAAGAAAGTCGATCAACAGACGCATCTCGGCTTCGATCTCGCGAAGGTCGCCCACTCGCCGATCCCCGCGTCGAACGATGGCAAAGTCGTGTGGGCGGAAAATCTCGGCATTTACGGTAACTGTATCGTCATCGACCACGGCTTCGGCCTGCAGAGTATTTACGGTCATCTGAGCGAGTTCCTGGTCAAGAAGGGCGACGTCGTGAAGAAAGGCCAGATCATTGGCAAGACCGGGTCCACAGGCCTCGCGGGCGGCGATCACCTGCACTTCACTATGCAGATCGATGGCGTCCAGGTGAACCCGGTGGAATGGTGGGATCCGCACTGGGTGAAGGACCGCGTGCTCAGCAAGATGGGCCTCACGCTCGAAGGGGCCGACGCCTCGACAGCGCCCGAACCCTCCCCCAAGGTGCACAAGGCAAAGCCAGCCGCCGCAAAGAAGCACCATCATTAATCTGCGGGACGTACTTCCGCATTTGCATTAAGTCTGAGGGAGAATTGTGGGGCAGGCGGTTCCGCCTGCCGGGTCGCGCGAAGCTCGACGGAGACATGTTATTCTTGCCTCTCGAATGAATTCCTCCGTCGGCCACCTCGAACTGGCCCTACTCCGCATCTCCCTCCATAACCTCGAACGCCGCTTCCTGTGCGTCGTCGGCCCCCGCTACGTGGAACTCGACGAAGCGCGCGCCCAATCCGCCAAACTCCGCGCGCGCTTTTACCCGGCCGCACATCGCGAATCCCTCGCCGCCCGCGAACAGGCCCGCATTTCCGCCGAAGCCTGCGCCAGAGCCGCAACCCGCCCCCATGCCGACCCACAGCGCTTCAAGCAACTCCATCATCAGCTTGCCCGCAACTACCACCCGGATCTCGCCCTCGATCAGGCGCACCGCGCCCTCTGCGAACAGCTCATGACCGAAGTCAATCTTGCCCACTCGGACAACGATCTCGAACGTCTGGAAATTCTCCACACCGCACTGACCGGCTCCGGCGACGTCATCAGCCAGCAACAACAACTGACTCACACGCCTCTCGCCGAACTCCGCGAGCGCATCGGCTACGCGGCCCGACATCGTCACGACCTGCTGGCCGAACTTTCCAACCGCATTCAGGAACTGACCGTGGATGAAAAGCTGCGCAGCGCGCAATCGTCGCGTCCAGTAGTAGCCTCCGCCACGCCCTCCGATCTGATTTCGCGCGCCCTGCACGATCTTGCCGGCTTATCCGCCCGCCATCTCATATTCCCGTCTGACCATTCCATGGGCCAACTCTCCATCCGTGGCGAATTCAATATCGACGCGGCACCCGCCCTCCTCGGCCCTGCCCGCGGCCCCGTCGCCGTACCCTTCGGCAAGACCGTGATCCTGCGTCTCGATGCCGCCTGTTCCGACCTTTCCCCGCTCACTCGCCTCGATCCCGACGACCTCAACGGCTTCATTGACGAGTGGCCCGATTTCGTCTCGCTCAACGACGAATTCCTGCTACCCCTCGCGCGCTTCACACGCCTCGAAGACCTTCGCCTCGGCCGTACCGAAATCAGCGGCCGCGTCTTCGATACCTGGGCTTCCCTGCATGAACTCCGCGTGCTCGTGCTCGACGAAACCGAATTCGACGACGCCGGTATGGCGCGCCTCGAAGGCAGCGTCTGGATGCAGCGCCTCGATCTCAGCTTTACTCGTGTCACCGGCGCAGGCCTGCGCGCCCTGCACCATATGACCGCGCTCCGCGAGCTCAGTCTCTACGGCACGTCCGTTGCGGATGCCGATCTCGAATTGCTGGAACGCACGCCGGACCTGCGTAATCTGAATCTCGGGCTCACTGCCATTACCGATGAAGGCGCCAGGCACCTGCGCCAGTTACGTGCGATGGAGGTATTGCATCTGGGAGGCACCTGCGTGACGGATGCGGTACTCGACGAGCTTGCCCATCTTCCCAAACTCCGCGAACTGGTGCTTTGGGAGACGCCAATTACCGAAGCGGGAGCCGAACGCCTCCGGAGCTTCCCGGCGCTGCGTTATCTCGATCTCGATAAGACCGAGGTCACACCGAACGCCATGTCCGCCTTTCACGCCGCGCGCCCCGATGTCAAAATCCCCGGCGATATCTGGCAGGAAACTTAGTACATCGCCGGTGTATACTGAGGCAACTATGTGGCGTCTGATTCTTCTGGTTACTCTGGTAACTTCCGCAATGGCCGCGGACGATCCTTTTATCGGTAAGTGGAAACTGAGTCTCGTAAAGAGTAAACTAACCGGCCAGCGCATCCAGATACAGGAAGTCTCCGAGAATAACTGGCAGTTCAAAGAGGACGAGCACTCCGACGAGATTTTTGCCGACGGCCTGGACCATCTCACGCACTTTGGCGATTCCATGGCGATCACCATGCAGGATGCGGACACCTGGACAATCACCTACAAGCGCGACAATCAGGTCACGATGAATACCGTCTGGAAAATATCGTCCGACCGCCAGACGCTCACATACACGGTTACCGGAACCCGCCCCAACGGGCAGCACTTCAATAACCGGATGCTGTTGAAACGCGTCGCGGGAACCTCCGGCTTCGAGGGCACATGGCAAGCCACCGATGTGGAACTTAGCAGCCCCCGGGAAATCTATATCGCACCGTACGACACCGCTGGCCACGTCATCACATTTCCAGGCCGCAACCAGACGGTCCGCATGAAATTTGACGGCAAAGAATATCCCGACTCCGGGCCCACCGTAGCGCAGGATGCAACCTCATCCGGCCGCCGCATTGATGCGCGCAACATTGAGACAATGGAGAAAATCAAAGGGAAAGTAATCGAAACCGCCAAAGCCACCGTCTCAGCGGATGGCGCCACCCAGACCATCGTCGTCACCGAGCCGGACGATCCCACACCGGTCGTCCTCGTTTACGACCGCGAAAATTAGCTATCGCGTCAATCGTAAACAAAGTGCAAAGCCCTCTTCAAATCTTCCCAGGCTTCCCGCTTAGCTTCCACGTTATAGGCCCGCAGTAAATACGAAGGGTGATAAGTCACAATCAGCGGAATATCGTGCCACTTATGCCATTTCCCGCGCAGTCTGGTCACGCCGTCCTTACCGCCGAGCAGCGCCTTCGCGGCGGTAGAACCCAGCGCGCAAATCGCCTTCGGACGAATCACCTGTAACTGCCGGAATAGAAACTGCCCGCAGATTTCCATCTCAGTCGGCTCGGGCGTACGATTTTCCGGTGGCCGGCACTTCACCACATTGCAGATATAAACATCGGCGCGCGTCAGAGGAATCCCTTCCTTCTTCGCCGTACCTTCGATCATCTGCGTGAGTAACTGCCCGGCACGCCCAACGAATGGAATCCCCTGCGCATCCTCATCCGCGCCCGGCCCCTCGCCCACAAAAACCAATTGCGCCTGCGGATTCCCGTCGCCAAAAACAATTTTGTTGCGGCCCTTGTGCAACGCGCATCGCGTGCAATCGCCGATATACTGGCTGATCTGAACCAGCGTGTCGCCCACCGGAGCCAGACTCGGCAGTTCCACAGCGGGTGATTCCACGGGCGATTCCGCCGCAGCGACCTTCGCAGGTTCCCGGCGATAAAGATCCTTAACCCCCAGATCCTTGAAATACTCGATCTTTTGCCGCAGTTCGTCGGGACTCACTTCCGAACACCCACCGTGTGCCGCAATCGAATCATCTCCCCTAGAATCCGTTCGGCAATCTCACGCTTCGGTGCGCGCGCAATCTCGACAACTTCCCCGCCGCGCAGCACCAGTAGCACTTCATTGGTATCCGATTCAAATCCCGCGCCTTCAACGCCCACCCGATTCGCCACAATCATGTCGCAGTTCTTCTCTTCCAGCTTACGGCGCGCATATTCCAGGAGATTCTCCGTCTCAGCCGCGAATCCCACCAGCAACCGATCCCCTGCCGTTTTCCCTAACTCCGCCAGAATATCGCCCACCGGATCCAGTTCCAGCGTTTCAGGCATACCGCTCTTCTTGATCTTCTGCGTGGCCGGAACCGCCGGACGGAAATCCGCCACAGCGGCACACTTAATCACCGCCGTCGCAGGTTCCAGATGCAAAAACACCGCGTCGCGCATTTCAGCCGCCGTCCGCACGCGCACCATTTCCACACCGCGCGGAGCCTCCAGCGAAACCGGCCCGCTCACCAAAATAACTTTCGCCCCGCGATCCACCGCCGCCTGCGCCAAAGCATAACCCATCTTGCCGCTCGATCGATTGGAAATAAACCGCACCGGATCGATCGGCTCCTGCGTCGGCCCGGCCGTGATCAGAATCGTCTCGCCGTCCAGATCGCGCACGACAGGCTGGATCACCCGCCGCACCGTCTCCAGAATGACTTCGTTCTCCGCCAGCCGTCCAGTTCCAAACGTGCCGCAAGCCAGCATCCCCACGCCGGGCTCCACAATCACATGTCCGCGCCGCCGCAGCGTTTCCAGATTGGCGCGCGTCGCCTCGTGCTCCCACATGTTCGTATTCATCGCCGGAGCCAGAATCACAGGCCCGCGAAACGCCAGATAGAGTGTGGAAAGAAAACCGCCCGCCAGTCCGTGCGCAAACTCCGCAAGAATGTTGGCGGTAGCGGGCGCAACCAGCAGCAAATCGTTCGCCTGCGCCACGTCGATATGCTCAATCGCCGCCGAAGGCTCGAACAAATTTGTCAAAACCTCCCGGCCAGTCAGCGAAGCAAACGTCGTCGCGCTGACGAACTCCTCAGCGGATCGTGTCAGTACCGCCTGCACTTCGTGGCCGTCGTGGATAAGCAAACGGGCGAGATCGGCAGCCTTATAAGCCGCGATCCCGCCCGTAACCCCGAGAATAATCCGCATCGCGTGCGAGTCTGTTAGATCGCCGGGTCTTCCACCAGAATCGGCAGCAGCGGATCGATCGGCAGCTCATACTTCACCAGTCCGCGCCGCGCCTCTTCCATTGCAATCACGGTCGATTTCTTCGAAGACGTCGGCAGCACCGGACGCTGCCCACCCTGCAACTGGCGCGCGCGCTTCGCGGCGACAATAATGAACCGGTAAGTGCTCTGATCCACATCGTCCGGCAGTGTACAGTGCGCATTATTTCGTACGGGCGTATCGCTCATTCTTTTTTAAACTCCCTTTCATTCCTGTCCGAACGTGGCCAAAATCGGCCGGATCTTTTCCTCGACACGGATTCTTCGCACGCGCTCTGCACGCACGATCGCCTTAAGCGACTCCACCGCCGGCTCCAGATCCTCATCCACCAGCACGTAATCGTACTGTTTGTAATCCCGAATCTCCCGCACCGCATTCGCGAGCCTTCTCTGAATCACCTCATCCGAATCCTGGCTGCGTGCGCGAAGGCGCTGCTCCAGAATCTCACGTGACGGGGCAAGGACAAAGATGGTAACGGCGTCGGGGACCCGCTCTCTCAATTGTCCCGCACCCTGTACGTCAATGTCGAGCACCAGATCTTTGCCTGCCGCCTCAGCCAGTTCCAGCGCCGATCGATGCGTCCCGTAATAATTGCCGAAAACATCCGCGTGCTCCAGAAATTCCCCGGCGGCAATCCGTCGTTCAAACTCAGTACGATCAATGAAATCATACGCTTGCCCGGATTTCTCGCTTCCCCGCGGAGCCCGCGTCGTGCACGAAACCGAGAACGTGAGCCCCTCCACCTCACCCAGCAGGCGATTCACAAGCGTGGACTTTCCCGAGCCCGACGGCGCAGAAATTATGAAAACAGTGGTCATTCGATATTCAGAGACTGCTCGCGAATCCGGTCGATTTCGGCTTTCGCCGCCAGCCCCAGGTCGGTCAGCGCCAGCCCCTGATCCCCCAACCCGCCGGTTTTCGAAAGAATCGTATTCGCTTCCCGGTTCATTTCCTGCAACAAAAAGTCGAGTTTTTTACCTGTTTCGCCCTCAGATGAAATCAGCACGCCCGTCTGAACGGCGTGAGTTTTCAAACGCACCAGCTCCTCGCTGATATCGCTGCGTTCCGCCATCACCGCTGCCTCCTGCGCCAGCCGCGCCGGCTCCACGTGCGCGCCATTCAGCAATTCAGACAGCCGATCCTGCAGGCGCTTATGAAAATAAGGCAGCGCACGCGACCGTATCTCTTCCATCTTGCCGACAATCTCATGGATAGAAGCAATCCGCGCCCGAAGTTCCGCGTCAATCGACGCCCCCTCGCGCACCCGGAACCGATCGAGTTCATCGAGCGCCTCCGCAACGGCGGAAAGCGTCTCCGCTTCCAGCGTCTCATCCGGCTCCGAAGCGACGGCGCGCGATTCGATCATCCCCGGAAGTCGCAGCGCCTGATTCAAATCGGGCTTCGAGTCGATTCCGTAGCGCGTCGCAACTTCGCGAAACGAATCGAGCCAGCCACGCAGCAGCGTTTCGTTAATCGTCACGCCGCTCTCCGCGCCCGCTTCCGAATTGCGCTTGAACGACACCTGCACCTGCACATGTCCGCGCACAATCCGTTTCCGGATCGCCGCCCTCAAAGCAGGCTCAACGGAATCGAAATCCGGACCCATGTGGAAATGCAGATCCAGGCCTTTGTGATTGACGGTTTTGACGGTAAGCGTGAGTTCGCCCGAGGGCAATGAGCGGGAGACACGGGCGAAGCCGGTCATGCTGCGAATGGGCATCGGGTGAAGTTCTTCATTATGACATCCGGCCCGCGCCCCTCCGAAATCTGCTCAAATAGATAGAAACCATGCGCATCCTGCCGCTTGCCCTCCTCCTCACCGCACCTGTTTTCGCGCAGGACCTGACCAGTCTCGTCAACACCCACCTTCCCAATCTCGTCGACATCTACAAGGACCTCCACAGTCATCCCGAACTCTCTCATCAGGAATCCCGCACCTCCGCAATCCTCGCCGCCGAACTCCGCAAAGCCGGCTACACCGTCACCGAACACATCGGCAAATATCCCGATGGCAGCCAGGCTTACGGCGTGGTCGCCATCCTCGAAAACGGCCCCGGTCCCCGCCTGCTGATCCGCACCGATATGGACGCGCTCCCTATCGTCGAAGAGACCGGCCTCAGCTACGCCAGCCACGTGCGCGCGAAAAACGCCGCCGGACAGGACGTCGGCGTCATGCATGCCTGTGGACACGATATTCACGTCACCACGATGGTTGGTACAGCCCGCGCCCTCGCCGCGCTGAAGAGCCAATGGCACGGCAGCATCATGCTCATCGGCCAGCCGTCTGAGGAAACCATCGACGGCGCGAAAGCAATGCTGGCAGATCGTCTCTATGAGCGCTTCGGCACTCCCACGATGGCGATTGCTCTCCATGACACCAACGTCCACGCCGCCGGCGCCTTCGGCATTGGCAGCGGTCCTGCCATGACGAGCGCCACATCCATCGACGTAACCATGCGCGGAGTCGGTGGCCACGGTTCCCGGCCCGACCTCGGCAAGGATCCCATCGTGATGGCCGCGGAGTTCATCGTCCAGCTTCAGGCCGTGGTGAGCCGCCAGGAAGACCCGCGCGATCCCGCCGTGGTGACTGTCGGCGACATCCACGCCGGCACCAGGCGCAACATCATTCCGGATGAAGCGAAGATGGAAATCACGCTGCGCGCATTCAGCGAAAAAGCCCGGGAGACTGCGATCGACGGAATCCGCCGTGCCGCGAAAGGCGTCGCCGTTTCCGCCGGCGTTCCCGACGACCTTGCGCCTATCGTAACCGTTCTGGATAACGAAGGCGTGCCTGTCACTTACAACGACCCCGCCCTGACCGCACGTGTGAAATCCTCGCTCATCCGGGCTCTCGGCGCATCGCAGATCGTCGAAGATCCTCCGCTTATGGCGAGCGAAGACTTCGGCCTTTTCGGCCTGCCTGGACATAAAATTCCGACTGTAATGTTCTGGCTGGGGGCGATGGACCCCGCCAGATTCGCCGCAGCCACAGCCGCAGGCAAGGAGCTTCCCGGCCTGCACACCAGCCACTTCGAACCGCTCCCTGAACCGACGTTGCGCGCCGGCGTCACGGCCATGACTTCAGCCGCCATCTCCCTGCTGCAAAATTAGAGCAATTTCACCGATCCTAACTGCGCGCCGTAAGCCCGCTAATTGTAGGTACAGGTTGGTAACCTGTACGGCCGAGCGACGCTCGGCTTCGCGGCGATTCGCCGCGTTCCGATAGTCCACGGAAAAGCGCAGCCCTCGCGGCATGTCAGGTCTGCGACAATTCCGGAACTGCTGTATCCTGCACGCCGGACGGCTATAGTCAGGCCCGTGCGCCCAAAAGTTCCACGTTCTCGGGGCGCGCGCCAACCACAGCCTTGATCGGTATGGATCGGTCAAATGTAGCCAGTCGTCCTCCGTTACGCACCGCGAGAGCGAGAAGACAGGCATCCGTAATCTTCGCGTGCCCTCCAATCATTTCAGGCACAAAAACCCTGGGATCTGTTATCGCCAGGGAGTCCTGCCAGAAGTGGTGATCCTTCGCCTCGCAGAACCTCCTCAGATGACTCACCACCTGGGCAGGAGTGGCCTCTACGGAAAGGTACGCCGGATTGCTGAGAATCCGCACACAGCGGTTCAGCGTCACGGGCGACGTTGCCCAACCCTGTCGCCGGTGCCGCGAGAACCATGCATGGGCCTCCTCGTGGGTCACGTGCGCCGGGTCCAATAGTCCGATCAGCACATTCACGTCCAGCAAAGCGATACTCATTCGTCGTCTCGCAACCGGTTCACCAGGGCCATACCCGGCCGGGGCGCACCCTTCTTCGGAGTAAACAGCGGCACACCATTGCGCATCCGTGGAGCCTCTGCCGGTTCCAGCGCCTGGCGGAACATGTCGGATACGATTCGCCCCATCGTAGTTCCGCGACGTCCGGCCAGTTCCTTCGCTACCAGGATCAGATCGTCGTCCAGCTCGATTGTGGTCCTCATGTTTTTACGTTAGCATCACTCATCAAATACAATGATGCCTGATGCGCATCGTGTTGGAAGACCCGTCACGATCACGGTACGCCGGGGAGACAGAATAAACCTTTGCTCTCGTCTTAACCGGAAAGATCGCGTTGCAACCGTTCCGGAAGTTGTAAGGTTGAGGGATATATGTCCGCCGGAACAAATCCACGCAGCTTGTGGCCGAAGCGGTTACTTCTGGCGTATGTACTGGCCAATGCCCTTCTCTACAGCATGCTGCTGCCCCTCTGGGAAGGCTTCGACGAGCCTTTTCATTTTGGATACGTTCAGAGTCTGGCTAACGGCGCAGGCTTCCCGGACGCGCGAACCTCCCGCCTTTCGGAGGAAATCGCGGCATCCATATTGCTCGCACCTGCCAGTCTTTCGGTGCAGCAGAATCTTCCGCAGGTCACCTCCTATCGGGACTTTTTTTCCTGGCCGGAATTCAGACGCCGCCAGGTCCACCAGGAGCTCAGTCGCATCCCTCCGGCCTTGCGATGGCAACCGTCTCAGCTTCACAACTATGAAGCCCTGCAGGCGCCGCTCGCCTATGCAATCCAGGTGCTCCCCGAGCGGCTTCTTGCGCAGCTGCCGCTGCCGCGCCGCGTGCTGATTATCCGAATACTGATCGGCGCAGTCGGTGGCCTTCTGCTGTTTTTCGGAACGGAGCGCGTCTGCACGCTCCTCGGCATGAGCGGTCCATACAGGTATATCGCGATCTTTTGCGCAATCTCCAATCAGATGATGTGGGCCACCCTGGCCCATGTCGGTAATGACTGGCTTTCGATTCCCCTGTCGGTATGGCTGCTCGCCGTGACGCTTGCCTACAATGAACGGCCTGGCCTCCAACGGGCAGCGATTGCGTCCCTGGTCCTTACGCTCGGCTTGCTCACAAAGGCCTGGTTCCTGGCGTTTATTCCACTCGTTGCCTGCGTTTGTATCGTACGCCGCAGATGGAAAGATCTGGGAATCGCGGCGATCGTCGTTCTGGGCCTCGCCGGGCCCTGGTACGTCCGCAATCTCGTACGCTACCAGAGCATTTCCGGCATGCAGGAATCGAGAGAAGGCGCCAACCCCGCAGCCGCGTTATCCGCCGTTCGCCTGCGGGAATTCCCTGTCGTCATCCTCGCCTGGTCGCGATCCGCGCTGTTCACCGCGAATAACTCGTTCCGCGCCTTTTCCACCCGAACGCTCAACATGCTCATCGCCGCATGGTTCGCGGCGTTGCTGCTATGGGTTGTCCATCGACGCTGCGGCCGGGAATGGATCGTCGTTTTTTATTCGGCGTTGTTCACCGTTGCGCTGGCCTGGGACGCCGCCCTCAGTTACTCTTACTCCCACGGCATCATCACCAGTCCCGCGTCCTGGTATACCCAGGTCCTGCTGGTTCCGATGCTCGCCCTCGCCCTGCTTGGAGCCAGCCGTTCGGGAAAAGCCGGTAAAGTCGTTGCCGCCGCCATGACGCTCCTTTTTGGATACGTGCTGATCTGCACTTATCTGGTCAAACTCGTGCCACTGTACAGCGGATTTGAAGAACGAACTTCGCTCGGTTCTGTCGTAAAACTTTACGCGCAGCGGTTTCCGATGATAGCGACGGGATTGAACGACGTTTCGCTCGCCCCAGCGGCGGCTATTCTGACCCTGGCCGCAGTGGTCACGGTGCTGGCCGTCGCACAACAAGTCGTTCTGATCCGGCAATTGTTCGCAGCCCCCGACTCTGGCTGAGCGCCTGTTACTTCTGTAACGCTGATTCCAGCGCGAATCACATTCGTAAATAAGCCAGGCCTTTTTACCGAGCCGCGATCGTCACGGAGCGAGCCGCGATCGTCACGGAGCGAGCCGCGATCATCACGGAGCGAGCCGCGATCATCACGGAGCGAGCCGCGATCATCACGGAGCGAGCCGCGATCATCACGGAGCGAGCCGCGAACCCTCGCAATCCGACCCCGGCGGCCCGGTGTCGGCAATGCCCGGACCGCGTTTCACAAGCCCGTCCATTCGTGCTGCGGAATCAGGTGTAGTATTTACCGCCTTCTTGACGCCAACCGCTCCCAAAGCGCAAACTACCCGTGTCCCCCGCTCACGCGCCATACCCGATACTGATCGCCTCGATCTCTTCGTCTCCTGCGCCACAAAGACAATCCTGTCGACAACCCGCGCATCACCGCCTTCGTCGAAGGCATCCTGACCGAACACCGCGCCTTCAGCGGCGGCCGCGAAGTCACCTAATTCTTCGACAAATCGCAAATCCGCCACGGCCACGCCGGGCAACGCACGCTTCACCACGGCATCGCCGAATCCCGCGTCTTCCTCGCCTCAACCAGTGGTTTCAACGCAGGTTTAACAGCCAGATCCACCCGACGCCCATGAAGCGTCGTAAACTCGCGCATCATCGCCGAAACCCCCACTAATCCAGGACGCGCATCGGGCAGGAAATTAACAAGGAGGTCAACGTCGCTGTCGGGTCGCATTTCGCCGCGCACGGACTACCCCGAACAAAGATAACTCCCGCCCTCCTACCGGCGGCAAATCTCGGCGATCAGGGCGTCAGGCAGTTCGACGTTGGCAGCGATAGTCATGAGCTCAATTTCTCCTGATCTATTATCCGCAGGCCCACGACCTCACTTCTTCCCTTTACCCGACCCCGCTGCCTCCACCTGCCCCCGAATCGCGCGCAGCATGAAATCCGCCGCCCCGATCGCATCCGCCGACCCGCTCCCCAGAATAATATCCAGCGCAACGTGCAGCTCATCGCTCATATCCCGTCCATGCGACGCGCGCCTCAGCCGCACTGCCCTTCCCGCATCCGCCGGCGCAATCACTTTCCCCACCGTGAACCCGCTCCCCCCCATCTCCATCGCGAGATCGGCAAACCCCCGCGACACCGCCAGCGTCTTCATCGCCTCCAGCGACGCATCGCTCACATTCACCCCGCGCTCATAAGCCCGGATCGACCCCACCGAAATACCCAGCTCCGTCGCCAGTTGCTGCTGGCTCATTTTCAGTGTTTCCCGGAGTATTTTCGTCGGATTCATGGCAATTAACAAAAAACTACTTGACTTATAGCTAGCGCTAGCGCATACTAGCGCTAGCCGTATAATACTGCCCAAAAGACTCCCCCGAGGGAAGCCAATGAACAAGAAGGATAACAGGAGTTTACACGAAGTGCCGCGTCGCGAATGGCAGCGCCAGCCCCAGACTCCCGCCCCGCCCACTCCCGCGAAAGACGAACAAGCGAAACAACCGCAAGATCGCCGCACAGACCCGGTCTGCGTAGTCCTCGTCCGCCAGTTCTGATCAGACCTGCATTGCCGTCTCTTATCGGCGTCCATCGGCGGCCATTTTTTCGTTGTCCTTCCCGGTCACAAGAGATTTTCCCAATACACTCAACAACATAGCCTCACAGCATTTAGCCCCCGTGCTCTACTCAGATCATGGAAGCGTCCTTCGTACCAGCGCAAAATAATAAACAAACCATAAATTGGCTTCGTTCCTCATTCTTCCAAACGCGCATTGCAACAAAAAGACTTATCCGAAATTGGTTTCGTTCCTTCACTTTTTACCCAGTCGCCGGATTGGTTTCGTTCCCCTACTTTTCAAATCACGCGCCAGAACCGAATCGCAACATAGTCCCGAAACCGCTCAGCATCCCCGATAAAAACCGACCGCATCGTCCACGTCAACTCCGGCGCCACATCCATCGCCGGGCCGAGCGTCACACGCGCCTCCATCATAAATTCCAGTTCCGGCGCAATAATCGTCGCCGGATTCTATCAGGTCGCCGCGCTATACTTGCGGCGTTTACGCTATGACCCCGGTTCCAGGCAAACACGCCGAAGCCAGTTCGTCGCGATTCGTGGTTGAGGAGAAGGTGCGCAGCGTAGCCGCGCCCTTCATTCTTCTGCTGATCGTCATCGGCTTCTTCTGGAAACTGCTCCTCACCAACCAATACAGTTGGCTCCAATCGCCCGATCTTGCATATCAGGTGCTCCCCTGGTTCCAATACCAGGCCGCACAGTTCCACCAGCACGTATTTCCGCTATGGGATCCATTCCAGTTGGGTGGCCTGTCGCTGATCGGCACGTACCAGCCCGGCCTCGGCTATCCCCCGAACTGGCTTCTCTTCTCGCTCCCGTTGCGCAATGGCCACATCTCCATCCATTACCTGAACTGGTATTTCATGTTGATCCACTATTTCGCCGCGCTGTTCTGTTATTGGCTGTGCCGCGACCTGGGGCGTAGCCGGTTTGCATGCGTGATCGGCGGCATCGCGTTCGGACTCGGCGGCTACATCGGTAATACGGACTGGCCGCAGATGATCAACGGCGCAATCTGGGGCCCTCTCGTTTTTCTCTTTCTCTTCCGTGCCATCCGCGGCGTGCGCCCGCGAACCAGTGCGGCTTTGTGCGGGTTATTTCTGGGCGTGAGCTGGCTCAGCGGCCATCATCAGATCCCGATCTTTCTCTCGATGGCAACCATCGGCGTGTGGCTGTACGCCCTGTTTGAGAGTGGTCGCTTCCGGCGATCGCTGCTGGCGCCGGCAGGCATATTCCTGGTGTTTGTCGTGTTCACGGGCGCCTTCGATGTCTGGCCCACCTTCTCCTACGCGCATACCGCGCTTCGTTGGGTAGGTTCGCCGCTCGATCCCATTGCGTGGAATCAGGCAGTGCCTTACATGGTTCATCGGCAGTACTCGCTCAGCCCGAAATATCTGCTTGGCATCGTGATACCCGGCTATGAAAATGGAGCGGTCGCCTACACGGGCATGGTAGGCCTCGCATTGGCCGCTTTCGCGCTCGCGCGTCGCTGGCAGTCGAAATCGGTGCGGATAATGTTCGGAGTCGGCGTGGCGGGTTTGTTTCTCGCTCTGGGAAACGACAACCTGTTTCACGGCATTCTGTACAGCATCGCCCCGGTGTTCGAAAAGGCGCGCACGCCATCCGCCGCGCTTTACCTTTTTCATTTCGCAATCGCAACCCTGGTCGCGTTCGGCATGGACGCGCTGATGGACCTTTCCAACCGGGCTACGTTACGCCCTCTCGCCTTCATTCTGCTCGGCTTCGGCGGCATAATGTTTTTTATCGTCTTTGGGGTCTTCATGGCCCACGATCAAAAATGGACGGGCGACGACCGCGTCATGATCACGCTCCTCTCGTCATTCGCACTAGCCGGTCTGATTTACCGTATGAGCCGCGCAATATCGCTGCACCGCGCCATCCCCCTGCTGATCGTTGCACTCTATCTGGTGGAACTGGGCAACAGCGCTCTGTATAATTTGCCGAATAAAGACGAGGCGGATCGCAATGTTTTTCTCAGCCATCTTGACGACACCACGCAGGTAGCGGATTTTCTCCGGCATCAGCCTCCGCCACTCCGCGTCTGGATGAACATGGACGACGTTCCCTTCAACTTCGGGGACTGGTACGGCATCGACACCCTGGATGGCTACGAGCCATTTATGCCGACGAACCTTTACCAGACCGACACTCTCTCTCTCCGCGGCCGCCAGATATTCTCCACCGCGTACACCGTCAGCAGAACGCCGTTTTTCGCGGATCAAAAGGAAGTCTTTCGCGACTCCAACGGTCTCTCTGTCTACGAAAATCCGGACGTCATGCCCCGAATCCGGACCGTCCACAATGCTGTCCAGGTTCGCGACGCCAACGACGCCCGTCGCCATCTGCAGGACCGCGCCTTCGATATCCGAACCCGCACCTTCTCGTATTCCAGGCCACCCGCCCTGGAACAATGCAGCGGCGACGAACTGAAGAGTTCAACCCGGGGAACCAACTGGTCAACCGCGGTAGTCGAAATGAAATGCAAAGGGATGGTCATAACCAGCGAGAACAACGCGCCAGGCTGGACCGCGCAGATCGACGGCCACTCCGCACCCATCTACGACGCCTATACAACCTTGCAGGGAGTCGTAGTAGGTCCCGGAACCCACACGATCGAGCTACGCTACCGCCCGCTGAGCGTACAAGCCGGAGCGACAGCAACCGCCCTGGCCTTCATCGGAGCCTTAGTCCTGTGGTTCGCAAAACCGAAGGGACAAACCAATGTCTGAACCCGAAGTTCTCTTATCGGCGTTTATCGGCGTTCATCGGCGGCCATTTCTCACCCTTCGCCGCGCTATACTTGCGGCGTTTTCGCTATGACCCCGGTTCCAGGCACACACGAGAAGGTGCGCAGTGTCGCAGCGCCGTTCGTTCTTCTGCTGATCGTCATCGGCTTCTTCTGGAAGATCCTTCTCATTAACCAATACAGCTGGCTGCAATCACCCGACCTCGCCTGGCAGGTTCTCCCCTGGTTCCAATTCCAGGCCGTCCAGTTCCATCGGCACGCATTTCCGCTATGGGATCCATTCCAGTTCGCGGGCCAGTCCCTCATCGGCCAGGTCCAGCCCGGTCTCGCCTACCCGCTGAACTGGATTCTCTTCTCTCTCCCGTTGCGCGACGGCCACATCAGCCTCCACTACCTGAGCTGGTATTACATGGCGATCCATTACCTCGCCGCGCTCTTCTGCTATGGGCTGTGCCGCGATTTGGGGCGCAGCCGGCTTGCGTCCATCCTTGCCGGCGTTTCTTTCGCGCTCGGCGGCTATATCGGGAACGTCGGCTATCCACAGATCGTGAACGGCGCGGCATGGGGCCCGCTTGTCTTTTTATTCCTCTTCCGCGCGTTACGCGGCGTTCGCCCTTACACAAGCGCAGCTTTGTCTGGCACTTTTCTGGGCGTCTGCTGGCTCAGCGGTCACCATATTGTGCCGATATTTTTGTCTCTGGCCGCACTCGGCGTTTGGCTGTATTCTCTGCTCGAAGGCGACCGCCTCAACCGGCATATATTCGCGCTGGCAGCCGTCTTCATCGCTTTCGCCGCCATGGCAGGCGCATTCCAGATGTGGCCGACGATTTCCTACGCGCATACAGCGGTGCGCTGGGTCGGTTCGCAGCACGATCCCATCGCCTGGAATCAGCCGATTCCGTACACCGTCCACCAACAATATTCGCTGAGTCCAAAATACCTGCTGGGCGTTCTTATCCCCGGTTTCGACGACGGTGTCGCCACCTATGTGGGCGTAGTGGCGCTGGCCCTCTCAGGTCTTGCTCTCCTGCGATTCTGGCAAACGAAAGAAGTTCGTTTGTTGTTCGGCACGGGCATCGCCGGTTTGCTGTTTGCGCTGGGAAGCAGCGACGTTTTTCACGGCATCCTTTACAGCATCGTCCCGATGCTCGACAAAGCGCGCGAGCCCTACAACGCGATTTATCTTTTTCATTTCGCCATCGCGGTGCTGCTCGCTTTCGGCATGGACGCGCTCATGGAACAGTCCGCCCGCGCCACCCTCCGGCATCTCGCTCTCATTCTGCTCGGCTTCGGTACCGTGGCATTTCTCATCGTCTTCGGCGTATTCATCGCCCACAATCAAAAGTGGACCGGCGACGACCGCGTGATGATCACCGTGCTCGCCTCGTTCGCGCTTGCCGGCCTGGTGTACCGGATGAGCCTCGCAACGACGGTACGCAAAGGCATTCCCATCCTGATCGTGGCGCTCTATCTCGTCGAGATCGGCAACGGCGCATTCCTCTATCTGCCGAACAAAGAGGAAGCAAACCGAAATGTCTATCTCAGCCACCTCGACGACACAAAACAAGTCGCCGAGTTTCTTCGCCATCAGCCGGCGCCGGTTCGCGCGTGGACCAGTGGCGATGACGTGCCGTTCAACTTTGGCGATTGGTATGGCATCGATACGCTGTTCGGCTACGCGCCAGGCGTGCCGTCCAGTTATTACCGGATCGAAGCGTATACTCTTCGCGGCCGCCAGATTTTTGCGACCGCATACACGGTCAGCCGCAAACCGCTTTTCGCGGACCAGAAAGAGGTCTTCCGCGATTCCAACGGCCTGGCCGTCTACGAAAATCCGGACGTCCAGCCCCGAGTCTGGACCGTTCACGATGCCGTCCAGGTCCGCGACGCCAACGACGCCCGCCGCCACCTGCAGGACCCCGCCTTCGATATCCGAACCCGCACCTTCTCGTATTCCAGGCCACCCGCCCTGGAACAATGCAGCGGCGACGAAGTGAAGAGTTCAACCCGCGGAACCAATTGGTCAACCGCCGTAGTCGAAATGAAATGCAAAGGGATAGTCGTAACCAGCGAGAACAACGCACCAGGGTGGACCGCAAGTCTAGACGGCCATTCGACCCCGGTCTACGACGCCTATACGACATTGCAGGGCGTAGTGGTAGGACCAGGACCCCACAAAATCGAACTACGCTACCGGCCCCTGAGCGTACAAGCTGGAGCGACAGCGACAGCCCTGGCCTTCCTCGGAGCCTTCGTCCTATGGTTTACAACACCGAAGGAGCAAACTCCCGATGCGTGAACCCGAAGTTGCATTTCTCTTATCGGCGTCCATCGGCGTGCATCGGCGGCCATTTTGCCTTTCAGGACGCGAGCCGAATAGCCTCCTGAATCAACGCCGCCAACTCAGCCTCCCCAATAGCTGTGCTGACAAACAACTCCTGCCGGGCGCCATTCGCCAACGCGATCGCCTTCCAGCCATTCTGCGTCGGTACGGTAATCCGAATTTTGACCGTTCCCTTCGCATCCCGCACTGGCCGGATCACACCAGGAATGATCGACCGTATCGACTCGCACACCACCAGCCTGTCGAGCACAGGACGAAGACTCTCGAGAATGCTGTGCTCGATTTTAAGCTTTCCGTGCGCGGTCCTGAGCCGGAAGGACATGACCGTATCGTAACCGCTCGCTGTCCGGAACCGGCTCGCCCGCTGGAAACGCTGCTACCGAATGTAATTCGAAAACGCGGCAAGACCACCGACGACCATCACCGCAATCGCGCCGATCGCTACATAATGCAGGAGACGATCCTTCTTCGACACGTCCTGCTTCTCGTCCTGTTCGATTCGTTCTTCAAGGCTTTCAAACATATTTTCCCCTCTCAGGTAAAATCTGAAACAACGTCGACTATCCAGCTGTCCCGGATAGTACTCCTGTCCGGGGCCAAAAGAAAGGGGTACCCGGCCGGCCAAACCCGCAAAAAAGGTTCCCGTGCTGGTAATCTAGTCAATTGCATGACTAATGACGAAATCCGGGAGTTGATCCAGCTTGCGAGGGAAACCGGCGTCGCCGAGCTTGAAGTGCAGCGCGGCGAGAACCGCGTGCGCATCCGCATAACATTCGGCACGGATACCAGCGTAGCCGTTCCGCAGCCAGTCACGATGACCGCTGCCCCTGTCCCTGCAGCGCCCGCCAAAGCCGAAGCCCCGGCGGCTAAAGAGACCGATTCGCTGGTCTACGTGAAATCGCCGATCGTCGGGACCTATTACGATTGCTCGTCACCCGGCGCGCCGCCGTTCGTGCGCATTGGTGAGCACGTGACGCCCGGCAAGGTTCTCTGCATCATCGAATCGATGAAGCTGATGAATGAGATCGAGGCCGATGCCGCCGGCGTAATCGAAAGCAAGCTCGTTCAGAACGGGCAGCCGGTGGAATACGGAGAAGCGCTCTTTGGCATCCGCCCCGTTTAAGAAAATACTGATCGCCAACCGGGGCGAGATTGCGCTGCGCATTATCTGTGCCTGCAAGGACCTCGGCATCCCGACCGTCGCTGTCTACTCCGAAGCCGACCGCCATAGCCTCGCGGTACGCTTTGCCGATCAGGCCATCTGCATCGGCCCGGCCAAAAGCGCGCGCAGCTACCTGGATATTCCGTCCATCATCAGCGCGGCGGAAATCACCAACGTGGACGCCATCCACCCCGGTTACGGCTTTCTCAGCGAGAACTCGAACTTCGCCGAAGTCTGCCGCATATCGGGCATCAAGTTCATCGGACCCACTCCCGAAGTAATTGCCCAGATGGGCATCAAGGAACGAGCCCGCGCCATCATGAAGGAACACGGCGTGCCGATTCTGCCGGGTTCCGAAGGCGTGTTGTCCAGTGCCGAAGAAGCGGTCGAAACGGCGAACCGGATCGGCTATCCCATCATCCTGAAAGCCTCGGCCGGCGGCGGCGGGCGCGGCATGCGCATCGTCAACTCGGCGGAAGAATTGCCCGGACTGCTGGAGCAGGCGCAACAGGAAGCAGGCGCGTCGTTCTCAAGCGCCGACGTCTACCTCGAAAAATTCGTTGGCGCGCCGCGCCACATCGAATTCCAGTTGCTGGCCGATGAGCATGGCAACGTCGAAATTCTCGGCGAGCGCGATTGCAGCATCCAGCGCCGTCACCAGAAGCTGCTGGAAGAATCGCCCTCGCCCGCGTTGAGTGACAAGGTTCGCAAGCGCGTCATGGCCAAGCTGAAAGAAGCGATGAAGGCGATCGGCTACAGCAACGCGGGCACCGTCGAATTCCTGATGGACGAAAAGGGCGACCTCTACTTCATCGAAGTGAACGCCCGCATTCAGGTGGAACACCCGGTTACCGAAATGGTCACCGGCATCGATCTCGTGAAGGCGCAGATCCGCATCGCGGGCGGCGAAAAGCTCGAGGACATTCTCTGCGGCCCCGTGGTCTGCCGTGGTCACGCCATCGAGTGCCGCATCAACGCGGAAAATCCTGATACGTTCGTTCCCTCGCCCGGCCGGATCACGGGCTTGAATCTTCCCGGCGGCATCGGTATCCGCGTGGACACGCACGCCTACCAGGACGGTGTGATTCCGCCTTATTACGATTCCCTGGTCGCGAAACTAATCGCCTACGGAGCGGATCGCGAAGAGGCCATTGCCCGCATGAAACGCGCCCTCGACTTGTTCGTTGTGGAAGGAATCCACACTTCGATTCCTCTGCATAAGCGAATCCTGAGAGAACAGGATTTCATCGACGGAAATTTCGATACGAACTTTATCAAGCGCTGGATGTAGGAGAATATCGTGGCCAACAAGATCCGCATCGGAGTCCTCAGCGTCGCCAGAATCGGCACTGTGAAAGTGATCCCGGCGATGCAGAAGTGCGCGCATCTGGAAGTGGCGGCCATAGCATCTCGCGATCTCGGACGCGCCCAGGCGGCAGCTGCGCAACTGGGCATACCCACCGCCTATGGATCGTACGAGGAACTGCTCGCCGACAGTTCAATCGACGCGGTCTATAACCCACTCCCGAATCACCTGCATGTTCCGTGGTCAATCCGCGCGGCGGAAGCCGGCAGGCACGTGCTGTGCGAGAAGCCGCTGGGCCTCGATCCGGCCGAAGTCCGGCAGCTCATTGCCGCGCGCGACAAGGCTGGAGTTAAGGTCGCCGAAGCCTTCATGATCCGCCTTCACCCGCAATGGCTGCGCACCCGCGAGATCATCCAATCGGGCGAGCTCGGCGAGTTACGCTCCATGCACTGCGTCTTCAGTTTCTTCAACCGGGATGCCGCGAACATCCGCAACCGTCCTGAATTCGGCGGCGGCGCACTCATGGATATTGGCTGCTATCCCATTCATGCCGCGCGCTGGATCTTCGACGCCGAACCCAGACGTGTGAGCGCGCGCATCGAACGCGACCCCGACTTTGGCATCGATCACACCATTTCAGGGCTGCTCGATTTCCCCAATGGTCAGGCTCTGTTCACGACCAGCATGCAGATGAGCCCGTATCAGCGCGTTCAGTTCTTCGGGTCGAAAGGGAACGTCGAGATTGAGATCCCGGTCAATGCCCCGCCCGACCGCGAAACCCGGATCTTCGTCCGCGTCGGAGCGGCGGAACGAACGGAGACGTTCCCGATCTGCGATCAGTACACACTACAGGGCGACGCCTTCGCCCGCGCCATCCTCAACAACGGCGAAGTACCGGTGTCGCTTGAGAACGCGCTGGGCAACATGAAAGTCATGGAGGCGCTACTGACTGCCGCGAAGTGACAAGATAGAGATAGTACTCATCCGCTGTTCAGTTGATTCATTCGATGCCATCAAACATTCATCCAATCAGGGAATTCGTCGTACGTCCGGCGTTGCCACCGCAGTTGTCGCGCATGGAGGACCTGGCCAGAAACATCCTGTGGGCGTGGGAGCCACCGATCCGCGCCTTGTTCCGCCGTCTCGATCCCGCGCTGTGGAAGTCGTCCGGCAACAACCCCGTTGCCATGCTGGGCCGGATTTCACAGGCCACGCTCGATCGGATGGCGGCCGACCCGCGGTATGTCGCGCAGTACCAGCTGGCCTGCCAGCGGTACGACTCCCACATGAAGTACCCGCCCACCTCGACGGATGGCAAGGTGATCGCCTACTTTTCCGCCGAATACGGCCTCACCGAGTGCCTGCCCGTTTACTCGGGCGGTCTGGGAATCCTCTCCGGCGATCATATGAAGTCGGCGAGCGACCTGGATCTGCCACTCGTTGGCGTCGCGCTGCTCTATCAGCTCGGCTATTTCCGGCAGCACCTGAACGCCGATGGCTGGCAGCAGGAACGGTACCTCGAAAACGACTTCTATTCGCTCCCCGTCCAGCCGGCGATGGACGAGAATGGCCAGCAGCGCCAGGTCTTTGTCGATCTTCCCACCGGACGCGTCGCCATCCGGCTCTGGACGCTCGCCGTCGGGCGGATCAATATGATCTTCCTCGATACGAACACCCCCGACAATATCCGCGCTGAGGATCGTGGCATCACCAGCCAGCTATACGGCGGCGACAACGACATGCGCGTCCGCCAGGAAATCGTTCTCGGCATCGGCGGCATGCGCGCGCTGGAGGCCATGAAATACAAGCCGACCGTCTTTCACATGAATGAAGGGCACTCGGCTTTTCTCGCTCTCGAACGCATCCGCCTCTTCATCGAGCGTCAGGGCCTTCGCTTCGACGAGGCGCTCGAAGCCACGCGCGTCAATAACGTCTTCACCACTCACACGCCTGTACCTGCGGGTATCGATCTGTTCGATCCCGGCCTGATGTTTCACTACTTCAACGACTTCTGCCAGGGTGCAAAGATCGATTTCGACAGCTTCATGGCGCTCGGGCGCCGCAATGCCAAAGACACCAGCGAGCCGCTTTCCATGGCGATTCTGGCGCTGAACACGTCGGCGTACCGTAACGCCGTCAGCAAACTGCATGGCGAGATTTCACAGGAAATGTGGAATGATCTCTGGCCGACGCTCCCTGTTTCCGAGACTCCGATCACCTGGGTCACCAACGGCGTGCACGCGCCCAGTTGGGTGAACGGCGATCTCGCCGATCTCTACGATCAGTATCTGGAACCTGACTGGCGCACTCGCTGGAACGACAAAGCCATGTGGAAGCTCGTCCGCGATATCCCCGACGAAGAGTTGCTCGAAATGCACCGGCGCCGCAAACGCCGCCTGATTTCCTTTGTGCGTGAAAGGCAGACCGCGTCGGCAGCCCGCCGCAAAGCGGCCGCCGCCGAAGTCCGCTACTCGGCCGAAGTTCTGGACCCCCACGCTCTGACCATCGGCTTTGCGCGCCGCTTCGCCACCTACAAGCGCGCAACCCTTCTGTTCCGCGACGTCGACCGGCTGCGCAAAATCCTGTGCAATCCGGAGCGTCCCGTGCAGATCGTGATCGCGGGCAAGGCGCATCCCAAAGATCAGCCGGGCAAGACCTTCATCCGCGAAATCGCGCAACTCGCGCGCGACCCGCAACTCTGGAAGCATATTGTCTTCGTGGAAGACTATGACATGAAAGTGGCGCGCGAACTCGTGCAGGGAGTTGACCTCTGGCTCAACACCCCGCGGCGCGGCGAAGAAGCCTGCGGCACCAGCGGGATGAAGGCTGCGATGAACGGGGTGCTCAATCTCTCGGTTCTGGATGGCTGGTTCGACGAAGCTTACGAAGTGTCCGGCGGCTGGGCGATCGGCGACCGCGAACCGTATTCGGAGGATCAGGACGCGATCCATGCCACCAACATCTATTACCTGCTTGAAAACGAAATTGTCCCGCTGTATTATGCCCAGTCGGAAGCGGGATTGTCGAGCGACTGGGTGCGCCGCATGAAGGACAGCCTTATGAACCTGACGCCGCAATTTGACGCCAGGCGCATGGTGGACGACTACTCACGCAAGCTCTACGATCCGTCGCACGCCAACTGGATGTGGATGGAAGGCGGCAACTTCGAAGAAGCCCGATCGCGCGCCCGGTGGAACGCGCGCGTTCGCGAGGTCTGGCCGCAGGTCCGCTTTGTCGATATGGGTCTGGCGCCGAGCGGTCCGGTGATGAGCGGGAAACCAATTCCCGTCCGCACCGCGCTATACCTCGCCGGACTGAAACCCGAGGACGTGCGGGTGGAGTGCCTGATCGGCGCCATCAGCGCAGGAGGCAATCTGGAGAAGACCGAAGTCGTGCCATTACCGGCCGCGGGGATGGAGGGCGAAGTCGCGATCTTCGAACGCCAGATCGTTCCGGAGCAGACCGGTCGGCTGGGTTACGCCATCCGCGTCAGCCCGAATCACGACGACAACCCGCTCACAAGGCCGGTGACGAGCCTGCTGAAGTGGGGTGGAAAGTAATGGAACTGACCGACATCACCGTAACGCGTGAGGTCGCGGCCGGGGCGGAACAGATCTTTGACGTCTGGATGGACCCGAAGAGTCCCGGTGGACCCTGGTTCGGAGCGGAGCGCGTGATTCTGAACCCTGCCGTCGACGGGCTCTTCTATATGACGGTAAAGCACGAGGGGCGTAGCTGGCCGCATTACGGACGCTTCATCAGGATAGAACGCCCGCACCGCGTTGCTTACACGTGGGTATCGGAAGCAACCCAGGGTATCGAATCCCAGGTGGAGCTTGCGTTCGAACCGCGCGGAGAGAAGACCGCCGTCACGCTTTGCCATACGGGCGTACCGGACGATGAAATGGGGCGGCGGCACAAGGACGGCTGGACGTGGATACTTTCGGCGCTCGCGGACCGATTCGAGTCCCGCTAGAGCAATTTCACCGATTCTATAGACGTGATTCGCCGGCAACAAGCCGGAAGGTGGGTACACGCTTCAGCGCGCTTCAGCTTGTACGGCCGAGCGACGCTCGGCCTCGTGGCGTTTCGCCGCGTCCTGATGGCCCCGGAAAACGTCTGCGATAATTCCGAAACTGCTCTAAGTCTTGCGGCCGGAAAGCACTGCGACTACCTTGTCCGCAATCTGATCCACTAATCCGGGCATCGCGGAATCGAGGGCGACTGTTACGGCCGCGCGGACTTGTTCGGCGTCGATCACGGCCACGGACCGGGCGGGCATCGACGCCGACCGGACAACCGGAACCGATTGCTTCTTTCTGCCGCTGACAAAGCGGCCGATTGAATCCAGCAGCACGCTCGCCTCGAACGGCTTGCGCAGCATGCCGTCGGCCCGCACGCGGTCGATCTCTGCCTCATCGATCGGCTCAACGGGGCCGGCTGTCAGGATCACGGGTATCCCGCTGGTGCGCTTCACGTACTCGCAGAACTCGAAGCCGGAGACTTCCGGCATCGATATGTCGGCAATAATCAGATCGGGCTGAGCGTCGTCGAAGCGCAGTACGGCAACCTTACCGTCGCTGACGGTGATGACCTCGTGGCCTTCGTCGCGCAGAATCCGCTCGCCCATGCGCTGGGCGTGCGGGCTGTCGTCCGCAAGCAGGATCCGGCTCATTGCTGGGCTGCGGCCGGCACGTTCGTGGTGGATGCGGCAGCGGGCGGCGTAGTGGAAGACGCCGCGGGCGTTGTTGTGCTCGCAGGCGCAGCACAACCTGTCGTCTTCGGGCTCTTCGCGCACTTCTTCGCGAACGCATCGGCCGCCTTTTTCTGCAGCCTGTTGTTCTCATCCACCCGCTTCTTGTAGTCGTCTATTTCCTTCTTGGTCCGGTTCGACGGCAGAGGCGCCTGCGCCGCCGGCGTGACAGGGAGCTCGGTCGAAAGACCATTGGAGTCAGTACTGGCTTTGTGTTCGCCATCGACCTGGCCCGAGGAAAGTCGCGCATCGCTCTTCTGATCCAGTTCCGAACTATTACCCGCTACATTGATCCCCACGTCGGAAACTCCGGCTCCCGCTCCCGAGGAGGCCGGCAATGCAGCGGCCGTGGTGTCCAGCGGCACGCTGACCGGCGTGACCGGTCTCACAGCGGTCATGATCGGCGCGCCTTCCTTAGCGGCGGCTCCCATGTCCGGATGGCCCGTGATAAGGCCGGTAGCCCGGGAGAACATGCCTTCGCGCGTCCGGTGATCGATGTTGTACTTCATGCGCTCATATGCCGCGGGGTCCGCATCCGGAACCGGACGCTTCATTTCCGTGAGCCTGCTCTTCGCGGCCGCCGCGTGCAGACTGGCGGGGTAATCTCTGACAATTCTGGTAAGCGAATCGGCTTCCTGGTTCTCGAAGCGATCACCCATCTTTCGATACGCGTCCGCCAGGGTCCACAGCGCTTCATCCGAGCCGCTGTACAGGGGATACTGTTGCGTCACGGTCGCGAACCGCCCCTGTGCCGCGGGCAGAGCGCCCCTCTTGTAGTAGTAAATGCCGGTCTGAAATTCCTTGTCCGCCAGGATCTCCTGAATGTTGCGCAGTTTCTGCTCCGCGCCTACGGTGTATTTGGAATTCGGGAACTGAAGGATTTCCTGCTTGCATTCGTCTTCGGCACGCTGCCCCTCGGCATTATCGCGATCCGCATCCGACATCTGCTTGATATGGATATCGCAGATCTTCGACTGGGACTGCGCAGCCTCTTCCATATTCGGATAGAACAGGATGAAGTCCTTATACTCGATCTCCGCCTGCGCCAGACCGTGCGCGTCGCCTTCCCTGAACCAACTGTCGGCGATCGCAAGCTTCGCCTTCGCCAGATATTCGCTGGTGTCGTAAGTATTGATCAGCGTATTGAGCGTGAGGCGGGCAGCCAGATAGTTGCCGTGCTCGATATTCTGGATCGCTTTATCGTAGAGCACCTTATCGGGCTGCTGCGTGTCCTTGGTGATCGCCGTCTCGTACTTCTTCTTGTGAAAAAGGCCGAAGCCACAAAGAAGGTTGACCGAGAGAACGACGGCCGTAACCGCGAACAGGGGATTGCGGAAGAGGGGGTTGCGTGAATGCATCTTTACTCTCTCTATTAGACCATTAGACGGCTCTGATAAGCCAGTATGGGCATTCAGCGGGCCAGATGGCACTGAACCCCTTAAAGCGAGCCGGTTCAGACCCGGATGGCCAGCGCGCCAGCGGCTGCTTGCTGTAAATCCCGCACAGCTGAAGCCGAATCGTCACTGTGAAAAACGGACGAACCGGCAACCAGCCAGTCGCAGCCCGCGCGTACGATGGACTCCACATTGTCGGGGTTCACGCCACCGTCGATCTCGATTTTGAACGGCAGCCCGCGCTCACGCCTGATCTCGGCCAGCCGCCGTATCTTCTTCAAGGCATTGGGAATGAACTGCTGGCCCCCAAATCCCGGATTCACGCTCATAATCAGGACGTAGTCAGCCACTTCCAGAATGTCTTCGAGCACGCTGACGGGCGTGGCGGGATTCAGAACCACACCCGCTTTGGCCCCGAGCGCCTGAATATTGCGGACCGTGCGGTCGAGGTGGGTCGCAGCTTCATAGTGAACCGAAACCTGATCGGCGCCCGCTTCGATGAATAGAGGTGCAAACTTGTCCGGATCGGTAATCATCAGGTGAACATCGAGAATGCTCCTGGTCACCTTACGGATCGACTCCACGACGGGCGGTCCCAGCGTGAGATTGGGCACAAAATGGCCATCCATTACATCGACGTGCAGCATAGTGGCGCCGCCACGCTCGACAGCCGCGATTTCATCGCCGAGCCGCGCAAAATCGGCCGAAAGAATGGAGGGCAGAATGTGGATCATCGCTGTCTTCTTAATTATCGCTTACCGGCTTGAGAACGGCGGCAAAAAAGCCGTCGCCGGGGTCGCGGCCTGGGAGCCGCTGCATGGTCTCCACAACTGTTGCGCCCGAAGCGGCGACCACATCCTCGTTCTCTTCGCGTTCCAGCGAGCATGTTGAATAAACCAGGCGGCCGCCGGGCGCAAGTTGTGCGAGCGCGCTGCGCAGAATGGCGATCTGGCGTTCCTGCAGGTCAGCGAAATCTTCCGGCTCCAGCTTCCACTTGATTTCCGGATTCCGCGCGAGTGTGCCTGTACCGGAGCAAGGCGCGTCGAGAAGGATGCGATCGAATCGGCGGCTGAAAGGCAGTGGATCGCGGGCATCGAGAACGACGACCGGAATGCCGAGCGACGAGAGCATGCGCGCACGGCTCGGATGGAGATCGCAGGCCACGGCGCGAACGGGAGTTTCCAGGGCCTGCGCGGTCTTGTTGCCAGGCGAAGCGCAAAGGTCGAGAAATGTCTGTCCCGGCTCCAACCGCAGCAACGGAACTATCGCCTGCGCTGAGATGTCCTGAAATCGAAATGGCCCGGGATCGCCGGTTTGCAGACGGTAGCAGCCGGGTATGTCGGTTGGTTCAGCGCCGGTCGGCGGTTCGGACGCGCCGACGCGGATATAGCGTTCGGGGATCTTCAGGCTCGCACGCGCAATTTCCGAAGCGGCTTCGCTGCCGAATCGGGTGGTCCAGCGATCCAGGAGCCAGGCGGGAGTCGAGAGCGATTCCGGAATTTCGATCGGCGTACGTAATGACTGACGAAGCACCGCATTCACGAAGGCGGCAGCAGAAGCGGTTCCGGCCCGTCTTGCCAGTTCGACCGCGTCATTTACCACGGCGTGCGATGGAACGCGGTCTAGAAATCGGATCTGATAAAACGCCATTTCGAGGGCGATCCAGACTTCGGGATCGAGACGATCGAGGGGGACTTTCGAAAACTGCCGAATCGCTCCATCCAGTTCGCCGCGCCGACGCAGGACGCCGAAAACGATGTCGGAGGCGAGGCTGGCGTCGCGGGGATCGAGGTGCACGGACTTAGCTGCGAGCGCCTCGGCGGACCACGCGCCGCGATCTACCGCCATCAGGGCGGCAAAAGCAGCTTTTCGTGCGGGGGCCAGGTTCATTCCTCTCTATTGTCCCTTTGCGGATTGCGCCGGCGGTAGAATATGTGCATGAGCACAATAGCTCTCACGTCAGTTGAGGAATATCTTAGCCTGACGGAGAAGCCTTACCGCGAGTACCGGGACGGAGTGGTTTCTTCTAAGGCGATGCCCACCAAACTGCATTCCCTCGTTCAGTTCGCCTTGCAGATGCTGCTCCGCGCTCAGGGAGTACAGCCTCTGCCGGAATTGACCGTTCGTATTTCGCCGACGAAGTATCTGGTGCCAGATGTCTGCGTAACTGGCGAATTTTCGGGTCCCTATCCCACCGAGCCGGTCCTGCTCTGCTGCGAGATTCTCTCTCCTGAAGATCGCCTTGGCACAATGCTCGGCAAGTGCGAGGAATATCATGCATGGGGCGTGCCGTACTGCTGGGTTATAGACCCCGTCAAACGCACCGCCTGGGAATATAACGCAGCCTCCGAGCCGATGCGTGCTTCGGAAACACTGCGTGCGGGCGCGCTCTCGGTCAGCCTGGAAGAATTGTTCTCCTCGCTGCCGACTGCTTCCTGACAAATTGCAATACAATTGAGGCCATGCGTCCGATAGTTTGTTTGCTCGCTGTTTTCCTGATTCCGCTCCTGCATCTATCTCACGCGGCGGACGCCCCGAAGGTCGTCAGGACCGATCACTATGTACCGGTGAAATCGCAAGTGCCGGCGATTGCGGGTGATGTTACCGAGATCTACGTGCGCGAAGTGGCGCTGGCGAACGCTGCAGCCAGCGCGGATCGTGTGGTGCTATTTGTGCATGGCGCGGGAACTCCGGCTGAAGTCGCATTCGACGCGGGCTATCAGGACTATAGTTGGGCGGCTTATCTCGCGCACGCCGGCTTCGACGTGTTCGCGATGGATCTGACAGGCTATGGCCGATCGACACGCCCGGCGCCCATGAACGATGCGTGCAATCTGACCGCGGCACAACAGGCCGGATTTATCCCGGCGCTGATCGCCGCGGTTTGCCCTCCGTCTTACGCGAAACAGCTGACCACGATCGCATCCGACTGGAACGACATCGACGGCGTGGTGGACCATCTGCGCGCGCTGCGGCATGTGGACAGAGTGACGCTGATCGGGTGGTCGCAAGGCGGCCCGCGAGCGGGTGGCTATGCGGCGCAGCATCCGGACAAGGTGCAGAAGCTGGTGTTGCTGGCTCCGGCGTATGGACGCGGGGCGTCGCCCAATCCGCCCGCGCAGGTTCCGTCGAATGGTGCGGTTTTCAACACGCAGTCGCGCGATGAGTTCTTTGCCAACTGGGATCGGCAGGTGGGCTGCCCAAACCAATACGATCCGGCTGCAGGCAACGCGGTCTGGTCGGAGATGATTGAATCCGATCCGGTGGGCGCAACGTGGGGCTCGGGCGTTCGCCGCGCGCCGCAGGAAACGGTTTGGGGATGGAATCAGGCAATGGCGGCGAAAGTGCAAATTCCGGTGCTGCTGGTCTCCGGTGCCTACGATAAACAGGTCGCGCCGAACGGTGTACGCACGCTTTATGGCGACCTGGGCTCCACGCAGAAAGTCTTTGTGGATCTGGCGTGCTCATCGCATAACGCTCTCTGGGAAAAGAATCATCTGCTGCTTTTTGGGGCATCACTCGAATGGCTGACGAAGGGCACCGTAGATGGCCAGCAGACTGGCATGCTGAAAAGGGGATATTAGCGCGGTGCGCGATGCACTTTTCGCGCCGTAGTATGCTATCCTCCCGTTGGAAAAGGAGTCGTTTCATCATGGGACCCGACACATCAGGACGCAAAAAGGCAAGTGATTTTCCTCAGGAACTGCTCGATCTGTTCCATCTCTATGTCCACGGCGATATCGACCGCCGCGGTTTCTTCGACAAGGCGAAGAAGTTCGCCGTTGGAGGCGCGACGGCAGCGGGTCTGTTTGAATCGCTGCAGCCGAATTTCGCCTGGGCCGAACAGGTTCCGAAGGATGACGCGCGGATCAAGAGCGAAAAAGTCACAGTGCAGTCGCCCCAGGGCAACGGCACAATCAACGGATACTTCGCACGGCCCGCGAATGCGGCTGGTAAGCTGCCTGCGATCATCGTTTGCCACGAGAACCGCGGACTGAATCCGTATATCGAAGATGTGGCGCGCCGTCTCGCCTTACTGAACTATGAAGCGTTTGCTCCTGATGGTCTGACGTCCGTTGGCGGCTATCCGGGAGACGAGACGAAGGGTGTAGCCCTGTTCAACACGGTCGACAAGCCCAAGATGCTGGAAGACTTTGTTGCCTCCGCGCACTGGCTCAAAGCGCGTCCGGATTGCACGGGCAAGCTCGGGGCGATTGGTTTTTGTTTTGGCGGCGGCATGGTGAATAATCTGGCGGTGAAGCTGGGCTCCGATCTTACGGCCGGGTCCGCGTTTTACCCCGCCGCGCAGCCGATGGCACCGGAAGACGTCGCGAAGATCAAAGCGGCGCTGCTGGAAAATTACGCCTCGCTCGATACCGGAATTACCGGCCGATGGCCTGCATTTGAAACCGCTCTGAAAGCGGCTGGTGTGACTGTTACCGGCTACACTTACGAAGGCGTGAATCATGGCTTCCACAACGACACGACGCCGCGTTACGATGAACCTGCCGCAAAACTGGCGTGGCAGCGCAGCGTGGATCTCTTCAATAAATACCTCCGTGGTTAGAAGCCTCATCCCAGTCGCAACCGTTCTGCTTGCGTGGCCCGCGACCGCGCAGCAGACCTGCGAGAGTCTCACCAGTCTCAAAGTTCCCCACACGACCGTGACTTCGGCGACAGCCGTGGCCGCTACGGCGACGGTCCCGGCGCACTGCGCGGTGCAGGCCACGACGCGTCCCACCAGCGATTCGGAAATCAAATTCGAACTCTGGCTGCCCGCGACTGGCTGGAACGGAAAGTACGAACAGGTCGGCAATGGAGGCTGGGCGGGAGATCTTCCCACCAATTCGCTGGCGGAGCCACTGCGCCGGGGGTACGCGGTCGCTGGCACCGACGACGGCCATACGGGAGGCGGCGCCGAATGGGCCATCGGGCACCCGGAAAAGCTCGCGGACTTCGGCTATCGTGCCGTGCATGAGACCAGATTGCAGGCCGTCACGATCACGGAAGCGTATTACGTGAAAGAGACGACGCACAATTATTTCGTCGGCTGTTCGGATGGTGGCCGCGAGGCGCTGATGGAAGCTCAGCGCTTCGCCGACGACTTCGACGGCATCATCGCGGGCGCTCCCGCCAACAACTGGACGCACCTCATCGCCACAGCGCTGTGGGACGAACAGGCGCTCCTGAACGATCCCGCCGCGACTATCCCGCCCGCAAAACTTCCTGCGATTCAAAAGACCGCCGTGGAGCAGTGCGATGCTCTCGATGGCGTGAAAGACGGTCTGATTTCAGATCCACGCGCCTGCCATGTGGATCTCAGTAAGCTCGCCTGCAAAGGCGCGGACTCGCCGGATTGCCTGACCGCCCCGCAGATCGGGGCTCTGCGGAAGATTTATGGCGGCCCCACCAATCCGCGCACCGGGACGCAGATTCATCCTGGCTTCGCGCCCGGGGTGGAAGGCGTCGGAGGAACATGGGCGCGTGGATCATTCCTGGCGGACGCGCAGAGCCTGAGCAGTTTGGTTTCGCCAATACGTTCTATCTCCAGGCCGTCTACGAAAATCTGAAAACTGATTTCCATGCGCTGAACTTCGATACCGACGTTGCGTACGCCGACGAAAAAACGGCCGCGCTGCTCAACTCGACCAATCCCGATCTGCGCTCGTTTCGCGCGCGCAACGGCAAGCTCATCCAGTATCACGGCTGGGGCGACGCGGCAATTCCGGGGCAGGATTCCGTCGATTATTACCAACTGGTGCAGGCGTTCATGACGAAGTACCCGAACGGGCGCACGCATACCCAGGGAGCGGTCGACGATTTTTACCGGTTGTTCATGGTTCCCGGCATGGGGCATTGCGGCGGCGGCATTGGGCCCAACGTGTTCGGCAACGGGAACACGGTTGCGGGAGCGAAGAACGATCCCGAACGCGATCTTCTGACGGCGCTCGATCGCTGGGTGGAAAAAGGCGTCGCGCCCGATCAATTTATCGGAACCGGCAAGGTCGTCGGCGATCCCGCGAAGGTGTTGACTCGCCCGCTCTGCGCGTTTCCGACAGTCGCACGTTACAAGGGCTCGGGCGACGTGAACGACGCGGCCAGCTTCACCTGCGCCGCTTCATAGAGGCCAGCCCGTTTAGCCAGCCAGCTGGAATAGATTCTCGGGTTCCGGATCATCGGAGTCGACTCTCTTCAGCCGCTTCTCGATCGCCCGCGTGCGGACCGCAGCCTCGTCCACTGTTTCGACGGCCTGGTTGAGCCTTCTGCGAATACTTTCGAGCACGACGGAGTACTTGCCAAACTCGGTTTTCACTTCGCCGAGCACTTTCCAGACTTCGCCCGAGCGCTGCTGGATCGCAAGCGTGCGGAAGCCCATCTGGAGACTGTTCAGCAGAGCGGCGAACGTGGTCGGACCCGCGAGCACGACGCGGTAATTCTCCTGAATCGATTCGGCGAGACCGGGTCGGCGCAGAACTTCGGCGTACAGTCCTTCCGTCGCGAGGAAGAGAATCCCGAAATCGGTGGTCGCCGGCGGCGAGAGATATTTCCCGCTGAAAGTTTTCGCGCAGGTGCGAACCACGGTTTCCAGTTCTTTCGCGCAGAGTTCGACCGCGAGAACATCTCCGCGTTCGGAGGCTGCTACAAGACGCTGATACGCTTCCGCCGGAAATTTCGCGTCGATCGGCAACCAGACCGTGCCTGCGTCCTGTCCGGGCAGCTTGATCGCGAATTCCACGCGCTCACCCGTGCCCGTGGTGGAGACGTTGCGCTCAAACTGGCCGGGCGCAAGCATCTGAGTCAGCAGGTTTTCGAGCTGCACTTCGCCCCATGCTCCGCGCGTTGTGACGTTGCCAAGAACGCGCTTAAGATCGCCCACTCCTGCGGCCAGGGTCTGCATTTCGCCGAGGCCTTTGTGGACCTGTTCCAGGCGTTCGCTCACCAGACGAAACGATTCGCCGAGGCGGGTTTCGAGAGTGGATTGCAGCTTTTCGTCCACAGTGATTCGCATCTGTTCGAGGCGCGCGGCGTTATCGGACTGGATGGCGGCGAGGCGCTGATCCATCGCGGTGCGGATGGATTCGAGTTCGGTGCGCTGGCCCCGCTGGGCATCGGTGAGTTGCTGGAGGACCGCCGTGCGAAGGGATTCCCCGCGTTGGTCGGTCTGCATGGCGTAGCGCTGGAGGCCGGCCGCGAGCTCTTCACGCAGGGCGCGGGCGTCTTCGGATTGGGTTTGCCGCAAGCGCGCGATGTCCTCACGGGAATCGACGGGGCGCGGGCGCAGCAGCAGGGCAACGAGTAGTACGACTATCAGGGCGAGAAGAATGAGGGCGATGACGGAAAACATTTTGGTACCGCTATGTTTTTAAGGATACACCCGGTTCCTGCTACGATGTACACCAACAGATGAGAATTCTTCCCGCTGCGTTCCTCGTGCTGAACGTGCTTTGCCCGGCGCAGACGCCTCCACCTTTGGCCTTCGACGTCGCCTCGGTAAAACCGCAGAAATGGACAGGCAACGGCAGCGTAGGTGTTCTCGTTCGCGGCAACACGCTCGATGCCGAGCACGCGGATCTGAATAGCCTCGTCGAGTTCGCTTACGACCTGAAGGATTTTCAGCTCTCCGGCGGCCCGGCGTGGGGAATCCACGGAGTGCTGGATAGTTCGGAGTTATTCCAGGTGTTGGCGAAGCCTGCGTCCGGGCAAACGCCTTCGGTGGATGAATTCCGTCTGATGCTGCAAACGCTCCTCGCAGATCGCTTTCATCTACAGGTTCACCACGTAAACCGTCAGATACCTGTTTATAACCTTGTGGTGAACAAGGGCGGTCCGAAACTCAAAGAATCCGCCGGAGGCAATACGGCTATCAATGTCCGTTCCGCCGGCCCTGGCGGCATCCATATCGATGCAATCAATGTGACCATTCCGCACGCGCTGGAAAGTCAGCTTGGACTCTATGCGGGGCGTCCCGTATTCGAGAAGACAGGCCTGACCTGCTATTATGATTTCACAATCGAATGGACCGCAATCGACACGCGAACGGACCTTCCCTCGTTTCCGGGGCTTTTCAGGATCAGCTCGGACTCAAACTGGAACCGGCGACCGCGTCATTCGACACGGTCGTGATTGACCGTGCGGAGAAGCCATCTGAGAATTAGAGAAAATATGATCTTCGCCAGAACCGCGCTTCTTGCAATCTGCTGCGCTGTCGGTCACGCGCAGACGCCTCAGCCATTGTCCTTCGACGTCGCTTCTGTCAAACCAGACAAATTTACCGGAACCGGCTCTGTGGGCGTCAGGATCGAGGGAAATACCCTTCACGCCACGCTCGTGGATTTGAACTGGCTGATCGAATATGCCTATAACGTCGGGGAATTTCAACTATCGGGCGGACCAGCATGGGCGGCCCATGGGAATATTTTGAGTGACGACCTGTTTCAGGTCCTGGCTAAGCCCGCCCCCGGCGAGAGCCCATCAACCGAGCAGTTCCGGCTGATGCTTCAGACCCTGCTCGCGGATCGGTTTCACCTCCAGATCCACCACGTGGACAGGCCACTTCCCGTCTATAACCTGGTAGTGAGCAAGGGTGGTCCGAACTTAAAGGAATCCGCCGGGGGCAAGACCGCGTTGAAGCAGCGGGCGGTTGGAGATGTCGGGTGGAGCATCGACGCCACCAACGCGACAATGCGGGATACGCTTGGTCTGCTGAGCATCTATGGCCACCGGCCGGTTTTCGACAAAACCGGGCTGACGGGCCACTACGATTTCACCGTGAAATGGCTTCTGAATCAACTCGGCGCCGCTGACGTCCCCGGCTCCGATCTGCCGACGCTTCCGGCCGCGCTGCAGGAGCAATTAGGACTCAAGCTGGAATCCACGACGGCTCCTTACGACACGATCGTCATCGATCACGCGGAGAAACCGTCGGAGAATTAAGCGCTACAGAATATCCTCGGAGCAAAGCCCCTCAGTATCCCTTCGTTCGCCTATTAAGAACCAAGTCCAGATGGCTCGGCTCTGGTCCGGGCGTCAGCGGGGTAACACCTGAGCGTGCGACTTCCTTGCTTGCTGCCTCACCCACCCAAATCTTTGCTTCGATACTGTATGTGATTCCCTGCAATCCCTTAAACTTTGCCACACCACTGGCATCGGTCAGGCCTCCTGTCGCAGCGCGGCCCTCGAAATCACCCCACACGTTCACCCCGGATGCAGGACGCCCATCGGGCCAACTTACATGCACTTCGATATTTTGTGCAGGGGATGGGGCAGGCAGCCTGAACGGCATGATCTCCTTTTCTCCCCCGGCCGCGAGGGCGATCGACGTGCCCGCATGGTCCGCCCATGTCGTCCTGGCGTAGGGAGTTTTCTCATCCGGGGCTTCAAATATATTCACTCCAATCTCAAAGTGGCCACTGGGAAGCTTTTCGAAACTGTATCTTCCATCGATCCCCGACGTCGTTTTTTTCTCCGCATAGAAGATTGGTTTTCCATCCTTGCCGAGTCGGAGGACTTCTACTCTTACACCTGATGCCGATTTCCCGAAGTGATCAAGCAGTCTGCCCTTAATGACGCCTGGTGCAATCATGTCGAAATTTATCGCGGCGCACCCGACTTGCGGAACCTCCACGGCGCCAATCTCCTGACTCGGTTCGTACGGACGCAAGACCGGCTTGACCACATATTTACCGGGCACCACGCGGAACCTGTAATATCCGTCCGTATCACTGCGCTCCATTTTCCCGATGCCGTCGCCCGAGAGCATAACCGCAACCCCTGGCAAGCCTGGTGGTTCAAATATTCCAAAACGCTCGTCTTCAACGACTCGTCCCCAAATTCCGGATGTTTCTGTTCCTGCGCGATACTGACGCAAGTATTCCAGATCCGCGCGATTGGCGCGGTCCGTTGCGTCGATCAAGCGTGTGCCGGAACATTCGGGTGCCGAATAAATAACCGGCGGGTGCAGCGGGTCAATGCCTGGCGGTGACGGCTTGGATCCAGATCGTCCGCCAACAACCGACATGATCGAAGTGTCGGCAGGCATCGTCGCTCCGAATAGGCAAAGACCAGATATCGTACGCCTATCGAGTATTCGGCGTAACACGAAGTAAAGCTGCCCGGGTCGACCCAAACATCACGTGCTCCGGGATTCAGGCCTTTGAAGGATTCCTCAACCTCGAATCTCACCAGCGTGCGCTGCAGTAAGCCGATTGACGGGTCATGATCGTCAAAAACAACCTTGCCGACGAACACAATGGCCGCGTGGCTGACGTAAGCACAGGCCGGGCCAGCGGGTCCGCAGTCACATGCCCAGGCCGCGATTGGAATTAGGCCCGCAGCCACGAATGACGCAAGGGTTCGCCTTTGCACGCCCGTAGCTTAACACTTTCAGGCGAATATCTCGCGAGGTTGATCGCTACAGGATATCTTCCGACCAGCTCTCGAGCACCGCCTTCACCTTCGCGGTAAACTGATCCGCGAGTGCACCGTCGATCAATCTGTGATCGAAAGTCAGCGCCAGATAGCACTGCGAGCGAATCGCAATCGCATCGTCGATAACGACCGGCATTTTCTCAATCGTGCCGACGCCCAGAATTGCCACCTGCGGCTGATTGATCACCGGCGTCGCGAAGACGCTGCCGAAACTGCCGAAATTCGTGATCGAGAAAGTCCCGCCCTGAATTTCATCGGGCTTTAACTGCTTCGCCCGCGCACGTCCCGCCAGGTCGACAATCGACCGCTGCAGACCCGTCACGTTCTTCTCGTCCGCAGCCTTGATGACGGGGACGATCAGGCCACCATCGAGCGCCACCGCGATCCCGATATTGATTTCGTTGTGATAAACGATATTCGTTCCGTCGATCGACGCGTTGAAGATGGGGAATTGAGCGATCGCTTCCGTCGCCGCGCGTGTAACAAACGGCAGGAACGTAAGCGACATGCCGTGGCGCGCCGCAAACGCCTCCTTATGCTTTGCGCGCATCTTCGCGACCTTCGTCATATCGACACGATGGACCGTAGTAACGTGCGCCGAGGTGCGTTTGCTCATCACCATGTGCTCGGCGATCTTCTGCCGCATTGTGCTCATGGGTTCGGTGCGTGTTTTCGCAACAGGACCAACGCCCTTCGCGACTGGTGCCGGAGCGGCGGGAGCGGACGCCGCAGCAGGAGCCGCCGCAGGCGCGCCGCCTTTCAGATAGCCTTCAACATCATCCTTCGTGATCCTTCCGCCGGCGCCGGTGCCTGTGACGCGGGAAAGGTCGATATTGTTCTCACGCGCCATTCTGCGGACGAGCGGAGAGAGCGGTCCAGCGGGCGCCGAGGCCGAGGCTGCGGCAGGAGCAGGTGCAGCCGGCGCCGGAGCGGTTTTGACGGCCACTGGCTCCACTACGGGATCGGGCTCAGCTTTCGAAGGCGCTTCGGCTTTCGCGGGCGCAGGCGCGGCGGCAGCCGGAACTGGCGCACTTGCGGGCGCTGATCCATCGCTGATGCGCGCTACCACGGAGTTCACCTGGATCGTCTGGCCTTCCTGCACCAGCACTTCGGACAGCACGCCGGCGGCGGGCGAAGGGATCTCGGTATCCACTTTATCCGTGGAAATTTCGAACAGCGGCTCATCGAGCACGACTGTGTCACCGGCCTTCTTCAGCCACTTCGTCAGCGTTCCTTCGACGATACTCTCGCCCATCTGGGGCATCACAACGTCTGTCATCTCAAGGCTCCCGTCAGCTCCGGCGTTTCCGCCGCTATTCCCGACATCTCAAAATCGAATACCCGCCCGAAGTGGCGCGCCAATGCGCGTTTCAAATCCTCCGGGTCGGCCTGCACACCCAGCCGCTCCATTGACGTCACCGGCTTCGTCAATCCGCACGGCACAATGTAATCGAAGTAGCGCAAATCCGTGGTCACATTCAGCGCCCAGCCGTGCGTCGAAACCCAGCGGCTCAGGTGTACCCCAATGGCCGCTATTTTCGCCTGCTCGGCGCCATCCGTACTGGTCCACACGCCCGCCAAACCGGGCACACGAAACGACTGAATGCCGAACTCCTCCAGCGTATCAATGAGCGTCTGTTCAATCGCGCGCACAAACGCGCCGACATCCCGCTTCCACTCCCGCAAGTCGACGATCGGATAAGCCACGATCTGTCCTGGCCCGTGATAGGTCACATCGCCGCCGCGATCCGATTCGAAAAGCTCAATCCCCTCACGGCGACGCAAGTCCGCCGACGCGAGAACATTGCTTTCGCTCCCGTTGCGGCCGATCGTCACGACATGCGGGTGTTCCACAAGGAGAAGATGGTCGGTTCCCTGCCCCAGTTTCCGCTCGTTCGCGAGACCTTCCTGAATGGCGAGCGCGTCCGCGTAACTCATGCGGCCAAGATCGCGAACAATGCAGGTTCGGGTCATTCAGGACTAAACGTTGATCGCAAGGCCGTAGACGTTATTAAACGCCTCGCCCAGCGCTTCATAAATGGTCGGATGCGCGTGGATGGTGTTCATCATCGTCTCCACTGTCGCCTCCGCTTCCATCGCGGTGACAGCTTCCGAAATCAGCTCGAAAGCTTCCGGCCCGATGATGTGAACACCCAGGATCTCGCCGTACTTTTCATCCGAGACGATCTTGACGAAGCCATCGTGCGAGCCGAGAATCGTCGCTTTGCTGTTCGCCATGAACGGGAATTTACCGACCTTCACCTTGTAGCCGGCCGCTTTCGCCTGCGCTTCGGTCAGCCCGACGCTGCCGATGCCGGGATCGGTATAGGTTGCACCGGGAATCCTGTTGCGGCGGATCGGCGTCGTTGGCTTGCCGGCAATCTTCGCCACCGCGACCATGCCCTGCGCGGTTGCGACGTGGGCCAGTTGCGGCGTGCCCGCGACCACATCGCCGATCGCGTAAATTCCAGGCTCATCCGTCTGCTGATACTCATCCACGAAAACAAACCCGCGTTCGCTGCGAACTTTCGTGGTCTCGAGCCCAATTCCCGCAGTGTTCGGCGCGCGTCCGACGGCGACCAGCAGCTTTTCCGCTTCGACGTCTTCCACCTTGCCATTCGCCAGTGTCACCTTCATCTTCACGCTCGTGCCCGTCTTCTGCACGTCAGAACATTTCGCGCCGGTTTCGACGCAAATCTTGTCTTTCTTAAAGAGCCGCTCCAGTTCTTTCGAGACTTCCTCGTCTTCCACAGGCACAATTCGCGGCAAGGCTTCGAAAATGCTGACCTCGGTTCCGAAGCGGCGGAACATAGATGCAAATTCTACGCCCACCGCGCCCGCGCCGATGATCATCAGCGACTTCGGCACCGCCTGTAGATTCAGAATTTCGATATTGGTCAGGATGAACTCGGCGTCAGGAGTCAGTCCGGGCAACATGCGCGCGACGGAGCCGGTCGCAATCAGAATATTCTTCGTTTCCAGGATCTGGGTGCCCTTGTCGGTCTTGACTTCGACCTTGCCGGGGCTTTTGATGGAGCCAAAACCCTTGATCCACTCGACTTTGTTTTTCTTCATCAGAAACTCGATGCCTTTAGCATGTTTCTGCACTATTCCGTTCTTGCGCTCGATCACCTTCGGGAAGTTGAGGATCGGCTTCTCGATCGTGATGCCTTCATCGCCGGAATTGGTGGCGAAATGCCACATGTCAGCGGTGTGCAGCAGGGCTTTAGTGGGGATGCAGCCCACATGCAGGCAAGTGCCGCCGAGCTTGGCGTCTTTCTCGATAATGGCCGTTTTCAGGCCATACTGTCCGGCGCGGATGGCGGCAGAATAGCCGCCGGGGCCGCTTCCAATCACAATGAGGTCGTAGGTCACGCTTCTCTATTCTATATGGGTGGCTGGATTCACTTCGGGCCGAATTCCGTCCCGCCGGAAATGTGTATAATATGTCAGTAGGATACACATGCGCACCAACATCGTAATCGACGATAAGCTCATGAGGGATACCCTTCGCGCGACTGGCCTCAGCACCAAACGGGAAGCCGTTGAACAGGGCCTCCAAACGTTGCTTCGCCTGAGCCGTCAGGGAGAACTCCGGAAATACCGTGGCAAACTCAACTGGCAGGGCGATCTTGACGCGATGAGGACAGATCGTTGATTCTCGTCGATTCCAGCATTTGGATCGACTACTTCAGAGGCGCAGTTACCGAGCAGACCAAAAAGCTGGACGGGTTGCTCGGCCGCGAACTCCTGGTGACCGGCGATCTGATTCTTACTGAGGTTCTGCAGGGCTTAGCCGCTGAGCGGGATTTCAATGAGGCCCGGAAGCTGCTGACCTCTCTGACCATCGTTGAACTGGGCGGACAGGAAATCGCGATTCAGGCTGCGAGGAATTTCCGCACTCTACGCAAGCTCGGGGTCACCGTCCGAAAAACCATCGATATCGTGATTGCGACGCGATGCATCGAGAGCGGCTACAATTTGCTCCACAGCGACAAAGATTTTGATCCTTTTGTCCGGCACCTCGGCCTACGCATCGTAGTCTGACGGCGGTCGCACGTCCGCGCCGATTCATACGAGAGCGGTCACGTATGGTAGAAGACATGAGAAAGAACAGCGCGGCTGTAGCACTGGGACGGAAAGGTGGTTTGAAAGGCGGTCTGGCTCGCACGGCACGCCTCACTCCCGCCCAGCGTAGCGCCAGCGCCAGTACGGCGGTCCGGGCGCGGTGGGCCAAGACCATCACGTCGAACCATGTGACGCCGGAAGCGCATGCCCGACACCTCCGATCGGATGCTGACCTCTCTTCTGAAGCAGCTTCGGACGACCACCGACCTGGATGAAGTCAGGCGGCTTTCAGAGAAGATTGAGCGCGTCGTATTCCACAAGCAATTCGAGCATGCCTGGAATCCGGCGGCCTCCTCCTGCCGGGATCATGAATCACCTGCTGGAACGGTTTCGCGATGGGCGAAACGCCATCGCGGACTTCACGGAACTCAAACACCGGCTGGAATCGGACATCGACGTTCCCGAGGGAATGTGGTTCAAGCGCTCGCGAAATTCACGCTTGCGGGGGATGGCGAAATGCCGAAGACATTTCTCTCACCGGAGATGATCGCCCGAGGGAAAGAAATCCATTAACCCCAGCTCGTTTAAATAAGCCTCACTCGTCCCGCAAAATCTCCAGCGGTTTCTGCCCCAGGGTCCGGTAACTCGCCAGCCATCCGGTCGCCACCGCCAGCAGCGCCGTCCCGCCGATCGCAGACAACACGGGCACGACATCCACTCCCGTCTCCGCCTTCAAAAGCTTATTCAGCAGAAGCCAGCCGAATCCGCCCGCCAGCATCCCGCCCATCAGTCCCGCTACCGACCCGATCACGAAAAACTCCACCGAGAAAATCTTCGCAATGCGCGCTCGCGTCGCGCCCAGCGTTTTCAGGATTACCACTTCGCGCAGCCGTCGGAACCGCGTTCCCGCCACGCTCGACGCCAGAATCACCGCGCCAGCCAGCATTGAGAAGCCCGAAATAAACCGCACCACCATCGAAATCTGATCCACCACCGACTGAATGATTTCCAGCACGTCGGCCATGTTGATCACCGTGATCGTCGGGTATTTATCGTAGATCGCTTTCTGCATCCGGCCTACGCTCTCCGGCTTCATGCGCACGCCGCCGTAGTAAATCGCAGGCAATCCGTCGAGCGCGCCCGGCGCAAAGAAGAACTCAATCCGCGCATTCATTCTTTCGTTTTGTGTCTTATGAATGGCCGCAACGGTCGATTCAAATGACCGCACCGAAGTTGTCCACGCGATCTTCGATCCCACGTGAACGTTCAGCAACTTCGCGGCCTGCTCCGCCACCGAGACCTGCGCATCTTTCGGATGGGCATTCTCATCCCACCACTTCCCTTCCAGCACCTGCGTGAACTGCGGCAGCGGCCCTTCGGACGAAAGCGAGACGTTGCCCGCATATCGCCGCGCCATGCCACGCTGGCTATTGCCGCGCATCGGCACGCCGTCGACCGATTCGATTCGCGCCGTCACAGAGCCCGTCATCTCAGGCGTGCCGAGCACACCCGGCTGGTGTCGCAGAATATCCATTACGCCGTCACGATTCGACACCGTGACGTCCAGCAGGTAGACGTTGGGCAATCCGGGCGGTGCCGTTCGCATGATGTCGTGCAGCACGCCGCGCTGAATGATCCACACCGAAACCGTAAACATCACGCCAACGCCCAAAGCGATCACCGCAGCCCCGGCATGATTGCCCGGGCGATAGAGATTCGCAATTCCCTGCCGCAGCACCGGCCCTGCGGCGCGCGGCAGGTGCCGGCCCACCCAACGCAATACGCGCAGCAACACCCACGCGATGGCGACCAGCACCGCAAGCCCGGCCGCGATACCCAGCGCGAAATATCGACCCGTCTCAGCACTATCGCTTAGCCATGCAGCAAGCACACCAACGAAAAACAGAATCAGAATGCCGGAAAACAGCGAGCCCGCCAGACGTCCCCACCACTCCCGCAGCGTCAATTCAGGAGCAGCCATTTCCCGCCGGAAAATCACCGCGGGCCGAATATTGCGGATACCCAGCAGCGGCGGAATGGTAAACAGCAGCACTGTCAGCACCCCCACCAGCAAGCCCTGCAACGCGGACAGCGGACTGAAGCGCGGCAGCGACGTGAGATGAAAATAGCCTGACAGAAAAATCGGGAACATCGTCTGCACAAACGTCCCGAACGCAATGCCCACGGCGCTCCCTGCCAGCCCCAACCCGATCGTTTGTATCAGATAAATTCGCAGAATCTGCGACGACCGTGCGCCCAGGCACTTCATGATCGCAATGGAATCCATCTTCTGTTGCAGATGCGCCTGAATTGCCGTGGCCACGCCCAGCGCCCCGATCACAAGTGCAACCAGACTGACCAGCGAAAGGAAAATCGTCGATTGCCGCAGACCCTGCTCGATGAGCGGATGCGCCTGCGTGTAATCGGCGATCAGGGCCTGGCCGCCTCGCCCTCTCCCTCCGCCAGTCTGAAATACCTTCTCCAGATCTCCGCGCACGTCTTCAATCTTCATCGTGACCGGAACCTTGAACAGAAAACGCTCGGAAGCGCGGCTACCCGGCGCCAGAATCCCGGTTCGTGCCAGACCCTCACGCGAAACCATCACACGCGGCCCGACGTTAATACTGCCTGTCATGCGGTCCGGCTCATTCGTGACTTCGGCGACAATACGGAATGCCTGACCGCCGATCTTCACCGAATCGCCGATTTGCGCGCCGAGTCGCAGCAGCACGCCATCGGAAACAACCACTGCGTCGGGCGTGAGCGCGGTTCGCAGGCTCTGCGCGGGATTGAGCGTGACGGTTCCGTAGAACGGATACATCGACGGGTCCACGGCTTTCACGGAAAGCAGCACGGGCACCGCGTCATCGGGATTCGCGTTCGGTGGCAACGCCATCGTGACCGTTTCCGTGATCTGCGTGCGCTTCACACCGCGTGCGGTGAGCGCATCCATCGCGGCGGCTTGCTGCGGAGATGGAAGTTCGAACGTGCGCACCGTGAGGTCGGCCGCCATGAATGTGCGGGCATCGCGCTGCAGCATGGTGTGGAACGCCTCTGAAAATCCTCGCACGCCACTTAGCGAGGCAACGCCTGCTGCGACCGCCAGGATCACAAACACGAATCTGCCTGTTGAAGCCCGCGTTTCCCGCCACGCGATTTTCGCTGCCGTGCGGTACGTGCTCGGCTTGTGCGCGACGGCGCTCACTGGCGGCCAACTTCACTCTGTACGCGCTCGTCACTCACAACAAGACCGTCGCGCAAAGTAATCACACGGTCGGCATGTCTGGCCAGCGCGGGGTCATGAGTCACAAGGACCAGAGTCGCGCCTTCCTGCCGATTGAGTTCCAGCAGAATCTCCAGCACCTGATTGCCTGTCTTACCGTCGAGATTCCCAGTCGGTTCGTCGGCCAACAGAATCGGCGGCTTCGTGATAAATGCCCGTGCGAGCGCCACGCGCTGCTGTTCGCCGCCGGAGAGTTGCACCGGGTAGTGATCCATGCGATCCCCCAAACCGACTCTGGTCAACAGTTCCCGCGCTCGTTTCACCACGCCGGAATCCGCACCCGCCAGTTCCGCCGGCAGCAGCACGTTCTCTTCCGCCGTCAAGGTGGGAATCAGCTGAAACGACTGAAAAACGAAGCCGATTTTGCGTCCGCGCACTTCCGACATACGGTCTTCAGAAAGCCCTGTGATGTCCTGCCCATCCAGAATGATCCTGCCGCCACTAGCGCTGTCCAGGCCCGCGAGCAACCCCAGCAGCGTGCTCTTACCGCTGCCGGAAGGTCCCATAATTGCGGCAAATTCCCCCTGCGGAATCACGATATCGATGCCGCGCAAAATTTCAACTTTATGGGTAGGCGTCGCGATGGTTCTGGTGAGACCAATGACTTCGATAATGGGGCGCGGTATGGCGGAACTCCTGTGGCTATCTGTCATGATTATTGCAGTGAATGCGAAATGGATTGGCGCGGCTTTACTAAGCCTTACGCTCTGCGCCTGCGGGGGAAAAAAACAGGAGGAGCCTGCGTCTGCGGGCGTTGCGGCGGAAACTCCTTCCCGCCCCCAGCCCCCGCCCGATCCGCGCCCTGTCATCGTGGCCTTCGGGGACAGCCTGACCGCTGGCTACGGAGTCGAGCCGGGCAAGAGCTACCCCGACGATCTCCAGCGCCTTCTCGATGCGGCGGGATATAAGTACCGTGTCGTCAACTTGGGAGTCAGTGGCGATACTACAAGTGACGGAGTTCAGCGCCTACCCGATGCTCTGGCAGCGAAACCGGCGATCGTGATTCTGGAGTTCGGCGGCAACGATGGCCTCCGCGGGTTGCCCGTCTCCACTAGCCGCGCCAACCAGACTCAGATGATCCAGACTCTTCAGAAGGCGGGAATCCAGATCCTGCTGGCTGGGATGACCCTGCCGCTCAATTATGGTCCGTACTATATTCACTTGTTCGAACAGGTTTATGTCGATGTCGCGCAGCAGTTCCATATCGCGCGGATACCCTTCCTGCTGGAGGGCGTCGCAGGACATCCGGAGTTGATCCAGGCGGACGGCATCCACCCCACCGCAGAAGGCTGTAGGATCGTTTCCACCACTGTAATGAATAACTTAAAGCCGCTATTAAATAAATAGCTTTACTTATTTCGTACGGTCCCGGACCCTGGTTTTTTGCTCAGGTTCATTTTTCAGTGTCAATCCGGATCGTTTTCCTATAGATTAAAGATAGACATGCCTACCGAGGCAATCATCGAAAGGGTCGCTGAACCCCTCCTACCGCCACCGCGCCCTCGAAAAGTAGCGAGGGTGTTGCTTGTGGACTCCGATCTTGCTTCCAGACTGACCCTGAAGAGTCTTCTGGGAAAAGCGGGCTACGCGGTCGAAGGGGCTGCAAGCGCCGCCGAAGCGGTTTTCAAGCTCGATGCCCATGAATTTCAGTTGGTTCTGGCGGATTTAAGAACCGAATCCGAGGAAGCTGGCCCATCTTTGCTCTCCTATGCCCGTCAGAAGGAGTACCGGCCAGCTACCGGTTTGATTGCTTCGGATATGAGCGAACCGGAGTCCGGAACCCGGACGACGCCCGGTTCCGACAGAGTAGTCAGGATGAGTAATGAGGACGTATCGAATCTCCTGGCGAATGTGGCGGAACTGATTAGTCTGCGGGCCGACCGGCGCATGCGGCGCTCTCTTCACTCCTGACATTTCCGAATCCCGACTGAACTAACGGAGCCGCTGGTCTGCCGTCCAAACACCCATGGAACTCTCGTTTGGCCTGATCCTGCTCTTCGTCTGCTTGCCCGCGTCCGGATTTGCCGAATGCACCCAAGCCGACAACGATGCGAGCACACGGCGGGCGTTGGAAACGCAGTACGCCACCATAGAACGCGCGACCTTCGCAAAGGACGCCGCCGCTCTCTTTTCGGTCTATGCGCCGGACTTCGAAGCGCACAATATCAACGGCAGCGTCTCGAAATTCCGGGATTCTGCCGCCTACGTGACGGCGGGCTTCGATCCGGTGAAGCAGAATATCCACCTGAGCAACACCATCGTCGGAATGGTGTCATGCGCAACCCGGCAGGTCAAAGCGACCGTTCTACAGCAATGGACCCGCATGCAGGAGAGCTCCGGCGAGCTACGGCGCTATGAAACAAACACCGTACGGGACGAGACATGGACGTTTGATGGAACCGTCTGGAAGCGCCAGCTCATCGACAATATCCGGCCCGGAGCGTGGTTCGTCGATGGAAAATGCGTAGATCCGGGCAAGGCTTACGATCCCGACGCGCCGGAGTTCGATCCGCACGGGCTATCGCCAGCTACCGTGAGCAGCAGATCTGAGTAGGCAGAATCGCTGCCGGAGTGAGCGGCGTCGTGACCCGGAAGAAATTCTTCGAGGCCAGTTCCTTGTAGACGTCGCCCGCTATGCCGGACGCCATCGGACCAATCGAAGGTTTGCCGCCCGTCAGCAGCACAACGACCACCAGTTTGCGCCCGCCCGTTTCATTGAACGACCCAAACCATCCGAGGTGCGTACGGCCTTCGCTGCATGTCCCGGTCTTGCCGAGAATCTCGTCCTGCTGGCTGGCGCGCCGCGCGGTACCGAACTCCACCGCGCCCCTCATACCCGGCTTGATGACGGGAATCAGATTACCGATGTCGAGACGACGCTTAATCTGGGGCTGAAACTCCCGAATCTCCTGCTCGGACTGCGGATATTGCAGCCAGTACAACGTGCCTCCGTTCGCGACCGCACCGATCAATCCTGCAAGTTCCAGCGGTGTCTGCGAGATCTCTTCGCCGAAGCTCGTCAGCATTCCCATGCCGCCATCCCTGGGCGGCTGCGACGGAAAATAACCCGGGTGCTCACCCTCGATATTGAGACCGGCTTTCTCCCCGTATCCGAACAGCTTCGCGTAATAGCTATAACGGTCGTAGCCAAGTTTAATACCGAGATTCGCAAAATAGGAATTGTTGGAATACGCCAGCGCATCCGTGAGATCGAGTGAGCCCCTGCTGTTAAAACGAATCGGACTTACACGCGTGACCAGATTCTCATGCAGGCCCGCCAGCGCCACCGAAACCTTGACCGTGGAGCAGGGCTGGAATCCACCCCCCAACGCCAGTTGCTGATTGACGATAGTGAGAATGCGTCCCGTCTCGGGGTCTACAACAACGACGGATCCGTTCAGGCTGCCCAACGCATCGACGGCCGCCGCTCTCACAATCGGATCTTCACCCGTTGTATTATCGCCAGAAGTGGAATCCTTATAGGTAGGCTCATCCCAGGTCTGCACCCAGCCACTACCGCGTGCAATTCGCGCGCGCTTATTGGCCGCCGCGATCTCGGCTTCCGGTGAGAGCTTCGTCACCACCTTCGCCGCAGGCCGTACCGCAGCCCTCGTTGCCACCGTCGAAGCGGACTTCGACGCCGCTGGCTTCGCGGCAACAACAGCGGGTTTCGCCGGAGACGTCGCCGACGCCTTGGGCGAAGTCGCCTTGCGGACAACCTTCTTTGATGACTTGGTCGACTTCGTAGTGGGGGCTCCGGCGCCCGCCAATCCTATGGCAAACGCAAGCGCGAAGAAGGCCAGCCGTGAATGATGTCTCAGCATAACGTTTCTGAACACGGAAGATTACAAGCCACGCGATCCGGGGAGCAACCGGATATCCCATTTTCTACCTTTAATTCACCAGGGTCAATCGTCCCAGGGTCATTTTACAAACAAATTAAACTGCGAAAATCGAGTTAGACACTCGCCGCCGACTGTTTATCAGATCGGCAGTTTCGCGCCAGGCCTTTATGAACCTCTCTTCACTTAACCAGGCAATCCTATCATGCGGCAAATGCCCCCGGCTTATCGAGCACTGCCGCGCCGTCGCAATCGTCAAACGCCGCGCCTGGAACGACTGGGAATATTGGGGCAAACCCGTCCCCTCTTTCGGCGACCCGGCCGCCCGGCTCCTGATCGTCGGACTCGCTCCTGGCGCGCACGGAGCCAATCGCACCGGCCGTATGTTCACCGGAGATCGTTCCGGCGAATTCCTCTATCGCTCTCTGCACCGCGCCGGCTTCGCATCGCAGCCCGGCAGCGTGTCCCGCAACGACGGTCTCCGTTTGCACGACGCATGGATCACCGCCTCCGCACACTGCGCACCGCCAGACAACAAGCCGACCCCCGCCGAGCTTCGTAACTGCCGTCCCTGGCTCGAACGTGAATTCGAAATCTTCTGCGCTACCCCCGGCACCGCGCGCGTCATCGTGGCGTTGGGAAAGATCGCCTTCGACTCCTGCCTTTCAATCCTGAAACAACGAGGCACCATCGCGAGAGCTTCCGATTACCGATTCGGTCATGGCGTCCTGCACGACCTGAAGCCACCGCTGCTTTGCTCCTACCATCCGAGCCAGCAGAATACGTCCACCGGCCGCTTGACCCAGGAAATGCTGGACGAAGTATTCCTGCATGCCGCGCGAATCGTCTCCGCTTAAATCCGGACTAACTCGCGCTGTACCTCACCCGTGGTCGCCGCCTTCCCCGCTCCGACGTACACATTGACTTCCGACCGCACACCGAACCCTTCGAGGTAAATCCCAGGCTCTATCGAAAACAATGCGCCAGGCACAACGTGCCGCTCGTCGTGCGTTTCCAGATTATCCATATTCGCGCCCGACCCGTGTACCGATTCGCCGATCGAATGCCCTGTCCGGTGGACAAACCGGTCTCCGAACCCGGCAGCCTGTATATGACTGCGCGCCGCATCGTCCACTTCAAACCCGCGAATCTCACGCCCCGACGCGACAGCGTTCACCACAGCCGCCACTGCCTTATCCCGCGCATCGCGAACGATCTCAAACACCCGAACCACCCGATCGGGCGGATCGCCGCAGTATCCGGTCCAGGTAATGTCGTAAAAAATGGAGCCCGGCCGATCCAGCCTGGCCCACATATCTAGTAAGACGAAGTCTCCCGGCTGAATGGGTACGCTCGTTGCGCCTGTAGGCTCATAGTGCGGATCGCCCGCGTGCGAATTCACGCCGACGATTGGCCCGCTGTCTGTGACCAGACCTGCCTCGTGAAACTCAGTCAGCACCCAGTCCCGCACCATCACTTCGTCAATGTCGGACCCAAGTCTCTCGGTAATGAACCGGAAAGCCCCGGCGCGGACGCGGTCCACCCGTCGCCCCGCCTCCAGATGAGACTCGAACTGCTCCTGGTTCAGACACGCCTCAAACTCCTGAATCAGCTCGGCTGAACTGACAACCTCAACGCCAAACTCGCGGATCAACTCGACCGTTCCCGCGTCCACCATCGCGACATACGGAATCGCACATCGCGGCGAATACTGCATGGCCACGCGGCGCGCCCCTGTCAGCAGTTTCGCGATTCCGTCATGCTGCTCGCTCCAGCTGGAATAAAGAATCTTTTCCCCCGGAGTCGCATCCAGTATCCTCGATTCGATCCGATGCACCAGCCCTCGCGGCTCACCGTGCGAGGGAATGAAGTAGTACCACCGGCGCGAAACGTGACCCGCCGGCGTTACTCCCAGAACACGATACGCCAGCGCATCCCGCACGTGGTGATCGAAAAATAGCCAGCCGTCCAGCTTCTCACGCCTAAGCGATTCCTGTATGCGTTTCAGATCCATGCGATTCGAGAATAGCGCGATCCAGACCCTGCGTATCGATCCCGTCGATCTCCACGGTCTTCATCGGCGACGTAAATCCGCTAACAATGCGGACCGCCTTCGATGGGCGTCCCGTAACCTTAGCCAGAAACTTTATCAGCGCCTCGTTCGCCTTCCCGTCAACCGGCGGAGCGGCAACATTCAGCTTCCACACGCCACCCGGCTTTCCGGCGAATGCGGTGCGTCTTGCGCCCGCACGGATCTTCAGAGTGATTCTAACGCTGACCTCGCGCATCATACATTATTAGATGATATGCGCACATTCGAAGGTCTTTCCGAAAACGAGATTCTCGCTCTCGCCATTTCACTCGAAGAAGAAGACGAGCGGATCTTCGCCGACTACGCCGAAGGCCTGCGCCGCGATTTCCCCGCCTCCGCTGCCATCTTCGACGGCATGCGCGATGAGGAATCGGACCACCGCCGCCGTCTGATCGAGCTCTATCGCAAAAACTTCGGGGACCACATTCCGCTCATTCGACGTCACGACGTCAAAGGCTTCGTCGCCCGCAAGCCGATCTGGCTGACGCAGCCACTCCGGCTGGACCACGTGCGCAGCCAGGTGAGCGCCATGGAAGCCGAGATTCGGCGCTTCTACGAGAAAGCCTCTGCGCGCACCCGTGACGCGGCTACGCGACAGCTCCTGGATGACCTCATCCAGGAAGAGCGATCCCACGAACAAAAGGCCGACGCCCTGGAGGAGCACAATCTCAACCCCGAAACGAAACTCAGCGAGGATGCGGCCAACCGCAAGCTTTTCCTCCTGCAGATCATCCAGCCTGGTTTGGCTGGCCTCATGGACGGCTCGGTATCCACGCTTGCGCCGGTCTTTGCGGCGGCGCTCGCTACGCATAGCACCTGGGATGCTTTCAGAGTCGGCCTTGCAGCCTCGATCGGCGCGGGCATCAGCATGGGATTCGCCGAAGCGCTGTCCGACGACGGAAGCCTGACAGGACGTGGCCACCCCTGGGTGCGCGGCGGCGTTTGCGGTCTCATGACGGCGCTCGGCGGTATCGGTCACACGCTTCCGTTCCTGTTTCCTGATTTCAGAGCTGCCATGACGGCGGCCATCCTGGTGGTGATCGTCGAACTCGCGATCATTTCCTGGATACGGCACAGGTATATGGATTCGCCATTGTTCTCGGCAGCTGTCCAGGTGGGGCTGGGCGGGCTTCTGGTCTTCGCGGCGGGAGTTCTGATCGGCAGTTCCTGATAGCCATGGGCGTGCGGCATAGAAGCGGAAGGGATTTCCTGACGTTTGACTGGACACGCGACGAGAGTCGCGTCCCTTTCGGAACTTGGCACAACGCCCCTGTCGCCGCGTGTCCCTCGATTCCGTAAGTAGACGTACGCTCAGATTTACCAGGTTTTTCGGCCAACTGGCGATTCCCTCCACTTCGGTGTCGCGCACCCGATAGCCATCCCAACGCCCGGCGGGCACCCCGAAAAATGCTACAATTCCGACTAATGAGAACCCTGTTTGCCTGCGCGTTTCTAGCCCTCGTTTCGGGACAGGCCCAACAGGTGGTTTCCCTGCAAACGTCCGGCGATACGGCAATCCTCACCATCCGCGTGAAGCCCGCCAACTTCGTCACCGTCTCCGGCGCGCCCTACTCCGCCAAACGTATCACCACTGGAGTGCAGATACGCCCCGACGGCAACCGCGTCGATGAAAACCGCACCGTCTTGTTCTATCGGGACTCCGCCGGCCGCAACCGCACCGAGTGGCCTGTCTCCATTCCGGGCAGCCCCATCGAGATTATGATCATGGATCCCACGCTCGGATGCGAGTACGTTCTCGATCCTGGCACCAAAACGGCTCACAAGCTGGTCGGCGTTCAGGTCGCGACAAGACCGGCGTCCGAGGCCCTGGCAATGGACGTACAGGAACGCGCGAGCGAGACCCAGGCAGCGCCAGGCAATCCCGGCAGCGATCGAAGTGCGCGGACTCAGACCGAGAACCTCGGAACGCAAACCATGCAGGGACTCGAAGTTCGCGGCTCCCGCACTACGACCACATGGCCTGTCGGCACGCTCGACAATAACGACCACGAAGTCGTTACGACCGAGGAATCCTGGTGGGCGCCAGCCCTGGCTGGAGTCTTAATCTCATCGAAGACCTCGCGCCCGCAGCTGACCGAGAACCATTCCGTGTCCGACGTTAAGCCGGGCGATCCCGACGCCTCCCTGTTCGCTCCACCCTCCGGTTACCGCATTGTCGAAGAGAGCAGTGATTTTCAGATTCGGATTCCGCAGACATCCGCGCCCGCGGTGACAAAACTATCCAGCCACGGGCCTGCACCCGCCGCAATTTCCGGTGCTCCGTTTTCCGGTGTCCGCACCAACACCGCCACACAGATGCTTCCCGACGGAACTCGCGAGCAGCACCCGGAGCGCACCGTCTTCCTGACGTGGCGCGACTCGCAGGGCCGCGTGCGAACAGAGTGGCCGGGACAGGGCACGATGGTCGAGACGGTGGAGATTCAGGATCCTATCGCGGGCTTCACTTACTCGCTGGATTACGTAGCAAAAGTCGCGCGCCGAAACCCGTTCACTCAGCCAGCGGTGCCCGATGCACCAGCGCCTGCCAATTCGCAGCAACTTGGCTCCCGCACGATTTCCGGTGTTCCGGCAAACGGTGTCAAGACCACAACCGTGCGTGCTCCCGGTACAGCGGGCGCAACTGACAAGCCTCTCACAAACGTCACGGAGACGTGGACCGCAGGCAAGGAAGGCGTCGCGCTTCTCGAGAAAACTTCAACCTCCGCAGGCAATGAGGCGACGATTGAGCTGAAGCATTTCAGCACGCTGGAGCCGGATCCGTCCCTCTTCCAGATACCGGCAACTTATCGAATCGTCGACGAAAACGGGAACCAGATCGCCGCCGCCACCGCGCATCCTCCCGCGGCGCCGGCGGACGGTACACTCAGGACCAGCGCCGCACCTGCTGTCCGCCCAAATCCGGGTGAGTCGGTGTTCACGTTTCGCTCACAGCCCGGAATGAACGCACCGGCGATGACTCGCGCACCCTATTCGGTAGAGACCGTTTCACAGAACATCCGCACGCTGCCCGATGGAACGCGTTCCGCGCCGGTCGCCGCGACGACCGCAAATTACCGCGACTCCATGGGGCGAACCAGAGTGGAGCGAGCCCAGAACGTCGGCGGCTCTTTCGGTCCGAACGCGGGCGCAACACCTCCACCACCGATCGTTCTGCCCGACGTCAGCGATCCCGTTGCGGGTTATCGCTACATTCTCGATCCGGTACATCAGGTCGCACATCGGATGGTCATCGCAACACGCAGGATCAATCCGGCGCAGGCAACTCCAGTCGCCGTGCCCGCCATGCCTCCCTCATCGCAGACCACGCCGGATGGCATGACCATCACGAGTGAGAGCCTGGGAACTCAAACCGTAAACGGTGTTCTCGCCATGGGAATGCGTTCCACCATAACGATGCCTGCCCGCGCGCCGCAGGGAAACGATCACCCTACAACGACAATCAATGAAAGCTGGTCCTCGGTTCAATACGGGACCGTGCTGCGTTCAACTATGACCGGCCCCAATACGGAAAGCACGACCACAGCAAAGGAGCTCAGCCAGACCGAACCCGACCCGGCGCTTTTCCAGGTTCCCCGCGATTACAAAATCGTCGATGAAGACGGAGCTTTCTCCATAACAATTCCGCACCCCGCGCAGTGAGGCTACGCGCCGACCTTCGCCGCGACCTTCCGGCACTCAATCTTCGCCCGTAAATCCGTCACTCCCGCCGCAACACGCCGAGAAACAACATCAAACGTAATCACGTCATCGAGCCAGTCGTGGCTCGACCCATCCTGGTGCTGCGTTGCCACTGTCACCGTATATTGCTGCGGCGTCAGCCAGCACTCAAAACTGAAATCGATCTCCAGCTCTTCTCCCGCCTCGAAAACGCCGGTCTCCACCTGTTCGATGCTGGTGTTCGTCCCGTAAATATCCATCCCGATGCGATTGCGAATCAGAATGCCGACCATCGGCTGCGCACGACGATCCCGAAATACCGCGCGAATCCGAATCGTGATTCGTTCTCCACTCGAAACCGCGCCGCATGGCCGTCCGTTATCGTCCAGCAACAGGGCTTCTACCACCTGGCTGGTCCCATCCCCATGCCGGTAGCTCGCAGCCAGACGTGCCGGCTGATCCTGCTGGTCGAACGCCTTCTGCCGTTCCAGCACGACCCCAATGTATTTATCGATCACGTGCTTCGGTTCGCCTTCCGCCTCGATCTTCCCATTCAATAGAAAAATCACGCGGTTCGAGAGTTGCTTCACCAGTCCCAAATCGTGAGACACGAACAGAATCGTGGTCTTCTTCTCCCGCAATTCCTCAAACTTCCGGATGCACCGGTTCGCAAACACAGCGTCGCCTACCGACAGCGCCTCATCCACAATCAGAATGTCCGGATTGACGTGGATCGCCGCCGCAAATGCCAGCCGAACGTACATGCCGCTCGAATACTCTTTCACCGGCCGATGAATGAACTCGCCGATCTCCGCGAATGCCTCAATCGCGGGCAAATTCCGTTCCATCTCGGCGCGGCCAATACCCATGATCTCGCCGTTGATGAAAATGTTCTCGCGCCCGCTGAATTCAGGATTAAATCCCGCGCCCAGCTCAAGCAGAGCGGCGACCCGGCCTCGCGTCACCACACGCCCCTGCGTCGGCTGCAGTATTCCGCTGACAATCTGTAGCAGCGTGCTCTTGCCGCACCCATTCGGGCCTACGAGGCTCACGACCTCGCCCTTTTCCACGCTGAAACTGATGTCCCGCAGCGCCCAGAAATCCGTATGCAACCGATCGCCGTGCAGCGGGTTCAACTCGCGAATCCGGTCCCACGGGGTCTTGTACAGGCGATACAGCTTGGAGACATTCTGGACGAGCAGCAAGCTATCAGTGTAGCCCTACAACCTCACAATCACAGTCAGATCGCTTCCCGGATTCGCCGTCCCCACGCCTGTCACATCCAGACTCAACTGATCGCCCGCTGTAAGCACAGGCAACCCAAACCCCGGAACCACGTACGACGTAATCGTGCCCGGATCGAATTGCACCGTCGCATAAGGCTGCCCATTCAGATTCAACTCCAGCGTCACACCCGAGCCCGACGAAGGCCCACGCAGAACTGCGTAGATGTCCCCTACTGCCCGCGACGAATCCACAATAATATTTGGCGCCGCGCCCGTCTGTACCGCGAGATACCCGGTGATCTGGAACGAATATTGTCCGCCGGCCAGTGTCCGCAAGCCCGAATCGTTCGTCCCGGTGAACTGGTTCACGCCAACAGCGCCCGCGCCAAGTGAATTCGTCATATACAATTCCACGCTCGCGAGGCGCACGTCCGGCAATTCCACGCTGTAATTCCATTCGCCGCTGGCGGGGCTGCCAAAGAAGCTCTTGATAAATGGAACGATCACCACCTGGTCTGCCAGAGGATAGACCGACGCTGCCATCGCGTGATCTGCGGCCGTCGTCGTGTGCACCCCACGTGTCACCGCGCTCACTCCGCTCGTCGTCGTGCCGACCAGAATAATCTCCTGGTCGATCTGCACCAGAGTCCCGGCCGCGATGGCCGCGCCGAACTGGATCGTCAGATCGGCCGCGACAACTGCGGCATTCAGCGCCACCGGAGCGCCGTTAATTTCATCATAGTAATGAAAGGTGTAAGTACCGGCGACAATGCTGGTTGTATTCTGCAGCGAGGTGAAAGCGATCCCCCCCAACTCAATACTTCCCTGGCCAGCGGAAAGCGCAAAGCTGGGTGCTGGCGGCGCGGCAAAGTCCGCTGCCAGGTCTCCCGATTCCCCCAACACCCATCGCGTCAGCGGCGACAATTCATAGGCAGCCTCCTCACCGCTGGCATTCGCTGCCCGCGCGGAAACCTGCACACCGCTGCCAATCCTCTCGGGCAAGTCAATCGTCAGCGGACTCGATTGGCCGCTGTTGCCTGTTCGCCACGAGTTCTCGGCGATGACGAAATAACTGGTAGCATCGGGTTCCACCGTCCACGGCTGGCCGACGGTAATGACCGTCGCGCTGTTGCCCGTAATCTGCTGCTCCTGCCCTGCCCCGGTCCCCCGACTGATGCGCACGACCGCCGACTGATATTGATTTACCGTAAGCGCCAGTGTGCCATTCCCGACTGTCGTACTCGAATGAACTGTAACCGGCGCTTCGGGCACCAGTTCCCAGCGCCAGTACAGATCCACATGATCGAACTGCGGATCCGGAGGAAGAATCGCCAGCGGAGGCATCCCCGTATCGAGAAACGCCGTCCCCGGTGCCTGACTGGATGCAATTCGGAACAACTGCTGCGGCGTTACGCCCCGATATACGTTGAACACAGTTGCGCCTACGGGCAACCCGATTCCGGAAAGCGCAATCGAATTCGTATTTACGCCCGCGCCCGTGCTTGCCTGCACGATAAAGGAAAGCGGACTCTCCCCGCCGCCGCTGTCGATTGCGCTGACAGCGTAAAACCATGTAGTGCCGCCCGCCAGAGTGCCACCGGTAGACGTCACGGTTGCCACCAGACTCACCACCGGCGCCGAGAGAGTTCCGATCTGACCCGACGGTTCCGTGAAAGCAACGGTCAGTTCCACGTCGGTTGACCCGTCGCTTCCGGTGACTTCGGCTTCGGTGATTCCCAGTTGCAGATTCCCGTTCGCGTCCAGAACCGTCCCCCCCACGGGCGACGGTAAACCGGACCCCTGTCCTGCCTGCCAGCCGCGGCCTCCAATGATGCTGGAGGTTGTATCGGAATACCAGAGATCGTTGTGCAACTGCGCCGAAATAATCGCTGTGCGGAACGAGCCGCCAGGCGTAACCTTTTGAACGCGGAACGGCGCTCGTTGCAGGTTTTCCTTCAGATACGTAACAGTAATCAGGTCGCCCGGCATCAGCCCCAGCGCCTTGACGCTGGTTTCGAACTCAACGAACTGGTTGCCCTCGATCCCGCGATTCAGCCCCAACAGCAGCATGCGCGACGCCTGGCTGAAATTGCTGATCCCCATGGCATCCCAGCTGGCAGCGATGATCTGATTGCACAGATCGGAATCGTTCCCGTCGGTGAGCGACAAACTATCCTGCTGATACTGATTGAATTCGTCCTGAAATTCCACCGTCAACTGGTTCGGAGTATCCTGCGCACCTTTGGTGCTGATCTTGAAATTCGCGCTCCCATCGCTGTTTCTCGCGATGGACGTTTCGTCAAACTCGTAGGCCGGCCATCCGCCGTTAAACATTTCAGTCGAATTGCTGTTCGCCGGAAGCATAGCCTGTTGCAGCGCGAAAGTGTTTTCAATTCGCGCCTCCAGCAGCCCGCTGGTATTCAGCACCAGATAAATCCGCGACGCATTTCGAAGCGACCGAATGATCTCCCCCGCGCTCCGCTGCGATTTGAGCGCAAAATTGCATTCGAATCGCGGCATCGATACCTCGCCCGCAATCGGGTCGTCCACCGTTATCAGACCATCGCAATACGCAGCCGCTGTCGCAAAGCTCGCGCAGTTAATTTCGTCCAGCCCATACGCCGACCGCCGGAGAATGTCCAGCAGCACCCATGTCGGATTTGACGAAAACGCCGCCCCGAGTGAATTTCCGCTGCTATCGAACATCATCAGCTTCATGCCCTGCATCAACACCTGAACCGTCGGGATGCTGGACCCGTCGTTAATCTGGTTGGGCACCACAATCGACAGGTACGCCATGCTTCCGTACGGGTCGCCGATCGGGCCGCTGCCGCCGTCGCCGAAGTTCGGATCCTGCTGTCCGTTTCTGGTACCCGCGCTGATTAGGCTCCACCAGCCGGTCGAAGTCATATTCTGGCCATTGACGGCCTGAGGAATAACGATGTCGTTCACCAGAACCGTCAGAACACCCTGAATTTCCCCCATACAGAGCAGCACTTCCATGCGCGTCAGATTGCCGTCGTTGCGTGAAAACACGACGTCCGGAAAATGCCACTGTGTGCCGTAAACCAGTGGAACCGGATCGTTATACGCTGCCTGATTGTCCTGAACGTTGGAAAGCTGGAGACTCTTCTGCCCCGCGCCGCGCACCAGAATGGTAGCCGGAACATACTCCAGTCCCCCGTATCGACCGGTCGCGTTCCCGCGCGAATCCGATGTAAACATCCCGTGCAGTACGCAATCCGACCGTGTCAGCGCGCATGACGTATACGGCGCACCCGCGTTCAGATTCCCCACGCCCCCGGTTTGATCCGCCGAATAGCCGCAGCGATAAAAGAAAGAGTACTTGTTTTCCGGCCCGCCATCCAAGCCTTCTGTACGCTGAGCGGCAGTCGTCGGAAATCGCCACGGGCAGAGACGTTGCACACTCACTTCCGGAAGCTGCGTGCGCTGCATCGACATCCGATTCATCGCACTCAGCCGGAACGTCGATTCGGTAATCAGGTCGGGCGGATTCACCAACCCTCGAAACACCACAATCGCATCCGTCGTCGCTGCCCCCGTCGTCGTGTTCACAAACAGCGAACTGACAATCAGCAAAGATCCCTTGAACCCGATTTCCTGTTCGATCTGGGAAAAATACGAATCCGCATTTGCCAGCTCGAACGATAACTTCGGCGAGCCGCCGATCTGCGTATCCGACGCCACCTGCGCCTCGAACAAATTGTGTTTCACTACACGGCCGGAATACTGAGTGCCCGATACCTGGATCGTCTGGCTGCTCCAGTTCTGCAGCGATCCGTCCGCCATTGTGCAGACAAACAGAAATACGGGAGTGTCGGCGGTGAGTACCTCTTTGGCTGTAAATGGGCTTTGCATGAAGATTCCTTATCTGTTCGTTTTCTAAATCCGCGAAACCAGAGTCACCTGGCATGCCGACAAGCCCGGCGCGGTATTAATGACCGCCAAATCGCCGCCGCTGAATCGTGTTTCCTCGAGAATTCCCGCGGCCGTTCCCGTGGGCCGATAAGGCGAAGGCCACGGCTGCGCCTCAACCTGCAACCCAAACACGCGAACGCTGCCGCCCGCGGCCACCGCGAGAGAGAACGTCGCCTGCGTCGCCCCGCTCACCCCCGTACCGCCAACCTGAATGCGTTTCCATTGCGGCCCCACAGGCACATTGACCCGTGTCGCATCCCGGATGATGCCGATCGTGCCGGCCGATTCGCTTCGCACGTAAACGCTGAAGCAGGCCGTGTATTGGCCCGGTATCCCCAGCGTCTGTGACAGCATCTGTTCCGCAGCGTTCGTATTCTGTAGCGTCCACGCGCGTTGCGTACCCACCGGATCGCTGAAGCCGCCGGTCGCGGTTAGTTGCCCCAGTGCCCAGCCGGGTTGCGAAAGGTCTTCGCTCCAGCCCAGCAGATTCGCGAATGGATCCACGAATCCGAACGGAATCGCTTCACCACTCGACGCCACAAACAGCGCCGTCAACCTGCCGATCTCTGCATCGGTCAGTTCCTGATAGCTCAGCCGCCACTCAATCTGCCCGCCTGTCGTGTCAGGTAACGAGATGAGTTCCCCGCTCTCCATGACGTTTGTGATCGCTCGCCATTGCCTCTTGCGCTGCAACGGAAACTGCGCCACCGCGCCCGCGCCAATCTGTGGAAACCAGTTCATTTCACTTCCTCTATTCCCAGCGTTGCCGTGCCGTGAAGTTCATTCACAAGCGACGTCGCCAGTTGCTCCCCTGAAATCATGCACTTCGCCGCGGTCTCTCCGGTCACCGGATTCGTAAACGAAAAAGTGCCGGTCCCAATCTGCTCGGCGAACGCGATCACCGCCGATACCTCGCTCTCATCCAGCAAATCCAGCCTCAATTCCCATTTCCGTAATCCGGCGCCGCTCAGTTGATACGTCTGTTCACTCCCATCCAGAAACCGGACCGCCTGCGTTGCCAGACTCGTCACTTTGCTGAACGGATACTGCGCCACCGCCCCCGTCTTCAGTAATATCGGGAAAATCGCCATAAACCTCCTTAAAGACTCGCCACCACATCGTTGATCGGATGCAGATTCAGCATCGCTTCGCGTACCGCATTCGCAATGTCGCTGCTCCGGTCCATAAAGGACTGGCTGTCCATCGCATTCACGTTCACCGTCACCTGCGGCGCGCTTGCCGTGCTGCCGCCGCCACTCGCACTCCCGTTCGAAGCGCTGCTGCTCGATGCCGCGGCCGGCGTGGCCGTGCGCAGCGTGTCGCTCATCTGAACGCTGGGCGGCGGCGTGTAATAGGGCAGCGCCGCGGGCGCCTGGCTCGAACCGCCCGCGCCGAACAGGCTCATTAACCCGGAAACAACAGGCGACAGAACACCCAGACCGCCCCCCAGAACACTGCCTGCCTTGCTCGCGATCGAGCCCCCGATCGACTGCCCCGTGTGCGCGGACGTACTATCCTGCAACGCCTGCGTGTTCGCCTGAATCAGATCTGCCTGTTGCTTGAATTGCGCTTCCAGCTGCGTAATTTCCTGCGACGCCTGCGACATCGAGGCCGTTGAGTCCGCCCCGCCACTTCCCGTTACTCCCACCGCAATAGGCTGCGCCGGCGGTATCCCTCTGCGCCCCTGCGGCGCAATCGCCCGAAATTCTTCCTCAATGTTCCGATGATGACGTGACATCTTTCTCCTCGCGCTCCATCTCTTCCCGCAAAATCAAAAACGCATCCACCTTGCGGGACGGCGTTTCCATCCCATCCACCATGCCCAGCCGCCGCCGCACAAAAAACTCCTCCAGCAACGCCAGGCTTTCCCCCGTGACCAGCGACTTCGGACATTCATCCGTATTCGCCCGCTTGCGGACCCAAACCAGCCGTGGTTCCCCGCGTGCTTCAGACGCGATAAACCCGCATCGCCGCTTCGTTTCCAGACCGTTCTTTCTGCACGCGTCGCAATCCCACCCGGCCCGGTTCGCAAACTGGAAGTGGAACGCGACGATCAGTTTTTTCTTTCTGTCTCCGTCAGCCCGCACTCCGCTTTGATCGCCGCGAGCGCCTCGTGTACCAGTGCTTCCGGCCCCCGCTCTACCAGCAATTCCGGAGTCGCCACCACGCCGTCGAGCGACAACCCGAGCACCGCGTCAAGACCCCAGGCGAGATACAGCTTGTCCATCTCCGCACCAAGCAGGCTGGCCTCCATGCGGTTCTTCTCGTCGCGGCCGGCTTCGAAATACTCGATCCGCGCCGCCAGACCCCGAACGCTTTTCATCAGTTCCAGCCGCCGCCCGAAGGTCATCCGCGCAATCACGAATTCCACGCCGGGAATCGCCTCGGACGCCACCACCTTCCGGCTTTCCCATGAACTCTCCCGCGCGTTATCCAAATGCCACCACCACTTCGTCGTCCGTCGTGCCCTGCGCCGGCGTGTTCCGGAACTGCCATTTCAACCGCGTCTCTGAATCCTCAAATTGCGGCACGTCGGGAATCAGGCTCTTCATGTAAACGCCCATCAGTTGCCCCGCCGTTTGTCCCAACTGGAACATTACGCCAACCGGTGACTGTTGCCGCGCCGCCTGATAAAGCGCCGCCGTCGGAATAGTGTCCCCGCTGAAAAATTCCAGCGTCATATTCACTTCGCGCGCTCCGGGCGCAATCGACAGCGGCAGTATCGAGCCATATTCGTTCTCACGCATAGCCAGGTTATTTTTGATTTGCACCGATGCCTGCGTGACCGTGTACATCTGATTCGGAATCACGCCCATCCACACCTCTCCAAGATTTCCGGGGATCAGCGCGTAATCCACAGCCGTCGGCGTCGGCTCCGTGGGAAACGTCGTGAGCCCTCCCTGCCCGCTTTGAAACGATGCGCTGTCCACCAGATCCTGCGCCATCCCTGAGAATTCCAGTTGATGGAAATCGCCGTTCATCGACACCGTGAACTTATCCACGCCCGCGCCGGGCAACAGCCGCTGAACCGCGTCCGCCGGATCCCAGTAATCGAAAATGCTGATGCTCGGAAGCGTCGTTGAAAGCGTGTACGTGGCCGTCGCCCCCATCGGGAAGCCTGCCACCGGCGCCACCGCGAACGGCGCATTCACAATCACCACCTGCGGCGTCACCACCGCCGCCACAAACCGTATTTCCCCGGCCGAAACAATCGCCTGACCCCGCGTCAGCCCGTGCGGCGAAATGAAATAAATCGTCGATTGCGTGCACCCCGCATCCGTCGTCGCTCCAGGCCACAACAGACCCGGCGACCCCATCGACGCCTCGATCAACGGCCCGTGCGGCGGCAGCGTTGTCGGGTCCGGCCAGTCCCTCATATAAGAGGTCGCGTCGAAAGTCGTATGCCGCCGCATCCCGGCCGGCAACCCCGCCCACGTCCGCGTTCCGGTCTTGTCCTTGCGCTGGCTCTTGTCGCGCTGGTTCTGCACTTTCATGCTGACCGCCGGAATCCGGTTCGTCGCGGTAATCGCGGCCACCTGCCCGTAGCCGGCTTCCTGTATGCAGTACCACCGGTTTGCGTTCGATAAAATGTAAGACATAAGTTATTCGCTCAACTCCAACGCGAAGCTCACCTTCGCTTGCTGTACAAAATTTTTTCCGCCCATAGCCACCGGTTCGTAATCCACCTGGTAGCCACCCGAGTACGACGCCCCGTCTCCCCAGTCGCCCCGCGCCTCACCCAGCAGCGCGCAAACCGCATCCGCATACATTTCCGTGTTTTGCTCGATCCCTGCAAGCGTCTCCTGCGTGTGCCTCACCTCGATCACCACATGCACCCGCCCGGAGAATTCGCGGAACTTCTCCTGCAGCAGATTCTGAACCCTGTCGCAATAAACCAGCAACGCCGGATATTGCGCCTGTCCCGAGGCCTCCGCAATCGCAATACTCACGTTCTGCGAGACGATGGCTCGGATCCCGACCCCCTTCACGGTCGAATCGTTCGCCTCAATCGACGTGATCCGCGCATTAACCCCGGTCTTCGTGGACGTCAGCAGCGCGATGACCTGCGCCGTAAGCGTTCCGCTAAATCCTGCCATCGTGTCCTCTTTCTTTATGTAGGGCAGGTTGGTAACCTGCCGCGGTTAAACTCAGTCCGCGCGGATACAGCCGCCAGCCAGTTTGCAACCTGCCCAATTCAAATCAGCCACGCATCGTCGTCGCCGGCAGCGCCTTCACGTAATCCGGAACCTGCCCCGTTCCCGGCAGCTGCGAACTCGCCGAAACTCCCGGCAAATCCGTAAACGCCGCGCCCACCGGCACCACGCCCGTCGTGTTCTGCAGCGTCATCATCGCGAGCACCGTGCCCACGTAAACGTTGAAGCCCACCGCATTCGCCGGGGCAGCCGTTGCCATCACCGTCATCACGTTCTGCGCCGGAACCACCAGCGACGCCGCCGCCGATGGCGAGCCTTCCTGCCCAGCCGCATTCACCCACGTCACGCACGCATAGAAAGTCCCGCCCGCTTCCGTCGTCGTCACCGACGCGGTCCCCAACACCGGCAGCGCCGCCTGCGGCACCGGCGTCGTGACCAGCCCGATTCCGTTCGCGACAAACTGATCGCGCGCCGCCTGCGTCAGTTTCACGAACATGTCCCACTTCGACTTGTACCGGTCAATCAGCTGCGTGTACGACGCGTCCCGGTAAACCATCGCCAGCGCCTGCATCTTTTCCCAGCGCGCCAGATCCGGGGTCGCCACCACCTGGCCGATACCCGGCGGCTGGATCACTCCCGTCGTCACCGTCGATTGCAGCCGGAGCAGCAGCGTCACCAGTTCGCTCTGCACCTCCGACATCGAGAGCCGCAACTTCGCCGTAACATTAATGCCAACCGTCTGTGCCGTGTCGAGCAGACCTGAATCCTCGTCCAGCAGATCGTCAATCGTAATCGCGGGTCCGTCTAAGAAAAGTCCCATTGCCGTCTAACTCCGATCCTTCTTCGCTTTTTTCGCCTCAACCGCCGGCATCACGACAACCTGTACGCGCCGCGCCGCTTCGTCCTGCTCATACTGCTCCCGCCCATCGCGCAGGCCATCGCGAAACTCGCTCGCTTCCGTTTCCGTCGCCACCCGCGCCCGCCCTTCGGCGATCAGCTTCGCGGCCACGCCGCGGGGCGCCTCTGTGCGCACCCCGTCTTTGCCGCCCTCGGAGGTCGCCAGACTCACGAGTACGACTTCGTTCCCCTTCAGCGTCGCTTCCGCTTCCCGAACTTTTTTGTAATATGACCGTAAGTCCATCGTTCTCTCCGTAATCCTTGTCATTCAAATAAATGGGGGAACTGGCGCACGCCAATTCCCCCTGCTGACTAATTAGCTGTTGATCTGCACCGCATGGTTGTTGCGAAGCACCGCGCAACCATAGAGCACGTCAACCGTGAACTGCTGCGACAGCGTATTCGGCTGGTAGCTCATCGTCACTCGCATGCCGAAGTTCCCCAGTTCCGCGTACTCCGAAATCGCACCCGTTCCCGGCAGCGGCTGCGGCAGGCGCCGAACCACCAGCCCGATCGCATCCCTCTCGAAAGCGAGGTTATGCGTGTTCAGCGGCGAGCTGCCCGTGGCCGCGACATACTGCGAACGGAATACGTAGAAGTCTTTGATCTTCCCGATCGTCCCGTCCACAATGCTGCGCAGCCCGGCTTCGCCCGCCGTCTGGAACTCGCTGAAACGCGGAATCTGCCGCATCGCCGAATAGGTATTGCTGTCGACGATCAGATACTTCGGCCGGTTCGTCGGCACTTTCGCCAGGAACAGCGCGCTCTCCGCCTGATCGATCGTCGCTTCGGTGATCGGCGTTCCCGCCGTACCGAGCGGCGTGTTTGCCGTGAAACCGGCATACAGGTTCAACAGATCGCTTTCGATCCGTTCCGCGATGGCCACCACCGCCGGCTGCATGTACACACGAAGCAGATCCGGCACCGCCAGAACTTTCGTGATATCCGGAATCTGGAACGTCGCTTCCGCGTGCGTGTTCAGCACGATCTGCGCATTCGAGAGGCTGGGATTCTGCGGCTGCACCGCCCCACCCTCCGCGATATTGTTGGCCACAAGCTGCGGCGCGATCGGCACATTCACCGTATCGCCCGCCTGTGCCAGAGTCGGTTCATAATCGCGATTGACCAGGTTCCCCATCACGAGGTTCCCCACCAAAGCCGGCAGCGCATCCGCCGCTACCAGTTTCACGATTGCATTTGCAACATTTGCTGACGTAATTGAAGGCATTCTTCTCCTTTTTCCTCTTCTTTGGACCAAAAAAAAGGAAGGCCGAAGCCTTCCCTCTGTATTGCTGTGGACACGCGGCGATAGCCGCGTCCCTTTTACCGCAGCGACTGCGACGCGACCCGCAGAATTTCCTGCCGCGCCCGCTCCAGATCTTCTTTACTCATCGACGGGCCGATCTTATCCAGATCGATCGCCCCGGTACTCACCGGCGCGGCCTTCTGCGTTCCCGTCATCCCTGTTCCACCGGCAATACGCGCCGGCAGAAATTCCGGATTCTCCTGTACAAAACTCGAAAGGTATTCGCCCACCGACTGGTCGCCCGCGGTCAGCCGGCCATCTTCCGTGCGAACGATTCCGTCCTGCACGGCCTTATAAGCCAGATCCACCTTGACCACGCCCAGCCTTTGCAGCTCGGCTCGAATCGCCCCGGCGCGCTGCGCCTCCTCGGCGATGGCGCGGGATTTCTTGTTCTCCTCGCTCATCTCATTGAGCCGCTTCTCCAGTTGTTCACGGCGTCTGCGTTCTTCCTGCAGTTCCGTCTTGTAGGCAGGTTCGCGTTTCGCCGAATCCTGCCGCATATATTCGTTGATCGCCTGTTGTACGATCGTCTGCACATCCGGTTCGTCCATAGTGTTCTTCCTTCGCCCCCTTTTCTAACTAACTAAACTCATCTGCTCCCCGTGGCACAGGTTGTCGCTCTGTGTGGGGCAGGCGGTTCCGCCTGCCGCCCCCGGGCATTCATCCCCGTCATCGCCCGCCAGCGAGGAGAAAATACACTCTTGCCAGCCGCGCCGCTAGCCCCAAATGAAAACCTTGAAGTTGCATTTTCTTATCCGTGTTCATCTGTGGCCAAATTGCCTTTACCCCGCGTCAATCTCCTCCGCAATCCGATCCTTAACGTCCTGTCGCACATCGCACAAATACTTCAGCGCTACCCGCTTCTGTACTTGCTTCTTCAACGTCGGCGATGGAATCCCCAGATTCAGCAAACTCTGCGCATCGGCCGCCTCCACGCTGAAATTCGTAATATCGAACGAGTCCAGCCCGACAACGTCCACCGTCATCTCGTCCTGCCGTGCCGCCGCCACGCCATTCAGAATATTCCGCATGGCGTCCTTCACCACATCTCCGTAAGCGCTCAGAATCTCCTGCGTCACCGCAAAATCCCACTGCTTACTCAGCCCCGATTCCATCGCCCCGCCGCTGTCACCCGCCTGCTGCATCAAAAACGAAACCCGGTAAATTTCGTCTTTCAGCCGGTCCAGATTATCCGCCGCGATCTGATAAACCTTGCCATCCGGTTCCGTCCACCCAAACCGATCCTGCGGCCCCAGCTGGATGTAATAGCTCTCCCCGACAACCTGGCTCCATTCCTTATCGGAATAAATCACCGGCATCGCGAACAGCCCCATCGTCAGCGCCCATCCAAGCGCATTCGATTTATTGAAATGCTCCAGCTGCAGCGACGCCGCTTTATTCGTCAGCCACAACCCGTCGCTCACGCGGAGTTCGTAAACCGGAACCCGCCCAATCCCCGCAAAAGCGTGGCGCCCTCGCTCCACCAGTTCGATTTCCTTGTCCTGCTCGTAAATCTCATAGTGCTCGCGATCGTAATAAATCCACCGCGTCTCTTTCTTCCACCCAAGAGATTTCACCCCGTCCTGTTTCAGCCACGACATCCGTATTACAATCCATTCCATCTCGCCCCGGTCGTCGTAACTCCAGTTAATAACTTCCTCGGCCGTGTAACTCACCAGATAGGCCCGGCTTTGTCCCAGAGCGTCTTCCTCGGCTCTCGAGCGCGCCGGCGCCTCGCCCCGCACCCGCGGAAAATCCACCACCACGTACGATTTCCCGCACACCAGCGTCTCCGTCAATTGCTGCCGGAAAAACTGCGTCAACGTCGTCCCCCGCTGATCGCAATTCTGCACGAACTGCCCGAAGAACTCCCGCGATGGCGCGCTCCCGTCCGTCAGGTCAATCACCGGCTCTTCCCGCATCAGCGTCGCCGCATACCAGTCCACAATCGACCCCACGTAGTTCTCATAGAACACCCGCAGGAGCCGCTCCTCGTAAACCTCGCGCGGCTCTTTTTGCCGGCGCACCAGGTATTCCGCCGCATGCAGCCGGAACTGCTCGCCGCCCGCGTAGAGATCCCGATACCGCCGCCACATTCGCGCCCGCGCGCTGTAATCCGGGTGTTCTTGTTCAATATGTCGATTCAGTTCCGCCATGTCACTCATACCAGCCTTTGTCCTCGTTCCCCGACAGTGCCCCGCTCCCGGAATTCCTGCCAGATCAGATACCCCAGCGCATCCGATGCATGCGTCCGTTTCCGGTCCTTGTTCTTATCGATCCGCGTCGATTCTTCCTCATACGCCACCTGCTCGAAGTCGTCGATCAGCTCTTTACACCGTGGCGAGACAATCATGCTCACGTCGCCCTGCGCGTTGCAGAGCTTCGCGTTCACCAGCCCCACCCGATCCCGCACGCTCGGGTTCGCCTTCTGTACTCTCTTTGTGCAGGTCACGCCGAGGTCGCTGAAGAACTTCCGGACTACCTCGTAATCCGTATCCTTCGAATTCGTATGCGTCGCCCCTCCGTTCGCGTCCCCAAACACCACCACGCCACCCAGCGGCTTCCCGAATTTCCTCAAGAACTCTTCGCATGCTTGCTCCGTGGTTGATCTGTGCAACACGATTTCGTCCAGCACCCGCAGCTCACCCCGCCAGTTCTGTGCCACCAGTGAACACAGCGGGTCCACATTGAAATCCATCGTCCAGTAAAGAGGCAACCCCGGCATCGGTTCCACATCTTCCACATTTGCCGCCCGCCGGAACGCCCCATAAACCAGGCCGCCCCGCGCGTTCAGGTAATCTCCCAGCGCTTCCTGCCGGTAAAACGTCTCGTCGTAACTGGCCTTCAGCCGGTCATAGAAATCCGGCACCTGATCCAGCAGGAACCGGTTCTCAAACGGCTGCGCCTGTATTGCCGCATAGCCTTCCACCGGGTGCGATATAAACTTCCGGTACACCCAGTCGAAGCCCTTCGGCGTCCACACTGCAAATCCGCACCGCCGTTTCGCCTTCGGATCGCGCAAACGGCCTTCCAGCCGCAGCCACGCGCCCTCCTGCGTATACGTCAGTTCATCCAGCCCGAACCACGCCAGATTCGTGCCGCGCAACCGATCGAATTCTTCCATCGACCGCAGCAAAATCCGCGAACTGGTGTCCCTCATCGTCAGAACGTTGTCGCCCTTATTCAGATCGAAGGGCAACTCGCTCGTCTCCAGAATCTCCGTCAGCGACGCCAGCGTCGAATCCCGCAACATCGGATACGTCGGCGCGCCGATCAATCCCGTACGGCCAGGATTCTGATACGAAAGCCGTATCGCCTCCTGGCAAAGCGCCTGGCTTTTTCCGGACCCGATCGGCCCGGAAAAGCCTTTGAACCTCGCCGTTGAATCGTGAAACTTCTGCTGACTCGGCAGGGGCGAATGCTTGACTAATCGTTCAAGGTCTTCAAAGTCTTGCATTCGTCATCGATCCACCGCGCGCTGATATGCCGCGGCCGATCCCCCTCCAGTTCCTTGCGCAACTGCAGCAGCCGGACCAGATCGGTAATCGAACCGGTCCCGGCCCCCTTCGCTTTCAACAGTTCCTGCATCGCGACAATCGCCGTATCGATGGCGCTCAGTAAATCGCTGTTGGCCTGCTCCGTCTCTGCGGACGTTTTGTTGTTTCCACAATCTGCGCTATCCATGCCCAAAATCTAGCAGGCGCGCCCTGAGCGCCAGACCCCTGTTTTTTGTAACTTTCTGAAAACAAACCAAATATAGTTTGCAAATAGGCAGTACTCACTTTTTGACCCCTCCCAAATCCTATTTTTCGGAGTCAAAATCAAGCGCCATTTCCGCCGTTCTACCCCACGCGAATACATCTGCTCGAAGCAATGTAGGGCAGGTTGGTAACCTGCCGCCGCCAAGCCGCCAGGAAGGCAATGTGGACGATGCCCCATGCCAAACCCCAACCAGCCACAAATTCCCAGGAGAAAACTTCCGGCTTCCCGCACTATCCTCACGTGCTCTCCATCCACACCCGCCGACTCCCCCACTACACCTGCACAGACCATCCGGTCTTCCTGACTTGGCGACTCCGGGGCTCGCTGCCGAAGGGTTTTGTCATTCCCGGCCAAACCTGCGCGGAAGCAGACCGCGAATTAGACCGGGCAACCACAGGCCCTCTACATGTCAGGAAACCGGAAATAGCCGCGATCATCGCAGCCGCAATCCGCCACAGAAACAACTCCGACTACCAACTCCACAAGAACGACGCCAGGGCCACGCACGGCCCGAACTCAATTCAAACTTTGCTGTAGTTGCCCAAAAGCCCGCATGCGAAGCCGTAACTATTACCATCTCGCCGCTACCCTGTGTCTAACCGCGGCCGCGCCGCGCACACTGTTACCCATGCTTCGGGACACGGGCGAATACCGCCGGCGCAGCGACACCCGCGTCGTCGAAGTCGACGTACAGGTTCGCGACTCGCACGGCAACCCGGTCCAGGGGCTGAAGGCCGAAGACTTCACCATCCTCGACAACGGCAAAAAACGCCCGTTCGCGATATTCCGGGAATACAGCGTCACCTCCGCACCTACCGACCGATCGGCCGAACCGCAGCCAACCGCTCCGCCCCCCGGACCCGCGCTGCCCCCGAACACCTTCACCAATCTCGGCGTCCCGAAACCGCCGGAGGGACATTCCACCGTGCTTCTGCTCGACGCCGTCAACGGCTGGGCCGATAAGCTACGCCCAAATGCACCGGGGCGTGATCGACATGCTGGGCCGGATTCCCGCCGATGAAAAGGTCATTGTTTACGTTTTCGTCAAACAGATGGGCCTTGTCATGCTTCAGGACTACACCACGGACCACGAGCGCATCCTCGCCATTGACGCGGCGATTCCCAATTCAATCCTCAGAGCAATTTCACTGACCGATGTAGGTACAGGTTGGTAACCTGTACAGCCGAGCGAAGCCTGGCCTCGCGGCGTTTCGCCGCGCCCTACGGCCCGACATACTCCCGCCGTGCGCGCACAGTAGCGCCGGACCGAAGAACCTCAACGCGCAGCAACCGCAATCCGGCACCCGTCCCCGGCGTCGCCCCAGGTCGAAACCCAAGCACATAACGCCCGCGAAGATCCGCCGCAATCCGCGAAACAATCTCCCCATATCCTGCGCCCTGCGGCTCGAACAACACTCCGCCAGTCTCCTCCGTAAGACGACGAAGCTCATCCGACGAGTCCAGCGCCACATCCGTACTCAACGCGTCCGGATACCGAATCGCGTAGACAACAGTCCCGCTCCGCTGAACTTCCTCCAACGCTTCGTTGAAGCTGTGCGTGCTCCCCGTATCGTTCCCATCGGAAAGAATCAGGAGTGCCTTGTTCCCGTCACGCCCGCTGAGCTTGAGGTGAGCGGACGCATAAACCGCATTCCACAATGCCGTGCCCCCGCAGACAGGACGTTTGCGCCCATGCTCGCCCTCAAGCGCCCCGCACGGTACCCCCAGCGGCTCTCCACCCTGCGCCAGAAACCTGTAGCGAAGCCCATAAGTGCCCGCACTGGCCTCCGATTTGAGCATCACGTTGTCGTCAACCGCCACCACAAACGCCCGGTCCTGCCCGTGAATAGCCCGCTCCAGCAATTGCGTGATCGCATGTTCCTTTTCGGAAACTCGATTCCGTTGGCTATCGCTGACATCGTCGATCACACCGAGGAGCAGCGGAAGATCCGCTTCCGTCCGGAGATTGTCGATCTTCTGGCGCCCTCCATCGACGTATAGCCGAAAATCATCGACTTTCAGACCTGGAATCGTCAGCCCGCGCTCATCGGTGACCACGCTCGGCACCGTCACAAGAGTAGTCGTCTCGCGAAACACGGGCACATCCTGCGACAGCAGCGCCGGCGTCAGCAGCAGGAAACCCAAAAAGTGAGTACTGTCGATTTTCAATATCTATTTCCCGCCGAATCAATAACATCCAAAAAACACCCCCTGAAATCCCTTGCCCCGCGTGCTACGTTCCAGGCGAGGAGAACTATATTTCAGATGGCTACAGACAGACAAATAGCGGCAAACCGTGAAAACGCAAAGCGCTGCTGCGGACCTACGTCACCTACAGGTAAGGCGATCTCATCCCAGAACGCTCTCAAGCACGGCCTCGATTCCAAATCCGAAGTCATGCGTTGCGAAAGCCGGCCCGACTACGAAACTCTCATCGCCGAATACTACGCGCGCTTCCAACCCACGGTTCCCGAAGAGCGTTGCCTCGTCGACATGCTCATCAAATCCGAATGGCACAGCCGCCGCTACATGAGTATCGACGCCGGCATCTGGGAGCGCGGCTTCCTCGTGATTAATGACCGGTCCCTCGGTCGCGTCTTTGAACTATCCGGCCAAGCCTTCGACCGCGTCGATCGCCGCATCAACTCCGCCCAGCGCAATTTCCAGAAGGCGCTCAGGCAACTCATGGACCTCCGCGCCAAACGCACCAACGAACCATCGTACGTCCAGCCCGAACCCACCGAACCGGAGCAAACCCTACCGAACCGCGACTGTGAAGCAGCGGTACTCGAAACTTCCGGCGCTGCAACCAAACCCCTTAACCCAAAATTGGTTTCGTTCCTTCAAAACGATTCCGAGCCCCAATCGCCGCTCGTTCCGGACGCCGCCAGCCAGCCCGAAATGCCCAAAACGGAGGACGAACCGCCAATCGCAGCCTGATCAGGATGCCAAACCCCTCCAAATCACGACCCCGGCCTGACGCAACGCAACCCGTCCGCCTATTCCACCGGATAATACCCCTGCCGCGCCTGAACCACCAGATCCTTGCGCCGCGCCTTCAAACTAATCGCACGGAATCCGCCCCCGGTCGGCGGTCGATCCGGCGTATAGCCAATGCTGTACTGGCTCCGCAGTTCTTCTTCAATGCGATCGTAAATCGCGTCGATCCCCATCTTGCGCGACACTTCGAAAAACCCGCCGCCCGTCTCACGCGACATCTTCTGCAGCACCTTATATCCGTCCTCGCCGCCCAGCGGTATAAAACCAGGCCCGCCGCCGCCCTCGATCCCTTCGAACATAATCGAATAAATCAGCGTATCCGCACGCTGCGCCTGCTCGATCGCCGTGTCCAGCGAAACCATGCTCCCGTGATCCACGCCATCCGTCAAAATCACCACGGCCTTGCGCCCCTGCTGCTTCATCATGACTTCGTTAGCCGCCAGATAAACCGCATCGTACAGCGTCGTCCCGCCGCCACCGCCTCCACCATTGCGGCCATTCCTGCCACCACCGCCGCCACCATAACCGCCGCCGCCGCCGCCCCGTCGCCGGCCCCCCGGACCCGGCACCTCCATCTCCTGCAGCGCCCGCCGCAGTTTCTCTTTCGACGGAGTCAGATCCTGCAGCAATTCCGTATCGAAATCGAAATGCGCAAGAAACGTCTTGTCCAGGTCTTCCCGCAGCACCTTGTCGAGGAATCGATAACTGGCCGTCTCCTCCTCCGGGAGTATCTCGCGCTGGCTGCCGCTGGTATCCACCAGCAGCCCGAGAATCAGCGGCAGATTCGTGTCGCGCGAAAAGTACTTGATGGCCTGCGCGCGTTTGTCCTCCGAAAGCAGGAAATCGTCTTTCGTCAGATTCGCAACAATATCGCCGTTTTTCGTGCGCACTGAGGCAAGGATGTTGACCACTTTCACATCGCTTGAAAATACCGGTGAGTCCTTCGCCGCAGCCGGACTCGGCTCGGCATCCTGTGCCCGGAGCCGCCGCCCAGCCAGCGCGAGCGCGCTGGTGGTAAGTAAAGACCGTCGCGTGAAACCGCTGCCCATGAGATGTGCTTATACATACGATGGCAGCACCGGCGAAATTTTGCAACCGGCTATCGCGGGACACTGCTCAATGTCACATAGTTTTGTATTCGGTCATGTTGTGGGCCGGGCTTTCAGCCTGCGGACCGGTTTTAACCGCTCCAGCCGCCCGAAAAGGCGGCCGTCCACACGCTCTATGTCGCCCCTGGAGGCCGTTCTTCACCGCACTGACTCGGGCGCTTGCGAAAAACGAAGCAACATTGGGCGGTTCCGCCTGCCCTCGGCCGAGCGAAGCTCGAGTCTCTGCGCCCTTACCTCACAACTCCATCGCCACCCGAGCCGATTTGCTAAAATCCAAATACGCCTTCGAGCGTTGCTTTCCCGCGCCCGGTTAGCTCAGTTGGTAGAGCGCCAGTTTTGTAAACTGGATGTCGCTGGTTCAATCCCGGCACCGGGCTCCACCATCCTTTCCCTAACGGTTTGGTGCGAAGCGCACAAACCGGCTATAGCAGAAAAACCCTACAAAAAATCCAATCCAACCGATAAGTTGGATATGCCCGAAACACAAAGGGTCGAATCGCCCGCCTATCTTCGCCATGAACTGCGCACGCCCGTCAACCACATCCTCGGATACAGTGCACTCCTGATCGACGAGGCAGCCGAGCGATGCCTCGAACCGTTTGTTCCGGTCCTTCAGCGGATCCACGATGGCGGGAACAAGCTGCTCGAATCGATTGAGGGCGCCTTCAGCGAACAGGCCAACCCCGAAAGTGCCTGGGGGGGCACTGGCTTCAGGACGAACCTTCATGACTCGTTGGGTGAGATGTCGGCTGTGCTGGCCTCTCTCGACGAAGACCTCGATCAGGGCCACCGCGAGACGCTGGCCGATCTGACCGCCATCTCCGGGGCCATCAAACGCCTCGCCGATCTGGCGGGAGACCGGGGCGACGACGGGGGTGACGACAGTGGGCCGCCGCCGGACCGGCGTGTCAGGCGCGGGCGCCGCTTTGAAGACCTGCCTCGCGACATGGGTCCCGTTCCGCCGCAGCGCGGTGGCGGCAAAATCCTGATTGCCGACGATGACGACGCCAACCGCGATCTCCTGCGCCGCCGCCTCGTGTGTGAAGGCCACGAGGTAGTCGAGGCACGTAACGGTATGGAGGCTCTCGACCTGTTGAAGGGCACCCGCTGCGACCTCGTGCTCCTCGATATCCTGATGCCCGTGCTGGATGGATTTCAGACTCTGGCGCGCATCAAACAGAACGCCAGGCTTCGCGAGTTACCGGTCATCATGATCTCAGCCCTCGAAGAACTGCATAGCGTGGTCCGCTGCATCGAAATGGGCGCGGTCGATTACCTGCCGAAACCCTTCAATCGGGTCCTGCTGCGCGCCCGCATCGGAGCCAGCCTTGAAAGAAAGCGCCTGCTCGATCGCGAGCACCGCAAAACCGAAGAACTGGAACGGACACTCAGCCTCCTCGAACAGGCCCAGGATCAGCTATTTGTGCAGGCATCGCGCGATGCCCTCACCGGCCTCGGGAACAGGCGCTCTGTCGAGGCCCAACTCGATTTCCGCGTAAAACAGGGAGACCCTTTCACCGCGATCTACATCGATCTGAACGGTTTCAAGAAAATAAACGATACCTACGGGCACGCGGCCGGAGACGAATTGCTCCGTCAGGTCGGTGGCAGATTGCGCTCGGCTTTTCGCGCCACCGATACCATCGGCCGCTGGGGTGGCGATGAATTCGTCGCGTTCGTCGACGCCGGCATCTCGGAAGCCGAGTCGCGGATCACCCGTGTGAGGGACTCCCTGTCGGAGCGCTTCATCATCGACAACGCCCCCCAGGGTATTGAGATCGGAGCTGCCGTGGGCGCGGCAACCTGGCAACCGAACGATCCCGCCTCCGACGTCCTGCACCGCGCCGATTTCGCGATGTACGAAGAGAAACTCCGTAGGGCCGGCTGAAATGTGGGTACATGCTTCAGCTTGTACGGCCGAGCGCAGCTCGGCCTCGTGGCGCTTCGCCGCGTCCTGATAGCCATGCAAAACATAGCCATATAAAACGCCCGCTTCGATCCCCTTTGCGTCCTCCGCGCGAATGACTTTAGCCGTTTCTTAAGTGACAACTATTTTTCCCTGTAGAATCATCGATATCCATATCCGGCATTTCAGCCACGTGCTCTACTTTGATCAGGAAGCTGGTCTCCCTCGCCGAAAGGCGTTCGGAGGCAAGTGCTTCACAGCTCTTTGACAATTTGAATAATTTGAATAACGGGTTGGCAACCCACTTTTCTCCGGGCCACCACGATTAAATCGCCGGGTGGCCCGCGGCGAGCCGGACGCTGCCATGAGAAAATCGAGCTAATGCAAAGCGGTGTGCGGTCGAGGTTACGCGTAGCTATGGCGGCTCTCGGTATCGCCGCCACGGGCATAGTCGCACAGCAGGCGCGCACGCAGACGCAGCGCCCCACCGCTCCCGCCACCAACCATTACGTCGATTCCGCAGTGTGCGCCACCTGCCATTCGGACATTGTCCAAACCTTCAGCAAAACCGGCATGGGCCGCTCATTCTATAAGCTGAAGCCCGGCAACACAGTCGAGACTTTCGGCAAGACCTTCTATCACGCCGCGTCCGACACGTACCTCACGATGTTCGAGCGCGATGGCAAGTACTACCAGCGCCGCTGGCAAAAGAGTTTCGACGGCAGCGAAATCAACATCGACGAGAAACAGGTCGATTACGTGATCGGCTCCGGCAATCACGGCCGCACCTATCTCCACATGACCAGCCGAGGCACTTTGCAGCAGCTGCCGCTCGGCTGGTATTCCGAAAAGGGCGGCTACTGGGCCATGGCTCCAGGCTTCGACCGCCCCGACTATCCCGGCTCCACTCGCCTGGCGACCTACGAGTGCATGTTCTGCCACAACGCATATCCTTCCATTCCAAAAGGTCACGACGAAATCGGCGCTAAACCGGAATTCCTCTCGCCGCTTCCGGAAGGGATCGATTGCCAGAGGTGCCACGGACCCGGCCAGCGCCACGTCGAAACGGCCCAGAAAGCCAATGCGCAGGCCGCCGAAATCCGCGCCGCCATCGTCAACCCGAAACGCCTGAGTGCGGACCGTGAACTCGAGGTCTGCATGCAATGCCACCTCGAAACCACAACGGTCACGTTGCCGCACGACATCCGGAAATTCGACCGCGCGCCCTTCTCATACGTGCCTGGACAGCCCCTGGGCGATTTCCGTCTGGCGTTCGACCGCGCCGGCGGCATGGGCGAGCGCTTCGAAGTCGCCAATGTGGTCTACCGGATGCGCGAATCGCAGTGCTACCTCCAAAGCGGCGGCAAGATGCGCTGCACCACCTGCCACAACCCGCACGATATACCGAGGGGTGACGACGCCACGGCCCACTACAACAGCATCTGCCTCGAATGCCACGGTAGCGCGGCCAAACAGACGGCAACCACCACGCCCAACCCAATGCCGTCATCCGCGCCCCACACAGCCACCGCGAACTGCGTCGGCTGTCACATGCCGAAGCGCCGAACCGACGACGCCGTCTATATCGTCATGACGGACCACCTCATCCGGAGCCGGCAACCGGCCGGGGATCTGTTGGCGGCCAAAGCGGAGACCCCCGAATCCGCGACGCCGCCGTATCGCGGCGAAGTCGTTCCCTACTACCCGCTGAACATGGCTTCCACCACCACGCCGCCGGCGCAGAAAGCCGAGGAGTCCTCGCTCTACGGAGCTCTCTCCCAGATTCTGGAACACAGCAACCTGCCCGGAGGCTTGCCGCTGCTGCAGGGGCTTCTTGAAAAGTATCGTCCGCAGCGCGGCGAATATTATGCCGACCTCGCCGAGGGCCTCAGCATCGCGGGCTCTCCCGCCAGAGCGATGCCTTATTACGAAGAAGCGGCGCGGCACGCGCCGGGCTCGTCGATCGTCCTGCGCGAGCTGGGCAGCGCGCAGATGGAAGCGGGACAACTCGACCGGGCGGAAGCAACCCTGCGGCGCGTTACGGTGATGGCGCCGGACGATGGCGGCGCGTGGGGAATGCTCGGGCAGGTGCTGTGGCGTCAGCGCCGCAATCCGGAAGCGATGGCAGCCTTTCGGAAAGCCATCGCGGACGATCCCGAAGTGCCCGAATTGCACAACTCCCTCGGGATGCTCCTGCTGGCCGGCGGCGACGAGGCAGCTGCCGAGAAGGAGCTTCGCGAGGCCATGCGGATTCAGCCCAGCCTGCCGCAGGTACAGATGAATCTGGCGAGCGTGCTCGCCCCGCGCGGCGGAACGGCCGCGGCTGAAGCGCGCTACCACTTCGAGCAGGCCATCCGGCTGAAGCCCGACTATGCTGAGGCGCACCTGAACTACGCCCGGCTCCTGGCGTCGAATCAGGAAACGGACGAAGCCGAAAAACAGGCCCAGGCATCGGTCCAGGCGGATCCGAAGGTGGCTGTCGCCCACGAGTTGTGGGGTAACCTCCTCGGAACGAAGGGCGACCTCGACGGCGCCGTGCGCGAGCTGCAATCTGCCGTGCGGCTTCAGCCGGATCTGTGGCGCGCCCAGTACGAGTTGGGGATCGCCCTCGGCAAGAATCGCGACTACACCGGCGCGGAAGAGCACATAAAGCTGGCAGCGCAGGGCACGGACCCCGAGGTGAAAGCAGCCGCCCAGCAGTTCCTGCAGCGGCTCGGACGCTGACTGGAGCAATTGTGGGTACATGCTTCAGCTTGTACAGCCGGGCGTCGCTCGGCCTCGCGGCGCTTCGCCGCGTCCCTTACACAACCGCGAATGTAAAGGAGCCCTACTCTAATCTACCTGTCACCACCTCTAACCCGGACGCAAAAATGGCCGATACCCGTTCACCGGGTATCGGCCATTCTCTAAAGCAATGCTTATTCTCTACCCGTTAGAACTGAAGCCGGGCCGAGAACGCCATGATGCGGTTCGAACCGCTGACCGTCCCGTTCACGTAACCGAGAGACGAAAGGTTGGAAACCTGATTCGTCGTCGGGTTGAACTGGATGCCGGAGTTGATCCCGCTGAATTCCGCGTGGTTGAAGACGTTGTAGGCCTGAGCCTGAATCTTCAGGACGCGCTTTTCACTGCCGAGCGGGATGATCTTGGTCATCGTCATATCGAAGTTGGTGACACGCGGATTGTCGAATACACCCGCGCCGCCGCCCAGGTTACCGTAAGCCGGCGGTCCGACGATTGAGTTGTCGGGTCCGGTCGCCAGTGCCGGCAGCGCAAACGCCGACGGATTGAAGTAGACCTGGCCATTGCCATTCGTGGGCAGATTCGTCAGCGGATTGCCAATCACCTGGCAACGCGTGCCAAGATCCGGCGTACCTGTATAACCGCCCGTCGGGCTGTTCTGGCCGGATGTTAGCCCGCAGCTGGGGTTATAAGGCGAACCGCTCTGGATCGACGTGATTCCAGAGAGCTGCCAGTGATCGGTCACGTAACCAACGCCCTTCCATCCCATCTTCTTCGCGATACCGGGAAGATCGTAGGAGTAGCTCACCTGCAGATTGATCGGACGGTCGGTACCGATGCGGCCATAGTTATACTCCTCATTGTTAGGAACGACCGGATTGAAACTGGTGGTTCCCATTGCCTTGGAGTAAGTGAACGAAGTGCCGAGCGACAAGCCATGCGAGTAGCGCTTCGTCACGGTGGACGTCAGAGCGTTGTAGCTGGAGTGCCCCTGGAAAGACGCCTGTTCGATGTTGCCATAGCCAGGGTAAATGGTGCGCAACAGGTTGGAGTTGATGCTGTTGCTGCTGGCTCCACCGGTCGTCGGATCCAGATTGGACGGAGTGAACGGCCAACCAGTCCCGATCGGAATGTAGTTGATGTCGCAACAGCCGGTCGCAATGTGTTCGTGATACACGTACTGAAGTGTGTAGCCGATATCGACGACCAGATTGCTGCCAAACGTGTGCTGCAGGCCGAGGCTGGCGCTCTGTACCGTGTCCCACGGAACCTGTGCGGGATAGCTGTTGATACCGAACGGGGTGACTCCCTGCTGCGTGGAGATGCTCGGAACCGCTCCCGTATTTTGCGCCGCGATCTGGGCCAGCGTCAGCGTGCTGACACCAACATTATACGACGTCGGCGCCTGGCCGGAGAGCGGATAGTACTGATTGCCGTCCAGCCGGTTGTAGAAGATTCCCCAACCGCCGCGGAGTGCCGTCTTGCCATCGCCCATCACGTCATAAGCGAAACCGACGCGCGGTGCGAAAACCAGCGGCGCGGTGTGGTACGGGGCTTCCGGGGTGCCTGCAGGGCCTCCCAGCGACTGTTCTCCCGATGCGGGCGTGCCCGAGTTCGGAACCAGATCGCCGATGAACGAACTTCCCACCGTTGCGCCGGTGCCGGGATCCCTTGCCACCAGGCCATTGTTAGCGCTGCACGTCGCCGTGCCGCCGGAGCAGAACGGAACATAAAGGCGCGCTTCGGCGGATTTGGAATACAGGGACGGGACGAAGTTGACAAACGTGAAACCGTTGTCTTCCTGCGGCGACTGGTGATAGAAACGCATGCCGAGATCGAGCGTCAGTCTGCGGTTCACCTTCCAGTTGTCCTGGACGTATTCTTCAAAGTTCTCGTAAACCACGTTGAACGTCTGTTCGATGTTGTTCTGGTTATAGCTGTTCACGTTGCCGAGCAGCGCGTTGGCAAAACCGTCGTTGGTATTGAGCAGCGGGACCGCCGAATTCTGCGAGAAGCTATAGGCGCCGGTGTAGTTCTTGCAGGCGCATTGATACTTCGTGTTGAACTCCACGTAGATACCGGCCTTTAACGAGTGATGGCCGGCTACCTTGCTGATGTTGTCCATGTAGTACCAGGTCGGGTTCGTGGCAATTTCCTGACCCGCCGAAGCGCCGGTACGTCCGTAAGACATCGCGTTGCTGGGAGTACCGAAGCTGAATGTGGGCAGAAGGGTTATAGGAGCATAACCGTTAATCGGCCCCTGCGAATCGGTTTTCGGAATCGGGAACAGACTCGGAAGATTCGGAACCAGCGAACGGGCTTCCGACGCGAAGTTGTCCGTGGTCTCGTACGTGTACTGGTCCCAGTTATAAGCCAGTGTCGTTTCGTTGACCAGAGTCGGCGAGATGGTGTATGTCAGGGTGCCGGAGTCGCTATGGCCACCGTTCGGGTGAATGATGGGCGCGATACCCTTCGTGCCGAGAGTTCCGCCGATGTCGTTGCTGAACTGAACGCCATCGTACAGAACGTACATGTAGTCGGCGTCATTCAGCCAGCGGACATAACCGCTCATCTTGCTGTTGATGTAGAGATCGGCGCGGGCCACGCTGTTCAGGCGGGGGTGAATGGCGCTGGCCTGTTCCGTGTAGTTATCCACATGCACCTGGGTGGGCAGTGTCGCGGTGAAGTTCGGCAGCGGGAAGAAGTTCAGCAGTGACTGACCGATCGGATTGAGCCGCGAGGCGGGAATCATGTTATTCGGGAACGGCTGGTTGACGCCATTTACGACGGTCGCCGGATCGAGAACCACAATCGGGGTACCGTTGTTGTTAAAGCTCTGTGAGAAATCGCCGACGCGTTCCAGTGCCGTCGGCGTGTATTGCAGCGCAGTGCCGCCACTGACGAACTGACCTGTGCGTTCCTGTGACCAGAAGAAGAACAGCTTCTTTCTGTCGCGGTTAAAGTGCTTGGGAATAAACACCGGGCCGCCGATGCTGTAGGTTTCCACGTTGTAGCGGTAAGGCACGCGCGGTGTAGCGACGCCGCCCTTGAGCGTGTGATTGTTCGCCCATGTATCGGCGTTGAATTCTTCATGCCGGTGATTCCATGCGGCCGTGCCGTGGAATTCCTGCGTTCCGTTCTTGGTGACCACCGTGATGGTGCCGCCGGAATTGTGCCCAAACTCCGCCTGGAAATTCGACGTCAGAACCTTCAGTTCCTGTACTGAATCGAGGTTCGGCTCCACCTGGAGCGATGTGTTCGATCCGGTATCCATGTCGGTAACACCGTCAACCGTGAAGTTCAGCGCGGTGAAGCCGCCATTGATATTCATGCCGCTGATGGCGCCGTGGCTGGTGACATCGCGGTTCGCCGTGTCGATCACGCCCGGAACCAGTCGGATGTAACCGAACAGATCGCGCCCTTTCAGAGTCAGATCGTCCAGCGCGGCCGAGTCAACTGTCTGAGACTTTTCGGAACTCGACAACTGAACCTGCGCCGCTTCGGCCGTGACCGAGATCGAATCCGACACGCTTCCGAGCGCGAGGATCATCTTACCGGCGTTATGCGTTTCCTGCGCGGTGACGACAATGCCCGTCTGCGTTTCGCTCTTGAACCCGGTTGCCTTGACCGTCACGTTATAGGTGCCGGCCGGGACTTCCGTGAAGCGATAGGTGCCAAGGCTGTCCGTGGTCGCGGTGCGTACCGCGCCCGTATCGACGCTCGTCAATGTCGTCGGCGCACCGGAGACGACGGCGTCCGCGGGATCGACAACCGATCCCACAACCGAACTGCTCACTGTCTGGCCAAACATAGTGGCGCAACAAAGCGCCAACGCGAACACACTATATATGTAGCTTCGGAATTTCACATTTCCCCCAAATTTGTGGACTGACGAACGAAGACTCCCTGACGTTACAAGGATTGACAATCCCTCGGTGACGATAACATTGTTGCATAACCGTGTCAATACTTGCGCATATTGTTGTTCGTGTGAACTAACTAACCCTTTTGTTTGCTTTGAGAAAACCGGCACAATAACCCCCTAAAAAGATGGCAGAACGGGACTTCGGGCGGCGAGGTACCGACTCCCATTTTGCATAGTGCCATCATCCGTAAAAACGGAGAAATAAAGTGGCGAACCAGGCTGGTGGGACGCGCCTAATCCTGGAGCGCTCTTCCCACAGGTCTCCAGGGGCTGATTTCCAGCAGAAACGCTCCCATGCCGCTCGGGAAGCGCGCGGGGTTCCGGCGGTTGATCCGCCGCCAGGCTTCCCAAACATTGCCGACCAGGACGCCTGCCAGCAGATAATAGACGACGCCCCCCCATTCAAAGAAGGCAAAGCTGACAACCGCCACCAGAATTCCGCAGATGATCTGATCCGGATATTTCGCCGGCGAAGTCGGTGGATCGGTCAGGATGATGAAGGCAAAAAACAACACCGCTTCGAGATCCGGCGAACGGTAAATCTCCGCGACCCAGCGCGGGTTTCCGACGAACGCCGTCAGGGTGAACATCAGAAAATAGCTTCCGAGGAAGGCCAGCACCAGCGGCAACTTGTTCACCCGGTCGGTAATGAACACCCCTGCGGCCAGCAGCACGCTCTGGGTGAGCAGGGGAACCTCGGTCAGCGCGCCCCACCAGCTCTGGCCGGTATGGAAAACGTAGAAGCTGGCGACAATCGCAAGCGCGGCGGGATTGAACACATTCGCCAGGCGCGAGCGGAATAAGTACTTGCTCAGAACCGCGGCCACGGACGTGAGGGTAACTACGTACGCTGGCTCCTGCGCGCGCAGCACCATCGCCACAATCAGAGCCGTGAGCACCGCGCCGCTGGGAAATTCCCAAACGTTCTTTCGAACGCAGAGGACCCACGCGTCCACCAGTCCCGCGACAACCACAGCGCTGAGAAGACCAGGCATGACTGTTCGCAAACCTTCTCCTGGCGCGGCGATCGCGGCCAGCGCCACCAGAATGATGGTGAGCAGCCCCTTGGGAGTTTTGAAGAATTTCTTCGCCTTATGCCGCATGGCGCAGCCCCCTCGTTTCGAAACACTCAAGAGCCTGGGTCACAATCAACCCCTCGACGCCCATCCGGTTCAGGAACTCAATCCCCTGCTCCGGACCGAGGACAAATGCCGCTGTCGCCAGCGCATCGGCAGCCATCGCACCCGACGCGACCACCGTGGTGCTCGCAATGGCGCGCGGCGAGGTTCCCGTATGGGGGTCCATAATATGGTGTTCCCTGCCTTCCACTCCGGTCCGGCGCTCGTAGTCCCCTGACGTGCATACCGCCTGATTAGAGGCCAGCAGAGAATCGATGAGTTCGCCGTCACGCCTCGGATGGCGAATTCCAACCGACCACGGCTGCCCCTGCGGATTCGACCCACCCAGATACAAATCGCCGCCCGCGTCGATGGCGAAATCCCGGAACGGCTTTAGTTCGCGGGCCGCCGTATCTACAGCCATTCCCTTGGCGACGGCCCCCAGGTCAAGCGTCAGCGGCCGGCGCAGGGTGATGGTTTTCTGATCCGAATCGAGTTGAATATCCTTATAGGTGACACCGTGATGGGTTGTCGCCACCGCCGGAATACGTTCCCCTGTCCTGTATTCGCGGTTGAAGCCGCGCGCAGCCATGCGACCGCCGACCGTCGGATCGAACGCGCCTTCCGTCTCTTCCGCCACCAGCAACGCAAATTGGATTGCCTCGAAGAGAATCGGGCTGGCGGACACCGGCTCGCCGACCCGCGCGCTCAGTTGCATCAGTTCGCTGCTTTCATCGAAGCGTGTGCAGCGCTCTTCGATCTCGCGGAACCAACCGAACGCGCGATCCATGGCGTCGTCAACCAAAGCAGCCTCGCCGCGGACCACGTGAATGGTAACAACGGTGCCCATGACAGCTTCGGATCGGGCGGGCATAGTCTGCGGAGGGAGGCGTTCCGTTTCGGATTACTTCGCCTTGCCCAGAGCGTCGCTGACGGCGTAGAAGAAAGCGTCCGCGCTCTGCGTCGCGCCGGAGACGTAATCGACCTCGGGACTCTGACGCTGCAGAACTTCAGGCGGCAGCCTGCCGATGATGTCACACGAATAGCGGGTCAGGCACTGCGCAATAGTGGCCGAGGTGATGCGGCCGCCCGCAATAATGATCTGCGCCTGAATATCGCCGTGGCGGCAGCTGCCCCAACCGGTATATGTTCCGTCTTTCCATTTGGACACGGCAGTTGCGGGTGGAGCAACGGAGGCAACGGCTGGAGCGGGCGTCGGTGTCGCGGGCGCGGGAGTCACCACAGGCGGCGGGGCCACAGGATCGGGAGTGGCGGGCGCGGCTTCCGTTTTGTGTTCCGCAGACGTCGATTCGGGGCCAACTGACGGAGGATTTAACGACGCTACCTGCACGGCATGCTCGCGTTCCCCGCGCGCGGGAACGGAAGATGCCGATACGGCGGGCGAAGCTTCCGGCGCGCTCAGAGCGGGACTCGCGGGCAGGGATTGAGCAGTCGATGGCACGGAACCTCTGCCACCAGGCGAAGTTGAGCGGCGCTCGGCGGATTGCGCGTCGAACTGGTCTGCGGCCGACCGCGTCCGCGTATATCCCGCCGCATAGACGGCAAGCACGGCCGCGGCGCCCGCGGCCACCATGCCATTCGCAATCTTCTTATTGGAACTGCCCAGGGCCATTCCTCATATTGTAAACATGGTGCGGGGGTGGGGTGCGCGAAAGTTTGTAAACGCGCCGCGTGGGACACGAAAATGCGCGGGGACCGGCGCAATCCGACCGGTGAGTAGCGGCCCTCGCCGGTAAGTGCGACGGTACCCGGTCCGCAGCAGGGACGTCTATCGAAGCGACGCCTTCATCGCCCCCGCGGCGGAGCCTGCGAAAGCGCGATAGTTGCCCAACTTGTGCCTGCGGCAGAGATCCACTGATTGAAACCGTGGGGAAAGCCGGAATCGAAGTACGGCTGGAACGCCATGGCGCGCGACCTCACGTACCACGAGCCATCTTCCTGTTGCGTGCTCAGCAGAAATTTGACGGCGCGCTGGTAGGCCGCGTCCGAGGCCGGCAGGCCCGCAGTCTGAAGTGCAAACAACGATTTCCCGGTTGCGAAGGCGCTGCTCTCCATCGATTCGAGATCCGACCAGCCTCCATCGGGCCGCTGCTTCGCGAGCAGTTCTTTCACGCTCGCGCTTCACCAGGTGCTGCTCGGGACGGGCTCCGGCACCCGGCCATCTTTGGATCTGGCGAACCTGGGAGTTTCTCTGAAACCGGCGAAGGAACGCCTGACATCAGGCTGGATCTCAGACAATGCCGGGAGTGAAATCATGGATATATGCATAACGAAAAACGGCTCGAAGATTCTGCGCGACCTGAACCATGGATGCGGGGAATCATCGCAGGAGTCGATCCCGTCGTCGGCCACTTCATCAGATCCATTGAGCAGATTCGCGAGGATGCTGCGACTGCCATCGGAGACCTGACGCCTACGCAGGTTTGGGCCAAACCTCACGGGATGACGTCCGTCGGATTCCACGCAAGACATCTCGCCGGCAGCACGGAGCGGCTTTCCACGTATTTGGCCGGACGCCAGCTCACGACGAATCAACTGGCTGCGATAAGCACGGAAGCGACAGGCGTCGAAACCGCCGCTGCCCTTCTGGTATCCATTGACGTGGCGCTTGAGCGCTATGAAGAAATGGTCCGGAGTTTGAGCCCGAAAGATTTTGCCGCGCTCCGGGAGATCGGCAGGAAGCGATATCAAACAACGGCAATCGGCGTAGCGATACACATCGCGGAGCACGCTCAACGGCACATCGGCGGAATGATCGCCGCCGCAAAACTGGCGCGAGCGACGGTGTAAACACGACTGTCAGGGAATCCAAACTCAATCCATCGGCTCACCTCACTGGATGGTCGTCAGGATGCTGAATGCGGGCCTGGACGCAAACACGGAGAAAAGATAGAATCCCGGAACGGACACGAATTGTGGATTGGTTCCGCTTGCCACAGTCAAATCGCCGTGTCCGGGTGGCAAAGCAAGCAGCAAGGCCGGAGGAATCGTGAACTGGCCGAGAGAGGCAGTCGCCGAGCAATCGAGACTCACGTCGTATCCCGGACCACTTGAGCCGACGGCGATGTCGGCGTAAGCGTTCGCATCTCCGCCCGTCCATGTGATCGTCAGAGGCTGACTCCGGTTAATCGTTCCCACACTAGCCGGATTGGTCCACGTAATCGGCTGGGCCAGGCTGAACCCGGCGGTGAAAGCGCCGACATCGGCGCCGCCGTTGCCGCTCAACGTGTAGGATCCCGCCGGTTCCGTCGTGAGAGTTGCACCATAACCTCCATTGGGCAGGGCACTGAGAGTGGTTGTGCTGCCCGAAGGACTAGTAAGCACCACGGACGCGCCGGCATTCAGATAGGTCGCATTCAGTGTCTGATTTAAATTTGTGTAGCTCACGGTGCACTGCCCCGGCGAGAGGCCCGTGCCACCGAGGCCCGAAAGGCCTGAAGAGAACGACGCGAACTGGCTCTGCGTAAAGTTGAGGAAAGCCGCCCCCGCCGTTATCACGTCGTTGTCGGCGATTCCGCCCACGTTGTCGTTCCATTCGAGGTCGAGATAACCGAGGCGCACGCTGCTCTGACTCGGCACGGAAGTGAAAGTCGATGTTGAAGCGCCTGGATAGGAGCACGCGCCTCCGGTGGCCGCGACGGCAATCGACGTGTAATTGCTCACGATGGTGCCGTTTGTCAGCGCCCCGAGACTCACGGCGCATCCCGATACGCCCTGCGGCACCACGAAGTTGATCTGATCGAGTCCGGGGCTCGCCGATCTGCCGCGATACAGGATATTCGCCTGCACTCCTCCAACGAAGATCTGAATGGGCGTTCCCAGGTCCGTCTGGACGGGGAGGGTTGCGTCGCTTCCGGTGGTTGCCCCAAGGCCAGTTCCCCAAAGAGTGAGCACATCTCCCGGTTTGGCGGAACTTGAGCTTGTGACCAGCGAATAATCGAGGAAGGTTACAACCACCGGGCCTGTTCCCGTCTGATTCACGGTCGACATGCCAAAGTTGCTTGGGACGACCGTGATCGGGGTTGAGCCGCTCGCGCCGTTGTACTTCACGGTCAGCGTGCCCGTTCCCAACGGGATTGCGGAAGGCAGAATAGCGGCTACCTGCGTGGAAAGCGTGTAGATCATGGGAGCGGTCAGCGTCGTTCCGTTCACGGTCACAGTCACCGTGGTGCCTCCCAGCCCGGAGGTAGTTGGCAGGGGTAGTGAGGTAGCCTGCACCAGAGTCGATGGACCCAGGTTGGCGCCGTAAACGACAATGATGGACCCCTGGGCGATCCCGGAATTGGGCAGTCCGGCCGGAATGTTGCTGGCCGGATTCAGGACAGCGGCGGGCGCCGGGGCCTGCGCCATTAACCTGCTTCCGCCGAAACACAAGAGAATCAGGGCAAGAGCTGGGGCCGGTCGCATCTGAAACGAATTCTGCATAGTTCAGGGTTTCTCGCGATGATCGTGACATGTTTCGGGACTGGGGGGCGAGGGAAAAAGGGTGGTAAAAGGTGGTGCGCGTGTCGCCGGAGTCTGGTACTATGCGTAGCGAATAGCGACTGGCGATTGTCAACGGCGATGCCGGATATTACACAGACCTCACAGGTCCGGTCCACGGTTCGGCTCGACGGCTGGGACAGCATCGCCCATCACCTCGGAGTTCACAAGAGAACCGCACGCGCGTGGCACAAGGACAGAGGGTTGCCTGTCCATCAGCTCTTTGGCAAGGGCGGAAGAGTCTATGCGATTGGGGCCGAACTCGACCAATGGCGCACGCAGAACGATGCCCGCCTCGGGATCGCTGGCGCCCCGGAGCGGGCGGATAGCATTGTCCCGGAAGTGCGCTCCCACCGAATATGGAGACACTTGGCGATCCCGGTGATCGCCCTCGCGGCGACGGCGATCCTGGTCATGTTGATCCTTCGGGTCCGGTCTCAGATGCAGGTACCGGCTAACCCCATGCCAGGACGATTATTGGCAAGATCGACTGCCGAAGGGGGCCGCACCCAATTCATCCCTGTCGGCGACGGCCCATGCAATGCCGTGCTCACGCCGGACGGCGCACTGCTCTTCGTGGCGAATTGCCGGGCGGGGACGGCGAGTGTCATCGCCACGGCGTCCGGCAAAGTGATCCGGGAGATATCGGTCGGCCCTCAACCTGAAGCTCTCGCCCTGGATCGCACCGGAAAGCGATTATATGTCGGCAACTTTTGGGGCGGCATCCGGGTATTCGACGTGGATAGCGGAAAGCCTGCCGGGCAAATTCCGCTGGAAGGCCCGATTTCGGACATTGCGGTTGCTCCGGACAACACTCTGTATGTGGCGCGTCGCGAACAGGGCCTGGCCGTCGTTAGCCCGGCCGATCACCGTGCGACCCGGATTTCCGTTACCGCCATGCCCATGTACCTGGCTCTGAGCTCCGACGCTTCCCGGCTGTACATCAGTTATCAGGGAAAAGTGTCGGGCGGGCGGGCACGATGCCATCGATGTCTACGACACAGGACGCCGGGAATTCGTTGCGCGTATCTCAGGGCCGCCACGTGTTGGGGGCCGGATGGCGGTCTCCCGCTCCGGGCTTCTGCTGGCGGACGGAGTGGATGCCTGTTACGCGGAGCGGTACCGCGATTCCCGGGCGGAGTGCCCGGCAGCTCCGGGCTCGGTGTTCAGCCTGATCCGGACGGCCGATGCCCGCGTGATTGCCACGCTGGGATATCCGGGTGAGGCCGCGGGATCGATCGGGGTGTTTCCGGACGGCTTCCGCGCCATCACGGCAAATCAAACGCTGCGTGTCCTCGATACGGCTGGTTTAGGCGTCCTGGAGGCATTCCCACTCCCTCATGTCAGGCGCGTTTTATTCGCCCCGGATGGAAGCAAAGCCTGGGCAATTATTCAGGAACCGGGCTCGGTTGCCGTTCTGGATACGAACAGAGGATCCTGCGCTGCCGCGCCCCGCGGACTTGCAGGATGGTGGCCCGGAGATGGAACCGCGGACGATGCGCACGGCGCCAATAACGGCACTCTCATCGGCACTGTCGGATATGCGAAAGGTTTGGTGGGACAGGCGTTTCGTTTCGATGGGTCCGGCTTTGTCAGTCTGGGGACGCTGGAAAATCTGTTCGCCGAATCTCCCGGCTTTACAGCAATGGTGTGGGTGAAGTTTTTCGCAGCCCCTGCGGGTGAACAGGCTTTGTTCGACCGTTTGCAGTCCGGCCCAACATTCCCGGGTGGATTCCGGCTCACGCGGAACCCGGACGGGAGGATCAGATTTCTCGCGGCAATCGATTCACAAACGACAACGGTTGCCACCACACGGGAAGCGATCCCGGCTGATATCTGGACCCATATCGCCGCTGTTCGCACAGCAGATTCGATTTCGCTTTATATGAACGGCGCGCTGGCGGCCGCCGAGAGGCTGACGGGACACGGGTGGAGTGCTCCCGAAGGAGGCGAAGTACGGATCGGCGCGTTCCATGACGGAGGCGGCGCCCTGCGGGGGCTTGTCGACGAAGCTCAGTGGTACAACCGGGCGCTCGATCCGGAAGAAATTGCAGCCGTGGCGTCGGCCCACAGCTCCGGCGTTTGCGAACACTGACCCCGCCCCGACCATGCGGCTCTACACTCCCGTCATCGCGACAGACTTCGCAGGACCCAGAATGCCGCGCATCACCGTTGCCAGCTCATGCAGTCTCTGCGCGCCGTCGCCCGAGTAGCTTGAGCCATGCATGATCGCCAGTGTACTTGGTTTGCAGGATGCCAGATCCTGCAGCACTTTCCCCGTGTGATGCGTGTACGGTATGGAGCCGGCAAACGGTCCGGCCTCGGAGAGCACCAGCGCTTCCCTGCACGATTCCATAATGTCGCTGCTGCTCGTCACAGGCTCACGCTCGCCCCACTGAAGAAAGAGATCGGAACAAAAAAGCGTCCGTGCGGTCTCTTCAAACAGGACGCCGGCATCCCAACCATGGGGAATCTGCGGCGTCGGCAGAAACCGGAAGCAGCGCTTGCCGGTGCGCAGGGTGTCCTCGCGAGTGAGCGCCTTCGGTGGGCGGATCGCGAAATCGTTAACGCTCACCATGGCTCCGACGAGTCCGCAAACGGCCTGAGCGCGTGGAGCAATCTCCAGCCAGTGATTCAGAGCGCCACACTCATCCGATTCGAAGTGGCTGAAGCCAACGTGTCGAATACTGGCCGGGTCGATCACCTTCGCCACAGCCTCGCGCACGAGCGGGAACATCGCCCGGAGCCCGGTGTGAAAGAGCAGCGGTTCGTCGTCCTTCACCAGAAAATGACTGAAGCTCAGATTGAACTCCGGAACAAATACGGAGATCCGATAGACATCTTCGGCGATTTCATTCAGGTTGAACATAAATGAAAGTTTATACCTGGACTGGATGTTATAGTCGTCGCATGTACAACCCGGCGGCCTTCGCGGAAAACCGTTTGGATGTACTGCATGCCTTCATTCGGGATCATCCGCTGGGCACGCTGGTAACGAACGGTCCTGATGGTCCTGAAGCCACCCACCTGCCGCTCTTCCTGGACCCCGACGCCGGGGGACACTGTGGAGTGCTGCGCTGCCACATGGCCCGCGCCAATCCGCATTGGCGCCGCCTGGAGCAGGATGCGCGCGTGCTCGTCATCTTCGCCGGCTCCGGCCACTACATCACGCCGAACTGGTATCCGTCGAAAGCAGAGAGTGGCAAAGTGGTTCCAACATGGAATTACACGGCTGTCCACGCTGCCGGAACGGCGCGCCTGTTCGAAGACAAAGCATCCCTGATACAGCACGTTGGTGAGCTGACAGATTCCCACGAGGCCGGTTTCGCGGAGCCCTGGTCCGTGGCCGACGCCCCGCCGGATTATGTCGAAGGCCTGACTAAAGCCATCGTCGGTATTGAGATTTCTGTAGGCCGGATCGAGGGCAAGTGGAAGCTCAGCCAGAACCGCCCTGCGGCCGACCGGGAAGGTGTCATCGCCGGGCTCGACGCGCTCGGTTCCAATGCCAGCCGGGAGATGGCGAATCTGATGCGGGACCGGAAGGCCACGCGATAGCCGGGGGCAGGGCTCACCTTCCGATAACAATCATTTTCGCTTAATATTGCATCAGTGTCCCGGCGCGTCGATTTCTCAGCCAATGCGAAGATCTACGATCGCCGCCATGGCGCCACTATACCGGACCAATTGGCCCAAACTGTAGCGAGTTGCCTGCGGCCAGTTGCAACGATTATCGACATCGGCGCCGGTACAGGCCGTGTTGCTGTCGTCCTTGCGCGCCGCGGTTTTCAGGTAATCGCAGTCGACCCGGCTGTCCCCATGCTGCAAACTATGCAGCGAAAGTCCGGCGAAGCGTCGGTGCTGCCAGTGGCCGCCGAGGGCGCGCACCTCCCATTTCGAAGAAATAGCGCGGACGCCGTCGTGCTGGCGCGGCTTCTGTATCTCGTCGCGGACTGGCGGGGGCTGTTGCGTGAAGCGAAGGAAGTTCTGAGGCAAGGCGGCATCCTCTTTCACGAATGGGGCAATGGCGATGCCGGGGAGGCGTGGGTACAGGTTCGGGAAAAGGCACGGTCCCTGTTCCAGGAGGCGGGCGTTGAAACGCCTTTTCATCCAGGTGCGAGATCCGAGGTTGAGGTTGACTCCTGCCTGCGCGACCTCGGTTTCCATCGAAGAGAACAGTTTGACGCGGGCGCCGGTCCCGCGATTACCCTGGCTGACTTCCTGAACAGGATGCAGAGCGGGGAGTTCTCCTGGCTATGGAATGTGCCCGCGGAGGTTCAGGATTTCTGCCTCCCGAAATTGAGACGATGGTGTGAGAGCAAATTCGATCTCTATCGGCCGGCTCCGATGCCGGCCGAACTCCGTTGGGTCGTGTACGAAAACCCAGGTGGCTCACCCGGTTGACGGCGCAGCGCCGGACCTTTCAAACTCCGGCAGCGAATGAGCCGCGTGCGACTATTGTGAAAAGGCCGATTTGACACAATCCACGCTTCAACAAAAACGCCGCGCGATCTTAATGATCATCGCCTTCACGCTTGTCGCCGCTATCGCGCAGCCACTTTTTAAGACCGGCGCGAATCGTCTGTTTGCGCATCCAACGATCGGCGGCTTCGTCACTGACGTTCCACTGATCACAGGTCTGGCGCTGTACGGCTGCGGCTCCGTGCTGATGATCCTGGCTCTGCGGCACGGCGAGCTTTCAGTGCTCTATCCACTGATCGCCCTGAGCTACGTCTGGGTGGCTATTCTGTCAGTCGTGATTTTTCACGAGACCCTGACCCCGCTCAAGATCGCAGGTATCGTGACTATCATCGCCGGCGTCGCGACTCTGGGGAGAGGCGGCAGCCGATGAACACTCCACTTTCCTCCATTGCGTGGGTCATGTTTGGCTCCGTGATCGGAAGCCTCGGTGCGGTCGGTTTAAAAGCGGGCGCGCAGAATCTTGAGCTGAACGTCCACTCGCTGGTGCGTAACTGGAAGCTCGCGCTGGGGCTCGGTTTGTATCTGCTCTCGACGGTATTTTTCCTGCTTGGCCTGGCGAAGGGCGAACTCAGCGTGCTGTACCCGATGGTGTCGGTGGGCTACATCTGCACGTTGTTCTGGTCGAAGGTGATTTTCGGTGAAACGATCACGCGGTCGAAGATCGGCGGCATTGCGCTGATTCTCATTGGGGTAGCGTTACTCGGACTCAGCGCCCGCCGATAATGTGCACAATGTTCCGTGCGCCGAGGCCGTCCGGAAGGTCATAGCGCATCGCGATCTCAAACTTCAGGCCCGGCAATTTCGCATCGCGGGTTGCTTCGGCAATTTCGGCCTCCACGTCAGGGCCTTTGTACAGCAATACCCGCGTGCCCTGCGCCAGGAGCGGCGCAAGCATTTTGAGAGCTTTCGGGATCGGCGCGAATGCCCGCGCCGTCACAATTTCATACCGGTCCTTCTTGCCGATGTCTTCCACTCTCTCCGGCAACACACGAGCGTTCCGGATCTTCTGATCGGCGATCACGGATTCCACAAACCTGGCTTTCTTCCCGGTGGATTCAGCCAGAGTAAAGCGAGACTCGGGTAACGTGAGTGCGAGTGGCAACCCCGGAAAGCCCGGCCCCGTGCCCGCATCGAGAACGGTTTTTGCGCCGGCAAACAGTTTCCACGGCAATACGGAATCGAGGATGTGCTTGATCGCCATCTCGCGCGGGGTCGTGATCCGCGTCAGATTCATCACCTCGTTGATCTCCGTTAAAAGCTGAAGATGTCTCACCGAGGCGGAGACGACACGGTCGCGGTTGGGCAGATCGGCCGGGAGAATGGCTTCCACTTCTACTTCAAGGCTGGTGAGATTCGAAAGCAAAGATGTCGCCGCTTATTTGTGGCTGGGGGCTGGCGTCTTCGGAGGCGTCGGCTCGCCCGCGGTTTTCTGGTAGGTGATCTTCTTCGTGCCGCCTTCACAACTTCCGACAACGGTCTTATCCTTTACATCTTCGGTCGCGACTACGTCCAGTTGATAATCCTTCACGCCCTTAGCATCGAGTTTTGCAGCGATTTCCGATTTCAGCTCCGGGCATGGCTTCAGCTCCGCGAATGCCGACGCAGCGAAAAGAGAAAGGATTAAGAGCGTGATGACTTTTTTCATTTTTTCTCCTTGATACCGATTCACGTATAGTAGCGCGACGCCTGGCGTTCGCCGCCATTCTCGTTAAGGTCGAAGTTGTGTCTCAGATCGTGCCCCAACCGAGGTGCGTCAGGCTTGATCAGAACTCAAGTTTTCTGACCGAACCGGCCAGACCTGATCCGGGTTTGGCGTCCGGCACGTACTCGACCGCCATGTGGAATTTCATCGGGCCGCAATTGAAGTTAAACGTGTCGGCCCCGGCGTGCTTCAGCATGATCCGGTTGGGATCGGTGATCTCAAACGTCATCGTTTTCGTCCCTACGAGAACCACCAGCCTGGCATGCGGCGACACACACTCGAACGTCTGCGCTTCTCCCTCAACGCGTTCCACCGTCTCGCCACGCGCTATAAACGGATTGCGCTCTCCGGGTGGCGGCGGCTCAATCGCGGCCGTGGTTGTTTCCGCGCCCGGGGCTCGACGCAGCGTCGGGGCACCTGTATCCGGTGTGGCATCCGGATTCGCCGATGAGGCATTCGCAACGGGTGGCGGAGTCCCGTTGTTCCTTTTGACCGCTGCCTCGCGAGCGTCCACGTAGCGAAGTAACTCATCGGCGCGTTGGGTATCGGCATCCGTTTTCGCCCACTTCTTCGCGTTGTCCAGATTCTTCCGCGCGGACTCAAGATCGCCCGTCTGGGTGTAGGCGTAGGCGAGAGCGTTGAAGAGCGCAGCCGCGTGATCGGGCGTCACCTTCTGGATCTGCACGAATGAAGCTATGGCGCCGGGATAATTCTTCAGGCTCAGTTCCGCGTAGCCGAGTTGCAGCCTCGCGTCGGTGTAATCGGGCTTCAGCGAGAGAGCCTTTCGGAGAGCGATCACCACTTTGTCTGTCTGATTCGCTTCGTGATCGAGCATCGCAAGGTGATAGCACATCTGCGGGTCGGTGGCGGATTGAAGCGCTGCTTCAAAGTAAGTGCGGGCGGATTCTTTGTCGCCAGTCTGCCATGCGAGATAGCCAAGCGATTTGGAGATGTCCGACGTTCCGGGATATTGTTTCGCCAGCGTTTCGTAAGCCGTCTTCGCCTGTTCCCGTTTGCCTGTGGCAGCCAGTAAGTCCGCGATCAGAACGCCGGAATCCTGATCGGAAACCGGGGACAGTACGGCTTCTTCCGCCGACTTTTCCAGTTTCGCCGGAAACACCCCGACGTTCAGGGAGTGCTGCGACAGATACGAGCGCAAGTCGGAAAATACTTTCTCAGGCGTACGGCCGTAGGCGATCTGACAGGCCTCCGCGGCGGTCTTGCCGTCATTGAGTAAAGCCAGAAACTTCGAAAACTTCTCGTGATAACCGGGACCGAGATATAACATGTGGGCGAGAGCCCAGCTTTCGGCATAGAAGACGCCAACGCGAGTCTTCTCGTTATAGTTCGGGCTCTTTTCGTTCACGGTGGTGAGCGTATTAAAGTCGAGCCACTTTTCGGATTGGAGAGTCTGGATATGTCCCGGTAGAGCTTCGCCGATTGTCGCGTCCTTGCCCATGGGGCGCAGGGTTGAAAAGACGTCGGCCCAACCTTCGTTGAGCCAGGTGGGGAGTTTGATGCCGGAGTGCCGGATCACGAGATGCATGTATTCGTGGATTGCGACGGGGAAATGTTCCGCGTCGATATCTTCCATGACAATGTAGTCGCGGCTCTGGGTGCCGGCGTAATACGCGAAGTCGGAACCATTCGGGGCGTAGGGTCTGAACTGTTTGTCCGATTTGAAGGCGATGATGCGGACGGGAACCGGCTGGTCCCAGTTGGCGTGCGTGATTTCGGTGACGAAGCTTCGCACCTGTTCGAAGTAGAGGATGGCTTCGCGGCCTTTTTTCTCGCCCGCCGTGGTGTAGATTTCAAAATGCGGCGTGGTGAGACGGACCCATTCGCCGGCGCCGAATGCAGGGAGGGCGGAGGCGAAGAGCGCGGCGGCGAGGAGGGCACGCGTGGGGAATTGCATACGAAGGTCGTTCCATCATATACCGGATTTCGGTTGTTACGCTCGGCGAATCTGTTGCGTCCGCGCTCCTGGTGTCATATTCTGAATGGCACCATGTCAAAGCCTCTCGCGATCCAGTTCGCTATTTTTCCTGTCGTCGTTGCCGCTGTTCTGTCTGCTGTCGCAGTTCATGCGCAGGGACCGGGACGCGGGGCGCCGCCACCTCCGGAAATTCGCCCGAAGAATCTGCTGGCGAGCCCGACGCCCGTGCGGTCGTGCGAGAGCCTGACCTCCGTCTCGCTGCCGAATACTACGATTGATTCCGCGGCCATCGATGCAACGGACGGCTCGTGCCGCATCACGGCTACCGTTACGCATCCACCGACCGGTGACGCGGTGAAGGTTTTCATCGGGATTCCGATGAAGGACTGGAACGGCCGTTTTGAAGGCACGGGCGGCGGTGGATTTTCCGGCGGCAGCGCGGGTGGCGTTAGGCAGCCGCTGAGTATCGGGTACGCGGCCGGCGCTACTGATACGGGACATGCGGGCGCGAGCGGCAGTTTCGTGCTGGATGCAACGGGACATCTGAACTGGCAGCTGCTGCGCGACAACGCTTATCTCGGCATCCATGAAATGACGACGACTGGCAAGGCGCTGACGCAGGCGCTGTATAACGTCGCGCCGGCGGAAAGCTACTTCATGGGGTGTTCCACGGGCGGTCGGCAGGCTTTGTCGGAAGTGCAGCGATATCCGGAAGATTACAACGGCGTCGTCGCAGGCGCGCCCGCAACGAACTGGACGAAGCTGCATATGGAGCAGATGTGGGGCAATCTGACGATGCTGCTGGCGGGCGACTTTGTACCGCAGTGCAAGCTCGACGCGGCGACCAATGCGGCGATCGCGGCATGCGACAAGATCGACGGAGTGGTGGATGGCGTGATTGAAGATCCGCTACACTGCGATTTCGATCCGAAGGTTCTGGTGGGCACGAGCGCGGGGAGTTGCGGCATCATCACGGAAGCGGACGCGGCGGTGATTCGCGCGATCTGGGAGGGGCCGAGGCGGAAGGATGGGTCGTTCTTATGGTATGGGCTGACGCGCGGGGCGTCGTTTGCCGGTTTGAGCGCGCCTGGAATGCCGAACCCGATCACGCTTGAGTGGTGGCGATTTTTTCTGAATCAGAATCCCCAGTGGGACTGGCATACGCTGACGCGGGATGCGTATGAGAATTACTGGACGCAGTCGGTGGAGGAGTTCAGCGCGGTGCTGGCGACGGATAATGCAGATCTGACGGCGTTTCGGGATCGCGGGAGCAAGCTGATTCTGTGGCACGGGCTGGCGGATCAGTTGATTTATCCGCAGGGCTCGATGGATTACTACAGGCGGGTGCAGCAGCAGATGGGCGGGTCGGAGAAGACGTCGGGATTTGCGCGGTTGTATCTGGCGCCGGGGGTGGGACATTGCGGGGGCGGTGTGGGTCCGCAACCGGGCGGGCAGTTGGATGCGATGGTGCATTGGGTGGAAGACGGGAAGGCTCCGGAGACGCTGACGGCTACGAAGCGGGATCCGGCGGGTGCAGTGGTGCGGACGCGGCCGATGTGCCAGTATCCGCTGGTGGCGAAATATAAGGGGAGGGGGAGTACGGATGAGGCGGAGAATTTTGTGTGTGGGGCGGGATTTTGAGCGGGGGCGTGAGGGAAGGTGGATGGATCAAGGTCGCGCAGCACATGGCGGGACACTCGAACGCGAACGAGACTGAGCTCTACGGCCGCTGCAATAACGGCATTAGCGTGGCGAGGGGAGCGAATCGGGATATAAAGAAATATGATGTTTACCGAAATGGGATGGCCAATAGACCCGTGAATTCCGCCCCGGCCAAGCTCTGCTTTCTATCCCTGGCGCTGGTGGGGGTTGGCGACTTTCTTCCCGCTAACGCGGACTGCTTGCCCGTTTGAAAAACCGAACCAAGCCCATAGCCAGCAGACCCGCGCCCAGTAGCAGCGACCCCGAAGGTTCGGGAACGGCTGAGATCGCGCCCGCAGCCTGAAAACCGCTTTGGGTCAGAAGCTCGACCGACGCATCGTAGCCCGAGGCGTCGGGCGTCAGGACGTTATTCGAACTCGTCCAGGAGTTGCCGCCAGTAGCCACCAGGTCGACCGTGACCGAGGTGGCTGCCGTTCCGGTATCGTCCACGTTGTAAGTCATGGCCCCGAAGCCGCCCGATTGGTTTGCCACGTAGTAATACGATCCGTTGCCCGCGCCTGTCCCCGTGATAAAGCCGCAGGTGTTGATCGCGGTGCAGGTGTTCAGCGTGCTCGTGCCGATCGCAGAGGCTCCGTTCACGTTCAGAAAAACATTATGGAAGTCGTACAGGTCGTTGGACGGGTCGAGGTTGGTGAAGGTGACGGTAGCGGTATTGTCGGGGCCTGTGCTGGTGAGTTCGACGTCCACCTTGATGGTATTCGCCGGGGGGCTGCCAGGAGTTTCGTCGACGTTCAGATAAAATATCGTCCCGGCGAACGCGGTCGAGCCCGCAGCCATCGTCAGTCCGAGAATCGCAACAACATTCAAAAGCGGTCTTTTCATCTGATTTCCCGAGGGCAAACCTATTCCTTCCTGCGACTGTATCGAACTCAAGATGGTGAAAACAAGCAGTACCAGACCAGTACTCTCCGCCACCGCTCTGGCCGAATTGGTGCCGGGGTGGTGGATAACAGCCACCAGCAGGGCGGCGCAGGGACAGGACAACCCTTTAGTTTCTATTACTTGCATGTGGGCACGGATTTGCCCTAAGTCGGCACGGGAGATCCGGATATGGACCGAATCGCGACGTTGTTTCTTGCAGGCATAGGGCTGGCGCTTATTTATGGGGGGTACAAGCTGTTTTGCGGTCTTCCGGCCATTAATCGCCAGGGAGCGCCTGCGAGCAGAACCAGCGTTTTCCTGCTGAACGTCATTCCGGGCGCACTGCTGGCTTTGGCCGGGACCGGACTTCTTGCCGCGCAGACGCGGGGATTGCTTTCGCACCGGCCCGCCGTGCATCGCCACGGTCCGGCTGAAGAAGGCACTTCATGGCATCACGGGCGCAGCGGAAAATCCGGGTTCGCGACGCGCGGGGTTTAGCGCTTTACTTTTAACCCAGGCGACGCATTTTCGCCCCGTACCAGACGGCGGGCGGGTACATGATCAGCAAGTAAAAACTATAAAAGTGCGGAACCTTGCCCCACAGATAGACGGTTGACGCGATTCCCATCAGTTCGCCAACCATAATCAGACCGAGCGTCGCCTGCACATCGCGCCGCGAAATCAGGGCGCATAACCATCCGCCGATCAGCGTGTAGAGAGTGTCCGTCGCCATGCTGAGAACGAAATACCACGTTGGCGGCATCTTCATCGAACTGAAGCCGGGAATCAGGTGAGCATATAACTGATCCGTCCCGAAGATCAGAACGCCGATCAGAGCGTATCCCAGCAAACATCCAAGAACGATTCGCAACATAGTTAAAAACTCCAGAGTGCTTGCCAGTATATCCTGATTCCTGAATGAAACTCACATTTCACGGTGCCGCCGGGGGTGTCACGGGGTCGCAGCACAAGCTGGAATCGGGCGGTGCGACCGTCCTGCTCGATTGCGGAATGTTCCAGGGACGCCGCAAAGAAACCGAGAAGAAAAACCGGGAAATGCCCTTCCCTGCCCGTTCCATCGACGCCGTGGTGTTGTCTCACGCGCATATCGATCACAGTGGCCGCTTGCCGCTGCTGGTGCAGGAAGGCTTCCACGGGCCGATTTACACGACGCCTGCCACGATCGATCTTTGCGCTTCCATGCTGCGCGATACGGCGCACATCGCGGAGAGCGACGCTGCCTTCGTGAACCGACATCATCCCGGTGAAGAACCCGTGGAACCGTTGTTCACGATGGCCGATGCCGATGCCACGATGCCACTGTTTCGTCCGGTCGCCTATCGCACTCCGACGAAGATCGCGGGCGGCCTGACGATGGAATCTTACGATGCCGGGCACATTCTGGGGTCGTCGTCGATTGTGCTGACCGATGGCACGATACGCCTGGCATATTCAGGCGACGTGGGCCGGCCGGGCCTGCCGATCATTCGCGATCCCGAAGCGCTGCCTCCGGTGGATTACCTGATCATGGAGAGCACTTACGGCAGCCGGAAACATCCGCAGCCGGGCGAAGTTCTCGCGCGCCTGGAAGACGTGGTGAAGCGGACACTCGGACGCGGCGGCAGACTGATCATACCGGCGTTCGCGGTCGGCCGGACACAGCAGATCGTGCTGCTTTTGCATCAGCTCATCAATGAGAAACGGATCCCGGAGGTGCCTATGTTTGTGGATAGTCCTCTGGCGGTAGACGTGACGAAGACGTTTCGGGCGCATCCGGAGTGCTTCGACGAGGAAACCATGAAGTACCTGACGAGCGGCGAAGATCCATTTGGGTTTAAGCGGCTGCTCTACGTTCGCGATGCCGAGGGGTCTAAAAAACTGAACGATCTGCACGGACCGTTCATTGTGATTTCGCCTTCCGGGATGTGCGAGGCCGGGCGAATTCTGCACCACCTGATGCATAACATCGGCGACCCGAAGAATACGGTGCTGATTACCGGCTACCAGGCGGAAAATACGCTGGGACGGAAGCTGAAGAACGGCGCGAAGTCCGTGCGAATCTTCGGGATTCCGACGGAAGTGAGGGCGGAAGTCCAGTGCCTGGAGGAGCTGAGCGGACATGCCGACGCGGGCGAGCTGATCGACTGGATGAGGCCAATGGTGGGTCCGCCAGGCAACCTACAGACGCTGAAGCGCGTCTTTCTGGTTCACGGGGAGCCGGAAGAGTCCGGGCCGCTGGCCAAACTGATCCAATCGACCTATGGAATTGAGGCGATCCCGGTCCGCCCGGGAGAAATTTACGAACTAATACCTGTAACAAGAAATACAGATCGCGCGGTCTAATATACTGACAGGACAAGGCAAAACCCAAATATGAGTTCACCGCAGATGAATTATCAGGCGCCTCCGCCCAACAACCAGTCCAGCGTCATGACGACGGTGGCCATTGCCGCGATTGTGGCTTCCATCGCCGCTAACCTGTTTCTTCTTTATCAGGTGAACGGCCTGAAGGACGATTTCAAGCACTCGAACGATACGCTGCAGGGCGAAATCGACACGCTGAAGGAAAACAGCACAGCGATGACGGCGGCCCAGCGGAAGCACCTGGATGAGTTGAGAGACGACCTCGATACGAGTAAGAAGCAGCTTTCGGCGCAGGCGAGCCAAGCCAAGAAGGAAGCGGTTTCTTACGCCGATGCGAAGAGCCAGGCGCTCGAAGCCGAACAGGCGAAGACCAACCAGCAGGTCGGGCAGGTCAGTTCGGCGATTTCCGATGTGAGTAAGAGAGCCGATTCCGCGAACGCGAAGATCGCCGATGTCAACAACGACGTCAGTGGCGTGAAGCAGGATCTGAACTCTACTAAGACGTCGCTCGATCAGACCAAGACCGATCTGAACGCGAACATCGCGCTGCTGCATAAAGTACAGGGCGATCTGGGCGGCACCAATAGTATGGTCGCCACCAACGGCAAGGAACTGGACGAGTTGAAGAAGCTCGGCCAGCGCAACTATGTCGAATTTACGCTGAAAAAACAGAAGGATATGCAGAAGGTTTCCAATATCAGCCTCAAGCTCGACAGCGCGAATTTCAAGAAGAACAAGTTTTCGTTGACGGTGCTGGCCGACGACAAGACCTGGGACAAGAAGGATCGCAACACCAATGAGCCGCTTCAGTTTTACGTTTCGAAGTCGCTCTACGAAATTGTGATCAATTCGGTCAGCAAGGATGAAAAGACGATTACGGGATACCTGTCGTCGCCGAAGTACGATTCTCCGCGTAACTGACGCGGAGCACATTCGATTTGAAAAGCCCGCCCGGAGACGAGTTCTCCGCGGCGGGCTTTTGTTTTCTGGGACGGCTCGCGGATTCGTGGGCAAGCCATCGAGCTTCGCTCGACCAAAGGCAGGCGGAACCGCCTGCCCCACACGGACTGCCCGAAGTACGTGATGACTGGAAGAGCCAAACTACAGCGTCGAGCTGCGCTCACCCGGCAGACTGCCAGGCTGCCTCACGTCTACGAATTCCAGCGCAGGATAGCGCGGGCTTCGTGCTCATACCCCAGCGTCGAGATGGCACCTGTGCCCAGCGAAAACATCTTTGCATCTTCCGGCGGCAGGCCCAGCCAGCAGGCCGTGAGGATGCGCAGAATGTGCCCATGCGCGAACAGCGCTACGTCGCCTTCGGTCTGCACCACGCGGTCGATCACATCGTGCGCGCGGGCCGCTACTTGCCCGAGGGTCTCCCCGCCAGGCACGCCATCGCGGAACAGCAGCCAGCCGGGGCGCTCGGCACGAATCTGCTCCGTCGTGCGGCCTTCGTACTCGCCGTAATCCCACTCCGCCAGGTTCGGATCGATCTGGGCCTGCTCGCCATAGCCAGCCAGTTCACAAGTGCGCGTGGCTCGTTGCAGAGGACTGGTGAGCACGAGCGCGAACTCGTGTCCCTCCAGTTCATCGCCGATCGCGCGGGCGCTTTCCTCGCCAGCCTTTGTCAGAGGAAGGTTAGTGCGGCCTGTATGCGCGCCGGAAAGACTCCATTCAGTTTCGCCGTGCCTTATGAGCCAGAGCATTCCTTCTATATTCCCTCAGACCGCACCACAAACCGTAACAGGCTGTCGGAGCACTTCGTGATCCCGATGCGCGGCGTCACGTCGATTTGAAAAGATCGGAAGCGCTTCGGCTGGCGCACGACGAATTCGCCGCGAGTCAGGTCCGCGCCATAGTCATCGAGCGTGATGGCCAAAGCCTGCGTCAGCTTCCCCGGTCCGGATGCAAGGTCGCGATCTCGGCGCGCGGCAGATCTGCGGTGACGCATGATCGGAAGCCCGGCCAGCGGTTCCAGTGCGCGAATCAACACGCACCCGGCACTGCCCTCCGGCCCGACCACGATGTTCATGCACGTATGCATTCCGTAGATGAAATAGACATACGCGTATCCGGGGGGGCCGAAGATGACGTTCGTCCGCTTCGTAACGCCGGCGGCCGAGTGCGACGCGAGATCGTCACCACCTGGATACGCTTCGGTTTCGACAATAATGCCGGACGTGTCGCCCTTCGCCAGGATCTTCCCCAGCAAAGCCCGCGCAACCACAGTCGTGCCCCGCTCGTAAAAACTGCGTGGCAGTATAGCTCCGGCGCCGGTCATGCCCTTTTTCGGGCGAACAGCATGGCACTCCAGCGGTCGTTCACGGAGCAGATTTTGTAATCGACTAATCCCACCTCCCGCGCCGTATCGCGAAGGAAGTTCTGCGTAAGCCCGTCGCCCGACGATCCTTTTCGCCAAATGAGCCAGAGCCTGGTCCGCGTCGCAGCAGCTCTCATGCGGCGCGACGAGTCCATTAGACTTACCCGGTCATGCACGAACCACAATGTGACAGGCGCCTCATCCTCCTGAAATTCAACCGCGTCCGGGACCTGTCCCAGAAGCTCCGGAAAGTCTCGCGGCGGTTCGATCACGGCAACCGCCGCGCCCGCCTCAATTCCGAGTTTCTGCGCGGCTGATTTTTCGAGTGCACGGGCCATAATGGAGCGCGGCTTCACAGGATCTGGCGTCCGCGCTGATTTCAAAAGTCGTTTGAGGACCGTCGCTACTTTAGATATTTCGCAGAAGGCGGCATCGGGCAGGAGTTCGCGGATGGCTGCAACTTTCGATGCTTCACCGCCAACGAACAGGATCGGAATCTGGCGGGTGGATTTGGTGTTTCGCAACCAAATTGCTACCTCGCGGCCGTGACTCGGGAGGCGCGACAGGTCGATGGCGATCACGTCCGGCAGTTTCGCGCGAATGGCGCGGGTCACAGCCTGGCCTCCGCCTTCGGCATAGACGACGTCAAAACAGGTACTGCGGCACGCGGCGAGAAGCGGTGCAGCCTCGGCGGCTTTCCAATGGATTACGCAAATGCTGGGCATGATTACCTCAAAGAAGTATTTTACTGACTGCGGACCGGTAAAATGGTGCTCGTCCATGCGTTTGTTCACCGGCATTGCCCCTGCGCCAAACGTGATCGACAGGCTTTCCGCAATATTCGACGAACTCAGGCCCACAGCGCAGATTAACTGGTCGCCGGTCGGGAACCTTCACATCACGTGCAAATTCATCGGCGAATGGCCGGAAGATCTTCTGCCCGAAATGGAGGCGGCGCTCGGAACGGTGGCCGTCGCGGATCCCATTCCGATTACGATTTCACAGGTTGGATTCTTTCCCAATCCCCAACGACCGCATTCGCTCTTTGCCGATGTCGAAGCCGGACCCGCACTTGCAGAACTTGCGGCGGCTATCGACATGGCGCTTGCGCCATTAGGCTGCGATCCCGAGACCCGGCCTTACCGCCCGCACATCACGCTCGCGCGCGTTAAACCGGGCAATGACATTCGCGGGCTCCGCGAACATGTCGCGGCAATGACTGATTTTGAGTTCGGATCTTTCGATGCGCGGGACTTTCACCTCTACGTGAGCACGCCCGCGCCCGGCGGCTCGGTCTACACGAAACTCGCCACGTATGATTTGATGAGGGAGAACAACGAAATCTCATGAATGGCCTGATCGCGGTAATCGTGGCGTATCTGGTGGGCGGCATTCCGTTTGGCCTGCTTATCGTGAAGCTGAAGACCGGCGCGGACGTGCGCGAATCGGGCTCGGGTAACATCGGCGCAACGAATGTCCTGCGCACCAGCGGGACCCTCGCGGGAATCCTGACTTTGATTCTCGACGCCGCGAAGGGCGTGCTCGCCGTGTGGCTGGCGGATATACTCACCCACGGCGACGTCTTCCACATGAGTTGCGCGGCGCTCGCCGTTCTGCTGGGACACGCCTTTTCTCCTTACCTCAAATTCACCGGAGGCAAAGGCGTCGCCAGTTTCCTCGGCGCGTTCGGCTATCTCACGCCGATTCCAACCCTGGTGGTCACACTCATTTTTATTCTGGTGGTCGTGATGACACGCTATCTCTCGCTCGGCTCCATCGTGGGCGCGGCGCTTTTCCCTTTCGCCTGTTTCATTATTCTGCATCCGGATTGGCCAGTGCTGGCGGCGGCGCTTGGCGCGGCGATCCTGATTCTGTGGCGGCATGCGGGCAACATCGCGCGCATTCGGGAAGGCACCGAACGCATTCTGACGTTTGGACGGCCTTCCTGACGTGCGAACGCTTTCGATTATCGGCGGCGGCGGCTGGGGTACGGCGCTCTCCTGCGTGCTGGCTCCGCGATTTGCCGAAGTCCGTCTCTGGGTGAAAGAGCCCGATCTTGCGCAACGGATGTCCGTCTCCCGCGTTAACGACGTTTTCCTTCCCGGTGTTGCGCTCGCCGACAACGTGTTGCCTGGCCACTCGCTCGAAGCTGCCGTAACCGGCGCGGACGTCATTGTCAGCGTCATGCCGTCGCACGTTGTCCGGGAGGTCTATGAGGAGATGGTGCCCTGGCTCACTCCCACGATGCGGCTGGTCAGCGCGACCAAGGGCCTCGAATCCGGCTCGCTGCTGCGCATCTCGGAAGTGATCCGCGCGGTGGTCGGCGACAGCTACCGGATCGCCGTCCTCTCCGGCCCGAGTTTCGCGAAAGAGGTCGCGGCCGGAAGCCCAACTGCAGTCGTCGCGGCATCGGAAGACGCGTCGCTCGCGACGGAAATCCAGAGCAGTTTTTCCGGGCCGACCTTCCGCGTCTATGCCGGCTCCGACCCGGTCGGCGTGGAGATCGGCGGGGCACTGAAGAACGTGATTGCCATCGGGGCTGGAATCTGCGACGGCCTCGGCATGGGGCACAACGCGGTCGCCGCCCTGATTACACGCGGGTTGGCCGAACTGACCCGGCTCGCCGTGGCAGCGGGTGGTAAGGCAGAGACGCTTTCGGGGCTGGCAGGCTTGGGAGACCTGGTCCTGACCTGCACCGGAGACTTAAGCCGAAACCGCAAGGTTGGCCTGGAACTCGCTGCCGGGAAAGAACTTGGACGCATCGTCGATTCCACCCCAATGGTCGCGGAGGGCGTCAAAACAACCTCCGTGGCGGTGCGGCTCGCGGAACGATTTGGCGTCGAAATGCCAATCACCGCCGAAATGCACGCGGTCCTGAACGGAGGGCGAGCCCCCGTGGAAGCCATTCGCCGCCTGATGGGGCGTGCCCCCCGCAGCGAATTCACGTAGAATGAACGTGTTCGGTCTGGCCGGAGCTAACCGCGGTTAAACCCCCGCCGCAACTATTCATGTCGGAATGGGTTCAGAGAAATATGGAGGTTGTCTCGGCGCTCGATCTCGATGCGCAGCTCATGCTGCGCGTCCGCGAAGGCGATGACGATAGCTTCCGTGTGTTATTGGAAAAGCATCGCAATCCTCTGAACCATTTTCTTCAGCGAATGGTGCAGGACGCCGGCGCTTCAGAGGAGCTGGCGCAGGAGGTTTTTCTGCGGATTTACCGGTCCAGATCCTCCTATGAACCGTCGGCGAAGTTTACGACGTGGATGTTCCGTATCGCCTCGCATCTGGCGCTGAACTGGCTAAGGGACGAGCGGCATGAACGGGCAGCGGAACGGCTGGACGCCGGAAGGACAGGCGAGGATCGCGGCCGCGACGTTCCCTCGCGTGAGTTGCGGGATCGCCACCCTTCGGTGGAACAGAGTCTGGTGTATGAAACCAGGCTTCAGGAAATAAGGGATTCAATCGCTGCGCTGCCGGCGAAGCAGCGGGCGGCGGTGTTGATGCACAAGTACGAAGAGATGGAGTATTCGCAGATCGCACAGGCGCTGGAGTGTTCGGAATCGGCCGTGAAAAGCCTGCTGTTCCGCGCTTATGAAACTCTGCGAGCGAGGTTGGCACATCTGGCCATGGGAGCGCAAATATGAACTTTCCGGAGTTTTCAAATTCGAAGCCGTCGCCTTTGACAGGCATGACAGGTTGCCCGTCCGACGACGTGTTGCTCGACTACACCGCCGGCCATCTGGACCCGGTGAAGGCCGCGCTGTTCGCCCGGCACGCGGATAGCTGCGCCCGTTGCGCCTCGCTCCGCACCGCGCAGGCTGCTGTCTGGCAGCGCATGGACGAATGGAAACCGGCGCCCGTCAGCGCAGGATTCAATCGCGAACTCTGGCGGCGCATCGACGCCGAGGCGAAGGCATCCTCGTGGACTCATCGTCTGGCTGTGGTCATGCACTTCAGATTCTGGAAGCAGGCCGCGCCCCTGGCTGTTGCGATGGCGCTTGTGGTAACCGCTTTCGTGTGGGACCACTCCGCGACGCAGCCCGGTAAGCCGGTAGCGACTGCGGGAACAGCTATTGTTGTGACGGTCAGCGAAGCAGATCAGTTGGAACGGACTCTCGATGACATGCAGTTGCTGCACGAGGTGGACGCGGAAGTAGCTGCCGCGAAGCCGGAACCCAGGGTTATGTAACCAGCCGTGTAACGGCGACGACGGACAGGGAGTCTTTTCAAAGGATATGCGCGCAATGGGGCACAGCATGAAGGCGGTAAAAGTACTGATAGTACTATTTACAGTCTGGTTGCCATTGGTGCTTCTGGCGGCGGATCCGAAACCGCCCAAGCCCAAGGCACCCCCTCCACCCCCGAAGGCGCCTCAGCAAAAGGCCTTTCAGCAGCAGCAAAACAGGGCTCAGGCTCAGGAATCAAACCAGGCGGCGAAGTCCGCAGCGCAGGCACTGAATGCACCCGTGGTGATGAAACTGGCTCAGATGTCCCCCGAAGAGCGCGCAGCGGCGCTGGCGAAACTGCCACCCGAGAGACGGCAGCAGTTGGAGGAACGCCTGGATAATTTTGCGAAAAGGTCGCCGGAACAACAGGCTCGCGACCTGAGCCAGGCAAAGCGGCTTGAGGCACTCCCCCCGGACAGGCGGCTCCAGGTTCGGGGATCGCTCAAGGAGCTGCAGGACACTCCCCCGCCCCGAAGAGGCGTCATCGGAGTCGAGCTCAACAAGCTCGGTTCCATGACCGATGAACAGCGGGAGAATTACATGAGCAAGCCAGCCTTCATCCGACGCTTCTCCCCAGCCGAAATAGAGATGATGAACAACCTGCACGGGATTGTTCCCTAATACCCCCTCGCGCCCCCGGCTTCCGATACAATGCGTAGTCGTGGCACACACGGTTTTGCGCTTTGCTGTCATTGCGGTAGTCGCCTTTGGTTCACTGAATCTCTGCGCTCAGGAACCACCCGCCGCTCAGTCCACCTATCAGCCCGCACGCGGCGGGAGAGGTGCCGGACGCGGTGGCCCGCTCACCACTGGCACAGACGTCACCTCCAGCCGGAACATCGACAAACAAGCCGCCGATCGCGGCAAGGCTCTGTTCGGCATGCTCTGCGGTTCCTGCCACGGCGCGGATGCCAGAGGCGGCGCAGGAAAAACCGATATTGATCTGGTCCGCTCCGTCCTGGTTCTCGACGACGTCGGCGGTCGCCAACTCGGAGAATTCCTCAAGTCCGGCCGCCCCGCAAAAAACATGCCGGTCTTCACGCTCACCGACGAGCAGGTGTCCGATATCGCCGCGTTCCTGCATGAGAACATCGCGATAGTTTCCGAGCGTGGAGCCTACAAGTATCCGGACGTTCTCGTCGGCAACGCAAAAGCAGGTGAAGCATATTTCACCGGCCCCGGAGGCTGCACCGCTTGCCACTCGGTCACGGGCGATCTGAAAGGCATCGGCGCAAAGTACGATCCCCCCACGCTCCAGCTTCACATCGTCGCCGGGAGCGGCGGTGGCAGAAACGATCCGCGAACCGCAAAGACTGCGGCGATCACCTTCGCCGACGGAAAAGTGGTAACGGGAACTCTGGGCTCGATCACTCCGTTTTCCGTGAATGTGCGGGACGCGTCCGGCGCCACGCAAACGTTTCCGCGCGATGGCGACACACCGCGCGTGGTCATCACGGATCCGCTCCAGGCTCATCTGGATCTGATGCGCAAATACACCGATGACGACATGCACAATCTCACAGCCTTCCTGGCCACGCTGAAGTAAAACCGCCACTGCCATGAAACTCCCTCGTCATCTTCTTCTGAAAGCCTCGCTTGGCCTGGCGGGATTGGCGGCAATTGTATGCGCGCAGGGACTAGACCCCGCGCTTCTCAAAAAGCCCGCCACCGACTCCTGGCCGACCTATAACGGCGACTATTCCGGGCGCCACTACAGCACGCTCGATCAGATCAACCAGTCGAACGTGGGCGATTTGACTCTGGCCTGGATGAGCAAGCTCAACCCCACCACCAGCGGAGCCAATTCCGGCGGCGAGCACAAAGATGGCGACCCCTATTTCTGGGGAGGACCGGGCGTCTCCCGCATTACCGCGGAACCGCTCGTGGTGAAGGGCGCGATCTACGTTTCTTCCACCGATCATGCCTGGGCGCTCGATGCCCACACCGGCAAGGAACTCTGGCATTACTACTGGAATACCACCGGCGGCATCCATATCGGCAATCGCGGGATGGCGATGTATGCCAACTGGCTGTTCTTCGAAACTCCCGATTGCTACCTGATCTCGCTCGACGCCACCACCGGCAAAGAGCGCTGGCACAAACAGATTGCCGACGTGCGGCAGCAATACTTCTGCACACCCGCGCCGGTGATTGTCGGCAATCACGTGGTCGCGGGCATGGGAGGCGATTCGCTCGACGTGCAGGGGTCGCTGCAATCGTACGATCCCGGAACCGGCGAGTTGCAATGGAAGTGGTACACAACGCCGCAGAATCCAGGCGACCCGGGCTACAACAGCTGGCCCGATGAATACTCGCGCACGCACGGCGGCGGCATGCCGTGGCAACCGATCACGTACGATCCGGACCTGAATCTGATCTACGTCACCACCGGCGGCGCCAACCCAACCTTCAACGGCAAAAGCCGCAAAGGCGATAACCTCTACGCCAATTCTGTTGCCGCGCTGAATCCCGATTCCGGCAAAATGGCCTGGTATTTTCAATTCACTCCGCACGATACCTGGGATTGGGACAACACGCAAAATCCGATTCTTTTCGACGCGGAATTTCAGGGCGGGCAGCGGAAGATGCTTGGCCTCGCCGCGAGCAACGGATACTTCTTTCTGCTGGATCGCACGAACGGCAAGAACCTGATCACAGCTCCTTTCACGGACTTCCCCAACTGGACGCTCGGCAAAGACGCGAAAGGCCAGCTGATTCCGAATCCAAAGAAGGAAGCGTCCGTTGGCGGCACTTTGATCGCGCCCGGCAAAGCCACCAACTTCCCACCATCTACGTTCGATCCGCAAACCGGACTGTTCTACGTCGGCATGGCGCAAGGCTTCAACATTCTCTATAGTTCGGATTCGAGCGACCGGCCGGAAGGCTACGCCGGCATCGGCACCGGCTCCGGACCCTACGGGAACGTCGGTGCAATCCGAGCCATCGATTACAAAACGGGCAAGATCCGCTGGAGTTTTCCGCTACCCGCCAGCGGCGTTCAGGGCCTGCTCAGCACTGCCGGACATTTGTTATTCGGCAACGACACCGCGCGCGATTTCGTCGCCTTCGACGTGAACACAGGCAAGCCACTGTGGCACACGCAACTGATGGCGAATCCGAGCAACGGACCGGAAACGTTTCTCCTGGATGGCAAGCAAATCGTCCTGACAGCCGCCGGCGACACGTTGTATGCGTTCACGCTCGGCAAATAGATCAGGCAAGGGAAATATCTTATGCTGACACTTCGGACGTGGTTCCAAAGCAGCTCGATTCCAGAAACCTTCCGCAGTAGCCTACGAACGACGATGGACAATGAAGCTCTTCGAGTCCAGCATCGACTCGAAGTCGCCGCGCGAAGTGCTTATCGAGAGCAACAACTGCGTGGCGGTACGCGACCGGGTCCTCCATCTGACGTCAACGCGTAAGGACGGTGGCGGCGCGGAAGGCTGTTCTCCGGTAATCGCTTTCAATCTCGCCGTAATGTCGGTGTCGCTCGACCCTGACATGAGCCGAAGCTCGCGGAACAGATCCTGCCTGACCGCCGACGCGATAGTCAGCTCCAGATAGTGATTTGCGACGTCCGGTCCATCGAACTCGCCGTCGTCGAACGTAACCGCGTCTAAAGATACGTTGACCGAACCGCTGAGGGACTTCTGCAGCAACGCCCCACCCACAGCCCCCGCTGTCGGGTTCCAACCCGAGAGACCCGCGAAGAAAAGCGCCGCCCCTGGCTGAATCCACGACCTTGGGGCCGTCGTCCTGTCAATCACTGAGTTACTCCTCGTGACCTTGCCCGTCACTGCGTCCGTATACTCGAAATGAACCGCGCAGTAAACAATCGACCTCGACCCTGTATTCGTCACGACTACAGAAACCGAAGGCGCGGAAGCAGGCGGGTCGGCCTGGGATGGGATCGCATTCTGCAACGCTGCGGAGAAGGCCGGACGCCGGAACCCACGAAGCTCACGCCGGGAATACAGCTCGGCGCAAAGACGACAGCGGCAGAAGCGAGTGCGGGGCCTAAAACCGATAAAGCGCCAGCCAGCGCCAAAGCCCGCCTGAATAATCTGCGATTCATGAAACCACGATACGCGCGTTCAGCTCGGAAATCAACCGGTTTGAATATATGCCCGCAGGACTGTTAGCCCGACGGGGTGACGAGGCCTCAGGCGGTTTTATCGTCCGCCGACGGCCCGTACATCCCAGGTATCTTCACATCATTCAACCGGAAATAAACGCCCAGTTGAGCGCGGTGATGAATCACGTGGTTCATGACAACGGACCGCACCACATTAATCTTAGGCATCGTAAACGCGGTCTTGCCGTTGAACACCAGCGACCAGTTCTGTCCGAACTCTTCGTCGGAGAGTCCAGCGAGCGCCGCGTGGCCTGCCGTAACATTCTCATCGAAAGCCTTCAGCAGCTGCTCCCGCGAAGTCGCAACATTCGGTTTCCAGTCGGGCGGAATCTCCAGCTTGTCGCGACCCGGCAGCATCGCAATCCAGCCCGGCATTTCCGCGACGTGGCCCGCCAACCGACCCAGCGCCATCGACTTTTCATGCGGCTTGTACTCGAGCTTGTCTTCCGGTAAACATGCCAGCAGCTTGCGCGTGTTCGCCATCTCCTGATCGAATTCCGTCAACAGCATCTCACTGATTGTCATAGTTTCATCCCCCCGAACCGCGAGAATAGCATGTACCGACTTGCCGCTCTATGCACGCTGCCAGGCGATCCGCGACGCCAGTGCGCGCGCCGGTTTTTCCACAAGCCGGTAGAGCAGCATGGCCGCTGCGAGAGAAACTCCCAGAGCCACCAGCGCCTCCAGACACTGCATCAATGGACTCTGCGGAAGCCTGTGCGCCAGATTGACAACCCTGCCGCCGATAGGCACATGGACAAGATAGAGCGAATACGAGATGGTTCCCAGCCACACCAGCGGCGCCGAATTCACCAGCCGTGAATCGCCCGGCACGAAGGCGATGGCGAGCGCCGTCAACAGGCCGGCCGCCGCCGTGACGCCACCGGCTAAATACCAGATATCGGCAGTGGCCGCGGCCAGAAGCGCAAAAAAAGCCGGCCGCGCAGTGAGCCCGGCGCGATACTGAAACGTCGCAATGCCCAGCAGGAACAGGCAAGCCTGACCCGCCAAAAACAACCCGTCGCGATACAGAAACGGAGCAGCAAGAAAGGCCACAGTAAGACACCATCGCGTAATTCCCGACCGCGACACCGTCAAAGGAAACACGAGCCCGATCAGCAGGTAGAACTGAAACTCAATCGCGAGCGTCCAGAACACCGGATTCAGCCAGGGCTGCCCCGTAAATGCGTTCAGGAATCCGATGTGGCCCAGCACCGCCGCCCAGCCGGGGAAACTCTGCGTACCGGCAAATCCCGGGGTCCGGCTGGAAGCGTAGTTCAGCAACAGAATTGCGCACGCCGTCACCAGATAAGGCGGGTCGATCCGCACTATTCGTTTGGCGATGAACCGCCCATACCGCCCGATCGTGTAATTCGCCCTGTGCAGTGACCAGGGCAGGATGAATCCGGATATCACAAAAAACATCTGGATCCCAACCCACGAGAAACCGGACGCCCACTTGAGCAGGGGAATCGTAGGAAGATACTCCCCACGCCGCGTCAGGTGGAACCAGGCAACGGAGAGCGCCGCTATTCCACGCAACGTATCTACTGTGTGAAGGCGCCCGACAGCGCCGCGGCGATGGCGCGTGGTCGTCTCCAAAACAATTTAGCCGGCCGCGTCGATCTCGATCTTCTTTTTCCCGGGATCGAGCTTTGTGATGCGGAAGCTGCGCACCTGGCCTGGTTTCGGCACATCCTTCTTCTCCGAAGGTTCACCCGAACCTGCCGAGCCTGGCGCGCCCTTCCACTTGCTCGCCAGCATGGAAGACAGCGCCGAGACATCCACGCTCGCTACCCGCTGTTCGGCCTTCTGTTCCTGCGGCGTCAGGCTGTAAGTCGCGTGCACGCCCTCACCCAACTCCACCGTCACGCGGTTGCCCTTCACATCCGACACCCGGCCCGTAACCGTCTCGCCCTCTTTATGCTCGGTGATGAACTCATCCACCGAAGTCGGCTGCAGCTGCTTGAGCCCCAGCCGCAGGCGGCGCTTCTCGCGGTCGTTCTCAAGCACAATCGCTTTCACGATCTGACCGACCTTCAGCACGTCCTGCGGATGATTAATCCGCTTCTCGTTGACGATATCGCCAACATGGATCATGCCCTCAATGTCCTCGGAAACCTGCACGAAAGCCCCGAACTGCTTGAGCTGCGTCACCGCGCCTTCCACGATGGAATCCACCGGATAGCGCGCGGCCACATCCTCCCACGGATCGCCAAGCGCCTGCTTGAGCCCAAGCGCAATTCGCTTGTCCGCCGGATTCACACCCAGCACCACCACTTCCACCGATTCGCCGGCCTTCAATACATCCGACGGCTTCCGCACCTTCTTCGACCACGACATTTCCGACAGGTGAATCAGTCCGTCGAGCCCGGGCTCCAGTTCCACAAACGCGCCAAAGTCCGTCACGCGCGCGACAATCCCTTTGACGCGGCCACCGGTCTGGTATTTTTCCGACGCCATAGTCCAAGGGTCGGGCTGCAACTGCTTGAGACCGAGCGACACGCGGTGCTTCGCCGGATCCACCTTCAGAACCTTGACTTCCAGTTGCTGCCCGATCGTGAGAACGTCCGACGGCTTGTTCACCCGACCGTGCGAAATGTCGGCAACGTGCAGCATGCCGTCGATCCCGCCGATATCGACGAAAGCGCCGTAATCGAGCAGGCTGCGTACCGTGCCCTGCACCACCGCGCCGGCTTCCAGCTGCGTGAGCAACTCCTCTTTCGCTTTGGCGCGCTCTTCTTCCATCACCGAGCGCCGGTCCACCACAACATCTTCCTTCTCGGTATCGAGCTTGATCACCCGGCAGGCGATTTCCTGGCCCACCATCGTCTGCATTTCCGGCACGTCGCGCGCGCCCGACCGCGACGCCGGCATGAAGGCGCGAACGCCCACGTCCACCGCCAGCCCGCCCTTGATGACCTGCGTCACCACGCCCGAAATAATCAGCTTCTCGTCGAAGGCTTTTTGCAGCGAAGACCAGTCCTTCGGGCGCTCCACCTTAATCAGCGAGAGCTGATAATAGCCTTCGCTGTTGCGGCTGCCAACCGTGACCTGAACCACATCGCCGGCTTTCACCGGGATCGGGCCCTGTTCGTCGCGGAGAGCGTCCACCGGCAGAATGCCTTCGGTTTTCTGACCGACGTCGAAGAAAACACTCTCGGCATTCGCAGTCACTACGACCGCGGCCACAGTTGCGGCAACGCCTCTATCGTGTGGCGCGTCGTGCGAGTGGCTCTGTTCGAACTGGTTGAGGATATCGCCGAAAGAGCTTTCCGTCTCCGACGGATTTTGCCCTTCCGTGTCGCGAACGTCTTCGTCGCGAACTGTTGTGGGGGGATTGGACATGAGAATTTACTCTAATATTGTGGCACAGCGGAGCAAGCCATCTGAACGCGCCGCGACACGTGCCGCGAAGTCCGCCGTGACGCACATCCACGCTAGACTGGGCTTAGTGCTTGTTTCCCTGACAGTTCCCGCCGCGCACCCGGTTCCTGCCAGACCCGCGTGGTTGCGCGCCCCGGCGCCCGTCGGCCCCAACTACCGCGAACTCAAAGCGTTGATCACCGATCTGAAACTGCACACCGTCTGCGAAAGCGCCGCCTGCCCCAATGTCGGCGAATGCTGGAACCACCGCACCGCAACGTTCATGATCCTCGGCAACGTCTGCACCCGGCGCTGCGGCTTCTGCGCGGTGCAGAAAGGCGCGCCGATGACGGTCGATTACGACGAACCCCGCCGCGTCGCCGAAGCCGTATCCCTGATGGGCCTGCGCTACGCCGTCATCACCAGCGTCAATCGTGACGACCGCAGGGATGGCGGCGCAGAGCTCTTCGCGCTCACCATCGAAGCCATTCGCGAACGAGTTCCCGGATGCCGCATTGAAGTCCTGGTGCCCGATTTCCAGGGCAGCCGCCCCGCGATGAAAATCGTGATGGATGCCCGGCCCGACGTCCTCAACCACAACACGGAAACTGTGCCGCGACTCTACCGTCAGGTGCGTCTCGGAGCTCGCTATGAACGATCTCTGGATATGTTGCAGTATGCCAAAGAGCTCGCGCCCGGCGTACCGGTTAAATCCGGCCTGATGTTGGGCTTAGGCGAATTACCTGAAGAAGTACTGAGCGTGATGCAGGACCTTCGCTCGCACTCCGTGGACATCCTGACCCTCGGCCAGTATCTTCGCCCGTCGCCGAAACACCTGCCGATCGTGCGTTACGTTCCGCCCGCGGAGTTCGACAGCTTCCGCGACTCGGGCCGCGAGATGGGTTTCGCGCACGTCGAAGCCGGCCCTCTGGTGCGCAGTTCGTATCACGCCGACGAATCTCAAATCGCCGCCCGCTGCTGATGCCACATCTTTTTTCACTCTTATCGTTGCGCGGCCTGACGCTGCCGAATCGCATTGCGGTATCCCCCATGTGCCAGTATTCCTGCGAAGACGGCTTCGCAACCGACTGGCATCTGGTTCATCTCGGTAGCCGCGCTGTCGGCGGCGCGGGCCTGATCGTCATGGAAGCGACAGCCATCTCGCCCGAAGGCCGCATTTCGCCGCAGGATCACGGCATCTGGCAGGACGCGCACATTCCGAAACTGCGGCATGTCACGGACTTCATCCACTCGCAGGGCGCACGCGCCGGCATTCAGTTAGCTCACGCGGGTCGCAAAGCCAGTACATGGCGACCGTGGGATGGGGATGGCGCAATCTCGGTATCGAAAGGCGGTTGGGAAAATGTCTTTGCCCCCAGCGCAATTCCCTTCTCCGATACTTATCCGCAACCGATCGCTCTCGACGCCGCCGGAATCCGCAAAGTCATTATCGACTTCGCAGCCGCAGCCCATCGCGCAAAGTTAGCCGGTTTCGATATCGTCGAGATCCACTCTGCCCACGGCTATCTGCTCCACGAATTCCTCTCGCCGCTGAGCAACCACCGCACGGACGAATACGGCGGCTCATTCGAAAACCGCACCCGCGCGCTCCTTGAAGTCGTCAGCGCCGTGCGTTCCGAATGGCCATCCGATCGCCCGCTGTTCGTGCGCATCTCCGCAACTGACTGGGCGGAAGGCGGCTGGGATCCGGATCAATCCGTCGCGCTCGCGAAAACCCTGCGCGACCGCGAAATCGATCTGATCGATTGCTCTTCCGGCGGCATGGTCCCGCACGCGAAAATTCCCCTCGGTCCCGGCTACCAGGTTCCCTTCGCCGAGCGCATCAAAAAGGAAGCCGACATCCCAACCGCCGCCGTCGGCATGATCACCGAAGCCGCCCAGGCCGACGCAATTATCCAAAGCAGCCAGGCCGACCTTGTCTTCCTCGCACGCGAAATGCTGCGCGATCCCTACTGGCCGCTGCACGCCGCGGCCACGCTCGGGCATCAGGCAGCCTGGCCCGTCCAGTATCTGCGCGCCGCCCCGTCCGGCTCAACGCCCCGATAGAACGCCGATTGTAGGTACGGGTTGGTAACCTGTACGGCCGAGCGAATGCTCGGCCTCGTGACGTTTCGCCGCGTCCTGACCGCCAGGGGAAAACACCGCTCTCTCTGCATCTCAGGGCTTACGATTGCGAAACTGCTCCAACACTGTCCCCACCGCCAACACCACCGCTTCCGGATCGTTCTCCGGAATGTCATGCCCCACATGATCGAGGATGATCTGTCTCCCCTCCGTCGATAGTTTGGCGAGTTGCGCCTGAGTTCCGTACACGCGCTTGCGCATATGTTCCGGCCAGGCCGCCGCCATCGCGCTTCCGGGCGGCGGCAGAGTTCCCCCGGCCGTCAGCACCACCAGCGGAATATCGCCAGGGCTGTGAATCTGCCGCACCTGTGCCGCCGAAATTCCGCGGTTTTCCCAAAACGTCGCGGCAAATGCCTTCTCCTGAAATTCAACCGACTGCATCAGTGCCGAATCGTGGCCGTTCAGCAAACCGGACGGAGGGCCGGGATCGTCAACAATCAGCCTTCCCACTCCAAAGTGAAACAAAAACTGAGCCGTTCTGAGCGTGGCATACGCGAGCAAATCCGGGCCCGTATCCTCCAACGCCGCCGCGTTATCTGTGTCCTCAAACTCGTCGGCGGAATCGACCAGCACCATCCCCGCAACCTCTTCCCGGTAAAGCGCCGCGTAAGCGCGCACGTTGAACCCGCCGAACGAGTGTCCCGCCATCACATACGGCGGCGGAACCCCGGCGGCACGCAACAGCTTGTGCAGATCTTTCGCAATATCCGCACTCGCGCGCAATCCCGGTGCCGGGTCGCTCCACCCATAACCCGCGCGATCGTACCAGCACGCCCGCGTCATTTTCGCCACCTCAGGCTGCACCAGAACCCAGCTATATCCCGGCAGTCCGCTGCCCGAATCGAAAATCACCGCCGGACTCCCCGTGCCCGAACAATAAATATTCAGCGATCTCCCGCCGATATCCACCGAACGCCCCACCTGCGGAAATTCCCTTCGATCCCGCCACTCCCCCGCCTGCTCATAAATAACTCCGGCCGCCATCACCACCAGCAACGCCACCGCAAAAGGTCTCAGCCTCAGCGCCAGACTCCGGCCCATATTCGGATCGATCGTGTCCACATACGCTTCATCGCCGGACCACGCTCCATCCTGCCGAAGATCCAGCGCGAAAATCTCGGCCGGAGGAACATGTTCGAACTGCACGCGATTGTCCGGGTCGGCCGCAAACTCGTTCGTCCGAAACCGCGCCCGAATCGCGAGGGCGCCGATAACACCCAGCACCAGGATGAGCCGTGCCGGTTTTCCCACAGTCCACAGCTCGGACGACGCGATGATATTCGCCAGCACCAGGAAAAGTACGCACCAGATTCCGGTTTTCATTTTGGCCACCGTGTTCCCCGTCGGCAGCCACGAGCACGCAAACGGAATTTTCCGAAACTGATAAAGCGACCGCTCCACCAGCACGATCCCGACTACTACCAGAATCACCACGTATTCAACCGCCGCGCGCCCCGTCCACATCGCCAGATAACAAATCGCCACCGCAATCCAGACAGGCAGCGCGCCACATGTATAAAGCGCTCTCCGGACCGCCGCGAAATAAGCCGCCGGCCGATGCACCGACGTGATCCGGAAAATCCAGTTCGCCCGTGGCGCGATCGGGAACGCAAATATTGCCCGTGTTCCCACCACCGCGCAGGCGAGCAGCAGAATCCCTGTGACCAGAAACGGCGCGTTCGGTCTGGACCAGACTTCGCGAGGGTTACTGCCCAGCAGACTCTGCGAAAAACCCAGTGCCAGCGCAAAAGCAAATCCGCCGTAGATCGCGAGCATCATTCGATGCTGTCGGCTGCGCGCGATCGTTCGCGCCGTGAAGAGTACAATCGCTCGTTCGAAAGGAGCAGGCAACCACAGCCGCGCCATTGCCGATGTCACCGGCGTCCGCTTCGCCGGCAGAATCTCCGGCGATTCCACAATCCGGCGCAGATTCCGGCTCCACGAGAGCGCGTACAAAACCGCCGCCAGTGGAATAACAACGGCCAACCCAATCGTCGCGCGCGCTGCGAGCGGCCAAAAAAGCGGCGTCGTATCGCCTCGCAGCTCGTGCAACAACCCGACAAACCAAAAAGAAGGAATGAACGCCGGAGGCTTCGCGGAATCGAACGGAGGCGCCAGAAAAAAGAATGCCAGCACGACGAACAGCAGCGCCAGTTGCAGCAAGCCGGATAGCCGCAGGAACCATCGCCACGGCAACATCTGCGCCGTGAGCCCCTGCACCGCCAAAGCCGCGCAAAACGTAAAACTTCCCGCCGCCGCCATCACCAGCCACCAGGTCACGAAAGACCGAACGCCATCCGTCACCCCCGAACTCAGCACAAACGGAAATGAAAGACCGGTAAAAACATTCAGCGCCGCAATCGCAGCGCCCAGTACCGTCGCGATCGCCGCAATCCTCGCGGCAATCATCGTTCGCGCGTGAACAGGAAGCAGCCCCAACACCAAACTGTCGCGCCGATCCGGAAACACCGTATTCCACGCCATCACCGCGCAAAGACCGGCCAGCGTGATCGTCGCCGAGATCAGAAACTCCTCGTCGCTCCTCGCAAAGACTGCCAGCTTCGCCGCGGGCCAGCCCGACGAGCTATAACGCGGCACCATCAGATACGCCAGGATAAAACTCAACGCCCCGAGCATCGACCCAAACGGCGCGATCAAAGCCTGCGCATCTCCACCCGCGCTGATCAATTCAAGATCGACCATCCGCGAGAGAAAATCCCGATAAAGAATCCGGAACTGCCGTCGTTCGTCCTGCATGTTCAGGACTCGATCAGTTCCACCAGTTCCTGCGTCACCGCCTCGGTATCCTGCTCGACCGCAAGCTGCGAAAAAATACCTTCGAGCGTCGGCAGCGACATCAGCGCGCGCAGGTTCTCAATCGAATCGTTCGCCACCACGCGCCCCTTGTGCAGAATCACGATTCGCGACGAAACCCGCTCCACCGTATCCAGCTCATGCGAGCTGAACAGCACCACCTTGCCGCGCGCCGCCAGTTCCCGGATCAGGCCCCGCAGCACCAGCGCGGAATTCACATCGAGCCCGGAAAACGGCTCATCGAGCAGCACCAGATCAGGATTGTGCAGCAGCGCCGCAGCCAGCAGAATCTTCTGCCGCATGCCTTTCGAGTAAGACGAAATCGGCACGTCGCGATCTCGCTCCAGCCCGAGCAGCCGCAGAAATCCCCTGGTCTTCGCCGTGACCAGCCGCTCGGCGATCCCGCGCAGCTGTCCCACCATTTCCAGATATTCCACGCCCGTCAGGTGCGGATAGAGATGCGGTTCTTCCGGTACGTAACCGAGCCGCTGTTTATGCAGAGTCCGGTTCCGCCCGATCTCCTGACCGTTGAAAAGTATTTCACCTTCACTCGGCTCGATCAGCCCCGTGATCATCTTCAAGGTGGTAGATTTGCCGGACCCGTTCGGCCCCAGGTAGCCGGTTACCTCCCCGGCTTCGGCGATGAAGCTCACGTCGCTGACCACCGGAATTCCGGTGTAGCGTTTGGTCACGCCTCGCAATTCGAGCATTCACAGCACCCCCAGGCATCCAGATTGGTCTCAGTCTTCCGGCGCGGTTCCCGATAACGCGCATGTTCCACACAAACGCGATGGAAAATATTGCCAGGAAAAGCAGCGTGCCTCCCGCTAAAATCATCGGCACAATGAAATCCTGCATCACGCGCGGCGTCTTCATGATTTCCGAGTGGACAGCCTGATGCTGCCCGAGGCTCGTATAGAAAGTCGCCTGGGACAATGTAGCGATCGCCGCGCCCGCAATCAGGGAAATGAGAAATGACCGTGGCAGTGCGCGGCGCGACCGCGCCACGTACTCCTCGCTCCAAAACGAAAATGCCCCCGCGACCAACCCCAAAAATTCCGCGGCAAGAAACGCTCCGTAAGACAGCACCCCGCGCGGCCTGCGATCCACGGCGGCCTGCCCAAACACCAACGCCATCTCCCGCCCAAATACGACCCGATAACAATCCGGATAAAGCCGAAGCAGCATTTCATACGCGAATCGCATAACGGTTCAGGCCTCCCTCGATTTCAAAAACGCACTCGCAGCCCGCGTGAGCTGCTTCATGCGGGCAAGCTCCAGTTGCAAATACCTGCGCCCCAGCGAAGTCAGCCGGTACGACTGCTTGTCCCGCGACGTATCGTCCATCTCGAATCGCTCGATCCAGTCGCTCCCGAGCAGCCGATGCAACACGCCATAAAGCGTACCCGTACTCAGACGAACGCGTCCATCACTCAGGGCCTCCGTATCCTTCAGCAGCGCGTACCCATGCCGTGGCGACTGCGCCAGACTCAAAAGTACCAGAAATACGGGCTCCGTCAGAGGCACCGCTTCCGCCTCATTGTTCCCCTCAATCGCTTGTCGCATATCAGTTCTCCGTTGGCGTCTTTTCCGCGTGATCGATCACGAGCACCTCCACCTTGTCTTTACCCGGTTCGAGTTTCAACCCCAGCAAATCCTGAAAACCAGTAAACAAAATACTCATCAAATCCAGTTGTCCATCGCCGGCGCCGTTTACCTTCGTAAGATAAGCAGTCAGATCCAGGTGAATTTCATAACGCCCCTTCAGCCCCGTCTCATCGATCACGGGCCGCCCAACCTCGCGCGAAATCTGCTCTGCAATTTCACCCATCGAAATATTGTGCGCATTCAGCAACGCTGGATTCTTATTCTCAATCACCGGCGGCCCCGTTGTCACTGACTCCGCAAACTTCGGGCCGCCCTTCGCTACTGTGAGCCGATAGACCTGCATCGACTGCTCCTCCCGATGCGCCTTCAGGCCAAACCGCTCCGCTAACAGCCCCTGCAGCATCAATCGCATTTGCGCTTCTTCTGCCGGACCCGCAGCCTTCGCGACAACATCGAAACGCCGCTCCGGCAACCACGCCGGCCCACTCATACGCGAATAGGGCACATCGTAAGCCCACAGAATCAGAAACCCCAGCGTCCCGTTCCGGATCGTGAGCGACCCAGGCGTTGACTGCACCGTATTCGTCAGCAACTCACTGGTGCTTGCCCGCACCGAGGCCACATCGAACGATGGCGACTGCCCCCACGCGCAAACCGCAATAAGAATCAACGCAATTTTCATCAGTTCTCCGTCGGCGTCTTTTCCACGTGATCGATCACCAGCACATCCACATTCTCTTTCTTCGATTCCAGCTTCAGCCCCAGCAAATCCTGAAACCCCGTGAACAAAATACTCATCATGTCCAACTGCCCCCCGCCCGCTTCTCCCGGCGGCTTCATGAGATAAGGCGACAGGTCCATGTGAATTTCATACCGCCCCGTCAACCCCGTCTCATCCACCACCGGCCGCCCGATCTCCCCGGAAATCCCCTGCGCCAGATCCTGCATCCTCGCATGGTGCGCAATCAGCACCGTCGAATTCGTCCGCTCCAGCGCAAACGCACCCTCGGTCTGCGATTCCTGAAATTTCGGCCCGCCCTTCCCCAGCGTGATCGCATACACCTGCATCGACCGCGCCTCAGTATGCAGCTTCAACCCAAACCGCTCGGCGAGAAGCGCCCGCAACATCAGCCGCATTTGAGTTTCATCCGCCGGAGCGGCAGCCTTCGCCACAATGTCGAACGGCGTGTCCCTCAGCCAAGCCGGCCCGTCGATCTGCGCCGGCGGCACGTCATACGCCCACTGCACAATAAAAAGCAGGCGTTGATTCCGGATCGTGATACCGCCGGAACTCACATGAACAGTGAGCTCGCCCCCAATCCGTGGATCCCCGGCATGAATCGACGCCGCCTCGAAAGTTTGCGCAAGACCGGCAGCCGCAAAAAGAAAAACGCACCCAATAGCCGCAATCACGACATGTCGCATAACGACATATTGAACATTCTCGAGTCCGTTGTCAAGCCGACGCATCAATTTTCCGTCGGCGTCTTTTCCGCCCGATCGATTACCAGCATCTCGACGTTCTCCCTGCGCGAATCCAGCTTCACTCCCAGTTGTTCCTGGAGGCCGGTGAACAGAATACTCATCACATCCGGCGCGCCGCCGCCATTACCAGCCGCATCCGCCATATACCCGCTGATGTCAATATGAATCTCGTATCGCCCCTTCAGCCCGGTTTCATCGATCACGGGACGCCCCAAAGGCTCGGAAATCTGTATCGCAAGATCCTTCATCGTGACCCTGTGTGCCGTCAGCATCGTGGGTCCTCGTCGATCGAATACCGGCGGCCCTTCATCGGTCGATTCCTGGAACTTCGGCCCTCCCTTCGCCAGAGTGAGCGCGTAAACCTGCATCTCCTTTTGCTCCGTATGTGCCTGCACTCCGAAACGATCCGCCAGCAATTTTCGCAGCATCAGCCGCAACTGAGCGTCATCCACCGCCCCGCTGGCCTTAGCCACTACGTCGAACTCGTTGTCCCGCAGCCAGGCAGGGCCGTCAATCTGATACGGCTGGATGTCATACGCCCACACAATCATGGAGAGCAGCGGCTGGCTTCTGATCGTGAGCGATCCAGGCGACGTCTGTACCGCCGGAGGTCTCGACCCCATTCCGCGTGGGTCCGGCGCTGCCGCACGTATCGAAGCAACTTCAAATGCCGGACCCGCGGGCGATGATTGAGCCTGGTATTGAGGCAGGAAGAAGAGAGTGGCTGCGCCGCAGCCCAGCATAGCCACATACACGACATGTCGCATAACGACATATTGAGCCACTCCTCATCCCTTGTCAAGGAAAAAATCAAAATCCGCCCATTTTGTCAGTAATCGCACCGAACCCCCACCCGCGGCCGCTCCACTGTTATCTCCCTTACGCTCCCAACCCCCCGCCTCTTGTATGATGGTTGGCGCTGAGTAGTTCCGGTCGTCAAATTCCGTAACACTCGCACAAGTTGTCCGTCAAACGATACTGGCAACACCTACTCCTATGATCAAAGTCGAAGGTCTGACCAAGCGATACGCCCGCAACGTCGCGGTCAAAAACATCTCCTTCGAAGTCGGCAAAGGCGAAATCGTCGGGTTTCTCGGCAAGAACGGCGCCGGTAAAACCACCACGATGCGCGTCCTCACCTGCTTCCTGCCCCCCACTTCGGGCAAAGCCAGTGTCGCCGGTTTCGATGTCATTGAGCAATCGCTCGACGTCCGGAAGAATATCGGCTACCTGCCCGAAACGCCTCCCCTCTATCCGGAAATGGACGTCGGCGAATATCTCACCTTCGTCGCGAAGCTGAAAGGCATCGCCAGCCCCGATGTCGCCAAACGCGTCGCTGAAGTCATCGACCGCACGGCCCTCGGCAGCGTTCGCACCACCATCATCGGCAAGCTTTCGAAAGGCTACCGCCAGCGTGTCGGCATCGCCCAGGCCATCATCCACAACCCGCCCGTCCTCATTCTCGACGAGCCCACTTCCGGTCTCGATCCCGAACAGCAGCGCGAGGCCCGTCAGCTAATCGCCAGCCTCTCCGGCGATCACACCATCATTCTCAGCACCCACATCCTGTCCGAAGTCGAACAGTCGTGCAGCAAGGTCATCATCATCAACAACGGTGAGATCATCGCGGTCGATTCCGTGGCCAACCTGCACCACCGCCGCAAAGGCGGAGAAATGGTCGCCCTTCAGGTGAAGGGCGCCACCGAGCAGGAAGTACGCCAGAAACTGGAACAGGTGAGCGGCGTGGCCAAAGTCATCGGTCGCGACGCCCCGGAAGGTTTCGTCGGCTTCGAAGTTGAAAGTCTGGAACAGTACGCCCTGCGCCCGGATCTCGCGCGCGCCATCGTGCAGTCCGGCTGGGACCTCACCGAACTCCGCACAGTCGGCGAGTCGCTTGAAGAAATCTTCCTCGAACTCACCAAGTCGGAGAAAACAACACCTGCCATCGCCGAAGGCGACGTTAAAAAAGGAGACGCCTGATGCGAAACGTATTCACTATTTGCGGCAAAGAGGTGCGGGCCTATTTCACCTCGCCCATTGCCTACCTGCTGATGGGCATGTTCGGCCTTATCACGGGCTTCATGTTCTATAGCGCCACCGTCTACTTCATCAACGCCGGCACCCAGCAGCAAATGTCCGGCCAGGGCGGCCCCATGAGCATTAACGACTATGTGATCGCCCCGCTGCTCGGCAACGCGGGCGTCATCGGCCTCTTCCTGGTTCCGCTCATCTCCATGCGCCTGTTCGCCGAAGAGAAACGTGCCGGCACCATCGAACTCCTCCTCACCTCCCCTCTCAGCGATTGGGAAATCATCCTCGGCAAATGGCTGGGCGCGATGGTCATGTATCTCGCCGTCATCGGCATGTCAGCCATCAACGTCGGCCTCCTCTTCGCATGGAGCACGCCCGACTGGCGTCCCATCCTGACCGGCTACCTCGGTCTCATCCTCCAGGGCGCAACCGTCCTCGCCATCGGAACCTTCATTTCCACCACCACGAAAAATCAGATCATCGCGGGCGGCACCACCTTCGCCGTCTGCCTCCTGCTCTGGGTGCTCTCGTGGGTCAGCAATTACAGCGATACGGTCTACGGCAAAGCCATCGCCTACTGTTCCATCCTGGTTCACTTCGAACCGTTTTCGAAAGGCATCATCGATACCAAAGACGTGATCTTCTATTTATCCGCGATCTTCCTCGGCCTGTTCCTCACGGCGCGGTCGCTTGAATCGTTGAGGTGGAGAGCATAATGCCTGAACCAACCTCATGGGTCAAAGCCCGCCAGACCAAATACGGCGCTTATTCGGCTGTCTACATCCTGGTCATCCTCGCCGTCCTCGTCGTCCTCAACTGGCTCTCCAACAGCCATAACAAGTCGGTGGACGTGACGACCAACAAGCAGTACACGCTCTCCGACCAGACCAAAAAAGTTGTCGGCAATCTCAAAGCCGATATCAATGTCTACTATTTCGATCAGTCCGCCAATTACGATCGCGCCCGCGATATCCTGGACCGCTACACCAATCTCTCGTCGAAGCTCAGGGTCAGCTACGTCGATCCCGATAAGAAGCCCGATATCGCCCGCGTCGAAGGCGCTCGCGCCATGGGCGACGTCATCCTCGATAACGGCGTCAAAAAGGAAACCGCCAAAGCTCTCACGGAAGAAGAGCTCACCGGCGCCATCATTCGCGTCATCAAGAATGGCATTCGTACAGCCTGCTTCGTGCAGGGTTCCGGCGAGCACAGCCTCGAAGATACGGGCCGTGACGGCTACTCTACGCTGAAAGACGCGATGGAGAAGAATAACTACAAAACTCAGTCCATCTCGTTACTCGAAAAGCCTCAGGTCCCGCAGGAATGCACCATCGTCGTCGTCGGGGGTCCCAAACACGATTACCTTCCCCCCACCGTCGATGCCCTGAAGACCTTCGTCCAGAATGGCGGACGTCTCATCGTCAACATGGATCCGGTTCTCAACCTGCCCGATGAAAAATTGGGCGATACTCCCAATCTGGCCGCCCTGGTGGCCGGATGGGGAGTTACCGCGAAAGACGATATCGTTCTCGATCTGAGCACAGCCAGCCAGATGTTTGGCCAGACGTCGCCGATCGTCGGCAGTTACACGCAGCATCCCATCGTTCGCGTCATGCAGGACAATGCCTCCGTGATGCCGCTGGTGCGGAGCCTCGAAGCCAAGTCGCCGGCGGAAGCTCTTTTCTCGTCCACCGGTGACAGCTATTCGATGGTCAACCCGAAGACCCCGATCAAGGTGGAAGATATCGAAAAGGGCGCGAAAGGCCCGTTCGTCCTCGGTGCTGCGGCAACCATCGGCACCGGCGATAAAGCCGGCCGCGTGGTCGTCGTCGGCAGTTCCGACTGGATGTCGAATTTCATTCTCGGCGCTCCCATCGCCAATCGCGATCTGGCGCTCAACATGATGAACTGGCTGACCTCCGATGAGGATCTGATCTCCATTCGTCCGAAAGAGCCCGAAGACCGCCGCCTGCAAATCACCTCCAGCGGCGTCCGCGTCCTCTTCCTGACAAGTGTGATCGGGCTTCCCCTGATCGTCATCCTCGCCGGAGTTTCCGTCTGGTGGAAACGCAGGTAGTGCCGGTCTGTGTGGGGCAGGCGGTTCCGCCTGCCATTTGACTGCTGGAGATAACCGATAAACCATGCTGAAACCTCAAGGTCTCATCACCGCCGTAGGCGTCCTCGCCATCCTCGGAGGCTACGCCTGGTGGGCCAATAGACATCCTGTCGCGGACACCTCCGCGACGCCCCCGGCTCCGAAAATCCTCTCTCTCTCGGCGGACCAGATCACTGCGGTCCGCCTTGCGAAACCTGGCGCTCCACCGGTCGTCCTGAACAAGACAGCAAGCGGCTGGCAAATTGCCGCGAGCGACAAAACAGACAAGCCACTACCCGCCGATTCCGACGCCGTCACCGCCCTCACCGGCGCAGTGACCCCGCTCAACTCAGACCGCCTCATCGACGAGCACCCGGCAACCCTCACCTCTTTCGGCCTCGACAACCCAACCTCCGAAGTAGACTTCACGACAAAAGACGGCAAAACTCAAAAGCTCCTGCTCGGCGCCGACACGCCCTCCGGCAGCGACACCTACGTCAAGCTCGATGGCGATCCGAAGGTCTACACCATCGCCTCCGCCACCAAATCCTCCTTCGATAAATCCGTCAACGATCTTCGCGACAAGCGCCTGTTGACCTTGAACCCGGATAAGATCACCTCCGTCACCCTCACCGCGAAAGGTCCGGCCGTTGAGTTCGGCAAGAACTCCGGCGGCGACTGGCAGATCACCAAACCAAAGCCGCTTCGCGCCGACGGCCCCTCAGTTGACGATCTCGTCGCCAAACTCAAAGACGCGAAAATGGATCTGACCGCCACTCCCACCGCGGCCGATTTCAGTGCCTCCGCGAAAGTCGGTTCCGTCACCTTCGTCGATGACAAAGGTCCCGAAACCATCGAAGTCCACAAGGCGAAGGACAACACGGTCTACGCGAAATCCACCGCCGTCGAAGGCATCTACAAAGTCGCGCCCGACGTTGCCACCGCCATCGACAAAGGCAGCGACGATTTCCGCAACAAGAAGCTCTTCGATTTCGCCTTCACCGATCCCTCAAAGGTCGATCTCGGCGGCAAGCTCTACGAAAAGACCGGCGACAAGTGGTTCAACGGTTCCACCCAGCTCGATTCCGGCACCATCCAGAACGTGGTCGATAAACTCCGCGATCTGGCGGCAACGAAGTTTGGCGACAAAATCGCCGGCTCCCATGCCCTGACCCTCGCCGTAAACTGGGGCGAAAAGAGTAAGGTCGATAAAGTCGTCATCAATAAGAACGGCGCGGATTACCTCGGTCTCCGCGAAGGCGACGACACGGCCTACAATCTCGACCCCAAAGCGTACGACGATCTTCAGCAGGCGATTGCCGGTATCAAGCCATACCAGGCCCCCAAGGCTGATACTAAGAAGTAGATGGATCTCAAAACCCTGCGGGCCGCAATGTGGAGTAGGCGTTTTCGCCTGCGGCTTTCAGCTGGCCAGGTGATCCCGATGTCGGTCTGTGTAGGGCAGGCGGTTCCGCCTGCCCTGGGTCGAGCAAAGCTCGACATCCGCGGAGCCCCCCAATGAACGGCCTCCTTACCGACCTCTACGAACTAACCATGGCGGCCGGCTACTTCGCCGCGGGCAAGCACGAAGAAACCGCCACCTTCGAACTCACCATCCGCCGTCTCCCGCGCAATCGTGACTTCGTCATCGCAGCCGGTCTCCATCGCGTCGTCGACTACCTCCTGAACCTCCGCTTCACCTCCGACGAAATCGCCTATCTCCGCACTCTCCCCAGCCTCAAAAACGCGGCCCCCGATTTCTGGAAATACCTCGCCACCTTCCGCTTCACCGGCGACCTCTTCGCTGTCCCCGAAGGCACCGTGCTCTACGAAGGTCAGCCCGTCCTGAACGTGCGAGCCCCGTTAATCCAGGGCCAGATCCCGGAAACCTACCTGCTCGCCGCCATCGGTTATGAAACTCTGGTGGCGACCAAAGCCGCCCGCATCGTCCACGCCGCCGAAGGCCGCCAGATCGTCGAATTCGGAACCCGCCGCGCGCACACTCCGGAGGCGGGCGTTCTCGGCGCGCGCGCTGCCTATATCGGCGGTTGCGCCGGCACCAGCAATACCCTTGCAGGCTATCGCTATGGCATCCCCGTACTTGGCACCGCCGCGCATTCCTGGGTCATGTCGTTCGCCTCGGAACTCGAAGCCTTCGAACGCCTCCAGCGCCTGCTTGGCGACCGTACCGTCCATCTGATCGATACCTACGACACGCTCGAAGGCGCTCGCACCGCCGCGCGCCTCGGCCACCCGCTGTGGGGCGTTCGCATCGATAGCGGCGATCTCGCGCAACTCTCCCGCGATGTCCGCCATATCCTCGATGACAACGGCCTCCACGACGCCCGCATCATGGCCAGCGGCGATCTCGACGAAACGAAAATTGAAGCGCTTGTAAAAGCCGGCGCACCGATTGACGCATTCGGAGTCGGCACCGAGCTCACCACTTCGGCCGACGCGCCCTCCATCGGCGCAGTCTACAAAGTCGTCGCCATTGGTAACCCCGGCGAAGTGCGCTATCCAGTGAAAACGAGCCCGGAAAAACACACCATCCCCGGCGCGAAACAACTCTTCCGCCTGCCCGATCACGATGTCCTCGCGCTGAATACCGAATGTTTATCCGGCTCTGAAGCGCTGATGAAACCCGTCATACTCGGCGGAACCCTGATCGAGCCGCTTCCCGACGCAGCAAAGATTCGTCGGCGAGCATCAACCGCCCTGCGCGACTGGCCCCCAGCCAATCGCCGGACAGTACTCTCACCCCGGTTACAGGCTCTGCCCGTGTCGGTCCCTGTGGGGCAGGCGGTTCCGCCTGCCGGCGCGTCGCAAGATGCGGGCTCCGATATCCCCCAATGAAAGCCTTCTTCGATATCGATACTCAACTCGATTTCATGGTCCCCGGCGGAGCCCTCTACGGCCCCGGAGCCGAGCGCCTCATCCCCGTCGTCGCCGCCCTCAACCGCCACGCAGGCGAACACAAGATTCCGCTCATCTCCACCACTGACGCCCATCCCGAAAACTCCGAAGAATTCCGCATCTGGCCGCCGCACTGCGTAGTGGACACGCTCGGCCAAAGGAAGCCCGCAGCCACGCTACTGTCCGCCGCAGCAATCCTGCCGTACGATCCGGCCTTTGACGTTGCCACGCTCGATGCAACCGCAACCCAGATCATTGTCGAAAAAGATAGTCTCGACGTGTTCACCAACCCGCACCTCCCCGCCCTGCTAACCCGACTCGACGTGACGGACTGCATCGTCTACGGCATCTTCATCGATTACTGCGTCAAATGCGCCCTCATGGGCCTCCTGAATTCCGGCAGACAGGTATCCCTGGTCACCGACGCCTCGACCGCCATCTCATCGGAAGCCGGCGACCAGGTAATCCGCGACTTCATCGCCGCCGGTGGCCGTCTGATTGCTCCGTCAGAAATCCTGTGAACCGCACTCTTCTGCTTCTCCTCGCCCTCGCGGGGACAGCGATTGCCGCCCCTCCCGCATGGGATTCCAGTGGCAATACCCAACTCACCGGAACATATAACTTCCGCCAGGTGCAATACACTTCCGACGGTTCCGGCAGGATTACGCAGCAGATCGCCTATTTCGGCGACATCAGTTTCGACGGCGTGGGTGGCTACACGTTGTCGGGCTCCAATAGCCAGCTCAATACCGGACCCGCCGTGTCAATTCAACCCACTGGGACCTATTCGGTCTCAGCCAGCGGCTACGGCTTTCTCTCCGATCCCCTCGTCGCGGGGGCTTCGGTCTATTTCCTTGTCTCCAACCACATCCTGATCGGAGGCGCGACGGAAAACGGAGGCTTGAACGGCGCCTTCAACAACGACCTCTTCGTCGCCGCCCCAGCCACACCGACCTTCACGAACGCAAGCTTCAGCGGCGCTTACACTCTCGCAGGCTTTCTGCCGGGCCTCGATGTCACATACCAGCTGAACCCCGATGGAGCAGGGCATCTGGGAACGGTGAATAAGTCCGGCTACGACGGAACGGGTACATTTGACGGATCGACCTCAAATGTTTCGTACGCCTTCACGAATGGCGTTGCCCTTATAAACTACAACGCAGCCTTCAGCGCCAACGGCAACATAGTTACGTACTTTGCGGAGAGCCTATGCATGTCTCCCGATTCCAACTTCGTTTTTGGCGGCTCCCCCACCGGTTACGACATGTTCGTCGGCGTCCGCAACGCTACAGGTGGACCAGGTACGCTATTGTCCCTGGGTCTCTACAACGAAATCGGCCTGGACGAAGATGAATCCATCGCCACCTGGTACGGCGCGTTCAATTCCGTCGCGACGCCGCTGGCAACCGGGCTCAACGTCATCGGCCATGAGCGTCTGCTCTATGCCGGATCCCCCGCCGAGAACTTCACCTACGCAACCAGCTTCCCCGACACGTCCTGCACTGGCGCGGCAAACGTCAGCCAGTCCGATTCGTCCGCAACGATGCAGTACACGGTAGGCGCAGGTGGCATCCGTATCGGCTTTGGAATCGGGCCGTTTCTCGGCATCGAGGTAGCCCTCCCGGCCCCCACCATCAACATCTATCTGGACCCAACCATTTTCGTCTTTCCAAATGGAATAGTCGATGCCGCCAGTTCCGCGCCCTTCACCGCAGGCATCTCGCCGGGCGAGTTCATCACGATCTATAACGGCGTCAATCTGGCGACCGGCTCGAATTGCTGGACGGCCGGTCCTCCGTTTCCCACGATGCTGGACAACGTTCGGGTGTTCATTGACAACATCCTCGCGCCTATCTACTGCGCGGGTTCCCAAATCACGGTCATCGTGCCTTATGAAGTCAGTTCCTCGCCCATTGCGACTATCCAGGTGGTGACCGGTAGCGGCAGTTCAAACATCGTCACCGCATACGTCCGTCAAACAACACCCGGCGTTTTCACCGTCCCTGCGGGTGGCATCGGCCTCGCCGCCGCGCAACACGGCGATTATTCCCTGGTCACAAACGCCAATCCGGCCCAACCGGGCGAGGAAATCGTCGTCTACCTCTCCGGTCTGGGCAGCGTCTTACCCGTGAAGGGCGTCGCCGCCGTGGATGGCGCGGCAACCCCGCCGGCCGGCGATCCCATCGCCGCCAACGTCGGGGTCCAGGTCGCAGGAATCAGTTCCACGTCAATTCCCTACGCCGGATTGACTCCCGGAACCGCCGGCCGCTATCAGATCAACTTCCAGGTCCCCGCGACGGCTCCCACCGGAATCGACACGCTTTCGATCTCTGCGCCAGGATCATACACTTCCGAGGCATTCCTGCCAGTAGGAACCGCTCCCCTTTTGCTCCCGCCAGCGGTGCCCGTCCCTGCCCGCTTCCCGCCCGCACCCGCCTCGATTGAGTATCATCGTCCCAGGGAACCTTTCCGCCGTGAAACGCAATTACCGTATGCTTCGTCAGCCAAATCAGACACTTATGAAACTCGCCCGCGCAGTTTTGCTCCTTTCGGCCGCCGCCGCTCCCATTTTTGCCGCAGCCCCCGCGTGGGATTCGAGCGGGAACAGCCAGATCAACGGCACTTATTACTTCCGCGAGGTGCTGTACGTGTCCGATTCCGGCGGTAATACCAGCCGCGCAATCTCGTTCTACGGCAATATCGCCTTCAGCGCGGGCACCTACACCCTCTCCTCAGGCGACAGCCTCCAGGACTCCGGCGGCGGATTCTCCGTTTCCTCAACCGGCACGTACTCGGTTTCAGCCAGCGGCTACGGCTTCCTCTCGAATCCACTCATCGCGGGCGGGTTCGTCCGCTTTCTGGTTTCGAACAAAATCATCGTCGGCGGCGATACCGAGAGCGGCTACAACGACATGTTCATTGCCGCCCCCGTCACCTCCACGCTGGCGAACTCGAGTTTTCAGGGAGCCTACACGATTTCTGCGTACACGCCCGGGGGAACGGCCGCAACCTCAGCCGACTTCACCTACCAGTTGAATCCGAATGGGGCCGGAACTCTGGGGACGGTCAGTATTTCGGGCTACTCCGGCGCTGGAAGCACGATCACGCAGAGTTCGTCGGGCGTCAAGTATGCCTTCTCGAATGGCGCAAACATTATCAGTTTCCCCACCTCGAACTCCGCGAATTTCTATTCCGGGCAGGTTTTCATGTACATGTCGCCCGATTCCAACTTCGTTTTCGGCGGCACGCCTGGCGGGTACGATATGTTTGTCGGAGTCCATAACGCCTCCGGCGCAGGCACGCTCTCGGGTCTCTATTATGAAACCGGCCTCGACGATAACGAACTGAATGGCCTCGACACCTATTACGGCGTGTTCAACGCGTTTCAGCAAAATGTCATCGGCAATGAGCGCATTGTTTATTCCAATGCCGGTTCCTCCACTGCGACCGGATTCAACTACTACACCACCTACCCGGCAAATATCAGTGGAACGTATACAGATCCTTCCAATACCGTGAATTACACGCTCGGTCAGGATGGCATCCGTATCGGCTACGGCACCGGCGGTTATCTCGGAATCGAAGTCGCTCTCCCCTACTCCGCGCCCACAGTCACCGCCACCACGTATCTCGACCCCAGCGGCATCGTCAATACCGCCAGTTCGGCGCCGTATACCGCAGGTATCTCCCCTGGCGATTTCATCACGATTTACAATGGCACGGGGCTGGCGAATTCCACGGTTTTTGCACCGCCTGGGGCGTTTCCCACCACTCTCGGGGGCGTCACGGTAACGGTTGACGGCTTCCTCCAGGCGCCGCTCTATTATGTAAGTCCCACGCAGATTTCATTTCTTGTCCCTTACGCGGCAAGTACTTATTCGGTCGCTTCGATCCAGGTCAATAACAACGGCGCAACCTCGAACATCGCCACCACCTATGTCAATCTGACAACCCCCGGTGTCTTTACGGCAAACCCGGTGGGCGGCATCGGCTATGCCGCCATGCTCGATTTCCCCGCTACAGGCGGCTACTTCGTTGTCGGCGCAAACAATCCCGCAAATCCTGGCGACAACGTTGCGTTGTATCTTACCGGCCTCGGTGCTCCCTTTCCATCGAATGGGGATGGCGCGCTCGGCCCAACAACCGGTGACGGCCTTGTCCAGACCATCAACGTGGACATTTCGGGAACCGACGTAGGCACGCTTGCCTATCAGGGCCTGGCTCCGGGGCTCGCCGGACTCTACCAGATCAACTTCCAGATCCCCGCCGCGACACCGGCCGGAAACAACTCCCTCGGCATCACCGGCCCCGACTCTTACACCAACGAGGCGCTGATCCCGATAAGCTCGGGCTCGACCGCCGCCGCGCGTACATCTTCGGAGAGCACGCCCGCCGCGCACACCAGAGTGCTGCCGCGGCTGAAAAAATCGGTCAGCCACTAACGGTCCGCACAGACTCCCGCCATCCCGCTATAATGGACCCCAGAAGCCTGAGTCCGTTCCATGCTGGATGTCCGAAAAAAATTAGAAGAGGAAATCGCTGCGCTTGAGTACGAATTGCGCAACGAGCTTCCCAAAGAAATCCTGAAAGCCCGTGCCCACGGCGATCTGAAAGAGAACGCCGAATACCACGCCGCGAAAGAGCGCCAGGGTTTTGTCAACGCCCGCCTCGGCCAGCTCAAAAAGCGCATGGGTGAAGTCTCTATGATCGACGTCACCAAGATTCCGCACGACCGCGTCGGTCTGGGCTCCCATGTCGTGGTTCTCGATTCCGGCAAGGGCGAAGAGATTTCCTATCACCTGGTCACCAGCGAGGACGCCGATGTCACCCAGGGCCGTATCTCCACCAGTTCTCCCATCGGAAAATCGCTACTGGGGAAAGAAGTCGGCGATATGGTCAGGCTCGTCACCCCCGGCGGCGCGAGAGACCTTGAAATCCTGTCATTGAAGACGATTCATGACTTTGTTCCGCCCGGTGAACGACAGGCATCATGACCATCACAAGAGGCATCGGCCTCTTTTTTGGCCGTATCATCCAGGCGATTGTCAGCGCTCTCGCGCTGTCGCGGGTTCACCCCAACGTCCTGACCTTCATCGGCCTGCTGATTAACATCTGGGCGGCGTTCCTTTTCAGCTACGGACGGTTTGTGCCCGCCGGTCTGGTGGTGATCGGCGCGGGCCTGTTCGATATGGTGGACGGCCGCGTGGCGCGCGAGACCAATCGCGTTACCCGGTTCGGGGGCTTCTTCGATTCGGTGCTCGACCGCTATTCCGATATGGCGCTGCTGATGGGCCTTTTGGTTTATTACGCGTCCATTAATCGCTTTTTCTATATCGTTCTGACGGCGATCGCGATGACAGGAACGGTGCTGACCAGCTACACCCGCGCGCGCGCCGAGAATGCCATTCCCAAATGCAAGGTAGGCTTCCTCGAGCGCCCCGAACGCGTTGTCCTTCTCATCATCGGAGCGCTCGCGAATAGGATGGCGCCGGTGCTTTGGGTCATCGCGGTGCTGTCTAACATCACCGTCATCAGCCGAATCATCTACACCTGGGAAGAAACCAAGCGCATCGGCGAGGTGTAGTTATGCGGCTTTTGCGGTCTTAGGGTGTGCCTTGCGATGCTCGGCCCAGCGTTTCTTCTGCGCCGCTGCGATTCGCTTGCGGGCCGACACGCTCAGCACGCGCTTCTTCCGGGGTGCTGCGTCCGCGCCTCCCGCGGACGCAGCCGCGGGAGCACTTACTTTCTGTCCTAACTGGCTCTTGATGTGATCTATCTTTTCCTGAATCTGCTCGCGTTCCTGCTCCAGATGCGTCAGAGCGTAGCGTAATATGTCTGAGTGTGTGTTCGATTTCGTGTTTGCCATCTAACCCTCACCGAGACTATATCAAATGCGGGTTCTCATACAACGGGTTAGTCGCGCGGAGGTTCGTGTCGACCGGACAGTCGAAGGCCGTATTGGTCCCGGTATTGTCGCACTCATCGGTATCGCCGCCACCGACACTGACAAGGACGCCGACTATCTCGCGGACAAACTCATCCACCTGCGGATCTTCTCCGACGAAGCAGGCAAGATGAACCTCAGCGCCGTGGATACCAACGCCGGCTTGCTGCTGATCTCGCAGTTCACCCTCTACGGCGATTGCCGCAAAGGCCGCCGTCCCGGCTTCGATGCTGCCGCGCCTCCGGAGTATGCCCGCGACCTCTATCTGTACTTCGTCGGCCGTGTCCGTCAGAGTGGATTGACCACTCAAACCGGTGTCTTTCAGGCCCACATGGAAGTCGAACTCACTAACGATGGCCCGGTTACCTTTCTGCTCGAATCCCCTGCCCCGTAACGTTATACTGATGGTTCCTTATGGCTCAATCCGTCTCTTACCGCGATGCCGGCGTCAATATCGATGAAGCCGACCGCGCGGTCGGCGCCATCCGCAAGATGGCGCGCGCTACGTTCACGAAAGGCGTCCTGACCGAGATCGGCTCCTTCGGCGGCTGCTTCGCGCTGCCCAAAATGAAGCAGCCGGTGCTGGTGAGTTCCGTCGATGGCGTGGGCACCAAACTCAAGATCGCCTTCGCCACCGGCCGCCACGACACCGTCGGCGAAGACCTGGTCAACCACTGCGTTAACGACATCGCCGTCCAGGGCGCGAACCCTCTGTTCTTCCTCGACTACCTGGCCGTCGGCAAGCTCGAAGCGGGGGTTGCCGCTCAGGTCGTCTCCGGCATCGCGCGGGGCTGCGCCGCCAACGGCTGCGCGCTCATCGGCGGTGAGACCGCCGAGATGCCGGGCATGTACCACGATGGCGAGTACGACCTCGCGGGCTCCATCGTCGGCGTCGTCGAAAAGTCGAAGATCCTCACCAGCGCCAAAGTCCGCAAGGGCGACGCGCTGCTGGCTCTTTCCTCCACCGGCCTGCACACGAACGGCTACTCGCTGGCGCGCAAGCTGCTCTTCGAAGTGGCCGGCCTCAAACACGACTCTCACGTGCCCGAACTCGCGTCGGTACTCGCCGACGTCCTGCTACAGGTCCACCGCAGCTACCTCAAGCCGCTCCAATCGCTCGTGAAAGCGGACGCTCTCTCAGCCGCCGCCCACATCACCGGCGGCGGCGTAACAGACAACCTGCCGCGCGTGCTGCCGAAAGGGCTCGCCGCCGTCATCGACACCGGCTCTTGGCAGGTGCCGCCGCTGTTCGAAATGCTGCGCCACATCGGCTCGGTGCCGGAAGACGACTGGCGGCGCACCTTCAACCTCGGCGTCGGAATGATTTTCGTCGTACCGGCGAAGAAGGCCGACAAGGCGCTTCGGATTCTGTCTCGCGGCACACTGTCACAAAGCCAGAGCAAGGCCTGGGTGATCGGCGAAGTAGCCACCCAGCGGCGCGGCAAAGGCCGCGTGGAGTACCGCTAGGATGCGGCTCGGCATCCTCATCTCCGGCCGCGGTTCCAACTTCGAGGCCATCGCCAACGCGATCTCGCGCCGCAAGCTCGATGCGGAGATCGCCATCGTCATCAGCAATCGTGCGAACGCCGGCGGGCTCGATATCGCCCGCCAGCGCTGCATCCCGCTGCGCGTCATCGAATCGCGCGGCATGGAGCGCGAGGCCTACGACAAGCTCGTGATCGACGAACTCCGCACGCATGAAGTCGACCTGGTCTGTCTCGCCGGTTTCATGCGGCTGCTGAGCGCTTCATTTGTGGAGGCTTTTCCCAACCGGGTGGTGAACATTCACCCTTCCCTGCTCCCTGCCTTCCCCGGTCTCGACGCACAACGCCAGGCGCTCGAGTACGGCGTGAAGATCACCGGCTGCACCGTTCACCTTGTCGATGAGTTTCTCGATTCAGGACCGATCCTGGTGCAATCGGCGGTCCCGGTGCTCGATGCCGACACGGTGGAAACGCTGTCGGCCCGCATCCTCGCTCAGGAGCACGTCATCTACGCGAAGGCAATTCAGTATCTGGTGGAGAGAAAAATTACTCTACAGGGACGGCGCGCGGTAATTCGCGAAGACAAGACCGAATAAGTTCCTTCCATTAAAACTCCAGTCTGCGGATGATTCCGGCGGATTGCCGGTTCGTCACACTGGCGGGGGCGTATTCCACCGTCAGATGGAAAGGCGGCAGCGCTCCGCATTTCAGTTCCGTTTTCGAGCCCGGCTGGCGAGTCAATTCGACGGCCGCCGCATCGGGCAAATCGAAGAGCATTTGCTTGCCGTCAATGGTAATTCCCATCTTCGACAGCGTGTCCGAGCCGGAGGCCGCGCAGCGCAGACCAATGGCTGTGCCTTCCGCGCGCACCACCTTCTCACCGGGCAGCGCCGCCGCAAAGCCCTTCGAACGGGCGTCAATCAGCTTGACCAGTTTCTCCGCCGCCTGCTTCTCTTCGGGCGTTTTGGAGGCTCTACCTGCAGCCTCGGCGTCGGCGCGGGCAAGGTCGATATTGCCTTTCTGGAGGTTCACGTATGCCCGCGCCGAACGGAAGATCGCCATGCGATCCGGCCCTACCGTTCCCACGCGGCCGAGGAGGCTGAGGGCCTCATCGAAATCGCGCGCATCGACTTTCAACACCGCCAGTTCGAAGATGGCTTCGGCAAAATCGGGACGCAACTGCACCGCGCGCTCCAGTTCCGCCATCACCACGGTGATCGGCTGTTTGGCCATGCGATCCAGTGCCGCCAACTGCATGCACAACTGCGGATCCGTGCTTCCCAGTTCAAAAGCCATTCTGAGTTGTCTCCGGGCGGTCTCTTTATCGCCCGTTTGAATGGCAAGGTAACCCTCGCCAGCGAAGGCCTCCGGCCGCTTCGGCTCCTCCAACTCCAACTGGTGGTAAAGGCGGTTCGCCTCCACCAGATGCAGCGCCGACGCATGAAGGTCGGCTTCCATCAGATGCTCATCGAAAGGCACTACGGGAGTGACAACAGGGGTCTCCGCGGACTTCTCAAACGGAGTCAGGAACACGGTCCCGACAAGATTTTTACGAGCCATGTAGCCGAGGAGATCCGTGAAAACCTGACTGGAGCCCTTGCCGAAAGACGACTGCATGGCGTCCTGGAGCGACATGCCTTTGTTCAGCGCGGAGATGAAACGGCGGAAATTGTCTTTGTAGCCGGGCGAGAGATACAGCATGTGGACGAGCGCCCAGCTCTCCGAATAAAACATGCCCGTCCGGGCGGATTCGTTGTATTCCGGCGAATGGGTGTTGATCGCCTCCAGTTCGTCCAGACTGAACCATTTTGCCCGCTGCAGCGTGGCCATGTGCGCCGGGATCAGATCGCCCACCGCTACTCCGTCTTTCACCGGCCGCAACGTCGAGTAGAGTTCCGCCCACCCTTCGTTGAGCCAAAGGGGAAGCTTCAGGCCGCTGTGCCGCACGACAAGGTGAACATACTCATGGATCGTGACCGAATAGTTGTCAGGGACCGGATTCTGCATCACGATGGTATCGCGGACCGGACCGGGAGCGAAGAAGGCCCGCACCGACTGATTGGGCGCATACACATGCATCATCTCTGAATCTTTGAAGGCGACAATCCGGACGGGAAACTCTCCCGGAGGCTTGACCGGCGAAACCTGCAGGAAGAAATCGCGAACCCGTTCGAAGTGCAGGATCGTTTCCTTTGCCTTCGATTCATCGCCGGTTGTATACATTTCGAAATGCGACGTGGTGATGCGAATCCAATGGTCTTCGGCAAAGGCCGGAAGCGCCATCAGCAGGGTGAGGAGGAACGCCGCGGCCTTCATTCCGGCACCTCGATTTCCATACGTAAAAGGGCGGTGCCGAGAGTCTTGCCCTGCGGATCGGCCCGCAGTGAAAGGGTTCCGCCACCATCCAGCGTTTCGTGGAGCAGAAAGTTCAGGGCATTCAGATTCGGCAATTCGAAGCGCTCCACTTTTCCCAGACAGACGCCCGCAAAATGTTCCTTCACCCGTTCCGTCGTGACCTGCTTCACAAGTACAGGGTAGTCTTCCGGCTTGCGCGCAATCAGGCCGATGTTACTTGTGTTCCCTTTGTCTCCGGAACGCGAGTGGGCGATGTCCAGCAAACGAATCTTCACGACTTTACCTCATTTAAAGACACCACAGGCGAAACCTCGCTCTTCGGAATCAACGCCGGCCAGAAGGCCATGACTTCCTCAACCTTTGGACGTCCGGCTCCCAAACCTGTCACCGACGGCGGTCCACTCAACACGAGAGGCGCAATTTCTTTTGTGAACCGGTCCACAGCCGCGCGATTCTTCGAGCGCACTCCGAACCTCATCACGACCTCCGGCAACTGCGCCGCCAGTTCAGGGGACGGCTCCCCCGCTTTGATTCCGTGGCAGGCGTTCACTCCGAGCAGCTCGCTGTGGACGGCGTCAAAATCGAGGCCGAGCCGCGACACGCGTTCGCTCAGAATTCGCGCGCCCGCCTGCGCCTTGCGATACGCATCCGGCCACGCGTAGGCGACCGAACCGCTCGCTCTGAATCCGGCGGCATAACTGATCGACACTTTGTAAGTTGACGTTGCCGATGTACCGCGAACGCCGGTGCAGCGCACGCGGTCCGGACCCGCCGGGTTGAGGTGGAAGGACGTGAAGTCCGCGCCGCAATCCGGCGTGAGATAGGCCTTCGGATCGCCGATTTCATAGACGAGTTGCTCGGTCACGGAGGCGACGGTCACCCGTCCACCTGTGCCGGCGTGTTTGGTGACGACGAAGTCGCCATTGGGTTCGGCTTCGACGATAGGATAGCCGATGTCGGCCAGCGCCGGAATTGTGGCCCAGTCATCCTGGCAATTGCCGCCGCTGCCCTGTGCGCCACACTCGATGGCGTGTCCCGCGACGATTCCTGCCGCGAGGCGATCCCACGCATCGGGCTTCCAGCCAAATTCGTGAATCATGGGGCCGAGCACGAGGGCGGCGTCCGCGCAACGTCCTGTAATCACAATCCGCGCACCGCCGTTCAGCGCCTCGGCGATGGGAAACGCGCCGAGGTAGACGCTGGCACTGCGGACCTTGTCGCGAATTGTGGAGAGCGGCTCGCCGGTGTCCATGTTGCGAAACGCGATGCCTCGATCCAGGAGTTCGTCGATGCGATCGGTGATGTCGTCGCCGGAGACTGTGGCGACAGGAACGTTGAGACCATGACGGCTGGCGACGGCCAGCACCGCGCGGCGGCACGCTTCCGGGTTCAGGCCGCCGGCATTGGCGATGAGGCGGACGTTTTTGCCGACCAGATCGGGGAGGACGCGATCCACAACTTCGATGAAGTCGCGGGCGTAGCCCGCTTCGGGATCGCGCGACCGCTGCTTTTGCAGGATCGACATGGTGACCTCGGCAAGGTAGTCGAGGGTGAGGTAGTCGATGGGGCCGCGACGGACCTGATCGATGGGGGCGTCGGGGGAGTCACCCCAGAAGCCCTGGCCATTAGCGATTCGGATCACGCGTGGGTTCCTTTTGTCATGGTGGGGGTAAGTTCCCATTTCATCATGGCGAGGCGTGAGGGGTGCGGCGGAATGCGGGTCTTCGTGGGTTCGAAAGCCATTTAGGTGGGTTAAAGATGGTTTTAAATGGGTTCGAATGGGATCCAAATGGGATCGCTTTCGGAGGGCGATGCTTTGTTTTCCGTGAGATAGCGGGATCTGCCCCGTAAAAAAATAAATTCTCGCTGAAATGCCGGCGTGGAGGGTCCGGTGGCACGGCTGTGAGAGGGTGATGCCCGAGTTGTCCTGTTCGAAAACCTTCATACGATCACAGTATGCATGAGTGGGGATGAGCTGAAATCACGGGATGTTGATTCTAATGGAAATAGAGCTGAAAATAGCTGTGAACGGGTTTTGGGGGCGGCGGAACGGTCTGTGAATGGCTGACCGGGGAATCCCGTAGGCCGTAGGGAAGAGGGACCACCAGCGCGGGGGTGTCAGGAATTCTGTGTAAACGCGATTCCCAGCGCTTTCAATCTGTCCCAGGGTTTAACACGGTAGAAAGCCGACTTCCCAAGCTGGACGTCGCGGGTTCGAACCCCGACCTCACCCAGTTTGATCCACGAGACCCCACGCCCGGCGCGTGCCGATTCTACCCCGATATCGGTTAATATCGTCCGCTTGCCGGAGCGTTTTCGCGTACCGTTTATATCAGCTTTGCCGCCAGGGTTTCCAGTTTCCTGGCAAGGGCGATGTCCTTCTTTGTGATACCTCCGGCGTCGTGTGTAGTCAGGTCGACGCTCAGACGGTTGTAAATGTTAAGCCACTCAGGATGGTGTCCCATTTTCTCGATCATCAGAGCTGCCGTCGCCATGAATCCGAACGCATGCACGAAATCGACAAACTCATAATCACGATGGAGCTTGCCGTTTGCAACAGTCCATCCAGCAAGCTTCCTTACGGCCGACGTGATTTCAGACCGGGATAATTCGACCATACATTCAATTCCAGAGCAGTTTCGGAATTATCATAAACGCTTTCCGCGGCTATCAGGACGCGGCGAAACGCCACGAGGCCGAGCGTCGCTCGGCCGTACAATCTGAAGCGAACTGAAGCGTGTACCCACCTTCTGGCTTGTTGCCGGCGGATTACGTCTATAGAATCGGTGAAATTGCTCTAGTTGCCTGTAGACCCTTTATGTCGCGACGTGAGGAGCAGCCCGTTCGTGCGCACGCATCGAAATGCCGGGTTGAATCAGCACGATTCGCGGATTCAGGATGCCGCAACGGCGCCGTACCCCGGAACTCCTGAGCTCCCCCTGCCGGGCCGCCAATCAGGATCTGGCTAGAGCTGCAAGTGAGCGATGATGAAGTTCAGCGCTATGCCGAAGCAGAACAAACCAAAGGATCGCCAGAGAGCATTTGAGCTCCCGAGGCTGGCCATAGGAGACGTCCTGCTCGTCGGCAAGTTCAAGAACCGTAAAGCGACGATTACCGGGTTCTCGTCGGACGAAAACAATCAGCCTGTCGCGCAAACCGACAAGGGCGAGCAGAAGATCTTTAAGCCTCGAATCGCCAAGCTAATGCCCGTGAAGCGACGGCCTTGACTGGGTGGAATACGCGCTCGTCGAGGCACGCCTCAAAAATGACGATGTCGCGGGCAACGAAGCCGAGCGGAGCCTGCCGCAGCGGGGTCGCCGTCACAATTCAAACGCTATTTTCCGGGCGGGACCACCAGACCGATAGTCCTTCCCGCAATGCCAGCCGCGTCAAAGTAAACATTCGCCCCTACCGTCTGAAAGTTGAGAATCGTGGCCAGCCCGTTTGGGGCGATCTGTGAAATAATCGTCTGACTCTCGTGTCTCACCGATTCGCCGCCTTTGAGACTCTCGCCGATGACTCTACCGGTCAGTTTCCCCCGGGCCGGAAGCGAGATTCCCATTATGCGCGCCAGAGTGGGCGCGATATCGGCATTGCTGACCGGTGCGTCGTCAGTAAAACCAGTTTTGAAATCGGGTCCAATGGCCGCCATGAAGTTAAACGTTTCGGCACGACTGAATCCGCCGTGGTTGCCCTGCCCGGGAGGGAAACTCCCGTCTGAGATAGCCACCGTGCAGAGCAACGGATTGTCACACGATGGCGTCGACCAGGAGCGAAAGCCGACTACGATGGCAGGCCGCGGCGTGAGCGCCGCACCGACCAGATTGATCCGGCTCATAGGCAACGTACCGGGAATCGCGCCGAGTCTGTCATCCACGAAAATGCCACTTACGTAATCTTCGCCAAGAAGGACACGCACGACATCGGCGGCTAGTATTTGCGAATTGGGCCGGGGCAGATAGATCAGATCCGACCCACCATTGGCAGCGACGACCACCTCCGGGTCTGTCGGATCGGCGCCGATCAGTCCGTCGCCTCCCGAGAGTGTTCCCGACTTTGCGTAATCGATTGCACGCAGGGCTCCGTCGGGATCGAAAAGCGGCTTATGGCCGAGTCCGCCGGCGAGATCCATCGCCAGAAATCCCTGCGGCAATTCGGGCGGCGCCCCCGGAGTGGGAGGCCGCAACGCACTGCTGGTTTTGCTGTCTTTAGCGACCGTAGCGAACCCGTGATCGGCAGTAACAAAAATGTCGGTCTTGTCTTCGATCCCCAGAGTGTGCACCGCACTGAACAACAGCGCCAGTGTGCTGTCGGCATTGCGGATTCCGGCGCGGCCCGTCGGACTGTTGATGCCCGGCTCAGGCTGACCGAAACTCTCCTTTTCGTTGTGCTGCGAGTAGTCGGGATCGCGCGACCAGAAGACTATCAGAAAAGGTTTTCCCGAAGCGGCAAGACGCGGCATAACGACTTTTGCGGTCGCGGTCGCGAGAAAGTATTCCTGTTCGATATCCGGCCGGGTAGTTTCGGGCGTTAGGGTTGCGAGGTGGTTGCTCCTGAGTGCGGAGATGATGTCGGGCGCTACCGACAAGCCCCCGTCGCGTCCGAAAGAATCATCCATGATGATGGTTTCGCTGCCATCGCGTTTCATCGCAACGTCCTGAATCAGGGAAGGGCCCGCTTTGCCAATCACGGCGGTCGCAAATCCCGATTTGCGCGCGGTGGCGAGCAGCGATTCTTCGTTCAGATAGTTGCCTCCGAAATGCTGGTCCAGTTCTCCCAACACGGAATCGTTTTCGAGAGAGGCGGTGGGAGCTCCGTCGTGCGCCCAGATCGGGAAACCGAAATACAGCGTATTGCCGAAGTCTCCGGTATCACCCAGATAGTGTCCAGTAGCGATGGCGGAGGCGTTCGCGGTGGTTACAGTCGGATAGAGCGAATGGCTGTTGCCGAATTCGACGCCGGTCTTGCTCAGGTGCGCCAGGTTGGGCGCGGAATCCGGCGTAACGCTGACGGCGCGGAGCCCGTCGGCAACGAAGAGAATGACGTTGTGCCGGGGCTCTTGTCGCGCCGCCTGGGGCCACACGTTCTGTATGCCGGCGGCAACCAATAGGGCAATCCCTAACGCAGTACCGGCGGGGATAAACCTGGACAATTTCATATTCCTTTAAGGATATCCATGTGGCCTGCGCTCACACCCGTCCTCACCGCGCGGCATGTTCAACGCGCTCGACACGAATGGCCCCATCACGGCGGGGTCTCAGCGAACCACTGCCGATACCCGGGAGCACGACGTTAACTATCAATATCGGTAGCCATTGGTGGCAGATGGAATACCGTCAGGGGAGTGCTTCTGGCTCTTGAAGGGCAGCTGATTTTCACCCACCCCACAACTCTCAGTATGCTCTGCGGTGGCCGTTCGCCATTTCCGTCAGTTTCCTACCGCAACTTCCGCGCCTCGATTCCGACTTACGTCGAAAGCCAGCGACCGCCCGGGCCTGAAAAATCGTGCTAGACTTTCGGCAAATGCTGAGGATTCGGATTATCAGGACTTCATTTTTATGCTGCTGGTTTTTTCTGTTCGTGGTCGCAACACACGGGCAGCAGAATGCCGGCAGCATAGCAGGGCAGACGCTGGGGCCCGACGGCAAGCCGGTGAGCGGCGTCAGCGTGTCACTCATCCGCCTGCCCACAGGAGCACCTGCGGGTCCGCAGACTCCCCTCCAGACCATTTCGGATGCCGAGGGAAAGTTTACGTTCGCTATGCTCATTCCGGGCGATTACGCCATCAGGACCCAGCAGACCGGCTATCTCTCTTCCGCCGTAGTGGTGCGGCGCGGCTCGTCCTCCCTTCAAGCGGGCACCACCAGTATCACTCTTACGGCAGGCCAGCACATCGGGGACTATACCATCGGCCTGGTCCCCGAGGGCACTCTGTCGGGAACCATAACAGGAGACGGCGCTGCTTTGGTGCGTGTACAGGTAATCGCCTTCCGGAAAGCATTTAACGGCGATATCGCAACCGCGGGCGGGGTCTCGGACGATCAGGGTCAGTTTAAGTTGACAGGCCTTCTGCCGGGCCGCTACTACCTTCTCTCGCTGCCGCAGGGCGAATCGGTTTACCCACCCGCCCACTATCCGGAGAAGACGAGCGCCGACGGCGCACGCACAATCGATATCGCCGAGGGGCAGCAGCGTACCGGCGTCGACATCCACCTCCGTACGGTTCCATCCTTTCACATTCGCGGCAAGGTGCAGAATCATATCGACGCGGACGCGCACTTTCAGATTCTCTGCTCTCCGGCAGGCAACGATCCCTATATTGGATTCGCACCCAAAGTTGCGATGGTCAAACCGGATGGGTCGTTCGAGGTGAGCGGAATATCGACGGGGTCATGGTTGCTGGCCACCATGAGTGTCCATGGCCTGGCCAGGCTTACCGGCGTGACCACGGTGAAGGTGGAAGATCACGACATTGCCGACATCGTGGCGACCGCGAATGCGCCTGTGGATATAAAAGGTTCCGTGCGCGTCATTCCTGAGGGCGCCGCGTTGCCACCCATGGCTCAGCTGTTTCTCCAGCCTCTGGGTGTCAGAGTCGTCTCGGGCGTCAGGGCAGTCATAGCGCCTGACGGATCGTTTACGCTTCCAGCCGTAGCCCCGGCGCACTACGCGCTGAACATGACGCTGCCACCGCGCGGATTCCTGAAATCGGTGAAGCTCGGCGACCGGGAGATGGCGGCCTCGGACGTTGACGCAGGTAACCCGAGCGGCACCCTGCAACTCGTTGCCAGTATGGCATCCGGCGAAATCGACGGGACCGTGACCCTGTCCGATGGCAAACCCGTTGCAGGCGCGGCCGTAACTATTGCGCCCGATCCCGATCGGCCGGACCGCACCGACCTTTATCGATCGGTGCGAGCGAGTGACGACGGTGTTTTCGCATTCCCGGGCCTTGCACCAGGCAAGTACCGGCTCTTCGCTGCCAGCGCGCTCGATTCAGCAAATTTCAACATCTTACCCGAATCGCTGAAGCTTTTTGACGATCTTGCGACGACCGTCACACTGGAAGACGGCGGCAAAGTTCAGACAACGGTCAGGGAAATCACGGATACGAAATCCGGACGTTAGGGAACCACGCTTTAATTCCTGCCAGGCTGAGAGGCGCGTTTTAACTGATCGGCCACATTCTCGCGGCGCAACTGAGCGAAAGGCTTCAGGGGCAGAATGTAGGTATTCGTCATCGGCGAGAAAAACGAATCCCCCGCTGCGGCCGCGTCGAAAAGAGCGAGGGCCGAATCCGATTCTTCTTTGACGGCAGGACGAATGGCGGCCGCGAGCTGGTCCACCAGAGCCGCCAGACTCTCAGGCCTGAATATCGTGTTGCTGAAATCCGCGATGTCTTTGAGGTACACCGTTCGGAATGCTTCGAGCGCGAACAGACGACTCAGAAATCGGTTATTCGGCCTGAAGGGCTGGAGAATGTTGAGGTCCGGCGTGGCGCCGCTGCCAAATCCGACTTTCGCGAACGTCTCATCCTGATCCCAGGCGGTGAACGAGTATCGATTCGTCCGCGGATCCTGATAGACGTAATAGTTCTGACCGTTGAGCAGGATGCTGTCGTAGTCCATTGCATAGACGCTTACGGCCAGAAAGCGCGCGGCTTCCTCGAGATCGACGTAATCGTCGATTTGTCTGGCGAACGGGGCGTCATCGGAATTCGCGATGAGCCGGGCAAAATCGATCATTCTCTGCTTCTGCGCGTCCGTGAGGTCAACCTTGGGATCGTACGACTGCGCGTACTTTGCCCATTCCTCGCCCATGTAAGTAAAGGGTACAGGCATTACCGGCTTAAAAAGCGCGCCGTCTTTATCGGCAAACCAGTTGCCGATGAAGTGCGCGTCCACATCTTCCACAAGCGAATAAAGACCCCGGTAGTATTGCGGCTTCTGGCCTGTAATCGTTATATACACACGGGCGTAGGCGGTGCGGGGCGCCGGCACGCGCGCGTCGCGAAACAACTTGTATGAAATATTCTCGTTCATCCAGGTGCTGTCGGAGATTTCATTCGCCAGATTCAGCTTGTCCAGCTTCGCGAGTTTCTGCCCTTTGACGTACTTGTTCAGATCAAGCTTGAAGGAAATCTTGCCCGACGCCTGCCCCTTCTGGAATGTGCCATTGCCCTTGTAGCGGACCGCTATATCTTTAAACTCCGCGCCATCGATCTTCAGATCGGCGTGGACCCATTCGTATTCCATCCCGGCGGCCCCCTGCAGACCGTTCCGCAGGCCCGGCGCACCCAGGAGAACCGAACCGGAGGGGGTGCTCACTTTGCGCGGAGCAAGATTGCTCCATTGCTCCGGCGTGAAGGTAAGTTCCACTTTCCAGATACGCGTCATCTGGAACAGGTCGTCCGCGGTGAAATTTTTCTCTCCGACGTCCACGGCTCCTGCGGTGGACGCCATGAGCAGCCCTATCGCCACGGCCGAAACGAATCTCATAATGCATATTATGCCCCATTTTATAGCGGCACGGCCATCGGGATCGGTACGGGAGGAGAAAATGTATGATCGCCAAAGTCGTAAAGATTCGCCGTAGATTGCCGGTAACTTTTCGGCGAACCGGGGGTCCTGTTCGCTGCGGGAAAGCTCACGTCGAAGTCGCCTGTTCGGCGATGCCGTCGGCCCGGTGACTGCCCATGCCTCCGGTCCGATTTTCCATCCACTTTCGCGGGGACGCTGCCGCGCTTCCGAACCGCCGTGATTCGGACATTAAACGAGATAGGCCCCAGCCCGCGGGCTTCGAGCGCCACCCGCCACGCCGTCACGGTCGCCTTCGCGAATCGGGTCTACCCAGCCAGATTCAGAAAATTCATGTGTAATCGTTGGCAGCGATATCCGCTAATATCGGTAGCGTCCCAGAAACACCGTGACGGCCTACGAACCGTCGCTTGCTTGTCATTCCGCGATAGAATAGCCGCATTATGCAACTGAATCGCAGACAGTTTGCCAGCGCGGCAGGAGCTGTCCTGATTGCCGCGCGTCCATCGGCCTCTCAGAATACGCCCCTGACCGTGACACTCGCAATGGACCGCATCCGGCAGAACATCGGCGTGACGTGGAAGGAATCGACAATCGACGGGGTCAAGGCAGGTGACGGAAACGCTTCGGTCAGCGGCGTCGCCGTGACCGCGATGGCCACCATGGACATACTTGCGCGTGCCGCTCGCGAGAAGACAAACCTTATTGTTTCGCTCGAGCCTGTCTACTTCAGCCACAACGATGGTCCCGCACCTCCGAATCCGCAGACCGCAGGAGGGCGCGGCGGCGGGGGAGGACGCGGTGCGGGCGGCATCGCTCCCGATGATCCGGTTTTCCTCGCAAAGAAAGATTTCACAGCAAAGAACGGACTGGCTGTCATTCGACTGAGCGATCACTGGCGGCTCCGTACACCGGACCCGTTCGCTCTCGGCCTCGCACAAACTATGAACTGGACACGATACCGCGCGGGAAGCGACACTCGTTATGACATACCCGGCATCACGATTGGTACCCTCGCCGAGACCCTGGCAAACAAGCTGAACGTTCGCGCCGGAATCCGCGTTGTGGGCGATCCGCAAACCCAAGTGAGCCGCATCGGCCTGCTGCCTGGCGTTTCCGCGCTTGCCGCGTCCGTGAAAGTGCTTCCAGAGTGCGACGTAATCGTTGCCGGTGAAACCCGTGAATGGGAGTCTGTTGAATACGCACAGGACGCAGTGGCCGCCGGTCAGAAGAAAGGGCTCATCATGCTCGGCCGCGTGGTCTCCGAGGAACCCGGTATGAATCTTTGCGCCGACTGGCTCAGGACTTTGCTCCCGGACGTTTCCGTCCGCTGGTTTTCCTCCGGCGATCCTTACTGGAGGCCAGCGTAGCCATGACCGCAAAAGAAGTTCTCGCGTTGATGAAGCAGAATCTCGGTTCACCCTGGAACGAGTCCACGTACCGCGATGTTTTCCATGTCGGTAATCCGGATATTGAGGTGAAGGGCATCGCGACCACCTTCATGGCGACGCTCGATCTGATTCAGCGCGCCCATGCCTCGGGACTGAACATGGTCATCAGCCACGAGACGACGTACTGGAACGACCGGGACGACACCAGCGGCCTGACTGCGGACGCCGTTTACCAGGTCAAGACCGACTATTGTCTGAAAAACGGCATGGTTGTTCTGCGCTTCCACGACGACGCTCATTCTCATCAGCCGGACTTTATTACGATGGGTGTCGTTCGCACCCTGGGCTGGACGGCATCCCAGGGCCCTGGCCCCCGAGTGTACAGTTTCCCGAAGACGACGCTCGGAGAAATGGCGAGCGACCTGAAGAAGCGTATGGGCACGCGCGCATTTCGCGTGGTTGGCGATCCCCAAGCTAAGGTCAGCACGGCCAGCGTGGCGTTTGGCTATGGGATGGGGCGGTTTTCTCCCGGCGTCGATCTGATTGTGGGTGGCGAACAGCCGGAAGCGGATACTGCTCTCGATCTCAGCTCTTACGTTCGCGATGCGGCTTACTTCGGCATGAACAAATCGCAGATTATTCTGGGCCACAACATCTCCGAAGAACCGGGTATGGAAGATGCCGCCATTTGGCTTCGAACCTTCGTGAAGGATGTACCGGTGCAGTTCATGCGATCCGGCGAGCCTTTTTGGTCGCCGAGGAACGGCTGACAGGCGCGCCCCGATGTCGCACATAAGTCAATTCTGAGAAATCACGGGCACAATATCTACCAATTCGGTAACGAACTGTCCGCCCCGATGTTCGAGTCAATCCCGGTACCGAGCTCAGTTTCAATGGAAACGCTGTTTCGGTGCGCGCCCCCAGGCCGATGAATATCAGTTCGCCGAGGGTTCCTCAATATGGCCGACCACATACACATCGACCTTGTCAGTGCGTGCCTCCATCTTCAGGCCAACGCCCGCGAGCACCTGGGACAGCGTCGGCAATTCCGACATCGCATCGTCCGCCTTCGCGCCCGGGTCGCCGACCCTCGGCTGCCGCTGCCAGAGCTGTGTCTCGATGTGAAAGAGCCCCTGGATGCCGGTCTTGTCCAGTACTGGGCGATCCGCATCCGTATAGCCTTCCAGGAAGCTCGCAAGGTCCGCTATCGTCACCGCTCGTCCATGAAGTCCCCGTCCCTGTCCGCCATTGAAGGTGTGGCACGCCTCGGGATCGGGAGTCGAGGTCGAGGTGCCGCCTGGCGGTCGCAGGGTCGGTTCGTCCGGGCAGTCCTTCTCGGCGATGTCGGCCTTCTGAAGTTTCGGGCCGCCTTTCGCGACGACGAGCGCATAAACGGGCATTTCCTTCGTCTCTTTGTGGATCTCCATTTTGAAGCGATCGGCCAGCAGCGTCCGCAGCATCATCCTGATCTGATCTTCGCCAGCCCGGGCCGATATTCCAGGCGTTATCCTTCCGGTTGCCTCGATATCGTACATGCTGTTGCCCACCTCTTTTGAGATTCCCGAAAGGCGGGCAGTGCGGTTCAACGGAAGGTTGTACGCGTATGCGATCAGCGGGTATAAGAAATACTTCGCGACAAATCTGCCGCCCGGGTAGATTCGCATCCCGGTGAGCAGGCGCGGGTCGACCTCCCCGAGCGGCTTCACCGAAGCAACATCGAACGACATTGCCGTTGCCGCGGATGACTGAGCGTGGATCGCAGGCGCGTTAGCGGCGCCGATCAGCAATCCGACAGCGACCGGCCCCGCCAGCGCGGCCATTCCCGCGCCTGCAAGGAGAAACTTCTTTGCGCGGCTCAATCCCTCGAAGCCGCGATCCGACATGATTGCCTCGATTCTTCGGCGGATATCGGCGCCGGTTACTCCAGAGACACACGCGAGTGGCGATTCCGTATAGAGTTTGCAGACGTTGAGGATGGCGTCGGCGTAGACTTCCGGTTGGTTGCCGAGGCTGACGACGTACTCGTCGCAGGAACGTTCGCGTTCGTCCAGCAGGCGGGCGCCGATCCACCAGACGAGAGGATGGAACCAGAACAGCGCTTCGATCAGCATGTGGAT